>ERZ1034980.1528-NODE-1528-length-13632-cov-22.876188_pt1 | contig 13632 bp, 13 predicted proteins | sample MGYA00520622_ERZ1034980 | MGnify/ENA primary metagenome ERZ1034980 (study PRJEB33766, sample SAMN09781791) | gut metagenome | biome: gut microbiome | host: Homo sapiens | place: Madagascar | study: EMG produced TPA metagenomics assembly of the PRJNA485056 data... | reverse complement strand
CGTACATCTCGGAGGGCTCGGGGTGGAAGACCAGGGCGGCGCCGGCCTCCTCGCAGAGCTTGCAGTCGCGGTCAAAGTCGCGCGGGTAGCTCTCGAGGTCCTCGGTGGGGCCAAACTGCGTGGGGTTCACAAAGTCGGAGACCACGACGCGGTCGTTCTCGGCGGCGGCGCGGACGATGAGGCTCTTGTGGCCCTCGTGGAGGTAGCCCATGGTGGGGACGAGGCCAATGGTCAGGCCCTCGCGGCGCCACTGGCGCACCTGCTCGCGGACCTCGGCGATGGTGGAAACTGCCTGCATGATATGCTTCTCCTCTGATGAACGATCCTGTAGTGACGTTTGGCGGCGCGCCTGGTCTAGGCGCGCTTGACCTCTTCCATGAGCTCCGGGCCGATGTCCTTGTAGCTCTCCGCGGCGGCGGGGAAGGAGCCGTCCTGGACGGCGGCATCGTAGTCGTGGTAGGCCTGCTTGATGGCCTCGCCCACCTGGGCAAACTGGCGGACCATCTTGGGCTTGAAGCCGCCGGCGGTCATGGCGAGCATGTCCTGGACCACGAGGACCTGGCCGTCGGTGCCGGCGCCCGCGCCGATGCCGATGGTGAAGGCCGAGGTGAGCTGCTCTGTGATGTAGGCGCCCAGGTTGGCGGGCACGCACTCGAGGACGATGGCGAAGGCGCCGGCCTGCTCGAGCGCGAGGGCGTCGGCGACGAGCTTCTTGGCTGCCTTGGCGCTCTTGCCCTGGACCTTGAAGCCGCCGAAGGCGTTGACGGACTGCGGCGTCAGGCCGATGTGGCCCACGACGGGGATGCCGGCCTCCACCATGGCCTTGACCTGAGGGCAGACCTCGATGCCGCCCTCGAGCTTGACGGCCTGGCAACGGCCCTCCTTCATGAGGCGACCGGCGTTGCTGACGGCCGTGGCCACGTCCTGCTCGTAGGAGAGGAAGGGCATGTCGCCGACGACGAAGGTGTTGCTCGTCGCGCGGGTGACGCAGCGGGTGTGATGGACCATGTCGTCCATGGTCACGGGAATGGTGGAGTCATAGCCCATCATGGTCATGCCGAGGGAGTCTCCGACCAAGATCATGTCAATCCCGGCCTCCTCGACGAGCGCGGCCATGGTGTAGTCGTAGGAGGTCACCATGGTGACCTTGCCGCCCTCGTCCACCTTCTTCTTGAGGGTGAGCACGGTGTTCTTAGCCATCTTCTTCTCGTTCCTTTCACGAGGTTGAGAAGGCGCCCGCCGATTCCAGGGGAGCCGACGGGCGCCAATGCTGCGGTTGTTGCCTAGTGTAACGCGCTGCCTGAGCGTTATACCGCCTCGGCCTCCAGCGTCTCACGAATGGCAAGAATGAACTCGCGCGTGCCCAGCGTCGTGGGGTTGGGGAGGGTGGTGATGCGGGCGAGGTCCCCGGTCATCTTGCCTGCCTCGATGGTGTGCAGCGTTGCCGCCTCCAGGCGGTTGGCAAAGTCGACGAGTTCCGGCGTGCCGTCGAGCTCTCCGCGCTTGCGCAGGGCACCCGTCCAGGCAAAGATCGTGGCTACGGAGTTGGTGCTGGTGGGTTCGCCCTTGAGGTGCTTGTAGTAGTGGCGCTGGACCGTGCCGTGGGCGGCCTCGTACTCGTAGTAGCCGTGCGGGCTCACCAGGACCGAGGTCATCATGGCAAGGCTTCCGAAGGCGGAGGAGAGCATGTCGCTCATGACGTCGCCGTCGTAGTTCTTGCAGGCCCAGATGAAGCCGCCCTCGGCCTTCATGATGCGGGCCACGGCGTCGTCGATGAGCGTGTAGAAGTACTCGATGCCGGCCGCCTCGAACTTGGCGCGGTACTCGGCCTCGTAGAGGTCTGCGAAGACGTCCTTGAAGCGGTGGTCGTACTTCTTGGAGATGGTGTCCTTCGTGGCAAACCAGAGGTCCTGCTTGCTGGAGAGGGCAAACTCAAAGCAGCTGCGGGCGAAGCTCTCGATGGAGTCGTCCAGGTTGTGCTGGCCCTGGACCACGCCGGCGCCGGTGAAGTCATGGACGAGCTCGCGGGTCTCGGTGCCGTCGGCCGCGGTGTAGACGAGCTCCACCTTGCCGGGGCCCGGGATGCGCATCTCGGCGTTCTTGTACACGTCGCCGTAGGCGTGACGGGCGATGGTGATGGGCTTCTTCCAGCAGCGGACAACGGGCTCGATGCCCTTGACCACGATGGGCGCACGGAAGACCGTGCCGTCAAGGATGGCGCGGATGGTGCCGTTGGGGCTCTTCCACATCTGCTTGAGGTGGTACTCCTCCTCGCGCTGGGCGTTGGGGGTGATGGTGGCGCACTTGACGGCGACGCCCAGGCGCTTGGTGGCCTCGGCGGAGTCGACGGTGACCTGGTCGTCGGTGGCATCGCGGTTCTCCAGGCCAAGGTCGTAGTACTCGGTCTTGAGGTCCACGTAGGGGCAGATGAGCTCGTCCTTGATGATCTGCCAGATGATGCGGGTCATCTCGTCGCCGTCCATCTCGACGAGCGGGGTCTTCATCTCGATCTTTGCCATGAGCGCCTCCGGGCTGGTTGCTGGGCATGTTTTGGGTGACTGTAGCACGCGCCGCCCAGGCGTCCCCGCCTGTTAACCAACCTGTGCCAAGAGGGCCGCGCGGGGCGCCCCGGTGGTAGTGTTGGTGAGTGCGAGCCAACCACTCACGAATGGAGAAGGACATGGAGTTCTCAGACATAATCCGCGACCGCTATTCCTGCAAGAAATACGACGGCAGGCAGCTCTCCCAGGAGCAGCTCTCGGCCATCCTCGAGGCGGGTCGTTTGGCCCCCACGGCCAAGAACCTCCAGGAGCAGCACGTCTACGTGATTCAGTCCGAGGAGGGGCTGGCCAAGGTCGACGAGGTCACGCCCTGCCGCTTCGGCGCCCCCACGGTGCTCCTGGTCGCGTTCAACAAGGACGACGTCTTCACCTATCCTGGCGGCAAGCGCACTTCCGGCGTGGAGGACGCCACCATCGTGGCCACGCACATGCTCCTTGCCGCGGCCAACGAGGGCGTGGACAGCTGCTGGATCAACAAGTTCGACCCCGAGCGCGCCTGCGAGGCCTTCGGCCTTCCGGCGGACGAGGACGCCCTCATGTTCCTTGACCTCGGCTTTGCCGCCGAGGGCGTGACCCCCCCTGCCCAACCACTCCCGCCGCAAGGAACTTGCGGAGACGGTGAGCTACCTCTAGGGCCGCGGGTGCCTGCCGCTACAATACGTTGGGCAACGCCGTACGATTCACACCGCATGACAAAGGAACTGCATGTCTAACCTCTCTGACCAGATTTCCTCTCGCCGCACGTTCGCGATCATCTCTCACCCGGACGCAGGCAAGACCACCCTCACCGAGAAGCTCCTCCTGTATACCGGCAGCATCCAGACCGCCGGCTCCGTTAAGGGCAAGAGCAGCTCCAAGCACGCGGTCTCTGACTGGATGGACATCGAGAAGGAGCGTGGCATCTCTGTCACTTCCTCCGTGCTGCAGTTCACCTATGACGGCTGCTGCGTGAACATCCTCGACACCCCGGGTCACCAGGACTTCTCTGAGGATACGTACCGAACCCTCATGGCCGCCGACGCCGCTGTCATGGTCATCGACGGCGCAAAGGGCGTCGAGGCCCAGACCAAGAAGCTCTTCAAGGTCTGCACCCTCAGGCACATCCCCATCTTCACCTTCGTCAACAAGCTCGACCACGACGCGCGTGACCCCTTCGAGCTCATGGAGGAGATCGAGAACGTCCTGGGCATCAGGACCTATCCCATGAACTGGCCCATTGGCTCCGGCCGTAACTTCCGCGGAGTCTTTGACCGCCAGACCCGACGCGTCATTGCCTTCGAGGGCGACGGCCGTGCCAACGCCACCAAGAAGGTCGCTGAGATCGAGGCCGAGCTGGGCGACCCCTCCATGGACGAGCTCATTGGCGAGGAGAACCACCGCAACCTGATGGACGACATCGAGCTGCTGGACGGCGCCGGAGACGAGCTCGATCTTGATGCGGTTGCTTGCGGCAAGCTCTCGCCCGCGTTCTTTGGCTCGGCGCTCACCAACTTTGGCGTGGAGCCCTTCCTCAAGGAGTTCCTGCGCCTTGCCCCCACGCCGCGCGCCTACACCGACAAGCTCTCCGGTGAGCCGGTGGAGCCCACGCGCGACGATTTCTCGGGCTTTGTCTTCAAGATCCAGGCCAACATGGACAAGAACCACCGCGACCGCATTGCCTTCGTGCGCATCTGCTCCGGTAAGTTCGAGCGCGGCATGGATGCCTACCATGTGCAGGGCGGCCGCAAGCTCAAGCTCGCTACGGGCACGTCCATGATGGCCGACGACCGAGCTATCGTCGACGAGGCATATGCCGGAGACATCGTGGGCCTCTTTGACCCGGGCATCTTCTCCATCGGAGACACCGTGTGCACGGGCAAGCAGCGCGTGCAGTTCCCGCCGATTCCGACCTTTGCTCCGGAGCACTTTGCCAAGATCTCCCAGGTGGACACCCTCAAGCGCAAGCAGTTTGTGAAGGGCATGGAGGAACTTGCCCAGGAGGGTGCCGTCCAGATCTTCCGCGAGCTCGGCGCTGGCATGGAGAGCGTCATTGTCGGCGTGGTGGGCGTGCTTCAGTTTGAGGTGCTCGAGCAGCGCCTCAAGAGCGAGTACCACGTCGAGGTCTACCGCCAGGCCCTTCCCTACAACACCATCCGTTGGATTGAGGGAGACATGGAGGAGTCTGCTGTCCGTGCCCTTAGCCTGACGCGCGACACCTGCCGCGTCCAGGACATGCGCGGCGGGAAGCTTCTGCTCTTCACGAGCGAGTGGAACCTCAACTGGGCAGTGGAGCATAATCCCGACCTCAAGCTCTCTGAGTTTGGCAACGTGACTTTCTAGCCTATTGCTGTAGACGTGTGACTGTCCGTGCGGCCCTGGCGATTTTGCCGGGGCCGTACTTTCTTGTGCAGTTCAGGTGGCATTTCCGAGTGACTCCTCATCAAGCTCCCGAGCGCTGCGACCGTTCTCCTCCCAAAGGGGAACCTGCCAGTAGATGCTTTTGAGGGTCTCGGCGACGTATTGGCTGGAGCGATACTCGTGCCTGCCCCAGCCGTCCGGGTCGTAGTCGGTTCTGGCAAGCAGAAAGCATGCGTCCTCGTTTATCTCGTCGTCGGAGGGTATGCCGTGTTGACTGACATGCCTGACTAGCTGCTCGATTCCGCGGGCAAATGCCGACTGGTAATCCTTCTCGTAGTAGCTTCCGGCCGAGGCGTCTCCGATGCAGTACTCCCTGAGGTGCTCGACGTCTCGCCACTGGGGGAGCGAGGCAAGGTCTTTGGCCTCTCCGCCGGACTCACCAAGGCGCTTGGGCGAGGTTCCCTCATGGGCTTCGATGAGCTCGATGCGACGGCGCTCGACGTAGCCCTCGTATGACTGGTGAAGGGCGCCGAGGAATGCGGAAGGCCTCATGTAAGTGCGGTTCCATCCGCACTCGTACCCGTAGCCTCGCCCGGGTTCGTCTGCAGTGGCTGGGTTGGCCAATGCGCGGTCGATGACGTATGTGACGCCTAGGTGCTTCCAGAGGCTGGGCTCGTCTTTGTCCGTTGAGATTTCATCCATGTACTGAAGGGTTTCTCGGAAGTCATACTCGTCGACAGGGCTGCTGCAGACTTCGCGGTAGATGGACTCAAGCTCGTTGATGGGAATGATTCCGCAGGCACATGCGTATGTCCTTGCGAGGTCAAGTATTTGCCGATCGAATGGCTCGGGAAATGAGGGACGGCCGCGGCGGCTGCCCGTGACTCTTCCCGCCAGCGTGTCTGCAGACCATCTCCGCTCGGAGGCCTTCCTCATGAGGAGAAGCCTCTTTTCGTGGTTTGGCTCTTTGGCTAGGGCGAGGTAATGGGCCCACGACAACCCTGAGCCTAGGCCCTCCTTGTTGGGAAACGCGCGGTAGACCTCGAGCATGTCTCGCAGGCAGGGCACGCCAAAGCCTCGACCGTAACGGGAATTGAGCTGTCCCGAGAGTTCCTCGAGCAGGGGAGCGTCTACCTTGCGGTCTCCTGAGGTCTTGGGCGCCAGGACGGACGCTATCATCCAGCGGCATTCGATCTTTCTTGCCGCAGGCGTTTGCTTGTCCTGAAGGCCATGGCTTTCGACCAGGGAAACGATGGACGAGAAGAGCTGCTGAATCTCGTTTGAGTCAATGGACATGGGTGGCCCCGATTCTTGCTTGTTGCCAATGAGATGGTGAAAACAAGGCGGCAACGCGTCTGCCGCAGCGAGGAGCCTGTGCCGTCGGCCTCTGGAGTCATCCGACTTGCCTGCGCGCACGTACCATTGGGGGCCACCGTGCCGCTCGGACTGCTCTCGCGTGAGAACGAATCTATCACAAAAGGGAACGGATGTTCTTGAGAATATTTGTTCGATTTTGGCTTGCCTTTGTGTCGCGTTCCGCTAGGATTGGTCTCCATCGTCGAAAGGAGCCCCCATGGCAGAGAAGAAACCTCCCCTCATTGGCGTCGTCCCCCTCGTTGACGAGGGCAGAGACAGCTATTGGATGCTGCCGGGGTACTTCGAGGGGGTCCTGGAGGCGGGTGGAGTGCCCGTCATGCTTCCGCTGACGGATGACTCCGAGGTGCTTGCGGAACTCGTCTCCAGCTGCAGCGGCATTCTCGTGACCGGCGGCCAGGACGTCTCGCCAGAGCTCTACGGCGAGCATGGGGCCGAGGTCGCGGCCCTTTGCGGCGAGCTATGCGCTGCCAGAGACAAGATGGAGTCGGTCCTTATCCCCCTTGCGATAAGGGATGACGTGCCCATGCTGGGCATCTGCCGCGGCATTCAGGTCATCAACGCCGTCCTTGGCGGCACGCTATGGCAGGACCTGCCCAAGCAGAGACCCTCCGAGGTCGAGCACCATGGCCTTCCTCCGTACGAGGAACCCGTGCATGAGGTGGACGTTATTCCGGCAACTCCGCTGGCCGAGGCGATTGGCGCCGGACCATACGCCGTCAACAGCTACCACCACCAGGCACTGAGGAATCTTGCGTCGGGCCTTGAGACGATGGCCACCGCACCGGACGGAGTCATCGAGGCCGTCTGGCGACCAGAGTCTCGCTTTCTCTGGGCCGTCCAGTGGCATCCCGAGTTCTCCCGTGGCGTTGACGAAAAGAGCCGCAAGATCTTCTCGGCGTTTGTTGATGCGGCAAGGGAAGCGTCTGATTCGGGAAGAGGCTTGCTCTAGCCCACCTTTGCCCAGTCGATGGGCTCCTGGCCGCAAGACGTCAGGAGCTCATTTGCCTGGGAGAAGGGCCGGGACCCCATGAACGCCGGCACGCCCTTTGCCGCCCGGTTTGCCGAGAGCGGCGAGGGGTGGGTCGAGGCAAGGCAGTACTTGTGGGTTGTCGCCCCTGCCCCCGTCACCGCCATGGTCTGCTCGACCATCTTGATGGCGTGCACTCCCCAGGCGAGAAACACGACGGGCTGGGGGAGCTCGCAGCAACGCCTGACGACGTAGTCCGTGAGCGTCTGCCAGCCGAGCTTGCTGTGGGAGTTTGCGGCGTGCTCGCGCACCGTGAGGGTGGTGTTGAGCAGAAGGACCCCCTGCCTGGCCCAGTCGCTGAGGTCTCCCGTCGGCGGCTGCGCGCATCCGAGGTCTGCCACAAGCTCCTTGTAGATGTTGCGCAGGCTTGGCGGAAGCCTTTGGTCCCGGTGGACCGAGAAGGAGAGCCCCATCGCCTGTCCCGGGCCGTGGTAGGGGTCCTGCCCAAGGATGACCGCGCGCACGTCCTGGGGCGGGGTCCAGGCCAGCGCGTTCAGGATGTCCTCCTGGGGAGGGTAGATGACCTGCTCGTCGCGCATCCGCTCGACCTTTTGCAGCAGCTCTTGGGTCGTGCGCGTGACGCCCTCGGGGGCATTGCTCAGCCAGGAGTCCACGTTGCTATTCATTTTCATGGGAGGTGGTCCGTTCTCTTCGCAGACGTTCGATGAGACGGGGAGCTATCTGGCCTCGAGGCCCATCTGAAGGAGGTAGACCTCCTCGCGAAGCTCCCTTGCGGCATGCGTGCTCAGCTCGCCGGCATCGTGGAGGAGCCTGATTTGCTCGAGCTCCAGCGAGAGCGCGGCGGCCTCGATGTCCCTTGCGTGAATCTCGGCATCGCGGCGGCGAGCCCTTCTTGCCGTGATGTTGGGGCTGTGCTGCGGTCCGCTCTGACCGGTGGACTCGAGCCAGACCGAGGCGAGGTGTGCCCGGTGCTCGCCGGCGATGATGCGCGCCGCCTGCCTCTCCTCGTCCGAGAGGCTGGGCTCCATGGCGCGAAGCTCGTCGATGGCGTGGCGCTCGGTGGCCACGTGGAGCTGACCAAGCTCACGACGCTCGTCCTCTGAGGCGCTTCCCGTGGTGGAACGGGCGACCCACAGCAGGTGGGCGGTCCTTCTGCCCCTGCCGCCAGAGAAGCCGCGGTGAGACTCGTAGGTCGAGGCCAACTGCTCCAGGGCATTCTCGTAGCGGTCGGCGACGGCTCGGCTCGTCTGGCCCGCCCTCACGCGCTCCTCCACGAAGGCCAGCTGCTTGGCGATGGCCTTGACGCGCAGGAGGCGGAGCGTGTCTGGGGAGGCCTGGCAGTCGAGCGCGAGGTCAAGGCGGTCTCTATACGAGCGAATGGCGAGCCTCATGGCCTGCTGGTTTTCGGGGGTGACGCGCGACTGGAGGTCCTTGATGACGTGTCGAAGAATCTTGGCCTTTGCCTTTGCGAGGGACTCGTCGCTTCCGTCCGACTGGGCGGCGGGGGCAAGCAGGGGCACCACGAAGTTGGCCAGAAGGAGCGTGAGGACGATGACGCCTGACGCTATGAAGACAAGCAGGCTACGGGCGGGAAACGCCATGCCCGAAGCCTTGACAAAGGGGATGGTGAGCATGATGGAGAGGGTGACGGCTCCCTTGGGGCCAGAGAGGGTGGTCACCAGGGCGCTTCTTACGAGGTCCTTGCCAAGGAGGACGGAGGAGGGGCCGGCCGCCACCGTCGAGGCGACCTCCCCTCCCAAGGCGGCAAGACGCCGGACCTTGCGCTTGCGGTGCAGCCACTCGAGGGCGATTACCCAGACGAGGCGGATTCCCACCACCAGCGCCGTGACCAGCACGACGAGGCCGCATGCCCTGAGCGCCCCCATGCCCGTCGTCGCGCGCCAGTAGGGTCCGAGGGTCGCGGGGAGCTTCATGCCCAGCAGCAGGAAGACGGAGCCGTTGATCACAAACGTGAGGAGCTCCCAGACGTTCTCGCTGGCCACGGCATGGCGGGAGGACTCCGGCGTGAGCCGGCTTGGATAGAAGCGCATGAGCAGTCCCGCAGACACCACGGCGAGCACGCCGCTCGCCCCAAGCCCCTCGGCAATCAGGAAGGTGGCAAATGGCATGCACACCTCAAAGAGCACGAACTCCGTCGGGGTCTCGAGGCCCAGGGCGCGGATGCGTCCCAGCACAAACATGACCGCCACGGCAAGCACGAGGCCCACCAGCACTCCGCCAAAGAAGTCGAGGAGGAAGGTTGCCGTGGCGTCCGAAAGCGAGAAGACGCCTCCCACGGCGACTGCGATGGCAAACTCAAAGCAGACCACGCCGGAAGCGTCGTTGAAGAGCGCCTCGCCGGAGAGCAGGGACTTCTGCCTCTCGGTCAGCGTGACGTCCGCGCCCATGGCCGCGACGGCCGCCGCGTCGGTCGGTCCCAGCGCCGCCCCCAGGGCAAGTGCCGCGGCAAGCGGGATGGACGGCATGGCGGCGTGAAGCGCGAGGCCCACCACCAGCGTGGTCACGACCACGAGGCCCGCGGCAAGCGAGGTCACGGGCGCCCAGTTGCGCAGCAGTGCCTCCTTGTTGGCGTGGCGGGACTCCTCAAAGAGAAGGGGGGCGATGAACAGGACGAGAAAGAACTCTGGGTCCCCAAGTACCTCCGTGGGGTCCTGGGTCACGAGGGTCCCCACAACGGCTCCCAGCGCAATCTGCGCCAGCGGCAGCGAGACACGGGGGAGGACCTGGCCAAAGACGCTGGACGCCAGCATGCAGCCAAGCAGCAGGAGGATGATCTCAAAGGAAGCCATGCACTTCTCGCCTTGTGAAGTCTGGGGTGAGGGTTGCCTTGGAGCGCGCTCCAAGGGTGATGATACGTGTGAATTATATTGTCGGCGGGCCCACCAAGGGTCCGCAAGAGGGGAGAAGATCATGAGCAAGCCACTCGTCGCGGCGCTTGAGCCATCTGCCCCCGGCGCAACCTTTGCCGCGGGAGACGTCTTGAACGGCGTCTCTGACGGAAAGCTCGAGGCCTTTGTCAAGGCGAACGCGTAGGGCTGCCCAGGCGCCCTCCTGTCGCACGTAGTCGTATACACTTCTGCAGAGACTTTGGCGCACGAGGAAACGACAGGGGGACGTACGTGGCAGATTCGCTTGGACAGGGGGACGCCGCCGTCCGGCTTGTCCGTGACGAGAGGGGCTTGGCCCTGGTGGGTGATGGCATGGAGCTGCGCGGGGACTTCTCGCGCATGCTGCCCCGCCTGCGCCAGGGACGCCTGCAGCAGGAGCTCCTGGTCAAGGCGGCGCGCATCAAGGGCGCCGAGGCCCCCACGGCGGTCGACTGCACGGCTGGCCTGGGCGAGGACTCTCTGCTCCTCGCGGCGGCGGGCTTCACCGTCACGCTCTTCGAGCGGGACCAGACCATAGCGGCCCTTCTCGCCGACGCGCTGGAGCGTGCCGCGGCAGACCCTCGCCTGGCAGAGGCGGTCGGCCGGATGACGCTCGTGGCGGATGACAGCATTACCGGCCTCGCCGCGCTGCCGGAGCCCCCCGACGTGGTCTATCTGGACCCGATGTTTCCCGCACGCACCAAGAGCGCCGCGGTGAAGAAGAAGTTCCAGCTCCTCCACCACCTCGAGCAGCCATGCGAGGAGGAAGAGGCCCTCGTGGCGGCGGCCCTGGCGGCCCAGCCGCGCAAGGTGGTCATCAAGCGGCCGGCAAAGGGGGCGCTGCTTGCTGGCATGAAGCCGAGCTACAGCGTTGCCGGCAAGGCGGTTCGCTACGACGTCCTGGTGCCGCCCAGACCGTGAGACCAAGATGTGTGATTGTGCGGCAGGACCGGTGCCATCGCGCTCCCCTAACCCCCAAGCTGCGCAAATGCGCTAATGTAAGCAGGTTGAACGCAGCGTCCCCGTCCGCGGGGCAATAGACGAAAGCAGGAACCACATGGCCCTCACCGGTCGTCAGATCCGCCAGCTCCGTAGCCTGGCCCACCACCTCGAGCCCGTCATCACCGTCGGCAAGCAGGGCGTTGCCCCTGCTGTCGTCGACCAGGCCAACGCCGCCCTCGAGGCCCACGAGCTTATCAAGTGCTCCGCCCTGGAGAACTCCGGCCTGTCTGCCCGCGAGGCCGCAGACCAGCTTGCCGAGCTCACCGGCTCCGAGGTCGTGCAGGTCATCGGCCGTCGCTTCTCCCTCTACCGCGAGACCTCCCGCGAGGGCGTAGAGAAGATTCAGCTGGACTAGCCCAGGGCGTTACGCCTTGTGCGTGAGGTGCCAGCCTCCGCAGTAGGGGCACTGGTAGCAGTGCAGGTCACGGCTGCCGTGCCGCCTGCAGTCCCGGATGGCCGCCTCGGCCTCGGTGCGGCTCGCGTAGCGCTTCTTGCGCTCGCAGGCCTTGTGGCGCAGGCGGGCCTCGTGGTCCGCCGCCATGCGCTCGCGCTGGGCCGCGGCAGAGGCAAAGGCGTCGTCCAGGCTGTGGGAGCCCTGACCCAGTCCGGCCTCAAAGGCCGCCCGCTGCCGCTCCCGCGCCGATTGCTTTCTGCTGCCCACGCGCTTCTCCCCACGTCCGAACGTACTCCCATCTGAGGGTATACCAACCGGGCCCGCCAGATGCGGCCCCCGAGGAGGCGCCGTGAACTACACCATAGTTGCCGTCGGAAAGCTCAAGGAGCGCTTCTGGAAGGACGCCTGTGCGGAGTACGTCAAACGCCTGGGCGCCTATGGCAAGGTCAGGGTCGTGGAGGTGCCTGACGTGGACCCGGCCCGGGCCGGCGGCATCGAGGGGTCCCGTGCCCGCGAGGGGCAGGGCATCCTTGCGGCCGTTCCCGCCCGCTCGCACGTCATCCTGCTTGCCATAGAGGGCAGGGAGCGCTCGAGCGAGGACTTCTCGCGCCGTCTTGACCAGCTTGCCCTGGGCGGCCAGAGCGACGTTACCTTTGTCATCGGCGGCTCCGACGGCGTCTGCGACGAGGTTCGTGCCCGTGCGGACGAGACCCTCTCGTTCGGCCCCATCACCCTGCCCCACAACCTGGCCCGCGTGGTGCTCCTGGAGCAGGTCTACCGCGCCTGCAAGATCTCCCGCGGCGAGAAGTACCACAAGTAGGCGGGGCGTTTCAGTCCCCGCTCCCAACGCCCCGCAAGTGCAAAAGGCCCCCGCAGCCGTCTGGCTGCGGGGGCCTCGTCATGCCGGGTGACCGGGTGCCTATGCGGTGGGCAGGCGGCGCTGGCTACATGCTCGTGTGGCAGGTACGGGCAATGACGTCGAGCTGCTGCTCGCGCGTGAGGTCGATGAACTTCACGGCGTAGCCGGAGACGCGGATGGTGAAGTTGGCGTACTCGGGCTTCTCGGGGTGCTCCATGGCGTCCTTGAGCTTCTCGACGCCGAAGACGTTGACGTTGAGGTGGTGGGCGCCGTTGGCGAAGTAGCCGTCGAGGACGTTGACGAGGTTGTTGGTGCGCTGCTCGTCATCGTTGCCCAGGGCAGACGGGTTGATGGTCTGCGTGTTGGAGATGCCATCCAGGGCGTACTCGTAGGGGAGCTTGGCCACGGAGTTGAGGGAGGCCAGAAGTCCGCTCTGCTCGGCGCCGTAGGCGGGGTTGGCGCCGGGGGCAAACGGGGTGAACGCCTTGCGGCCGTCGGGGGTGCCGCCGGTTGCCTTGCCGTACACCACGTTGGAGGTGATGGTGAGAATGGAGGTGGTGGGCTCGGAATCGCGGTAGGTGTGGTGCTTGGCGATCTTGGCCATGAAGTTCTTCAGCAGCCAGACGGCGATGTCGTCAACGCGGTCGTCATCGTTGCCGTACTTGGGGAAGTCGCCCTCGACCTCGTAGTCGACGACGATGCCCTGCTCGTCGCGGATGGTCTTCACCTTGGCGTACTTCATGGCGGAGATGGAGTCCACGACGTGGGAGAAGCCGGCGATGCCCGTGGCGAAGGTGCGGCGCACGTTGGTGTCGATGAGGGCCATCTCGGCGGCCTCGTAGTAGTACTTGTCGTGCATGTACTGGATGAGGTTCAGGATGTTGACGTAGAGCTCGGCCAGCCAGTCCATCATCATGTCGAACTTGTGCATGACTTCGTCGTAGTCAAGGTACTCGGAGGTGATGGGGGCGTACTCGGGGCCAACCTGCATGTGGTTGCCCTGCTTGTCCATGAACTTCTCGTCCTTGCCGCCGTTGATGGCGTAGTTCAGGCACTTGGCGAGGTTGGCGCGGGCGCCGAAGAACTGCATCTCCTTGCCGGTCTCGGTGGCGGACACGCAGCAGCAGATGCTGTAGTCGTCACCCCAGACGGGACGCATGACGTCGTCGTTCTCGTACTGGATGGAGGAGGTGGTGACGGAGATCTTGGCGGCGTACTTGCGGAAG
>ERZ1034980.1525-NODE-1525-length-13641-cov-6.242455_pt1 | contig 13641 bp, 12 predicted proteins | sample MGYA00520622_ERZ1034980 | MGnify/ENA primary metagenome ERZ1034980 (study PRJEB33766, sample SAMN09781791) | gut metagenome | biome: gut microbiome | host: Homo sapiens | place: Madagascar | study: EMG produced TPA metagenomics assembly of the PRJNA485056 data... | reverse complement strand
ATTATTAGCTCTGTTGAATAAGAGTACAGAGCGTTGTATAGTTATATTGTATACGCGGATATGGCGGAATTGGCAGACGCGCCAGACTTAGGATCTGGTGTCACCGACGTGCAGGTTCAAGTCCTGTTATCCGCACTAGAAAACGCAGTATGAGAAGTGATTTTCCATACTGCGTTTTTTATGTGCTATCGTATTACAAATCTTCTTATCAGGCAGCTGATCGCTCCTGCGATGCAGATCGGAAGCAGCTTCTGGCAGAGACTTCCATACACCATCAGGCCGCCCTGTAATCCTTCCAAAGCTTCCGGAGATACCGGGATCAGGCTGTACAGAATATAGGACAGGAAAGAAGTAACACCAATGAAGAGGAATGAGAATAAGCCTCGTCCGGTATCCTGGTTCTGCCCATTATGTCCTTGCTTGCCTCGTCCCATCAGTACCCAGAAGAAGGTAATGACTTCGTAAAAAATGAGGACTCCGGCGGTGCCGAGATATGCCATTAATATATAATTCTTCTCTTCCGTAATCAACAGAGGATTACCATATGTACTGCAATTTTTACCAAAAGTAGATGCCAGTAGACAGATGATCCCTGCAATCAGGATTAAGGTAGCTGCTTTTAATATCATATTCAGTATCTTGAAGATTAGTCGAGTACCGGTCTTGGCTGCTTTGGCAGCCGGTGATACGACATTTGGAAGACTGTGCTTTTTCTTGGACTTGTTAGAATCCTTTTGTTTGGACGACTTGGAATTGTTGCGTCTGTTGTCGTAGTCATCTTCATCATAATCGTCTATATCGTAGTCATCGTCGTCATCAAATTCATCATCATAGTAATAATCATCCGGCTCATTATCGTCTTCTATAAAACTGTTTTTCAGAAGATCATCCAAATCATCTTCATAGATTACTTCAAAATCATCATCAAAAAAATCCTGCGTATCGTTTTTTAGATTTTTACGTCTGTCTTTTATCTTTGTCATTATATAAATCCCCCTTATTCCAATCTATTTTAAAATGTGTATGCGCAAGACACAATAGATGTCACAGAATTTTCATGAAGACATAAGGAAATCTTCAGAAATGATGATTTTGGCAAATGTTTGTGGAAGTGCTGCGCGAATTGTCAGAAAAATATATTCTCTTGCGGTGATATGCTTGCGTAAACAGGGGAAACTGGTATAATGTTAGCATAAATGTGTAAATGTAGAGTTTTGTGAAAGGCAGATTGCAGGAGGAAAGGCTTTGAAATATGATTTTACAACAGTGATCGACCGGCATGGAAAGGATTCGCTGGCATTAGATGGACTGGGAGGAGGAGACCATTTTTCACCTGATTGGCCGAAAGAAGGATTTGATGTAATCCCGATGTGGGTAGCGGATATGAATTTTCCGACTGTACCGACGATTCAGGAAGCGATTATAGAACGAGCAAAGCATCCGATGTTTGGATATTATCGCCCGACAAAAGAATATTACCGGGCAATTATTGACTGGCAGAGAACACGCAACGGTGTGAAGGATCTGCAGGTACGGGATATCGGCTATGAAAATGGAGTGCTTGGTGGTGTGATCTCAGCGATCTCAGCATTTGCATCACCGGGAGACAGCATTCTGCTACACAGCCCGACATATATGGGATTTACCAGATGTATTACCGAGAATGGGTTTAATATCATACATAGTCCGCTGAAGCAGGATGAAAATGGAGTAATGCGGATGGATTATGAAGATATGGATGATAAGCTTCGCAGATACCATATTCATGTGGCGGTCTTCTGCAGTCCGCACAATCCATGTGGACGCGTGTGGGAGCGAGAAGAGATTGAAAAAGCGATGGAAGTATATCGGAAGAATCAGTGTATTGTAATATCCGATGAGATTTGGTCTGATCTGACATTGAATGGTCATAAGCATACGCCGACACAATCTGTGAGCGAGGATGCAAAAAATCGAACGATCGCATTTTATGCGCCGAGCAAGACGTTCAATCTTGCAGGACTGATCGGAAGTTATCATATTATTTATAATCCATTTCTGAGGGATCTGGTACAGAACAAAGCCAGCAAGTCGCAGTATAATGAGATGAACGTATTGTCTATGCATGCTTTGATCGGAGCTTATCAGCCGGAAGGAGCAGAGTGGGTGGAGGAACTCAGGAAGGTACTCACAGAGAATACGGAGTATGCGTGTGAACATATCTGGCAGAATTATCCAGGTGTGAGAGTGAACCGACCGGAAGGAACTTATATGCTGTTTCTGGATTTGAGTGAATGGTGTGAGACGAATGGGCAGACACTGGATGAAGTGATGAAAGCCGGCTGGGATGTGGGCGTGGCATGGCAGGATGGAAGACCGTTTCATGGTCCATGTGCGATCCGGATGAATCTGGCACTTCCAATGAGCAGAGTGCAGGAAGCATTTGACAGACTGGACAAGTATGTGTTTGCAGTAAAATGACAGGAGGACGACAGATGCTTCAGGGAATTGAACAGATATTTGATAGTATTACAGAGATGATTACGGGATTAAAACGGACGACATATCAAGAAAAGTTTGAAACATTTCAGGCAGAATACGGATACTATTTTGAGGAAATGAGTGCTTATATGAAGGAAACAGAGAATCATGAAGCGGCGGCAGAGGCGGTTGGTATCCGTCTGATGCATGCGGCAGAGAAAAAATGTGGTAACAGACGTGGTAAGCTGGATGGAAGGACGCGATCAGAACTCAGTCTTTTTATGGTATATTACATATTTCCTTCTATATTAAAGCAGGGAGACGATATGGAGACACTCGCAGAGGGAGTGCTGAAAGTGAGCAGAAAGACGCTTCGTAATAAAGAGCTTCAATGTGCAGATTATGACACAATCTATTATGGATTCAGTGATAAAATTCTGGGTTTTATTACCCGGAGAAAATAATAACAGGGTTTTGAACCCAGATAACATCAATACGAATTGGAGGAAGACAAGATGGCAGAAAATAAGAAGATCCCTTACAAAATTTATCTGGAAGAGAGTGAGATGCCAACGCAGTGGTACAATGTGCGTGCAGATATGAAGAATAAACCGGCACCACTGTTAAATCCAGCTACCTTGGAGCCGATGAAGCCGGAAGAACTGGAGCATGTGTTCTGTAAAGAGCTGGTACAGCAGGAGTTGGATGATACGACACCGTATTTCGATATTCCACAGGAAATTCGGGATTTCTATAAGATGTACCGTCCGTCACCATTGGTTCGTGCGTATTGTCTGGAAAAAGCGCTGGATACGCCGGCGAAGATTTATTACAAATTTGAGGGAAATAACACATCAGGAAGTCACAAGCTGAATTCTGCGATCGCGCAGGCATATTATGCAAAGAAGCAAGGATTGAAAGGTGTAACTACCGAGACAGGAGCCGGACAGTGGGGAACCGCGCTTTCCATGGCTTGTTCTTATTTTGATTTGGACTGTCGTGTCTATATGGTAAAATGTTCTTACGAACAGAAGCCGTTCCGACGTGAAGTTATGCGTACTTACGGTGCGCAGGTTACACCGTCTCCATCTGAGACAACGGCTGTAGGACGTAAGATTCTGGAAGCACATCCAGGCACAACAGGAAGTCTTGGCTGCGCGATTTCAGAAGCTGTAGAAGATGCTACTACGCATGAAGGATACCGTTACGTGTTGGGATCTGTATTGTCGCAGGTACTTCTCCATCAGACAGTGATCGGCCTGGAGACAAAAGCAGCATTAGACAAATACGGCATCAAACCGGATATGATCATTGGCTGTGCCGGTGGTGGATCTAACCTTGGTGGACTGATCTCGCCATTTGTAGGTGAGAAGCTGCGAGGTGAGGCAGATTACCGCATTATCGCAGTAGAGCCGGCAAGCTGTCCAAGTCTTACCCGTGGTAAATACGCATACGATTTCTGTGATACCGGAATGGTATGCCCGCTGGCGAAAATGTATACGCTTGGCAGCGGATTTATCCCGTCACCGAATCATGCTGGCGGACTTCGCTATCATGGCATGAGTTCTATCGTATCACAGCTTTATGATGATAAACTTCTGGAAGCTGTATCAGTAGAACAGACAAGTGTATTCGAAGCGGCAGAGAGATTTGCAAGAGTCGAAGGTATCCTGCCTGCACCGGAAAGCAGTCATGCGATTAAGGTGGCAATTGATGAAGCATTGAAGTGCAAAGAGACCGGAGAAGAGAAGACTATCGTATTTGGTCTGACCGGAACAGGATACTTTGATATGGTAGCATATGGTAAATACAATGACGGTGAGATGTCGGACTATATCCCGACTGATGAAGATCTGGCAGTAGGATTTGCAGGACTTCCGAAAGTAGACAAGTAAAAGGCAGCATAGGAGAGAACAAGCATGATTAATAAACTTACTTATATAGAAAGTACAGGAGTGAATCCATATAAGAATCTGGCAATGGAAGAGTATCTGTTTTCCCATTGCGGAGAGGATGAGGCGATTCTTTACCTCTGGCAGAACCAGCATACAATTGTAATCGGACGAAACCAGAATGCATGGAAAGAGTGTCAGATCAGCCGGATTGAAGAAGATGGTGCAGTGATCGCAAGGCGGTTATCCGGGGGTGGTGCAGTATTTCACGATCTGGGTAATCTGAACTTTACATTTCTGGTAAGCAAAGAGAATTACGATCTGAAAAAACAGTTAGACGTAATCTTGAAAGCGGTACAGAAGCTTGGCATTCATGCAGAGGCATCCGGAAGAAATGATATTCTGGTGGATGGCAAGAAGTTCTCCGGCAATGCATTTCACGAGCACAGAGGACGCCGGTATCATCACGGTACACTGATGGTAAATGTCAAATTGGATGAGCTGAACAAATATTTAAATGTATCGAAGAAAAAGCTGGAATCCAAGGGAATTGCATCGGTACGTTCCAGAGTGACCAATCTGTTAGAGTATAATCCCGAGCTGACGATTGATGCGCTTAAGAAAGCACTTCGTGAAACCTTTGAAGAAGTATACGGATACGAAAGCAAAGAAATCAAAGAGACAGATCTTGACCAGAAAGAAGTAGATACATTATATGACAAATATTCTTCATGGGAGTGGATCTACGGAAGAGAATTTGAATTCCAGTATGAAGTATCCGAACGATTCGACTGGGGACAGATAGACATGCAGTTCCAGGTAGACAGCGGCATGGTGGTAGATGTAGCTGTATATTCAGATTCCCTGAAGCCGGATGTGATAGGTCAGATTCCGGAGCAGTTAAAGGATCAGAAATATAATAACCAGCTTATGGCAGATCAGATCGGAAGATTGCACAGTGAAGATGAGCAGGAAGAAAAAATGTTCCGGGATATCGAAGGATGGATCCGGAAGGTAGAGCTGTAAAGATAAGTAGCGGCAAGAGGCCTGCTGCTTGTGAAGAATGGATGAGAAACCGCCGTATTTGTGGAAAACTAACCATAGATACGGCGGTATTTATATTTTATCAAAGTAACTTCAAGAAATTTTCCGGCATCAAGGTCAGATGTTCCGACATTTCCAGGATGAAAACAAAAGAAAGATATTCCTTTCTACAGAGGTATCAGCGAGAGGAGTATTGTATGAACAGTATAGGATTATGTGAGAACCAGAATGATTTTATTATGCTTCCCAAGGTAGATTTCTGCTTTAAAGAAATGATGCAGAATGAACCGGATTCTGTTTTACTGGTCGAAAATGTATATCGATCAGATCGAATCAGGAAAGGGATATGATGAACTTCAGAAATGCATCCATGTAAGTATTCTTGCTTATGATCATTTTAAGGATGACGAGAACTGTTATCACAAAATCGGATTGCGTGATATGGTTACGGGAGAGCAGTATAGCGATCTATTGGAGTTGCATTTCCTGGAGATTACGAAAGTACCCCCCCCGGTAATGGCAGATGAAAAACCGATCGTCCAGTGGATTAGATTCCTTGGTGGAAGCAACAGGGAGGAATTAAAAGCTATGAGTGAACGGAATGAGTATATTCAATGTGCATATGAAGAATTGGAACGATTGAGCCTGGATAGGCAGAAACGATTAGAATACGAGACAAGACAGAAGAATATCAGAGACTATAACAGTCAGATGAAGAGTAACTAGTATTGTTAGATTAAATTATTGATATCTGGGAAATGAGGGAGAAAGCAAAATGTTTTAAAATTGAATAGAATACAAAAAGAAACTGCTGCTTTACAGGTTGTTTTGTAAAGCAACAGTTCTTTTGGTTGATAGATATGGATAACATCCTGATGGATTTAAGTGAAATCACTGGTTGAAGGTGATTAAACTTCTTCATCTACTACGATTAATTCGGTGTGCCCGTCATTGGCTTCCTTTATATAACGGAAGTCAGGTGTTTTGTTAGTAATCACGGTCGAGATATCCTTCATTTCAGCAATGGTGTGAAGTGAAATCTTGTCAAACTTATTATGATCTACGAGGAGTACGGAACTTCCACTGATTTGAATCGCAACTTTTTTGACATCACCTTCTACTTCGCTGGAATTTGTAATTCCGTGAGAGATAGCAATACCGTTGCAGCTCATAAAAGCGATATTGGCGTTCAGACCTTTGAGCTGGTTAATTGACTGAATCCCACTGTAGGACATAGTGCCGCGATTGAGCATACCGCCGATCATCATAACATCAATGTTGTAATGAAATGCTTCCTGCATGACATATATACTGTTGGTGATTACGGTTAAGTATTTAAAACCGCTCAAATGACGTACCATATGTGCGACAGTAACACCGGATCCAAGGAAAACAATATCATTATTGGTCACTAATTCGCAGGCTTTTTTTGCAATTCGATCCAAATTGGGCTCATATTTGAGCATTTCGATTGGCTGCTGTTCCTGTGCCAGCGAAGATGGATCACTTGGCAGTCTTCTGGCACCGCCACGGATGCGGAGCAAACGTCCTTCGGCATCTAAAAAGTCGATATCTCGTTTGATGGTGCTTAGCGAAACGTCACAATATTCTCGTAGTTCTTCATAAGTGCAGATTTCATGATTTTTTAAGTAGTTTTGAATTTCATTCAATCTCTTTTCTTGCATAATAGTTCCTATTCTTTTAGGCCTTCAATCTGGCTCCATACCGGATCCATTGCATCGATGATAGCGCAGTATGCAGCGTATTTCTTTTCGTAATAAGTGTGCTTTTCGATATCTGGCTCGTATACTTTTTTGATTTTTACCCATTTTTTGGCAGCATCCTGCAGAGAGTCAAACACGCCTGCATTAACTCCGGCACAGAGGGCGACACCCATTGCTCCGAGCTCTTCGGCTTGTGAAATTTCAACGCGGATGCCAAGAATATCAGCAAACATTTGCATCCAGACTTCGGAACGGGTAGCTCCGCCTGCCATTCGCACTACAGATGGATTGTCGCAGTATGGAAGAAGACGACTGATGTGCATTTTGTGGCAAAATACAACGCCCTCAAACAATGCGCGCATCATATCTGCAATGGTGTGGTCATTCTGAAGACCGATAAATGCAGCTTTGGCATCGATGTTTACATTGGAATCGTAGATGAACGGAAGGAAAAATACTGAGTTTTTATACAGTGTGGAATCAACCATTTTTCCGTAAGTTGCATATACATCTTTGGAGCGTTCCATAAAAGTATCGATAAACCATTCTTGTGTGGAAGCGGAAGTGGAACTTCCTTCCATGTAGGAAATATATCCTGGAAGACCGTAATAATACTGCATGAAAATGTCCTTGTCATCAACAACATTCTTCTTTAGAATACTATTAATGCCCCAGGAACCGACAATTATACCCAGCTGGTTTTCTTCGACAATACCAGCAGAAAGAATCGATGCGCTGATGTCGAATAATCCACCAACTACAGGAGTTCCTTCCGCAAGTCCTGTGAGTCTGGCTACTTCGGCAGTGATTGTGCCGCCGGTATCACAGCTTTCGATGATTGGCGGAAAGATGTGTTTGTATTCAGCAATTCCAAATGTTTCAAACAGATTGTCCGCGTACTGGCCGGTTGCCATGTCGACAACATTCCAGCTGGATGCTTCTGTGATTTCACATACAAAATTACCTGTTAATACGTAACGGATATAATCTTTGACGCTACCGACGTGAGCTGTTTTGCTGAGAACTTCTGGTTCATGATCCTTAAACCAGGCAACGATCGGGCTTGTCTGTCCTGTCCAGAGTTTGTTCCGGATCTGTGGAAATACAGAATCAAATGTGCCATCGGCGAGCCATTTCTTGATGTAATCCTTAGAGCGGGCATCACTACTGAGGATGCCAGGCCATGTAGGCCCCCCGTCCTTATCGACCATATAGGCACCATTGCCCTGTCCGGTTATACCGATCGATAAGATTTCTTTTCCGTCTTGAATGCCGGCTTTTTCAATTACATCTTTGATTGCTTTTAAAGACATATCCTTCACTTCGTACATGTCACGTTCGTTTTGACCGCTATGCGGATAAGAAATGTGCAATTTTTCACCATGAACAGCAATTTCATTACCATCCATATCGTATATTGCAGCTTTAACCATTGTTCCGCCGATATCAATACCCATTAAATATGCCATATCAATTCTCCTCTCTTGTTTGATATGAAGTGATTTCTATATCATTTGCCGTAAGAATACCATAATTGACAGATAAAGTCATTTAAATGTCAAAAGTGGTTGAAAATAAACAAAAAAGAACTATTTTGATATAGAAAAGACCTGAAATACAGTTGAAAATGAGCTAAAATGAACCAAAATGCCGGACAAAGTCGTCCGGCATTTCATTAATAAAGAATAAGCAAATATTGAAATTACTGTCCAACATTAGCCCAAACAGCTACACACTCAGCGTTCTGCGCTTCTGTAAGAAGTGCTGGCTCACAAACGCCGGCAGCAGAAAGATAAGTGATGGAAGATGTTTCAAGATATACAGCAGCATACAATGCTTCATGCAGATCTTTTCCAACTGTGATAACGCCGTGATGTTTCAGAATAACTGCAAGCTTGTCACCAATATAGTCAACGGTCAACTGTCCCATGGAAAGATTTCCCGGTGGAGAGTAAGGTGCTACGGTAACTGCACCACGAGTAGCGTTGGCAAGGGTGGTCAGGCATGCCGGCAGTTCGTCTGATACAAGTCCGACTGCTGTTGCATATGGCTGATGGGTATGCAGGATTGCATTGACTTCCGGCATATTATCAAAAATGTAAAAAAGTGCCGGAGTGTCAACAGATTGTTTACGAGTTCCTTCTATGATGTTTTTATCTTTGTCAAAGACGATCATATCGTCAGGTGTCATTATTTCATAAGACATACCGGATGGTGTAATGATGATATCACCGTTCGGCATACGGAGGCTGACATTACCTCCTGCGAGTGCGATCAGATTATTGCGTTTCATTTCCAACGCAGTTTCGATCATTTCCTGTTTTTCTTGTTCGTACATTACTGGCTGCTCCTTTCATATTTGTCTTTGATGAAGCTTAAGGCGTCTCCCGCTGCATTATAAGGATCTTCATAATTCTGTGCCCACATTTCAAGTGTCATTGGACCGCTGAAATTAATCTCGCGAAGTGTCTTGAAAAATTTGATAAAATCAACATTACCATCGCCAAAAGGAATATCCCTTACTTTGCCGACAACGGTATCCTTCACATGGGTAGCTACAATGTGTTTCTTTGCAAGACGATACTGGTCACATGACCAGGTATTACCCTTGCCTGTTGAATAAAGATTGGCAATATCAGGGAATATCTGTAGCCATGGGGAATCTACATGTTTGATGATCTGCAGACCCTTCTCCAGAGAATCCATTGTATCAATATCCACATTTTCCAACGCTAACATGACACCGCAGGAAGCTGCTTCCTGTGTGAGCTTCGCCAAATTTTCAAGGAAAAGCGCATATGTTTTTTCATTGCGAGTATTGTAATACTCGTCGTATGCCATAGGCTGAATGATGCGAAGACCAATTTCGGCAGAAAAATGAATGGCATCCATGGTAAGTTTCATACCCTTCGCTGCAAGCTCAGGGTTCTCACTTCCGATCGGGCAGTTACGGGTACCGCTCAGACACATAGTCATGATCGGCATGTCGTAAGCTTCGATTGCCTTCCGGATCTCAATGATCTCAGATTTACCTGAGGCAACTCGTGCCTGAAATTCTTCACTTTCATCTGTACTGAGTTCAAAATAATCGAACCCAAGCTCCTTCGCGATACGAAGTTTTTCGGAAAGTGCAAGATCTCTTGGCAGTGCTTTTTCATAGAGACCAAATTTATGCTGTATCATAATTTCTCCTCTGAACGAAACAATTTCGTTAATTTTTTGAATATAATACATCTGGTTCATTATTGGTCGACTTCATTATTCACGTGCAAATAAATTCTAGCATGTGAAAATAAGGCAAGTCAATTTTCAAATATATTGCAAAAGTGTAGAAAAAAATGACCTGTTTTGACACGCAATAGGTATTATTAATCCAAACGAATCCAAATGATTCGAACTCATTGACGAAGTGCACAGAAAAGAATAGAATCCAAACTAAAGTTGATCGATTTTCACAATAACGTGCGTAGTGAAAAGTGCTTTTGACAACAAAAGTGACAAAAAGGAGAAGAGAAAAAAGGAGGTTATTGTATGAAAAGGAAAATAATCGCATCGTTACTGGTATTAGCGATGGCGGGATCGTTGTTGGCTGGTTGTGGCAACAAAGCTTCAGATTCAGGAAGTTCTGACAGTTCAAAATCTAGCAAATCATCAGCATCGGAACTGAAAGGTGATTCAAGTGAAAAGTATTATATGTGCGTACCAATCTCTGGTGTAGAGTACTGGTATCCGGTATTCCAGGGAATGAAGGAAGCGGCTAACGCACTTGGCGTACAGGCTTACTATATGGGAACACCTGAGTGGGATTCTTCAGCACAGGCAGATGTATTTAATCAGATCATGGCACTTGATCCAACCGGAATCCTGCTGCATCCGACAGACGGAGATGCATTTGTTGATCCAATCAACAGCGCAATCGCAGATGATGTTCAGGTTGTAACATTCGCAGCTGACTCACCGGATTCTAACAGAACAGCGTATGTAACATCTGATAATAACAAAGAAGGTTCTACCGCTGCAAAGGAAGTAGCAGAGGAAATCGGCGGCGAGGGATCCATCCTTGTTATGAGAAATCCAGGACAGACAAATCATGAGACACGTGATGATGCATTCATTTCTTACATTAACGAGAATTATCCGGATATCAAAATTTACGAAGAAAATTCCGGACAGAACGCAGACGCTACTTATACAGCAGTCATGACAACATATCAGAAAGATGCTAATCTTAAAGCCGTATTTACACCGGAAGCTTCTTCAGCAGTAGGTGCAGCTCAGGCAGGTCTTGAGATCGGTAATGGCGATCAGGCTCTTGTATGTGCATGTTGTGATACTTCAGAAGAGATTCTTGACCTTCTGAAAGCAGGACAGTTCTTCTCAGCAATCGCTCCTGATCAGTATCTGCAGGGATACATGGGAATGCTGGATCTGTTCTTTGCAGCTCATAATGAAGTTCTTGAACCAATGAATGGCCGTGCAGATGCTGGTGAGAACTTATGGCAGAGCCCATTTATGGACAATGGTCTTTCAATCGTAACAGCTGACAACGCAGATGACTTCTATCTTGATGCATATGCAGAGAAGCTTGGATACAAAGACAGTGAAGAAATCCTTGAGCCTCTGGAAGAGCCAGAAGGCTGTGGATTTGGTGATGGATCAGGCGAAAAGTATTATATGTGTGTACCAATCTCTGGTGTAGAGTACTGGTATCCTGTAATGCAGGGTATGAAAGATGCAGCTAAAGCTCTTGGCGTAAGCGCATACTACATGGGAACACCTGAGTGGGATGCTTCTGCACAGGCAGACGTATTCAGCCAGATCATGGCTCTTGACCCAACAGGTATTCTGGTTCACCCGACAACAGCAGAAGCTTTTGTTGATCCGATCAATAGTGCGATCGCAGATGATGTTCAGATCGTAACATTTGCAGCTGATGCACCGGATTCTAACAGAACAGCATATGTAACATCTGATAATACAAAAGAAGGTAACAGAGCAGCTCAGGAAATCGGCGAGGCACTTGGTGGAAAAGGTTCCGTACTCGTTATGAGAAATCCTGGACAGACAAACCACGAGAATCGTGACAACGCTTTCATCGCTTACATGGAAGAAAATTATCCGGACATCACAATTTACGAAGAAAATTCCGGACAGGATGCAGACGCTACTTATTCAGCAGTTATGACTACATACCAGAAAGATGCTAACCTCAAAGCCGTATTTACACCAGAAGCTTCTTCGGCAGTAGGTGCAGCTCAGGCAGGTCTTGAGATTGGCGGCGGATCAGAACAGGCACTTTTGTGTGCATGCTGTGATACATCAGAAGAGGTTCTTGACCTTCTGAAGGCAGACCAGTTCTTCTTTGCAATTGCGCCAGATCAGTATCTGCAGGGATATATGTCTATGCTTAACTGCTACTTTGCAGCACACAATGAGATTTTACATCCGATGAATGGACGTGAAGCAGCTGGTGAAAACCTGTGGCAGACACCATACATGGATAACTCACTTTCAATCGTAACGAAAGACAATGCAGATTGCTTCTACCTTGATTCATATGCTAAGAACATTGGATTATCAGGTGCAGATCAGCTCATTGAGCCTTACGAAGCAAAGTAAGTGTTGATTTTGGCGGTGGCTCCGGCTCCCGGAGCCGCCGTTTTGTTATTAACAGTATGAAGAAAGGGTGAGATTATGGCATTACTTGAACTGAAACATATATCCAAAAGTTTTGGGCAGAATCAGGTTCTGAGAGATGTTAACTTTGAACTGAGACCTGGAGAAGTACATGCGCTTTTGGGAGAGAATGGTGCAGGAAAGTCTACGATGCTGAATATCATCGGTGGAGTTTTTGAGCCAAGCGGGGGAACGATTCTGATTGATGGAGAGGAGAAAAAAATCACATCTATTCTCGATGCCAAAGATCTTGGAATCGGATTTGTACATCAGGAAATTGAACTGTGTCAGGATGTAACTGTAGCAGAGAATATCATGATGACAAGTATTAGCGACAGTCACACATTAAAAGTTAATTTTAAGAAAATTGTAAAGGAAGCAGCGGAGATCTTAAGACCGATGGCAGGTGATACGATTGATCCAAGAGCATTGGTTTCATCGCTTCCGATATCTCAGCAGCAGGTTGTTGAGATTGCCAAAGCACTGGCATATAAATGTAGAATTCTTCTTCTTGATGAGCCGACGGCTGCACTCTCAGAGAGCGAAGCAGAAGCACTTTTTGAGATTGTAGGACAACTGAAAAAGGAAGGTATGGGAATTATTTTTATCAGTCACCGTATGGAAGAAGTGTTTGAACAGAGCGACCGGGTAACAGTCTTACGTGATGGAGAGATTATCTCTACAAGACCGTCACTGGATGCGCCTTTAGATGAACTGATCCGGGATATGGTTGGCCGTGAGATCAGTGATATTTATCCACCAAAAGCAGAACATATTGATTATAGTGATTCGAACGTAATGCTTAAAGTTGAAAATCTTACGGATGCAAAGAACCGTTTCAGAGA
>ERZ1034980.1524-NODE-1524-length-13644-cov-19.779748_pt1 | contig 13644 bp, 8 predicted proteins | sample MGYA00520622_ERZ1034980 | MGnify/ENA primary metagenome ERZ1034980 (study PRJEB33766, sample SAMN09781791) | gut metagenome | biome: gut microbiome | host: Homo sapiens | place: Madagascar | study: EMG produced TPA metagenomics assembly of the PRJNA485056 data... | reverse complement strand
CCTACTCGAAGTCCGCGATCTGGGACTTGAGCTGGTCGATGGTGGCGGTCAGCTCGGCTGCCTGGGCGCGCTTCTTCTCGATGACCTCGGGCGCCGCCTTGGCGACGAAGCCCTGGTTGCCCAGAGTGCGCTCGACGCTTGCGAGGTCCTTCTCGGCCTTGGCCAGCTCCTTCTTGAGGCGGGCGCCCTCGGCGGCGAGGTCCACCAGGCCGCCCAGACCCACGAAGATCTCCAGCGTGCCGTCGGCCACGGAGACCGCGCCCTCGGCCTTCTGGACGTCGCCGCAGGCAAGCTCGCTCACGCGGCCGACGCTCTTGATGAAGCCCTCCTGGCCGGCCAGAACGGCGGCCTCGGCCTCTCCGCAGCGCACGGCCACCGCAAGCTCGGCCTTGGGAGAGAGGCGGTAGCGAGCACGCGTGGAGCGCACGCAGGAGATGACGCGCTTGGCCAGCTCGAAATCGCCCTCGGCCTTCTCGTCAACGAAGGCGGCGAGCTCGGAGGGCTCGGGCCACTTGGCGACCATCAGGAACTCGGCGTCGTGGGCGTCGAGGCCGGAGGCCGGCAGGGCGTCCCAGACGCTCTCGGTCACAAACGGCATGACCGGGTGCAGCAGGCGCATGGAGACGTCCAGCACGTAGACGAGGTTGCGCTGCACCTGGAGCTTCTCCTCGGGCGTGCCGTCCAGCAGGCGGCCCTTGCAGAGCTCGATGTACCAGTCGCAGACCTCGCCGCGGAAGAAGGACTGGATGTTGCGGGCGTAGTCGCCCAGGTTGTAGGTCTCAAGCTGCTCGGTGGCCTCGGAGACGGCGCGGGCAAGGCGGCTGAGCATCCAGGCGTCCTCGGGGGTCTCCACCCTGGGGGCGCCGGGCACGTAGCCGTCCAGGTTCATCTGGACGAAGCGGCTGGCGTTCCAGATCTTGGTCACGAAGCCGCGCGCCTGCTCGGTGCGGGGGCTGCCCAGCAGCTTCTTGGACTGCTTGTCTATGTCCGCGTCGAACTTGACGTCCTGGTTGTTAGTGATGAGCGTCAGCAGGTTGTAGCGCATGGCGTCCGCGCCGTACATCTTGATGAGCTCCATGGGGTCAACGCCGTTGCCCTTGGACTTGGACATGCGGCTGCCGTCCTTGGCCAGGATGGTGGCGTAGATGAAGACGTCGTGGAACGGCACCTCGTCAGTGAAGTAGAGCGAGCTCATGATCATGCGGGCGACCCACAGGGCAATGATGTCGCGGGCCGTGACCAGCACCTTGGTGGGGTGGTGGGCCTCAAGCTCGGCCGTGTCGTCCGGCCAGCCCTGCGTGGCAAAGGTCCACAGCTGGGAGCTGAACCAGGTGTCCAGCACGTTCTCGTCCTGATGCACGTGGTGGCCGCCGCACTTGGGGCAGACGTCGGCGTCCTCCATGAGGGCGTCGGACCAGCCGCAGTCCTCGCAGTAGAAGACCGGGATGCGGTGGCCCCACCACAGCTGGCGAGAAATGCACCAGTCCTTGAGGTTGTCCATCCAGGTGAGGTAGGTGTCGGTCCAGCGGGCCGGGTGGAACTTGACCTCGCCGCTCTTGACGACCTCGGTCGCGCGCTCCTTGAGCTTGTCAACGGCAACGAACCACTGCTCGGAGAGCCAAGGCTCCAGCGCGGTGTCGCAGCGGTAGCAGTGCATGACGGAGTGGTCCAGCTCCTCGATGTGGTCGAGCAGGCCGTGCTCGTCGAACCACTTGACGATGGCCTCGCGGCACTCGTCGCGGCTCATGCCGCTGAACTCGCCGTAGCCCTCGACGACGACCGCGTGCTCGTCGAAGACGTTGATCTGCTCGAGGTCGTGCGCCTGGCCCATGGCGTAGTCGTTGGGGTCGTGGGCGGGCGTGACCTTGACGAAGCCGGTGCCGTAGTTGGCGTCCACGTGCCAGTCGGAGAAGATCGGGATCTCTCGGTTGACGATGGGCAGCATGACCTTGGCGCCCACGAGCTTGGCCTTCTCGGGGTCGGACGGGCTCACGGCCACGCCGGCGTCTCCCAGCATGGTCTCGGGGCGGGTGGTTGCGACGGTGATGTACTCGACGCCGTCGACGGGCTCCACCAGCGGGTAGCGCATGAACCAGAGGTGGCCCTTCTCGTCGCGGTACTCGGCCTCGTCGTCGGAGATGGCCGTGGTGCAGTTGGGGCACCAGTTGACGATGCGCTTGCCGCGGTAGATGAGGCCGTCGTGGTACCAGTCGCAGAAGACCTTGCGCACGGCGCGGCAAAACTCGGGACTCATGGTGAACTTCTCGTCAGAGAAGTCGATGGAGCAGCCCATGCGCTTGATCTGGCTGACGATGGTGCCGCCGTACTCGTGCGTCCAGTCCCAGCACGCGTCGATGAACTTCTCGCGTCCAATCTTCAGGCGAGAGACGCCCTCGCTCTTGAGCTTCTTGTCCACCTTGGTCTGCGTGGCGATGCCGGCGTGGTCGGTGCCCAGGATCCAACGGGTGGAGCGGCCGCGCATACGGTTGTAGCGCACGATGGCGTCCTGGATGGAGTCGTCCATGGCGTGGCCCATGTGCAGGATGCCGGTGACGTTGGGTGGCGGAATGACGACGGTGCAGTCGCCCACGCCCTTGCTGCGCTGGTAGCAGCCAGCGTCCATCCACTTCTGTATGAGCTCGGGCTCCCGCTCCTGCGGGTCGTACGTCTTGGGCATCTCTTCCACGGTGGTTCCTCTCGCATGTGGCATAAAGAGCAGGTATAACAATCGGTATAGCAACCTTAGAGAATACCACGGCAGACTGCGGGAAGATGAGGCGAGCATGACTGTTGGCGGCGCAGAAGGCAAGAAGGCCCCGGCCCTCCTTGACGCCCACTGCCACCTTGACTGGGAGGCGGACCCTGCCGCCGTGGCCCGCGCATGCGGGCAGAGGGGCGTGGCGCTGGCCTGCTGCACGGTGACGCCGCAGGCCTTCCTGGCAGCGCGGGGCGCGCTGGCCGCGGCTCCCAACGTGGTCTTGGGCGTGGGCGCGCACCCCTGGTGGGTGGCGGACGGCCGCGTGGGCCAGACGGACGTGGACCTTGCGGCCGAGCTTGCGGCGGAGGCGCCCCTCGTGGGCGAGGTGGGCCTGGACTTCAACCCGGCACGCTCCGACGCCGCGGGCAACCAGGCGCAGGTCAGGGCCCTCACGCGCATCTGCGTGGCCGCCGCCGCGGGCGCCGGGGGCGGCCCCGCGGGCCAGAGGGCCATCTCCCTTCACGCCGTGCGCTCCGCCGGCGCCTGCCTGGACGTCCTGGAGGCGACGGGTGCCGCCGCCCGCTGCCGCTGCGTCATGCACTGGTTCAGCGGCAGCTCAGACGAGCTCGGCCGCGCCCTGCGCTTGGGCTGCTCCTTCTCCGTGGGCGAGCGCATGCTGGCCACCAGGCGCGGCCGAGAGTACGCCCGCCAGCTGCCGGCAGCCCGCCTGTTGCTGGAGACCGACCTTCCCAACGGAGCCGGCCAGGGCGTGGGGGCAGAGGGGCTTCTCGCCTCCCTAGACCGGGCGCTCACGGCGCTGGCACAGGTCAGGGGCGTCGACAAGAACGAGCTTGCCGCAACGCTTGCCGCCAACGCGCGGGCGCTTGCGGACGGCGTTTGCACCCTTGCGGTGTAGGTGAGGGTTTCCTTAGGCGGCCGCACGCGGGCGCATGGTAAAGTTTTCTTCGCAACCTGCTGTCTCACACAGAGAAGGGGCCCATGAAGCCACTACGCAAGACGACGCCCTGCCGCAGCGCGCTCTCGAGCACCATGCTCGCCAGCTCGTCGCGCGAGCTCGGCCTTCCGCTCGACGACGTCGTCATCGTCTTTGCCTGCAGCGAGAACTTTGTCCCGTACCTCTCCGTTGCGGTGCAGTCCATCGTGGAGAACGCAAGCGCAGCCAGGCGCTATGACATCATCGTGCTCACGCGCGACCTCTCCCCCACCAGCATGATCACGCTCACGCGACAGACCAAGTCGGCCAACGTGGGCGTCGGCTTCCTGGACGTGGACGCCGCACTGGGAGACATCAAGCTCCCCCACCACGGCCACTTCAGGCCCGAGACCTACTTCCGCCTTCTGGCCCCCTCGCTTCTCCCCAACGTCAAGAAGGCCATCTACCTGGACTCTGACCTCATCGTCAACGCGGACATCGCGGAGCTGTTTGACACCGACGTGACCGGCTACCTGCTGGGCGCCACGCGCGACGCCGACACGCTCGGCCAGATGGATGGCTACGACGTCACCGTGGGCCCCTACCTGGAGAACGAGCTCGGCATGACCGACGCCCACGACTACTTCCAGGCGGGCGTGCTCCTGATGAACCTGGCCGAGATCCGCCGCCAGGTGAGCCCGGAGCAATTCCTTGACCTGGCCACGCAGCGCATGTGGCGCTGGCTTGACCAGGACGTCCTCAACCGCGTGGCCGACGGCGAGTACGTGCGCATCCATATGAAATGGAACTACCTCATGGACTGGCAGCACCTGCGCCGAACGCATATCGTCAAGAACGCCGCGCCCGATGTGCGCCAGGAGTACGAGGAGGCCCGCCAGGACCCCAAGATCGTGCACTTTGCGGGGCCCGACAACCGCCCCTGGCTGTACCCGGACGCGGACGGTGCGGGCCTCTTCTGGCGCTACGCAATGCACTCCCCCTACCTGGAGGAGATCCGCGCCCAGCTTGAGGAGTCGCGCGACTCCGTGGCGGGCCTGGCCAAGCGCCTGCAGGTCATCATGCTCTACAAGGGCATCATGCCGGCCTTCGACAAGACCTGCCCCGGCGGCACCAAGCGCCGCAGCGCCATCATCCGCATCTACGACAAGCTCGGCGGTACCCGCCTCTAGCCGAGAAGCGCCTCACGCCGTGAACGCCTGCTGCCGCAATTCAGCCGTTCACTGAATGCGTGATTTCGATTCAGCCGTTCACTGAACGCCTGAATCGAAGCCCCAGGCGTTCACGGCAGCCGCCGCCCAAACGAAAAGCGGGGCCGCAGCCATCTCAGGTTGCGACCCCGCCTCAACTTCTTGCCCAGCCGACGCTAGTTGGCGTGCTTGGCGTGGCTCTTGGACACGATGGTGGGCTTGGCGCCACCGCCGACGGACTCCTTGGTCACCACAACGCGGGTGATGTCCAGGTCGCTCGGCAGGTCGAACATGGTGTCCTGCAGCGTGGACTCGCAGATGGCGCGCAGGCCGCGGGCGCCGGTGCCGCGCGAGAGCGCCTGGCGAGCGATCTCGCGCAGGGCCTCGTCCTCAAACTCCAGCTCCACGCCCTCGAGCTCGAACATGCGGCGGTACTGCTTGACCAGCGCGTTCTTGGGCTCGGTGAGAATGCGCACCAGGTCGTCCTCGGTGAGCTCCTTGGTGCTCGTTATGACCGGGATGCGGCCGATGAACTCGGGGATCATGCCAAACTTGTGCAGGTCCTGCGGCATGACCTCGGCCATGAGGGCGTCCTCGTTCTCCTCGACCTTCTGGCCGAGCTCGGCGTTGAAGCCGATGCCCTTCTTGCCAATGCGGTCCGCCACGATCTTGTCCAGCCCGACGAAGGCGCCGCCGCAGATGAACAGGATGTTGGTGGTGTCGATGCGAATGAGCTCCTGCTGGGGGTGCTTGCGGCCACCCTGGGGCGGAACGCTGGCCTCGGTTCCCTCGATGATCTTGAGAAGGGCCTGCTGTACGCCCTCGCCAGAGACGTCGCGCGTGATGGAGAGGTTCTCGGCCTTGCGGGCGATCTTGTCGATCTCGTCCACGTAGACGATGCCCACCTGCGCACGCTCCACGTCGCCGTCGGCGGCGGTGATGAGCTTGAGCAGGATGTTCTCCACGTCCTCGCCCACGTAGCCGGCCTCGGTCAGCGTGGTGGCGTCGGCGATGGCGAAGGGCACCTCGAGGAAGCGCGCCAGGGTCTGGGCAAGGAGGGTCTTGCCCGTGCCGGTGGGTCCGAGCAGCAGGATGTTGCTCTTGGCGATCTCAACCTGCTCCTCGCCCTCCTCGACCTCGTCGTTGCCGGAGAGGATGCGGCGGTAGTGGTTGTAGACGGCCACGCTCATGGCGCGCTTGGCCTGCTCCTGGCCCATGACGTACTGGGAGAGCTCGTCGTAGATCTCGTGCGGGGTGGGAAGCTCCTTGATGGGGGCCTCCTCGGGAACCTCCACGATGTCGTCCACGTCAAGCTCGTCCACGGGCTGGCCGATCATGTCGGCGCAGGCGCGGATGCACTCGTCGCAGATGAAGACGCCGTTGGGGCCCTGGACCAGCTTGCTCACCTGGCTGCGGCTCTTGTGGCAGAAGGAGCAGTGCATCTCCTGGTGGCCGAGGTCGCCGTTGTTGTCCATGGATGCCATTAGCGCTCCTGGCCGTCGTTGCGGGAGGAGATGACCTTGTCCACCAGGCCGTAGGCGCAGGCTTCCTCGGCGCGCATGTAGTTGTCGCGCTCGGTGTCGGCGTTGATGCGCTCGATGGGCTGGCCCGTGGCCTCGGCGAGAAGCTCGTTCAGGTGCTGGCGAATCCAGCGGGTCTCGTCGGCGACGATCTGGATGTCGGTCTGCTGGCCGGAGACACCGGAGCTCGGCTGGTGAATGAGCACCATGGAGTTGGGAAGCGCCAGGCGCTTGCCCTTGGCGCCGGAGGCCAGGATGGCGGCGCCCATGGAGGCGGCCATGCCCACGCAGATGGTGGAGACGTCGGGCTTGATGAAGTTCATCGTGTCGATGATGCCCAGGCCGGCGTAGACGTCGCCGCCCGGGGAGTTGACGTAGAGCGAGATGTCCTTGTCGGGGTCTGCGCTCTCGAGCTGCAGGAGCTGGGCGATGACCAGGTTGGCGGAGTCGCGCGTGACCTCCTCGCCCAGAAAGACGATGCGGTCGTTGAGCAGCCTCGAGTAGATGTCGAAGCTGCGCTCGCCGCGCGGGGTCTGCTCGACCACGTACGGGATGAGCGGGGTGTTGGTGGGATGGTGCATTGGTCCTCCTGTTCATTGAAGCATGCCCCGGGAGAGACGGGCTCCCCGGGGCATGCGAGAGGTGCAGGTGAGGAGACGAGCCTACTCGGCGGACTCGGCCTTCTGGGCCTCGGCACGCTCGGCGACCTCGTCCTTGACGGTCACCTTGGCGTTCTCGACCAGGTAGTCGAGGGCCTTGGTGCGCTTGATGGAGTCGCGGATGGCGGGCAGGCGGCCCTGGTCCTTCCACTGCTTGACGGCAGCCTTGACGTCCTCGATGCCGGCGCGCTCGAACTCGGCCTCGACGTCGGCCTCAGTGGCCTCGAAGCCCATCTTCTTAGCGACGGCGTCCAGGGCCAGAGACTGGCGGGCGCGCTCGTCGGCCTGGGCGTGGAGGTCGGCGATGAAGTCATCGGCCTTGACGCCACGGGCGGCAAGGTACATGTCAAGGGAGATGTTCTGGCGCTGGAGCTGGGCCAGGAACTCCTGGGCGAGCTCGTTGAAGATCTCGTTCTTGTAGTTCTCGGGGACCTCGTCGAGCTGCAGGCGCTTGCCCATCTCCTCGACGACGCGGTCCTCCTTGAGCTGCGGCAGGGAGGTCTTCTTGTCGGCCTCGATCTCCTCCTTGACGGCCTCGCGGAGCTTCTCGACGGTCTCGTAGCCAAAGTTCTTCTTGGCGAGCTCGTCGGTGAGCTCGGGAGTGACGGCCTTCTTGATGGCCTTGACGGTCACCTTGACGGAGAACTTGTGCTCGTGGACCTCGCCCTCGTGCTCGTGGGACTTGACCCACTCGACGTCCTTGGTCTCGCCGGGCTTCATGCCGACGATGGCCTCCTGGAGCTCGGCGGGGAGCTGCATGCCGTTCAGGGTGACGGTGCGGTTCTCGGCGGTGAGGTGGCCGGCGCCCTCGACGTTCTGGATGTCGACGCCGATGACGTCACCCTCGGCGACCTCGCGGTCCTCGTCGGTGTCCTCGTAGGTCATCTGGTAGGAGAGGAGCTGGTTGAGCTGCCAGTCGATCTCTGCCTCGGTGACCTCCTCGGGGGGCATGTTGACCTCGGGGGCGTCATAGCTCTCGAGCTCGGCCTCGGGGCGGACGTCGATGGTGACGGTGGCCTCGTAGTCGGAGTGCTCAACGACGAGGGCGGGCTCGTCGCCGAAGGAGATCTGGCCCAGCGGGGTGACGTCGAGCTCCTCGACGATGGCGGGGTCGGCGGCGTTGAGCAGGTCGTTGGTGGCCTGGGCGAGGATGGACTCGAGGCCCATCATGTTGTTGATGATGGGACGGGGAACGTGGCCGCGACGGAAGCCCTGGAAGGCGTACTTGTTGGCGATCTCCGCGTAGGTCTTCTTGATGGCCGCGTCGACGTCGGCGGCAGAGATGGTGACCTTGGCGGTCAGCTTGTTGTCCTGAGGCTGCTCAGGGGTGACGGTGATGTTCAACGTTCCTCCAGTGTCTCGTACCTCGGCGGGCTTCTCCCGTCGAATGAATGCCCTGTTGAACGTGCGCATTGGTGCGGGCGAAAGGACTCGAACCTTCACGGGGTCTCCCCCACTGGAACCTAAATCCAGCGTGTCTACCAGTTCCACCACGCCCGCATTACGGCGCACAGCCTTTGAATGATACCAAACTTCAGGGTCTGGTATACCCTCGCGCACCACTCCCACAAGATAAGGGCCGCGCAGGCGAGAAGCCCGCGCGGCCCAGGGGTCAAGCCAGAGCGCAGCTCCCTACTTGGGGAGGTCCTGCAGGGCGTAGACGTCAAGCGGGCCCCTGCGCGTGGCGGAGATGGCCTGCACCAGGGCGGTGGCGCCGCTGATGGTGGTTGCCATGTCGATGCCGCGCGAGACCGCCTCGCTGCGAAGGACGGAGCCGTCGCCGCGGGAGCTGTGGCCGTGGGGCGTGTTGATGAGGAAGCTCACCTTGCCCTCGGCCATGAGGTCGGCGATGTTGGGGTGCCCCTCGGAGACGCGCTTGACCACCTGGCACGGAATGCCGGCGGCGTGCAGCGTCTTTGCCGTTCCGCGGGTGGCCACCAGGTCGTAGCCCAGGTGCACCAGCGAGAGGGCAACGGGCGCCACGGAGCGCTTGTCGCGGTCGCAGACAGAGATGAAGACGGTGCCTGCCTGGGGCACGTCGTAGTCGATGGCCTCGCGGGTCTTGGCGTAGGCCTTGGGGAAGGTCACGTCCAGTCCCATGACCTCGCCGGTGGACTTCATCTCGGGCCCCAGGGTGACGTCGGCGCCCGGGAAGCGGCTCCAGGGCATGACGGCCTCCTTGACGGCGTAGTAGCCGCGCTCGGCGTCCTCGGCGGGCAGGCCCAGGTCGCAGATCTTCTCGCCGCTCATGATGCGGGCCGCGTACTTGGCCAGGGGCACGCCCGTGGCCTTGGACGAGAAGGGCACGGTGCGGCTGGCACGGGGGTTGAGCTCGATGACGAAGACCTGCTCGTCGCGAACGGCGTACTGCACGTTGAGGAGGCCCTGGATGTGGCAGGAGAGCGCCAGGCGGCGGGTTGTCTCGCGGATCTTGGCCACGATCTTGTCGGACAGCGAGAAGGGCGGGAAGCAGCAGGCGGAGTCGCCGGAGTGGATGCCGCACTCCTCGATGTGCTCCAGGACGGCGCCCACGTAGCACTGCTCGGTGTCGCAGAGTGCGTCCACGTCGAGCTCGATGGCGTCCTCAAGGAAGGCGTCGAGGTAGACGGGGTGGTCCGGCGAGACCTGGGTGGCGGCGGCCATGTACTTCACGAGGTCGTCGTCATCGTAGACGATGGCCATGCCGCGGCCGCCCAGCACGTAGCTCGGGCGGACGAGCAGCGGGTAGCCCACGCGGCGCGCGACGCCCTTGGCCTCCTCCACGGTCTCGGCCGTGGAGCTGGGCGGGTAGGCAATGTCCAGACGGTCGAGCAGGCTCGCGAAGCGGTCGCGGTCCTCGGCCAGGTCGATGGCCTCGGGCTGGGTCCCCATGATGGGCACGCCCGCCTCCTTCAGGCGCTTGGCCAGGTTGATGGGGGTCTGGCCGCCGAGGGTCACGATGACGCCCGCGGGCTTCTCGACCTCGATGACGTTCATGACGTCCTCGAAGGTGAGCGGCTCGAAGTAGAGGCGGTCGGAGGTGTCGTAGTCGGTGGAGACGGTCTCTGGGTTGCAGTTGACCATGACGGTCTCGTAGCCCTTGGCCTCCAGCGCGTAGGCGGCGTGACAGCAGCAGTAGTCGAACTCGATCCCCTGGCCGATGCGGTTGGGGCCCGCGGAGAGGATGACCACGCGCGGGCGGGCGGCCTCGTGGAACTCGGAGGCGCCGCCGCGCTCGTAGGTGAAGTAGTGGTAGCTCGTGCGGCTGGCAAACTCGCCAGCGCAGGTGTCCACGGTCTTGACGAGCGGGCGCACGCCCAGGACCTCGCGGACGGCGCGGACGGTGTCGTCGCGCTGGCCGGTGAGGTGGCCGATCTGCGCATCGGAGAAGCCCATCTGCTTGGCGGCCAGCATGTGGGCGGCGTCCATGCCGGAAAGGCCCAGCTCGCGGATGCGGCCCTCGGCGGTGACGATGTCCTGGATGCGGTGGAGGAACCACTGGTCGATGCGGGTGAGCTCGAAGACGCGCTCGACGCCCCAGCCGCGGCGCAGGGCCTCGGCCACGTACAGGATGCGCTCGGGCGTGGGCGTGGCGACCTTCTCCTCGAAGCTCTCCTCGTCAAAGTCGTCGTGGCCGTCGGCGCCCAGCCCCGCGTGTCCCTGCTCCAGCGACCTCATGGCCTTCTGCATGGCCTCCTCGAAGGTGGAGCCGATGGCCATGACCTCGCCCACGGCCTTCATGCGCGTGGAGAGGCGGTCGGAGGCGCCCTTGAACTTCTCGAAGGCAAAGCGCGGGATCTTTACCACGCAGTAGTCGATGGACGGCTCGAAGCAGGCCGGCGTGGAGTGCGTGATGTCGTTCTGGATCTCGTCCAGGGTGTAGCCCACGGAGAGAAGGGCGGCCATCTTGGCGATGGGGAAGCCCGTGGCCTTGGAGGCCAGGGCCGAGGAGCGACTGACGCGCGGGTTCATCTCGATGACGATGACGCGGCCGTCCTCGGGGTTGACGGCAAACTGCACGTTGGAGCCGCCGCAGGCAACGCCGACGCGCTCCAGGATGGCGATGGAGTAGTCGCGCAGGCGCTGGAGCTCGTAGTCGTTGAGGGTCTGGCAGGGGGCCACGGTGATGGAGTCGCCGGTGTGGACGCCCATGGGGTCGAGGTTCTCGATGGAGCAGACGATGACGCCGTTGCCGGCGACGTCGCGCATGACCTCCATCTCGATCTCCTTCCAGCCCTCGATGGACTGCTCGACCAGGACCTCGGTCTCCGGAGAGAGGGCCAGGCCCTGCTCGCAGATGCGCAGCAGGTCGTCGTGGTCGTAGGCAATGCCGCCGCCGGCGCCGCCCAGGGTGAAGGACGGGCGGATGACGGCCGGGTAGCCCAGCTCGTCGACGATGGCCTCGCACTCCTCGAGGGTGTGGGCGATGCCGGACTTGGCAACCTCCAGGCCGATGTCCTTCATGGCCGCGGCAAACAGCTCGCGGTCCTCGCCCGTCTCGATGGAGTCGATGTCGCAGCCGATGACCTCCACGCCGTACTTGTCCAGCACGCCGGCATGGGCCAGGGCCACGGCGCAGTTGAGGCCGGTCTGACCGCCCATGTTGGGCAGCAGGGCGTCGGGGCGCTCCTTGGCGATGACCTTTGCCACGGAGTTGGCCGTGATGGGCTCGATGTAGGTGCGGTCTGCGGTCTCCGGGTCGGTCATGATGGTGGCCGGGTTGGAGTTGACCAGCACGACCTCGTAGCCCTGCTCGCGCAGGGCCTTGCAGGCCTGGGTGCCGGAGTAGTCGAACTCGCAGGCCTGGCCGATGACGATGGGGCCGGAGCCGATGATGAGGATCTTCTTGATGTCGGTGCGCTTGGGCATTAGAAGCGCCTCCCCTCGCGGACGTCGATGGCAAGGTAGTCCTCGACCCCGTCCATGAGGCGCGCGAAGGCGGCGAAGGCGTACGTCGAGTCGTTGGGGCCGGGCTTGGCCTCGGGGTGGTACTGCATGGAGAACGCGGGCAGGTCGAGGAACTGGATGCCCTCGGGCGTGCCGTCGTTGAGGTTGACGTGCGTGAGGCGGATGCGGCCGTAGCGCTCGCTCATGACCACCGGCGCCACGTGCCTGGAGGACCAGAAGCGCAGGTCGGACGGGTGCTCGGTCACGCCGTCGGAGAGCTCGGGCACAAGCGGGCCGAAGGTCGGGAAGACCGGGCCGTAGTTGTGGTTCTGGGCCGTGATCTCAACCTTGCCGGTGAGCAGGTTCATCACCGGCTCGTTGCCGCCGTGGTGGCCGTATGGGAGCTTCTCCACCTGGCCGCCGGCGGCAAGGGAGATGACCTGGTTGCCCAGGCAGATGCCAAAGACCGGGAGCTTGCCCAGGCAGGCGCGGACGGCCTCGACCACGGGCGGGACGGTCTCGGGGTCTCCGGGGCCGTTGGAGAAGAACACGCCGTCGGGGTCGAGGGCCAGGGCCTTCTCGGCGGGGGTGTCCCAGGGCACGACCGTGACCTCGCAGCCAACGGCGGCAAGGCGCTTGGCGATGCCGGCCTTCTCGCCGCAGTCGTAGGCCACCACCTTGTGGCGGCACTCCCCCTTTGCCGGGATGGCGTAGGGCTCCTTGCAGGAGACGTCGGCCACGTAGTTGTGGTCCGCGATTGCCGCGGAGGCCCGGACGCGGGCCACGAGGCTCGCGGGGTCGAGGTCGGTGGTGGAGATGGCCGCCTTCATGGCGCCGCCCTCGCGGATGCGCAGGGTGAGGGCGCGCGTGTCCACGTCCTCGATGGCCACTATGCCGCGCTCGGCGAGGAAGTCCGGCAGGGACTTCACGGACTGCCAGTTGCTGGGCTGGTAGCACATGTCATGAACGATGAGGCCGGCAAGCGCGAGCTCGCGCGACTGCATGTCGACCTCGTTGATGCCGTAGTTGCCCACCTGCGGGTAGGTCAGGGTGACGAGCTGGCCGGCGTAGGAGGGATCGCTCACGATCTCCTGGTAGCCCACCATAGAGGTATTGAAGACGACCTCACCGAAGGTCTCTCCCTCGGCACCTGCGGAGCGACCGAAGAAGTAGCTCCCGTCCTCCAAGGCGAGAAGCGCCTCGGGGTGCCTGCCGCCATCGACGAGCAGATTCACAGCAACACCGTCCTTTCCATGCGTGCGCCCGTAGGGCCGCCGGAGCTGTGAGCCCATAAAAAACGGAGCACCGTTGCAACGACACTCCGAAAGGCTCTGTCAGGTTCTGACGCTATGGACGCCTTTTCGGTATCTCGTACCGCGTTTAAAGGTCTTTGCAAGTATAGCGACATGTCTCGCAATACAAGCCGCAAACAACCAGACTGCAACATTACTCACTCTACCTGCGCATATACAAATGGTATGTTAGCCTGACTAACATTTTGTTAGTATCAGTTTAGCAATCTCTTCTCAGCAAGGAAAAGGACCCGGGAAGAAGGTCTCCCCGGGTCCTTTGGACGTGCTCTGCGGCTGCGGCTGCGGCCGGATGGTGCTAGCAGACGCCCTGGGCCATCATGGCGTCGGCGACCTTAAGGAAGCCAGCGATGTTGGCGCCCATGACGAAGTTGCCCTCGTGGCCGTACTCGCGGGCGGTGTCGTCCACGTTGTGGAACATGCCGCGCATGAGCTGCTCGAGCTTGCCG
>ERZ1034980.1523-NODE-1523-length-13653-cov-22.731063_pt1 | contig 13653 bp, 13 predicted proteins | sample MGYA00520622_ERZ1034980 | MGnify/ENA primary metagenome ERZ1034980 (study PRJEB33766, sample SAMN09781791) | gut metagenome | biome: gut microbiome | host: Homo sapiens | place: Madagascar | study: EMG produced TPA metagenomics assembly of the PRJNA485056 data... | reverse complement strand
CGGCGAAAACCGGAAGACCGAAGGCACCGAGCAGAAGATAGATCAGCACGGAAAGTGTACCGTACTTCGCACCAAGCAGCGCACCGGCGAAGGCCGCCGCGAGGGTTGCAAGGGAAATCGGAACACCACCCGGAAGTGGGATGGACATCGGAGACAGCACACAGAGAAGTGCTGCACATAAAGCCGTCAGGGTCAGAGTTTTCGTGGTTGTATTCGTCATAAGAAGTTAACCTCACTTTTTCTACAAGTTTACAGAACGTGAAAATTATAAGAAGTTAACCTGGATATGTCAATAGGTTGCCAGCGGAAGTCGATGATTAACTGCGCTCGAGTTGCTATGGTGGAGTTTTATTCGATGAACGACATGATGAATCTAAGAGAAAACGCCCCAGAAAGTTACATGTCTGGAGCGTTTCATCATAGAAGGATAGAATGTGTGTGAAAACGTGGTTAGTAGCCATATGCCAAGGTTCCGCCATCGACGGCATAATCCTGCCCGTTGATATAGGAACCGTGTGGTCCGATCAGGAAAGCGGCGAGGGCGCCGAGGTCCTTTGTGTCTCCGAAATCATGCACCGGAATACGGTTCAGGATCTGCTGACGACGCTTGTCATCCATGACTTCATCGAGCATCTTACTGTGGAACCAGCCTGGCGCGATAGAGTTCACAGTGATGTTGTCGTTCGCCCATTCGATGGCGAGACCGCGTGTGAGGCCGAGTACGGCAGCTTTGCTGGTACAGTATGGAACGACCAAAGTGAATCCCAGGTGCGCACTCATGCTGGAAATGTTGATGATACGTCCTTTATTCTTGCTTTTTTTTAGATAAGGATAGAGAATCTGCGACATGAGAAATGCACACTTCACGTTGGTGTTTAATACTCGTTCGAATTCCTCTTCCGGAATATCCTGTGCAACGCATTTGTAGGTTGCACCGGCATTATTTACGAGGAAATCCAGGCAACCGTCGTGCTTTTCAGCGAGCTCGGCTACGATTTTCTGCATACCGGCTTTATCCGTGATATCGCCTTTTATGTGGATGGTACCTGGAACGCTGTTCGGGCAGTCGTCCTTCACGTGTCCTGTTCTTGAAATAATATATACGGTTGCACCCTGCAGTGCCAGCTGATTCGCGATATCCAGACCGATGCCGCTTGAACCTCCGGTGACGATACCGGCTAATCCCTGTAAATCTCCCATATAAAACCTCCTGATTATGGGCGGACTGCCAATGCTTTCAGCGTGCACGTATGTACCGGAACGCCGGGTGGCAGTACGAAAGCTGTAAAATTTATCCCTTATACTCCTGACAGATGTAGTTGTGGCAGGCGTGCTCGATCAGATCCCAGTCGAGCTCTACGCCGACACCTGGCTTATCCTGCGGTACATGGATGATGCCGTTCTCGTCGATTGGCAGATCGCCCTTCATCGGCAGACGGTAGTTGTCTTCTGGAACGAAGTACTCGAAGTACTTGCAGTTTTTGATGGCGCAGCTGACGTGCAGGTTTGCCATATCCATGTAGTTCATGGTTGTAGTATGGATTTCGACATTGAGACCGAAGGCCTCTGCGAGATGCGCGATCTTCAGGGTGCCGGTGATGCCGTCCTTCCAGGAGACATCGGCACGGACGATATCAGCCGCATGCTGGTTGATGACCTGTGCCACGCCCCAGTGACAGCCACGCGTAGTTTCGGTTGCAGCGATCGGAATATCCAGGGTCTTACAGAGCTCGGTGTACTTATACAGCTCGAAATCACGGAACGGCTCCTCGAACCACTCGAAGTTAAGGCGCTCCAGCTGGCGTCCGACACGGACCGCTTCATCGATCGTGTAATCACCGACCGGATCCGTCATCAGTGCATAATCTGGACCGACGGCATCACGTACCGCCTGATGCACCTGCATATCGAACTCGACCGGTCCGGCCGGGTGCATCTTATAACCCTTGATACCCTTGCTCTTATAGTAGAGTGCTTCATCGATATAATCCTGGATACCCGGCAGGAAGTTGGAGCTTGCATAGACCGGCAGGCTGTCACGATATGCACCGATGTACTTATAAAGAGGAAGGCCTGCTTCCTTCGCGCAGATGTCCCACAGTGCGACATCGACTGGACCTGGCAGGAACACAGGGAAGAAGGCTTCGTGGCGGTCAATGATCCAGAGCTCCTGGAAGATGGCTTCGCGGTCATGCGGATCGCGACCGAGCACGACCGGTGCCACGGTTTCATTTAAATAGGATTCGGAAACAGCGCCGGAGCGTGCAGCCATGCAGGTCGCGATGCCCTCGATGCCGGTATCGGTCGTCAGCTTGATGACCAGGACATCCCAGCCCATCTTTGCGCCACCCTGGCGCTTTTCATCAAATAAGCACTTGCCACGCTCGACCCACCAGGATTCGAATTTGTTGATAATCATAACGGTTCTCCTTCATATTATTTCGTGTGATGATTTTTAAAATGATGACCCAGCTTTTTTTCCAGAAGTGACAGGAGAAGCGCGACACCCTCACTGTCGGTGGAAGCATCTGGGAGAATAAGCGCACGATTCTGCATGTAGTAAAGATACGTTTCTTTGCCATGCGCATAAGCGCTGTCGATACAGCTCCAGTCAACGGACGCATATTCCTGTCCGCGCTGAATCCAGATTCCGCGATTGGTGAAGCCTACGGTATAAGCCTCCTGCGGAACATCGTTCAGTTCCATGGCTATCGTCTGACGATGTACGCTGTACCAGTATTGCAGCACGTAAACGAAAGGGATGAGAAAGCCGATAAATGCATAGATGACTGCAAATCTCGGCATACCGGCGATGTAATGTGACCATCCGAAGATAATCAAAAGAATGGCGAATATGAGTACTTTTAATAAACGATGCCCACGAATCAGGCCGTTGTAGAAAGAAAAGCTTCGGAAATCCGAGGCGGATAGACGTGAATGGATGATCAGTAAATTTTCTTCTGTTGTATTCATGGTAGCTCCGTATGAAACGTTTTAATATATTTGTTGCTTTTATACTATCATCGAGGATAAAAAAAGTAAATACTAAAGAAAATCACCATAGCGAAAGTTAATCGAAAAAATGCGTGACAGCATAATAAACAACTCTATATGGCAAAAATGAATATCAATCAGCAAAACACACAACAAATATATTGACAGGATGAAATTTTAGAATTAATCTATAGTTATCATATGAAACGTTTCAGATCGAACAACGAAACGTTTTACACTAATTCTAGGAGGATAGTATGAAAAGAAGACTCATTGCGATGGTAATGGCATCAACGATGGTTGCCGGTCTGGCTGCATGTGGATCATCCAAGGCACCGGAGGCGACAACAGCAGCTGCAAAGGCTGCGGAAACAAGCGCTGCAGCAGTAGAAGAAACGACAGCAGCGGCAGAAGAAAAGACGGAAGCAGCGGCAGAGGGTGATAGTGTTGAGATCCCGACCCTTCAGGACATTCTTGAGTGGGAGAAGGATCCGAAGTGCGAGATCGTTTATAAGTATGGTGAGCTCAATCCGGATGACAACATTAATACAAGAGCAGGTTATGTATTCTCAAAGTATGTACATGACATGTCGGATGGGCGTATCGTTGTAGAGGTGAATTCGGCATCTACGCTTGGCGATGAGAAGACCTGCCTCAACTCCCTGCAGATGGGTGGCGGAACCGTAGATATGTATCGTGGAAATACAAACTCGCTTACCGACTATGGATTTAAGAAGCTGAACATGTTTGGTCTTCCATTCATTTTCAAGAGCCGCGATAGTATGTATAAGGTGCTTGAGAATGCAGAACTCGGACAGGCATTCCTTGATGAGGGTGCAGAGGTTGGTGCTGGCATGGTCGGTATCTCCTACACCGATGAGGGTGCACGTAACCTGTTTACAAGAAGTGAGATCAAGGGCCTTTCTGATGTAAAGGGAATGAAGATCAGAGTGCCTGAGACACAGCTGATGATGGATACGATGAAGGCACTTGGTGCAGAGCCAACACCTATTTCTTATAGCGAGCTCTATACATCCCTTCAGTCCGGTGTAGTAGATGGTGCTGAAAATGGTTATCCTGGATACTACTCCAACAAGTTTTATGAAGTTGCTCCTTACTATCTCCTTTCCAAGCACACTTTCTCTCCGGGAATCATTCTGATGGCGCAGGCAAAGTGGGATGCACTTTCAGCAGATGATCAGAAGCTCCTTCGTGAGGCTGGCCAGAAGGCTACGGATTGGGATAGAAGCCAGATTGAAGAGGAAGAGGTTCAGCTTAAGAAGAAGCTGGAGGATCTTGGTGTTACCGTTATTGATATGAGTGCAGAGGATATCGCAACCGCACAGGAGGCTTGTAAGTCTGTCTGGGCTCAGTATGCAACGGGTATCGAGGATCTCCTTCAGAAGATGCAGGATGTTCAGAACTAAGCAGATAAGATAGCACGCAGGAGGATGACGCATGAAAAAGTTCTATGACACAGTGTACTGGCTGTTTATGTCATTCTGTAAAGTCGTATTTATGATCTCTATCTGCATTACCAGCTATGTCGTTTTTTGCCGATATATTTTACACAAGACACCAAGATGGGGTGAGCAGTCCATTCTGCTGTGCATGGTTTATATGGCTTTGATCAGTGCATCTCTTGCGGTTCGAACAGATACGCATCTACGTGTCATGCTGGTGGATTTCATATTACCGAAGCCGGCAGTGGAGTTTCTAAAGATGCTGAGTCAGTTTATGATTTTCGGCTTTTCGACATTCATGATTATTTATGGATTCAAATTCTGCGCACTTATGGCGAAGAGTACACTTTCAGGCATTCCGGTTCCGCAGGCGGTGCTCTATGGAGCAGTTCCGATGGCGGGGGTGTGTATGCTGCTGATGCAGAGCGAACGCTTCTTTCTATTTATTCTGAAAAGATTAAATAAGATTCCACAGGCATATATCGATATGTGGGCACAGCAGGAAGCAGAACGAAAGGCGGAAGAGGAAAGAAACGCACAGGCTATCGAAAATGCACGTAAGATAAGAGAATCGGCAACGAGAGAGGAGGCGAAGAACCATGCCTAATACGACCGTAGCGACAGCTATGCTGATTATTATGTTCTTTGGCTTTATCTTTTTGCGAATGCCGATCGCGTATGCGATTGGTGTGGCCTCCGTCATTACGATGATATATCTCCAGCTTCCACTGATGCAGGTGGTACAGCTCATGGTAAAGGGTGTATTCTCCTTTTCACTGATGGCGGTTCCGTTCTTTATCGTGTCCGGTGAAATCATGGGAAAGGGTGGTATATCAGATAAACTGATTGAACTGTCCGATGCGCTGGTAGGCTGGATTCGAGGTGGTCTTGCGATGGTCAACATCGTTGCATCTCTGTTCTTCGGCGGCATTTCCGGTTCATCAGCTGCGGATACGGCATCCCTTGGTACGATCCTGATTCCGATGATGGTGAAGCAGGGGTATGATGATGACTTTTCAACGGATGTCACGATGGCAAGTTCCGTTGAGGGTATCCTGATTCCGCCAAGCCACAACATGGTTATTTATTCCACTGTGGCCGGAAGTGTATCTGTCGGACGTCTGTTCCTGGCAGGCTTCGCGCCTGGTGTCTGCCTCGGTATCGTCCTGATGATCTACAGCTACTATATTTCCGTCAAGCGAAATTATCCGAAGGGAACACCGTTTAATGTAAAGCATCTTCTGAAGACCGCGGGGTCTGCAGTCTGGGGAATGTTTACGGTTATGATTGTTGTGGTCGGCGTTGTAGCCGGTATCTTTACAGCTACCGAGTCTGCGGCGATCGCTGTAGACTGGTCCCTGATCGTATCCTTCTTCATTTATAGGAAGATGAATTTCAAGGATTTCTGGCAGGTGCTGGAGAACGCGCTGAATACACTTGCGATTGTACTGATTCTGATTTCTACATCAAGTGCATTTGGTTGGCTGCTTACCTACCTCAAGGTTCCGGCGATGATTTCTGGTGCTATTCTCGGATTTACGACGAATAAGTATCTGATTCTCATCATGATGAACATTCTGATGCTGATTTTCGGAACGATGATGGACATGAGCGTTATTATTCTGGTTCTAACCCCGATTCTTCTTCCGATTGCTACACAGATTGGTATCGATCCGGTGCACTTTGGTGTCATCATGATCACGAATCTGGGTATCGGTCTCGTAACACCACCAGTAGGATCAACGCTGTTTATCGGTGCTGCGATTTCGAAGATTCCGCTCGAGAGGCTCTCGAAGAGTATGTTACCGTTCTATGTCTGCATGCTGGTCGTTCTGATCATCGTGACCTATATCCCGGCGTTCTGTATGACACTTCCAAATCTGATTATGCCGGTGATGGGTTAAAGACTTGAATCGATAAGTACTTATGTGATTTTGAAATGCTGCTGATATGCCTTGACGGCATTTTGGCAGCATTTTTATCTAAAATTTGATGCTGCGAAAGGAAAAAACAGTTATGGCGAAGCAATGGAATACAGATGAAGAAATGTTTGCACTGATGAAGGAGAAGCTGTATACCCCGGTGGTCGGCGATATCCTCGACCAGATGGGTTACTCGCATCAGTTTTTGCCGGCGGAAATCCGTCCACTGGAATCCATGATTCCGGCGGATGCCTACATCGACCGAAGCGAGCCGGATCATCGCTTAAAGCTGGCGGGCTATGCATGTACGGTTCTTGAAAATGATGTGTTTGAACCGCCGAAGAAGCCGTTCGGACTGCTTACAGAGGCGCTGGATCAGCTGCAGCCGAATGAGATCTATGTGGCGACGGGGGCGCATAATTCGGCACTGTGGGGCGAGCTGCTGACCGCGACCGCAAAAACGAGAGGTGCCGTGGGTGCCGTTCTTGATGGCTATTCCAGAGATACACCACAGGTGCTGAGCCAGAACTTCCCGGTTTTCTGCCGCGCGACCTGGGCACAGGACAGCTCGATCCGGACCTATGTGTTCCAGTATCGCTGCCCGATCGAGATCGGACAGGTGACCATCCATGATGGAGACCTCGTGTTCGGTGATATCGATGGCGTGCTGATCATTCCGAAGGAAGTGAAGGATGAGGTCATCGAAAAGGCGCTCGAGAAGGCGGCCGGCGAGAAGCTCGTGCGGAAGGCCATCGAGGGCGGCATGACGGCAACGGCAGCATTTGAGAAGTTTGGCATCCTGTAAACAGATGGAGATTTGGAGGAACGATGGATTACCGGGTGTTCCAGATTGATGAAAATGATAATGTAGCTACAGCCCTGACGGAGATTCCGAAGGGCACGACGGCAGAGATCATCGGAGAAACCGAGACGCATGAGATTTGTGCGGTCGATGCGATTCCGGTGGGGCATAAAATCGCGCTTCGCGACATTCAGAAGGACGAGCCCATCATGAAGTACGGGGTGGTCATCGGCAGTGCGAGCGCCGACATTGGCCGCGGTACCTGGGTGCATCTCCATGTGATGCACTCGAACTACGATGAGCGTTCCAGCCATCTGGATGCGGTCACCGGTGCACCGAAGGATACGAAGTATGAGTAGGACGGACGAGATGAAGAGACTGGAAGAACTGTCCTGGATGGGATATCAGCGAAAGGATGGACGGCTCGGTATCCGAAACCGCGTGCTGGTCATCTATACCGTGAAGTGTGCCGAGTTTGTGGCGCAGAAAATCGTGGAGCGCGCAGATCATCTGGACGTCGAGCTGATCGGCTTCCCGGGCTGCACGGATAATCAGTATGCGGTCAATATGCTGATCAGCATGATTCGGCATCCAAACATCGGAGCAGTGCTGGCGGTGGGGCTGGGATGCGAGTATATCCAGCCGGAGTGGCTTGCGGACATCGCGACGAAGGAAGGGAAGCTGAGTCACTGGATGTTTATTCAGAAGGAAGGCGGCACGCAGTCGACGATCGAAAAGGGACTCGCCTGGGTGGAATGGGCGCTGAAGCAGCTGCAGGATACGCCACGCGCGGAGATGCGCTTGAAGGATCTCGTGATCGGTGCAGAGTGCGGAGGCTCGGATTATACCTCGGGGCTCGCGGGCAATGCTGTCGTCGGACGCTTCTATGACAAGCTGGTAGATCTCGGCGGCACGGCGATCTTCGAGGAGATCGTCGAGGCGATCGGGCTTCGCGATATGCTGGTAAATCGTGGGAAATCAGAAGAGGTACGGCAGCAGCTGGCCTATACCTATGACAAGATGCTGGACTACTGTAAATCCGTGCGACAGTACTCGATCAGCCCGGGAAACTTCGCGGGTGGGCTCACGACCATCGAAGAAAAGTCGATGGGCGCGCTGGTGAAGAGTGGTTCCCGGCCGATTCAGGGTGTGACGAAGGTGGCGGTGCCACCGACGAAGCCGGGGCTCTGGCTGCTGGATTCGACACCGGATCCGTACTGGATGCAGTTCGGTATCACGAATCCGAATGATAATGAGGGGCTGATGGACCTCATCAGCTGTGGTGCACACATCGTGTTCCTCGTGACCGGCCGCGGCAGCGTCGTCGGCAGTGCGGTTTCCCCGTGCATCAAGATTACTGGTAACCATGCGACCTTCGAGCGCATGGCAGAGGACATGGAGTTCGATGCGAGTCCCATCCTGAGCGGCGAGAAGAGCCGGGACGCGATGGCAGAGGCACTTGCGGTGCATGTGGCGGAGATCGCCTCTGGCGTGCTCAGCAAATCCGAGGCGATGGGGCATAAGGAATTCTATATTCCATATAAGTATCAGGATAAGAACATACCACCGAAGGCATGTGAACAGTAAAGAAATCATAGAGGTGTATCCTCAGGAGGAAAGAATATGGCGGCATTTACCGAGGAAGAGATGAAGGGATTCAGCATGCAGAGCTGGTATGGCCTCGACGGAGAGGTGGCCATCGTTACGGGTGGTGCGTCCGGACTGGGCCTCGCCATCGTGCGCTGCCTCGTTTCAGCAGGCGCAGAAGTGGCGGTGGTAGCATCGAGATCACCGGAAGCGGCAGCGGAGACCCTTGCAGAATTCGGCGAGAAGGTACGTTACTATCAGCATGACATCACAGATACGGAGCATGCTGAAGCACTGGTGGAGCAGGTCGTGAAGGATTTCGGAAAGGTGACGATTCTGGTGAACAACGCCGGTAATCACTGCAAGAAGTATATCTGGGATATGACGGTCGAGGACTATAAGTCGGTACTCGATGTGCATCTCGTGGGCTCCTTCGCGATGTCGAAGGCAGTCGCACCTTACTTTAAGGAGCAGCGTCACGGACGCATCATTTTCCAGGCATCGATGACCTCGTACATCGGACAGCCACAGGTATGCGGCTATGCGACGGCGAAGGCGGGCTTCCTCGGTATGATCCATGTGCTGACGGCAGAGCTTGCAGAGTATGGCGTGACCGTAAACGCCATCGCACCGGGCTGGATCGATACCCCGATGTTCCATAAGGCGGTCGATAACGATCCACCTCGTCTCGCAAAGATCTTAGGCCGTATTCCGGCGAAGAGTGTCGGAGATCCGATGGACATCGGTATGGTCACGGCGTTCCTGTGCAGTAAGGCGGCGCGTTATATTTCCGGTTCCTGCATCCCGGTCGACGGCGGTGCGCTGATCGGTTTCTAAGGAGGAATACAAGATGAAATTACAGCATACATTTTCAGAAGAGCTTTTTCTGACGAATGAAACAGGCCGGGAGCTCTATCACAAGTACGCAGAGCCACTGCCAATCATCGATTATCACTGTCATATCTCCCCGAAGGATATGTACGAAAATAAGGAATTCGAGGACCTCGGTGAGATGTGGCTCGAGGGTGATCACTATAAGTGGAGGGCGATGCGTACCTTCGGAATCGATGAGAAGCTCATCACCGGAAAGGAGACCTCCTTCCATGAGAAGTATCTCGCGTTTGCAAAGGTGCTGCCGAAGATGATCGGCAACCCGATCTATATCTGGTGTGCACTGGAGCTGAAGCGTTACTTCGACATCGATGAGCCGCTCTGTGAGGAGAATGCAGAGGAAATCTACCAGAAGACGAAGGCACTGATTCAGGAAAAGCATATGACGCGTCAGTGGTGCATGGAGCACAGTAATGTGCGTCTGGTATCGACGACCGAGGATCCGATCGATGATTTAAAGTATCATAAGCTCCTGCAGCAGGATCCGAACTGTAAGGTGCGTGTCATCACGGCCTTCCGTCCGGATAAGGCGATGTTTCTCACGCTCGACACCTTTGATGACTATTTACAGAAGCTTGCGGCAGCGGCAGAGACAGAGATCACGAGTTTCCGGACGATGCTGGATGCGCTGGATCAGCGTCTTCAGTACTTCCGTGCAGTGACCGGCACCACGGTTTCGGATGATGGTATTCCTTATTTTACCTGGAGCGATTATACTGAAGAGGAAATCGAAGCAATCTTCCAGAAGGCAAGACGAAATGAAACGCTGACTGCACATGAGGTGGACCAGTACCAGAGTGCGTTCGTGGTGGAGATGGGCCGGCTTTATCATAAAGAAGGCTATGTCATGCAGCTCCACATCGGTACCTATCTCGATGCGAATACCACAGGTGTACAGCGTGTCGGACAGTCGACCGGCTTTGACTGTACCGATGATCAGTGCGCGGTGACTTCCGTCGGTGAGATCCTGAATCGTCTGACCATCCTGGGCGAGCTTCCGAAGACCCTGCTCTATCCACTGGATGGAACGAAGATCGAGACCTGGGCGGTTCTCGCGGCCGGCTTCTGCGACAGCGGAACCGTAGCGAAGGTACAGCTGGCAGCACCATGGTGGTTCAACGACCAGCAGTTCGGTATCGACCGTCAGTTCAGAAGCTGCGCGAACCTCTATCCGGTCGCACTTTCCGTCGGCATGCTGACGGATTCCCGATCCTTTATCTCCTATCCGCGTCATGAGCTCTATCGTAGAGTGCTCTGCAATTATCTGGGCGAACTCTGCGAGCGAGGTGAATACTTCGGCTCAGAACAGAATCTAAAGGAAGTGATCGAAGGCATTTGCTTCAATAATGCAAATCAATTCTTTGGATTTAATGTAGGTAGGTAAAGTGAAAAACAGAGTTACGATCAAAGACGTTGCGGCAAAATCCGGATATTCCTTAGGCACCGTTCATATTGCACTGAATGGAAAAACAGGTATCAGTGAGGATACGAGAAATAAAATTCTGGAGGTAGCAAAAGAGCTTGACTACCGTCCGAACTTTGCTGCAGCTTCCCTGAATCGGAAAAGCAAGCGTATCGTCGGATGCTTTCCGAGTATCGAAGGAGATAATCGGTACTACTATCCATCTTTATGGAGTGGTTTCCAGAATGCGTATATAGAGCAGGGGCGCGATATGAATATAGAACTGATGCAGTGCCCTTATGATAGCTTTAGTGTGCCGGAAATGACAGATGCGGATAAACGCGCAGGCTGGATTTCACAGGATACATTACGCGCGGAGCTGGAAGCAGGCACGATCGACGGCATGGTATTAGATGGGAATACATCGCCATTTACAGAAGCAGAACTTGCACGATTTGTAGAGAGAGGCTTAGCGCTGACGATGGTGGACCGGGATATGGAAAACTCGGGACGTCTCAGCTGTGTGCTCGGTGACTATAAGGTCATCGGGGCGACCGTGGCAGAGCTTATAACCGGTCGGATCACTTCTTATGGCAGCATTCTCATGTGCGCCGGTGAGCAGGGAATTTATTCGCATAGAGGAATCGAAATCGGCTTTGATCAGTATCTCCGTGAGCATCATTGCGAGAATAAAGTATATAAGGTATACAGCCATACCATAAATGAAGAGAACTATCAGAATATTCTGGCGGCCGTTTCAGAACCGGACGTTGCAGCGGTGTGCTGTGTTTCTTCGAGAACGAGTCGAATGCTGGAGATGGCACTCGAAGAATCTGGAAGAGCCGGCAGGATCTATGCCGTGGGAAGTGATGTATTCGGTGAAAATATCGAGGCGATGAAGCGGAATGTATATCAGAATCTGATTCAGAAAAATCCATATGCCCAGGCCTATACGGCTACAGAGGTGCTTCTCGATTATCTTCTGAAGGATCAGAAGGCACATAGTATCATAAAGGTAGGAAGCGAGGTCGTGTTCCGTAGCAATCTTGTTTTCTATGAGAAGCGAAGGGGGGCAAACCTTCAGGATGTCAGTCATCGCTTCGGACCTGCGATGCTGATCTGAACGTATGACAGGGTGTCGGATTCTTCCGTGGCGTGTGCTGTAATATGAAGAAGGACGCATTATGAATCAATCAAAACCTTTAAATGGTAGAATTTTAGTGAGTGATGTGCTGGGTAGAGACCGTTTCAACACCCAGCTCCTCTACTTTACCTGCTCATCACTTAGTCAGGATGATGAGCGCATTTATCTGATTTCTGACCGGGATGGGCACCCGAATGTCTGGATGCATGATATGTTTCACGGTACAGATCGTCAGCTGACAAACAATCAGAAAGGCATTCTGAAAAGCTATGTCTACTTCGATGGAACGCAGAATGAGGGACTCGGAAAGGCCAGCGTTTGCCTCGACTATATCCGTGAGCGGATTTACTATATCCAGGATGATAAAATCTGCAGTTCCGACCGTGAGGGAAATATACGGGTGCTGAATCGGATACCGGATGGCCGTATGACTGCCTTTACTCATGTGAGTCTCGATGGTACGAAGCTGTGTGTGCCGATGACAGATGGGCGTATCCTCGATTTTGATCCGGATACCGAGGGGTACGGCCTCGATAAACGTCCGAAGTACAACATTGACCAGCGTGCGCAGGATGAAAACCTGAACTCGTATCTCTGTGTTTACGATACCGAGAGTGGAGCACTTCTCTATGAGAAAACGATTCCGCTCTGCTGGATCACGCACGTGCAGTTTCACCCGCTCGATTCAGACATCATCATGTATAACCATGAGTGGTCGGCCTTTGATTGTGGCATCCGTCGTGTGAACATCTATGACCACCATCAGGATATCTTCTACCATGTCCGGACAGAGGGCGATGATACGAAGGGAAATCCGCGTGGGTATGTGCGCAGTCGAAATGACTGGGTCTGCCATGAGATGTGGACAGACGATGGACGAAGCATCATCTACCATGGCGGCTACGAAAACGGTCCGGCGATGGTCGGTCGCTGTGATATCGACTTTTCGCAGACGGATGCAGACGGCCTGCCGGCCCGCACATTCTGGGAAATCGCCCTGCCGGATGAGTACAATGCTTACGGCCACTTCCTGATGGACCACCGCGGCAATCTGACCTGCGACGGCTACTATCGCATGCCGGGTGAAAAAATCATCGAACGTGAGAATTCGACCGACAACGGCCCGGATCCGCACCGAAAGGACGGCGCCTACATCACGAAGGTCGAGCCGGACTGGGAGAAAGGCATCCTTCACTGGGTTCCGCTCTGCAGGCACGACTCTGACTGGCTCGGCCAGGACGCGCACCCGCACCCGATCTACGCCCACGCCGGCGACCGCGTCTTCTTCAACAGCCGCATGGCGCATACGGTCAATGTCTACGCCGTCTCGGCACGCACTCCGCAGGAAGTTCGCGAGGTGTGAAATCACAACATAATAGAAGCCCCCAGGTCGTTGGTGTGCTACCCGTCAAGTGGACAATGAATACCAATAAGTTCTAGGTTTACCC
>ERZ1034980.1522-NODE-1522-length-13654-cov-3.853445_pt1 | contig 13654 bp, 9 predicted proteins | sample MGYA00520622_ERZ1034980 | MGnify/ENA primary metagenome ERZ1034980 (study PRJEB33766, sample SAMN09781791) | gut metagenome | biome: gut microbiome | host: Homo sapiens | place: Madagascar | study: EMG produced TPA metagenomics assembly of the PRJNA485056 data... | reverse complement strand
ATAAAGGGAGTGCTCGACGACAGGCTTTTCGTCATGGACAAGGAGGACAGGGCAGAGCTTGACAAGCTCATGTACACGCCTTCATCGGCCCTTGGCTCATGCCGATATAAGATGAAGGATCCGGATGAGGACGAGACGGATTACAGGCGCATACTTGAGATATTCAAAAAGTACGACGTCAGATATTTCTGCTATAACGGCGGCAACGATTCCATGGACACCTGCAATAAGATCTCAAAGTACATGAAGAGAGCCGGGTATGAGTGCCGTATCATGGGAGTTCCTAAGACCATAGATAACGATCTTTATGGTACGGACCACTGTCCGGGATATGGGTCAGCCGCAAAATACATAGCTACATCCATCATGGAGGTAGCAAGGGACACGGTGGTATATGATACCGGAGTCGTCACCGTCATAGAATGCATGGGCAGACATGCCGGCTGGCTTACGGCGGCAGCGGCCCTTGCCAACATACATGTACGCTCCTGCGATCTTATATATCTGCCGGAGAGGGATTTCTCCATGGAGCAGTTCATTGCAGATGTAAAAAGAGTGTATGAGCGAAACGGCAACTGCATAGTTGCAGTTTCCGAGGGACTGCACTACGCTGACGGGACTTTTGTATCAGAGGCAAAGACCTCCGCTACGGACGGCTTCGGGCACGCCCAGCTGGGAGGCCTTGCAGTAAGGCTTGCAAATGCGGTAAAGAGCGAGCTTGGGGTAAAGACCAGGGGTATAGAGCTGAGCCTTCTCCAGAGATGCGCGGCCCACTGTGCTTCAGGCACCGACATAAATGAGGCCTTCATGGCGGGAAAAGCTGCAGTAGAGGCCATGCTTGAAGGTGAAACGGATAAGATGGTCGGTTTTGAGTGCGAGAGGAAGGACGGAGCCTACAGCTGCAGGACAAAGCTGTTTGAACTTTCAGACGTGGCCAATTATGAAAACAAGGTACCGTCAGGATGGATCAACGAAGAGGGCAACGACGTGACGGAGGATTTCGTAAGATATGCCCTTCCGCTTATCAACGGCGAAACGCCTATGGTAAAGAAGGACGGGCTTCCTGATTTCGCAGCCTTGAAAAGGGTGCTTGCATAAGTATGAGACAGGTTTATTTTGACAACGCCGCCACCACCAGGGTGAGGCCTGAGGTGGCGGAGCTTATGGTGAAGGTGATGGAGGAGGATTATGGAAATCCTTCATCCATGCACGGATTTGGAGTAAGAGCTGAAAGATACGTAAAGGAGGCGGCGGAAAGGATAGCCGCCTCGCTTAAGGTAAGTCCTAAGGAGATAGTGTTTAATTCCGGCGGCACTGAGGGCAATAATAATGTCATAGTCGGTACGGCCCTTAAGAGGAAGGGCCTCGGAAAGCACATCATAAGCACCAGGATAGAGCATGCGGCGGTGTATAATCCGCTGATATTCCTTGAGAGCATGGGCTATGAGGTGACATTCCTTGACGTTGACAGCCGCGGGCATATAGATATCGAAGAGCTTAAGCGGTCTGTAAGGCCTGATACTATACTTGTAAGCTGTATGCTCGTAAATAACGAGATGGGAGCGATAGAGGATATTGCTTCCGTTTCCCGGACGGTAAAGGAGATAAATCCCCGCACCTATATCCATACCGACGCCATACAGGCTTACGGAAAGCTCATCATCAGGCCGAAGGAGCTTGGAGTGGATATGCTTACGGTGAGCGGGCATAAGATACACGGCCCTAAGGGGACGGGATTTATATACATCAATGAAAAAGTAAATATCAGTCCCATCATCCTTGGAGGAGGACAGCAAAAGGACAGGCGGTCAGGCACAGAAAATGTTCCGGGCATAGCCGGTCTTGGCCTTGCCGCTGAGATGTACAGACGAGAGCACGAAGAGATCAATAAGAAAATGCTCAGTCTAAAGGACCGTCTTATGGACAGACTAAGCGGGATCGAGGGCGTGACGCTTAATTCCGAGAGAGGAGAGCTTTCTGCTCCCCACATAGTAAGCGCATCCTTTGAGGGAGTAAGGGCGGAAGTGCTGCTCCATGCGCTGGAGGAAAAGGGAGTATACGTATCCTCAGGCTCTGCCTGCTCCTCAAACCATCCGGCCATAAGCGGGACCTTAAAGGCCATAGGAGTTAAAAAGGAGCTGTTGGACAGCACCATAAGATTTTCATTCGGCATATATAACGAGCCGGAGGAGGCGGATTACGCGGCAGACTGCATTAAAGAGCTGCTGCCGGTGCTTCGCAGGTTTAAGAGGTATTAATAATGCAATATCAGAGCTTTTTGATAAAGTACGCCGAGATCGGTACAAAGGGCAAGAACAGGTATATGTTTGAGGACGCCCTCATGCATCAGATCAGGGAGCATTTAAAAAGGGTGGATGGAGAGTTCGCCGTACTGAAGGAGCAGGGACGCATATATGTAAACGCCAAGTCGGACTATGACTTTGACGAGACCGTAGGGGCCCTCAAAAAGGTATTCGGGATCACGGCCATCTGTCCGATGATGCAGATAGAAAAATGCGATTATGAAACCTTGAGGAAAAAGGTGCTGGAATTCGTAAAGGCCGAGCATCCGGAAGCTGAGTTCTCCTTTAAGGTCAAGGCAAGAAGGGCCGACAAGCACTATCCGGTGACCTCGGATACCATAAATGAGGATGTGGGCTATGATGTGCTTACGGCATATCCTGAGTCCCATGTGGATGTGCATGATCCGGATTTTATCATTTATATCGAAGTAAGGCATAATATCAATGTATTTACAAGGGTGATACCGGGGGCAGGAGGAATGCCGATAGGCACCAACGGAAAGGCCATGCTCCTGCTTTCAGGCGGTATAGATTCGCCGGTGGCGGGCTACATGATAGCAAAAAGGGGAGTCATGATAGAGGCAGTCTATTTCCATGCTCCGCCTTATACCTCTGAGAGGGCTAAACAGAAGGTGGTGGATCTGGCCAGGATAGTAGCCTCGTATTCCGGAGTCATCAAGCTGCATGTGGTGAACTTTACCGATATCCAGCTTTATATTTATGAGCAGTGCCCTCACGATGAGCTTACTATCATCATGAGGCGCTACATGATGAGGATAGCGGAACGTCTTGCAGAGGCAAATGACTGCATAGGCCTCATAACCGGCGAGAGCATAGGACAGGTAGCTTCCCAGACCATGTTCTCCTTAAGGACGACGGACGAGGTCTGCGGACTTCCGGTTTACCGTCCTGTTATAGGCTTTGATAAGCAGGAGATCGTGGATCTCGCGGAAAAGATCGGCACTTTTGAGACAAGCATAGAGCCTTACGAGGACTGCTGCACCATATTTGTGGCAAAGCATCCCGTTACAAAGCCTAATCTTAAGGTAATAGAGCGTTCGGAGAAAAAGCTCTCCGAAAAGATAGACGAGCTTGTGGAAACGGCTGTAAGCACTGAGGAGGTCATCTGGTGCAGCTGAAGAAGCCGGATTAGGCTTAAGGCAGGTAATGAGCTTCTCTGAAATATGGCGGGAGCGGCAAAAGCTGTTGATAAGCCCGTGGGAAAGGAAGAAAGGGAAGACAGAGAGCATGTACAGAAAACAGATATCGAAAAATGCAGCTAAATGCGCCGCAGCTGCGGCCTTCAGCCTGTTTTTCTCACTGACCGCACTGGCGGCAGACAAGGATATAGTTATCCTTACCACCAATGACGTTCACTGCGGAGTGGACGACAATATAGGATATGCGGGACTTAAGCTTTATGAAAAGGAAGTGGAGGCTGAAACTCCGTATGTGCTGTTAGCGGATGCGGGAGACGCCATACAGGGAGCTCCCATAGGGACCCTTTCTGAGGGAGAGTATCTTGTCGATATCATGGACGAGATGGGATATGATTTTGCCATACCGGGAAATCATGAATTTGATTACGGGATGGACAGATTCCTTGAGCTTTCCAAAGAGCTTGACTGCGGATATACCTCCTGCAATTTTGTAGACCTTAAGACGGGAGAGACCGTATTTGAGCCTTACAGGATGTTTACCTTTGACGACACGGACGTGGCTCTTATAGGAGTAACTACGCCTGAGACATTTACAAAATCCTCCCCTAAGTATTTTCAGGATGAGTCAGGCGAATACATATACGGATTTTCCGAGGATGATACGGGAGAGGCGCTCTATGAGGCCGTACAGTCTGCAGCGGACGATGCGAGGGCTGAGGGAGCAGAGTATGTGATACTCGTGGGGCATCTCGGCAACGCGGGGATCACTGAAAAATGGACCTCCGAGGCGGTGATAGCCGGCACCAGCGGCATTGACGCCATGATAGACGGCCACAGCCACGAGCAGTACGCAAAAGAGTTTAAAAACAAGGACGGCGAGGCCGTTCCGATACTGCAGACCGGGACAAAGCTCCAGGCCATAGGGCAGCTTACCATAGGGACTGACGGTTCCATAAGCACTGAGCTCATAGATAACGTGACCGGAGACGGAGTGGCGGAGAGCACCTATATCGTTAAAAAGGGAGACAGCCTGTGCCGCATTGCAGACAGGTTTTTCGGCTCGCAGGATTTCTGGAGCGACATATATTACGCCAATACGGATATAATAGAGGATCCGGATCTTATAATGCCGGATATGGAGCTCATACTTCCGGGAGGCACGGCGGTCAATGAGGACGGAAAAAATGTCGATGAATATATGGACGCATATATAAGAGGCATAGAGGCAGAGTTTGATAAGGAGCTCAAAACCGTCATAGGGCATACGGAGGTGGAGCTTACTACCCTGGATCCGGATACCAAGGAGCGCAGGGTGAGGAGTGGAGAGACCAACCTTGGAGACCTCTGCGCAGATGCGGTAAGGATAAGGACCGGAGCCGACATAGGCCTTATAAACGGCGGTGGCATAAGGGCCGACATCACAAAGGGCGATATAACCTATGACGACGCCTTAAGCGTTTTTCCTTACGGCAATATGATCTGTGTGGCTGAGGTCACGGGACAGCAGATACTGGACTGCCTTGAGATGGGAGTTAAGAATTACCCTGAGGAGAGCGGCGGCTTCCAGCAGGTATCAGGTATAACCTTTACGGTGGATACGGGCATAGAAAGCTCTGTGACCACTGATACCCAGCGTAATTTTACGGGAGTCACAGGAGAGTACAGGGTTCGTGACGTCAAGGTTAACGGCGAGCCTCTTGATCCTGAAAAAACCTATACGCTTGCCTCTCATAATTACCTCCTGAAATCCGGAGGAGACGGCATGACCATGTTTGAAGGAGTTGAGATCACCGCAGATGAGATATCGGCCGATGTGGATATGCTTGCCGCCTATATAAGGGAGGACCTCGGCGGCACCGTGGGAGCTGAGTATGCTAAGGCTTGCGGCCAGGGCAGGATAACGATAAAGTGATCTGCCGGCAAATCTGAATTTTAAATCGGGGCGGGGAAATCTACCAAAGGAGAATTTATAGAAATTATGGGATCCGATAAAGCCGTAATATACATGGAGACTGATTCAAGGGATCCATATTACAATCTTGCCTTTGAGGAGTATGTACTGAGCCACAGGACAAAAGGGGATCATCTCATCCTCTGGCAGAACAGCAATACCATAGTCATAGGCCGTAACCAGAATGCTGAATCTGAGATAAACCGGACCTTTGTGAAAGCTCATGACATAAGGGTCGTAAGGAGGGAAACGGGAGGCGGAGCAGTCTATCATGACCTCGGCAACCTGAATTATTCTTTTATTACAGATGCAGGAGCGGCGCGAAAGCTTGATATACATAGGTTTACGCTGCCTGTCGTAAAGGCGCTTAAGGATCTTGGTTTAAATGCCGAGGCTTCAGGCAGAAACGATATCCTTGTAAACGGCAGGAAGGTTTCAGGTACGGCCCAGAGGCTTTATCACGGGCGCATACTGCACCACGGCACATTGCTTTTCGATTCGGACCCTGAGGCGGTAGCCGGTGCTTTAAATGCAGATCCGGCCAAGTTTCAGTCTAAAAGCTCAAAGTCTGTAAAAAGCAGGATAGGAAACATTCGGGATTTTCTTGAAAAGGACATGGATATCCAGGCCTTCTGGGAATATCTTAAGGAAAGCCTTGCAGAAAACGGCTTTGTAAAAGAGGGTCTGACTGCGGATGAATTAAAAGAGGTGGATGACCTTATGAGGTCCAAGTATCAGACCTGGGAATGGAATTTCGGAAGGTCTCCCAAATTCAATGTAACTAATAAGAAACGTTATAATGCGGGAAGCATAGAATCAAGGATAGAAGTAAAGGAAGGGAAGATAACGGAGGCGGCTTTTTTCGGGGACTTTTTAAGCATAAGCCCTATCAGGCCCCTTACGGATGCCATGGCGGGGATCCCTTTCAGAAGCAGCGATATTGCTGACGTTTTAAAGCATTTCGATATTGAAGCCATGTTCGGCGGCATAACCGAAGATGAGATCCTTGATCTCATGTTCAATACATGAAAGCTTAAGTGCCGGAGAGAACATCCAGCTCATTAAATAAACTTACATAATGAAAACCTGCGCCGATCCTGTTACGGTCACGGCGCAGGTTTTCTGTATGATTAGCAGTTTTCGATCTGTTGGATCGGCGGGATTATTTTATTTCTACTCCCATTGAATTTTCATAGTATTTAGCCAGTGCGCACTGATCCTCGTCGATCATGCCGTGGTCGTACATCCAGTCCATCTGATCCTTCACTACCTTTGTGGCAGGGATCTCTATGCCGAGATGCTCAGCCACATCCATGGCGTTATTGATATCCTTTAAATGTACCGCTATACGGGCACTGGCAGTGAAATCACGGCTTAAGAGCTTAGGAACCTTTACATCCATTACAGTACTCTGGGCAAAGCCGTCCTTTATGGCGTTGAAAAGTGTTTCAGGATCAAGGCCTGCCTTTGTGGCGAAGGCAAATGCTTCTCCCATTGCGATCAGGTGAATGCCGACCATCATGTTATTGGCTACCTTTGCAGTGCTGCCGCAGCCTGACTTGCCCATGTAGGTCACAGTCTTTCCCATCATTTCAAGGTATGGCTTTACCTCATCAAATACTTCTTTTTCACCGCCGCACATAATAACGAGGGTACCTCCGTTGGCGCCTATCTCTCCGCCGCTTACAGGTGAGTCAAGCAGATTGAAGCCCTTTTCAACGGCTGTTGCGTGAAGCTCCTGTATTACATAAGGAGAGGTGGAGCCCATGTCCACTATGGTGGTTCCAGGCTTTGCGATCTCCATTATCTCGGTGATGGTCTGCTTTACGATAGCATTCGTAGGCAGGCACATAAAGATTATGTCGCAGGTCTCATAGAGCTCTTTTCCGCTCTCAAGGGCCTTTCCTCCACGGGCTGCAAAACGCTCGCGGAGCGCAGGAACAGGGTCATAGCCGTAAACAGTGGTGCCGCTTTTGTCTATGAGATTTGAAGTCATTCCGTAGCCCATGATCCCGAGTCCGAGATATCCGATTTTTTTCATATGATTATGCCTCCTGATGAGTCTTAAATTTCAAACAGCGATTATTTCTTTTTCTTAGGCGGGATGTGTACAGGACGGCCGAGTGCGTCCAAAGCACATTCGCGCATGGCTTCAGTAACCGTAGGATGAGAGTGTATGGTTGCCACAAGCTCGTCCAAGGTGAGCTCCTGTCCGATGGCCAGGGCGCCTTCACATATGAGATCGGTGGCCCTTGGACCTATTATGTGCATACCAAGCACTTCTCCATATTCGCTTCCGGCTATGATCTTTACAAGACCCTCGCCGCCGTTAAGGATAAGGGCCTTGCCGTTTGCGCTCATCGGGAATTTTCCTACTCTGTAGTCTATTCCCTTTTCTTTGCACTGCTCCTCGGTAAGTCCGACTGAAGCGGTCTCAGGCTCGATGTATACGCAGGTCGGATTCGTCGCCTCATCGTAGGCTGCGTCAATACCGCAGATGTTTTCCGCTGCGACTTCTCCCATTGCGCTTGCGGTATGGGCAAGCTGTGCATATCCAAGGACACAGTCGCCTATGGCATAGACACCCGGAATATTGGTCTCCATGTGATCATTTACCTTAATACGTCCCCTGTAATTGATGATGCCTGCGGCGTCAAGGTTTAAGGATGCAGTATTAGGTCTGCGGCCTATGGCAACGAGGACCTTTTCAGCTTCAAAGCTTACTTCGTTCCCGTTCTTATCCTTACATATCACCTTTGCTCCTACAGGGCTCTTTTCTATGGCCTGTACCGGGCATTCAAGATTAAAATCCATGCCCATCTGCTTCATATGGGCCACGCCTATTTTAGTGAGGTCCCCGTCAAGCATAGGGAGCATATGGTCAAGAGCTTCGACTACGGTGATCTTTGTACCAAAACCGGCATAGGCGCATGCAAGCTCAAGACCTATTACGCCTCCGCCTATGACTACCATGGATCCCGGGAGCTTTTCCAGAGAGAGGGCTCCGGTGGAATCTATGCAGTTCTCATTTTCGGCAAGACCAGGGATCGGAGGCTTTGCATTTACTGAACCCGTTGCGATTATAATGGCGTCCGGAGTCATGCTTTCGGAGCTTCCGTCAGGCTTTTTGATCATTACGCTCTTAGGACCGGTAAAGCCCGCCTCGCCATCGATCACCTTTACCTTGTTTGCCTTAAGCAGTGCGGCAACACCGGAGGTAAGCTGATGACTGACTGCATTTTTATGGGCTATCACCTGAGGGAAGTTAATGTTGACTCCCTCAGCCTCGACTCCGATATCGCGGCCCTGTTCCTTTATCTGGGATACAAGCTCGGAACTGTGGAGCAGGCATTTTGTAGGTATGCAGCCTATGTTGAGGCAGGTTCCTCCAAGATACTGCTTTTCTGCTAAAGTTACCTCTGCTCCAAGCTGAGCGGCCCTGATGGCAGCGACATATCCGCCTGGTCCTCCGCCTATGATAAGGATTTTCTTAGGAGCGGAAGGCTCGGCCGTTTTCGCTTTAGCTGATGCCGTATCTGCAGCAGGAGCAGCCTTGGCTGCAGGAACGCTGTTTTCTGCAGCGCCTGAGACCGTTTCACCGGGCTGGCCTATATAGCCGAGGATACCCTTTACGGGCACGTCGCTTCCTTCTTTTGCAACTATCTTTATCAGCACGCCGTCCGTTTCAGCCTCCACTTCATTGGTGAGCTTATCGGTGGTTATCTCAAGGATAGGCTCTCCGGCCTTAACGGCGTCGCCCTCAGCCTTGAGCCAGCGCTCTACGGTGCCTTCCTCCATGGTAAGTCCCAGCTGGGGCATTTTTATTTCAGTAGCCATTTATTTTCGTTCCTCCTTAAAGCAGGATATCCATAGGATTTTCCAACAGATCCCGGATCGTCATTTCAAATTTGGCTGCTACAGCCCCGTCCACAAGACGATGGTCAAACGTCAGGGAGATCCTCATCACCTGATGTTTGGTTATCGTGCCGTCGTCTTCCATGACAAGCTCGTTCTCGGTACAGCAGACGCCAAGTATGGCGGCGTCAGGCTGGTTGATGATAGGAGAGAAGCTCTCAACCCCGAACATTCCAAGATTTGATACGGTAAATGTTGAGCCCTTATATTCGTCGGCGCCAAGCTGGTTGGAACGGGCTCTGTTAGCCAGATCCTTAGCTTTTTCCGAAAGCGCCTCAAGTCCTAAGGTATCGGCGTCGCGTATCACCGGAACTATAAGTCCGGAATCCAGAGCGACAGCCATTCCGAGGTTGATATGGGCACGGTGGATTATTGTTTCTCCGTCAAGGCTTACAAGCATTTCAGGATGCTTTCTCAAGGCCTTTGCGACTGCCTTAAGTATCCAGTCGTTAACGGCGAAGTGTCTGCCTTCTTCCTTCAGCTTCTGGCGCAGTGCCATAAGCTTTGTGACATCTGCCTTGACGGTCTGTGTAACGGCAGGGATCTCTACGGCGGATGTATACATACGCTGAGCTACGACCTTACGCATTCCGCTGAGCTTTTCAGTAGTGTCGCCGTCCATGAGCTCAAGGTTCTTTACAGGGAACATTGAACCGGAAGCCTGAGCATTAGGCGCTGCTTCAGATGAAGGAGCCTTAGGGGCCTCCTTAACTGCCGTTATTGGTGAGCTTTCAGCCGCAAGGACGTCTCTTTTTATTATGCGCCCGCCAGGGCCGGTACCCTTAAGTACTGTATAATCAATACCCTTTTGTATTGCTATTTTACGGGCAAGAGGCGAAATGCGTACCCTTTTACCGGTTTCTGTTACAGCCGGCATGATCGCGGAGGCTTCAGGCTTAGGAACTTCTGCCGCCGGAGCAGCTGCAGGAACTTTAACTTCTGAAGCGCCTGCGGCGTCAATACTTTCCCCGGCCTGTCCTATATATCCTAAGATACCCTGTACAGGGACATCAGTACCCTCTTCAGCCACGATCTTAAGCAGTATGCCGTCAGCTTCAGCCTCCACCTCGTTGGTGAGCTTATCAGTGGTGATCTCTAATATGGGCTCTCCGGCTTTGATCTCGTCACCCACTGACTTGAGCCAGCGCTCAACGGTCCCTTCCTCCATGGTAAGCCCCAGCTGGGGCATCTTGATTTCAGTTGCCATCCTTGGACCTCCTTATTTTGCAAGCAGCCTGTGAGCGGCAGCCACGATGTCTTCAGGGTGCGGGAACATGGCATCCTCAAGAGGCGGTGAGAAAGGTGATACCACATTTGCTGCGGCAACACGGGCCACCGGAGCATCCAGATCATCAAAAAGCTCCTCCTGTATTTCAGCGGCTATTTCTGCACCGATGCCTCCGCGGCGTGCGCCTTCCTCCACGACCATCACGTTGCCTGTTTTCTGAACCGATGCCCTTATGGCCTCCCAGTCAAGAGGAACGAGGCTGCGCAAGTCTATGACCTCGGCGTCGATACCCTGTGCGGAAAGTGTCTCGGCTGCTTCCAGCGAGAAGTATACCTGACGTGACCATGTGATTATGGTAAGGTCCTTACCAGGACGCTTTATGTCAGCCTTTCCCAAAGGTATCAGATATTCTCCCTCAGGGATATCCTCCTTTTTAGCGTATAAGAGCTTATGCTCAAGGAAAACTACAGGATCATCGGATCTTATGGCTGATTTTAAGAGTCCCTTGGCGTCTGCCGCAGTTGAAGGGCATACTACCTTAAGTCCAGGTATGTGCGTGAATAATGCCTCAAGGCACTGTGAATGCTGGCCGGCATTGCGGCGTCCTGCACCTATAGGAGCCCTGAATACGATAGGCACCTTTACCTGTCCGCCGGTCATGTAGCGCATCTTTGCAGCCTGATTCATGACAGGGTCCAGGCATACGCCGATAAAATCATCGTACATCCACTCAACTACCGGACGCAGGCCTCTCATGGCCATACCTACGGCCATGCCCGTAAAGCCTGATTCACTTATAGGCGTATCTATCACCCTGAGCGGACCAAATTCATCAAGGAATCCCTGAGTGATGGCAAAAACATTGCCCATCACTGCCATATCCTCGCCAAGGACGATGACATTTTCATCCCTGACCATCTCTTCATGCAGACCCTCACGGATCGCTTTACTAACACTCAGTGTACTCATCTTGCCACACACTCCTCGTTATCTTCGCAATATACGTCTGTGAACGCCTCGCTGACATCAGGGTAAGGCGAACTGTCGGCAAACTCATAGGCAGCTTCTATTTCATCGGCCTTTTCCTTATATACGGCGTCCAGCTCAGCCTCAGTAGCCAGACCCTCCTTTAAAAGCTTTGTCCTGAAATTAAGTATAGGGTCATTTTTATGAGCTTCCTCAAGATAACTCTTAGGACGGTAGACTGCAGGATCTCCGCAGTAGTGGCCCTGCCAGCGGTAAACGACATTTTCAACCAGATAAGGACCCTTGCCTGATCTTGCGTATTCAACGGCTTCCTTTACGGCTTCATATACTTCAAGTACGTCGCTGCCGTCCACGGTCACACCCGGTATGTCGTAGGCCTTGGCGCGTACGGCGATATTCTCGGTGTTTGTCACGCGGTGTATCTCCGTTGAAACTCCGTAATGGTTGTTTTCGCAGAGATATACTACCGGGAGCTTCCATGCTGCCGCCATGTTGATGGATTCATGGAATGTGCCCTGGTTTGACGCGCCGTCTCCGAAGAAGCAGAGGGTGACCTCATCGGTTCCCTTGATCTTGGAGGCAAGTGCTGAACCGGTAGCTATCGGGATCCCGGCGCCGACTATGCCGTTGGCGCCTAAAATACCTAAGGATACGTCAGCAGCGTGCATTGAGCCGCCCTTGCCCTTGCAGTAACCGGTGGATTTGCCGAAGAGCTCTGCCATCATTTTTTTGCTGTCAGCGCCCTTGCCAAGCAGATGTCCATGTCCGCGGTGAGTTGATGTTATGTAATCGGTAGGCTTAAGCGCCGCGTTTGATCCGACTACGCTGGCCTCCTGTCCGATGCACAGATGTATGTTTCCTGCCAGCATGCCTTTTGTAAAGCAGTCGGCGGCTTTTTCCTCAAAAAGGCGTACACGGACCATGCCGCCGTAGAGCTGCAGAAGAAAATCTTTTTCGTAAGTTGCCACGATTTACACGACCTTTCCTTAGTGAACTATTGAATAATAGATTAATGCAGGTATCAGTGAAAGCAGCGGAAGGATGACTGTTTCAACAGCCACGTGCTTATATCCCTTTTTGTAGGATACGCCTGAAAGGGCGAAAAGCATAACTACGGTACCGTTCCATGGAAGAGTATCAAGTCCGCCGCAGGCAATGGAAGCCACTCGATGGATTATATCAGGCGTGAAGCCCCATGATACGAAGGTCTCTCCGAAAAGATTGAGGGCGATTGTAAGTCCGCCTGAAGCAGAGCCTGTGATACCGGCGATAATGGTGGTTATTGAAGCTACCTTTACAAGTCCCGGAAGCGGAAGATTGATGATGTTCTGCTGAAGGAGCGCGAAGGCGTCCGTCTTGGAAACGACCTGTCCTACGCCGACTACCGATGCGATTATGATACAAGGGAAGATACCGCTGTTGAATCCTTCGGAAAGGATATCCTTGAGCGCCTTCATGCCGCCAAGGGCGCTGTTAAATAATATAAGTGATAATACGCATCCGATGGCAAGTCCGTAAAGCAGCTCTATGCCAAAGCCGTTGATAAGAACGAAGGTAACTACTAAAGGAAGTAATGAAATGATGAAGCTTGGAGCTCTTCCTTCAAGCTCATCCTCATCAAGGACGCCGCCGTGGACATTATATAACTCTATTGCTGCTTCAGGGTCGTTCTTGCCCTTTGCTGCCTGCCAGTAAAGATATCCTACGCCGAATACGAGCATGAAAAGTGTTGCAAGCACGCCTTCTACCGGTGCGGCTGTAAGTGATGTGCCGAGTATCTGGGTAGGGATGATGTTCTGCATCTGAAGGCTTCCAGGCATCTGGCCCATTGCGAATGTAGCGATGGCAAGTCCCGTGATGCCAGGGAAAAGATACCAAGGTATGCCTGCCTTAGGGAACAGGATCTTTGCAAATGGAAGGAGGACAAAGATCATTACGGTAACCTGTATGCCTCCGTAAACTAAAAGGCCGCCTACAAGCACATAGATCAGAAGCGTCCATTTTGCACCTGCTTTATTGATAAGAGTGCTGCTTATGCGCCATGTTGCTCCGCTCTTGTCATAGAGACCTCCGAGCAGGGCGCCGAGAGCAAAGATAATGAGCCAGCTGC
>ERZ1034980.1519-NODE-1519-length-13665-cov-4.992873_pt1 | contig 13665 bp, 16 predicted proteins | sample MGYA00520622_ERZ1034980 | MGnify/ENA primary metagenome ERZ1034980 (study PRJEB33766, sample SAMN09781791) | gut metagenome | biome: gut microbiome | host: Homo sapiens | place: Madagascar | study: EMG produced TPA metagenomics assembly of the PRJNA485056 data... | reverse complement strand
TCGAACTTATGAACAAATTAGACATTTACAAGCCCTATATCAAAGGTTTCAAAGACCAAAACAGCATTTGTTTCTATGAAAACTTTGGCGGTTTCTGGGCCTATCAAGAGCCTGAATTGATGACTAAAATCAAGGAGTTTGAAGAAGAATACAATGTTCTCGTTTATGCCGTCACACACGAATACACTGAATTTGGCAAGTGCTATGATTTTCTGTACATTCCTGATTATGAGGAAGAATGGGATGATATTCTTTTCTCCGCAGGTAAATGTTTTTATGCCTATGCTTACGTCTGGAACAAAACCGACGATTTCTGTTCGGAGTTCGGCACAATCGGTATTCGCTCATTCGGCGGCGGAATTAAGAGATTTGCGTGAGGTGAAAATATGAAAATTTATCTTGTCTTATTTCAATATTCTACAGACGATTGCGATGGTGTAGATACGCAAGCCTTTTCCACTTATGAAAAAGCTGTTGAACGCTTTAATGAGATTATCGAAAACGAAAAGAAACCCGAAATAAGTTGGGCTGCAAACGCTTTTGAAAACGGCGAATTGCAAGACAACTATGAACTGGATTGCAACGATACCTTTACAGACGGGAAAGAACACGAACTTTGGTCGAACTTATCCTGCAAACTGGACTGGTATCTGCACGAGTTCCTTGAATTGCGTTTTTTGGAGGTTGACTCAAATGAGTTATAAAGCAATGGCACATATTCACTCGCTTAACGGCGAAATGGCTGAAATAACCGTCCTAGAAGAACTCGAAAACAATGATTACATAGTCGATTATAAGGGTGTGAAATGTCACGCCCTTTTTAATTGGTTTGTCTGTCAGTTCTACGTTGACGATATTTACAGGAGAATTGAGAAATGAGATACATCTTCTACCATTACAACCACTTCGGAACGCTCGTATTTGACTACTACGACGAAGAAACTCACGTTTCGCAATCTTATATGTTTTACACATTAAAACATGCTGTAAGCAAATTCAGACGGGATAACGGCTTGCAGTATAAGAAGATAGTTATCTCAAAACTTTTTTAAGGAGAACACAAATGAAAAAGATAAAAGAAATCGTGCTTTACGACGATACGGAAAATTACAAAAAGTTCGATGAAACAAGAGATTTTCTCTTTGAAGCTTACGCAGATGAAAACGATTGGGCTTGCAAAGAGAATATTCCCGAAGATGCTGTCTACAAGGAAATTGACTTCCAAAACGAAGAAACGTGGCGAGATTTGAAAGACGCTCTCGAAAACAGTTTCAAAACCCGCTATTACCTTATGACAGGAACTTGCGGAAGATGGAACGGCAACGTTGAGGGTGGTAAATTCATTACTTGCTACCGAGATTTTCAATCTATGATACAGCACCTCGATAATATCAAAGTGATTGACCGTAACGGGCATCTTATCATCGAAGGATACCACCACGACGGCAGTGATCGTTATAAATTGAAACGGCTGACAAGGCAAGGCTATGAATACGCCGACAGGAACTATTTTGCTCACGACAGGAAACTGCATTCAACGATTATGAATTGCAATTTCTTTTCGGCATTGCCGAGAATCGCTCAAAGGGTTTACGGCTTATGACTGAAAACAAATACGGATATAAAGTTTGCTACAAGCAACACGGCAAACGAAAACTCAAAATTTACCCTGTAACCAATTCGTATGATTTGGCTTTCTGGGAAGTTCGTTGGTATGAAACACATTCACCGCCGGACAGAAAAACAAGAAAGCCAATAACAAACGTCGTATGGGTTGTAATCCCCATCAAAACATATATCGAATATAAAACGCTTTGGAAAGGTTGTCCGTTTTAAGACGACCTTTCTTTTAATTCTAACAAGGAGATGAAAACAATGATAACACTGAACCTTACAGCCAAAAACAAGCAAGAAGAATTGATACTCAATTACTTGCAAGAGAATGCAAGCGAAACACTTGCCGACAAGATAAATAACGGCACTCCGTTTGAGAAAGACGGTAATACTTTGCTTAATAAAAAGACGCTTTCGGGCTTTATGAAATACGCTTGCGACGAGGCGAGAAATCTTGCCGAAAAAGGAGCAAATTCCGCTTGTATTGACGACGCTACTGTTTACGGTTGGGCGATACATTATTTCGAGGAAGAAAGCATTGAAGAAACACTTTATACGATAGACGGCGCGGAATATAAACCCGCTCCAAAAAAGGCGGTAAATTCAAAGCCTGTAACAGTTAAACCGCAACCGCAAAAGCAACAAAGCCTGCAATTCTCGTTATTTGATAAATTCGACGAAACCGATGTTAAAGAACCCACAAACGAGCCTTTAACTGCCGAAAGCGTTGAAAACGATGACGAACCAGAAGAAAATAAAACGCCGATTGTAACGCCTGTAGAGCCTGTTAAAGAAGAACCGAAAGGCAATCGAATTTACAAAGATTACAAGCTATATCAAAGCGAACGTCCTACAGCTGTTGTGGCTTTGCGACTTGGAGATTTTTATGAGGTTTTCGGTGATAATGCAGTAATGCTTGGAAACGAAATGGAACTCACGATTACAAGCCGTGACGTTGGTTTGAAAGAACGTGTTCCGATGATTGGTTTCCCTTATCACGCTGCCGAGAATTACTTCGCGAAAATCGTTAGAAAACACGACCTTTATATCATCGAAAACGAGCGCGAAACACAATTTATTCCAAGCCTGTTACATATCGATAATCAGCTTATAGACGAAGATACGGGCGAAATATTGTCCGAAGAAGAGATGCGTGAATTTGACGGTGAGATATACGAACCGCAAGGCATCGACGAACCCGAAACAGCAACAAAACAATCTATTCCGAATGAGATATTCGCTCTGTTTGGGAACAAAGTTGAGGTGAGATAAAATGAAAATCGAAAAGATAAAGCCTATCCCGAAATACATACAGAAAAAAATCAGAGAATACGATAACGTATTGAAAACGGATCGCCTCGGAAGAACTCGATTTTATGCTTACTTTACGAAAAACGACGGCGAACTTGTTAAAGTTACGGTAGCCGTCCGAGAGTATAAAAAGCAATGGTATTGTAAGCCCGTTGTCGTTCACGGCGTTCATTCCGACAGATGTTTCGGCAAAGATATTAAGTTTACATATATTGCCGGATATACTGTCGGTTGGCACGATCAAGGGCTTTCAAAATATCCCGATTGGTATGAAAGCAAAGAATGGGGTTGGTCGTCTGACGATTCGTTTGATCCTTATGCACCGATAGTCAACCGTGATTATATCTTGCAGCATTTTCCCGAATACAAATACAGCGCCGTTGACAGATATACGGGCATACACGTTTTCAAATACTTACGGCTTTACGAACAATATCCGCAAATAGAATATCTGACTAAACTCGGATTGCATAATATCGCTATGTCAACGCAAATTTTACGGCTATGCGGTAAGGACAAAAAGTTCCGCAAATGGCTTGCGAAAAACAGACAAGATATCGTTCTATCCGACTACTACGTTTCTTCTATCATAAAGGCGTATAAAACCGGCAAGCCCATATACGAAATCAACAATTTTGCTAAACGCAAGATAAAATTCGATCACGCCGACCAAATGGACAATGTAAAAGCACTCGTAAAAAACGAAGTCGGCAAGTTTTTGGACTATATCGAACAGCAAAAAACGAACTTCTATTCATACAGGGATTATCTTGACGCTTGCCAATATCTCGGCTTGGATATGGACGAAGAAAAGAACCGCTATCCACACGATTTCAAACGTTGGCACGATATCCGCATAGACGAATATCGCTCCGCAAAAGCATTGAAAGCTGAGCAGGAACGCAAAGAATTTTACGATAAATTCGCCGCCGTGGCAAGCAAGTATTTAGGACTCGAATATGATAAGAAGTCGGTCTATATAGCGATTATCGCACAAAAGCCGTCCGATTTAACGCGCGAAGGCGAGTTGCTTCATCATTGCGTGGGACGTATGGGTTACGACCAAAAATTCGCTCGCGAAGAATCGCTTATTTTCTTTATCCGAATGAAAGACGAACCCGAAAAACCGCTTGTAACGGTCGAATACTCTTTGAAAAACAAAAAGGTGCTTCAATGTTACGGCGACCACGATTCTAAACCCGACGACTGCGTTATGGAGTTCGTAAACAAGAAGTGGCTGCCTTACGCAAACAGAAAACTAAAACAAATAGCGGCGTAACCGCAAAGGAGATTATACAATGACAAATTATTTCAGAATTACTGCTTACGAACCGAATCACGACTTTTCCATCATTATGGATACATACGGAATGTTTGAAAAGATATGGCAGTTTTCCGCCGATTTAATCAAGCGCGGATTAAAAATACTCGAAGTGTCGAGCGACGAACAGTTTATTGATATAAATATCGACAAACTGACCGAAGAAGAACCCGATAAGTTTATCTTACGTGCTCATGCGGACGGTAAGCCTGAATATCTCGAAAAGACAATAGCCGGCACGACCTATAAAGCCGTAAAAGTCGGCGAGAAAATCTATATTCCAAACAACTAAAAATCAACTCAAAGCAAACGAAAAGCCGGGAGCAAACACTCTCGGCTTTTTTTTTGCAGTTGGGTAGTGATACTAACCAACTCGATTTTATTGTTCAACTTCAAGGTTTTCATACAGGAACATATCGTCATCAAGAAACTCGAGAACGGTCATTCCAAAACCATTTGCAAGCATCATTACGGTTGACAAAGTAACCGTTTTGCTTTTTCCGCTCATTATCCACTGCATATGACCGTGTTGTATGCCGGAGTTTTGTTCCAGACGATACTGTGTCATATTCTTTTCAGCGAGCAGATTTACTACTCTTTTTGCCACAGCGTCATTGACTGTCACTTCAACACCTCCGAAAGAATACATACGGAAGAATACTTTCATAAATATTATATCCAATTCCGTAAATAAAATAAGAATGGATACTTCCCTAACATTGCTTTTAGTCGGGGATTGTGCTATAATTAGGCAAGTATACTTCCATAGTTTTCGGAGGGGTTATCGTGGTAATTACGTTTTTCGGTCATTCTTCGACCATATACAGCGACATTGACGAGAAAAGACTATTAGAACAGATAGAAAAAATCACAAAAGGGAACGACGTTGATTTTTATCTTGGCGGATATGGCAATTTTGACGCTCTCGCTAAAAATTGTGCGAAACAGTATAAAATAAGTCATCCCAACGCCAGAATTATATTCGTTACCCCGTATTTGAACAAATGGCTCGACGAACGAAAAGATTATATCGAAAAAGAATACGACGAAATAATTTATCCCGAATTAGAGCAAACGCCGCTGAAATTTGCAATATCAAAACGTAACGAATGGATGGTTAAACAGGCTGATTATGTTTTCGCTTACGTCAACACTCACTATGGCGGAGCATACAATGCCTTACTTTATGCCGATAAACATAATAAGCCGTATACGAATCTATATTCGGGAGAATATGAGTTGTATTAAAAAACGGTCGTAGTTTTACCTACGACCGCCCACCATAAGGTGTACCATACACCCTTCATCAATTCGTTTTTTATAAGCTTGAAATTGCTCGCATAACTAAATCAATATCCTTATTTTCCAACTCGTGAATGATATGTAAATAAGTTTTTTGAGTTGTAGTCATGCTTGAATGCCCTAATCTTCTTGCCACACTTGCAATCGTCACCCCGGCAAAAAGTAGCAGCGATGCATGAGTATGTCGTAAGCCGTGAATAGAAATGGTCGGAATATTTGCTTGCTTACAGCGACGTTTTAATACGTCGTTGACGGTTGAATTATAAACCTTGCAAGAAATAAACAACGGCTCATCTTCCGTCTTTGACTTGATAAGTTCCGAGAATTGAACCACAGTTTGCCAATCTATTTGGATTTTTCTCACAGAGGACTTGTTTTTCGTCGGCAAAAAGCCGCCTTTTCCCTTGTAATCCCAAGTTTTGCTGATAGAAAGCGTTTGATGAGAAAAATCAAAATCTCTCGGAGTAATCGCCAATGCTTCAGAAAATCTCATTCCTGTTTTTGCTACAAGCATAATAAGCCAATCCCAATTAGGTTCAGCACCTAAGTCAAGGCTTTGTAACAAAGAATGCAGTTCAAATTGACTGAGATACTTCGGCTTTTTCTCCCGTGGAGTTTTCCCTTTGATGATTGCTTTACGGGTAGGATCTCGCGGAATCAATCCTTCATCAACAGCATCGAGAATAGCCCCTTTTAATTGATGATGAAAATCCATGGTGGTCTGACGTTCGTGTGTTTTGGCATATTCATTCAACAAACGCTGATATGCGATGCGATCCATTCCGCCTAAAAGCAAATCGGGAATCAATTTTTTAAGCCAATTTAGTGCCAAAAGATACTTGTCCATTGTCACTTTGCGGATTGCTCCGTCCTTATACACTTTGATCCAGCGTTCAAAATAAACCCAAAACAATTCATTCTGAGAAGTAGTGTTATTTGTCTTTTTTGTCATGATAGTCTCCTGTAATATTTATTTTTATACGCTGATGAAGGGTGATAAGGTTGTCAACACACTTAAAAAATGAGCCTATTGTCGCTTGTTCTTTTATAGCCGGCATACAAATAGTTTGTTTACCGAGAGTATCCCATTCTATATTTTTTCGACATTGACTTGCACCTTCTGTTGTCGCAGCCAAAAAGAAATTCTTTGTATCTTCCTTTTTTACCCACGCCTGAACAAATTCAGGCTTACAATTATTTAGGTCATAAACCTTATATGCAGGTGAAATAATGCCGTGTTCAAAGCGCAAATTGACATTTGCATTACCAAGATGAAGGTTTTGAGCAGATAAAATTAAATCGTTTTTTTTCACTTTCAAATAGCCAATGGTTGTCGTCCCTCGAAAATGCCCAAAGAGTTCCGAATTCAAAAACATTCCGTTTATTGCGCATGAAAGGAGTGTATCTTCATTTTCCGTTACCGTTTTTTCCCTTCGTTCAATAAAGGCGTCTTCAAACTTACGCTGTTCCCAAGCGTCGCTAAAGCCTTTGAACCGAATGCGTGGTTTTTGCACACTTTCACTCATTTTTGCCACCTCCGAGCAGTTTTTGGAGTTCTTTCAGCCCGAGCATGTCAAATTCATCGCCTTCAAGGTCGTCAATCATAGAGTTCAAAGCGGCTTCGGATTCTTCGATTTCGGCTTCGATGTCAATCATCCTTACGCTATACTTCTTTGTAAGTGTATCGATCTTGCTTTCCAATGCACTTACGATGGAGTCGGGTAATACAGAAATCGCACTTGCAATCGGGGCAATCCATTTTTCGTAAAGGATAGGAAGGGCTTCGTCGATAGAAAGACTTTCAATCAAGTCTTTTGTATGATTGTGCAAATCAATGCGAAGGTTCTTTATTTCCGTATTCAAAGATTTTTCTTTGTTCATTAAAGTCTTGACTTTAAGAAGTGTTTCCTCAATAGAACCGACATCGGGTTTGCGTTTTCCGTTCGAGTAAGGCTTAACAATTTTATCGATTTCTTTCGGAACGAAAGCCGTTCCGTCTTCGTTTATAAATTCGCCGCGATCTTCTTCTGCAATGGATTCTAATATCTCTTCATATTCGGATTGAATAGAGGCAACTTCGCTTTCTTTTGAAGCAATTACATCGAGTTCTTTTTGCAAGCGGAGTTTTTGCACCAATTCAAACGGGAGAATATGACCTGCCCATCCGTCTTGGACTTCGGTTTCTTTGCCGTCTTTCTTTTTGATGACCATATTGGCATCAACTTGCGTAATGGCGGTTTTCCCTTCGGTCTGGATCATTTCCAAATCGGTAGCGATAACTTGCCACTTGTCATCGAGAATCTGATATGCTTCGTATTTGTCTACAAGCGGAATGTTTGCAAGTCTTGCAAAAATCTCGTCGGCAATCATTGTTTCGCCGCGGGCTACTACCAAATCGTCCATATTATCGATGAGAAGCGTATTCAAAAACTCTCCGAAGTTTGCAAACGCTTGCGCGTAATTTTTCTTGAAGTCAACGACTTGCGCATTTGCATCGATAACGGCTTTTGCATTTTCCGTTTTTGTCGCAACGTATGGGGTATCGCTTTCTGTGAACAACTCACCGGTAAGAGATGGGAAAACTTCGAGTTCGTTGCCTAACGTTTTAATTTCCGCTTTAGGAATGCCTCCGAACATGGAAGCGTAAATATCGATGCTTTCGGCTTTTTCGCTTGAATCGACATATCTCGGAATATTGAGATTGTAATCATTCTCGCGAATTTCTTTACGAGAAACTTTACGAGAGAAATGAGGAATTTCAAGTCTGTCGTTATAGGTATCGGCAATTTTCTTTATATCTCTTGCACGAAGTTTATTGTTTTTGCCTTCTTTGGCAAAGCCTTTTGAGGCGTCGATAATAAGAACGTCGTCATTGGTACGTCCTTTTTTGAGCACCATTATAATGGTCGGAATACCCGTACCGAAGAAAATGTTGGCAGGCAAACCGATAATAGCGTCTATGTTGTTGTTTTCGATAAGATTCTTTCTGATTTCACCTTCGTCTCCGCCACGGAACAAAACGCCGTGCGGAAGAACGATTGTCATAATGCCGCCTGCACGAAGGTGGTAAAGATCGTGCAAAAGGAATGCGTAATCTGCTTTCGTTTTCGGTGCGACACCGTAACTCATAAATCTCGGATCGTGTTCCTTACCCGTCGGATCCCATTTTTGCGAATACGGCGGGTTGCTGACTACCGCATCGAGATTTGTGAGCGGCTCGTAGGTATTATCTTTGTCGTTATCGTCAAAATACGGCCAATCGTCTTCCAACGTGTCGCCGCAACGAGTAACGATATTGTCTGGCAAAATACCGCGCATAACCAAGTTCATACGAGTAAGGTTATAAGTATTTTCCTTCAATTCCTGAGCGTAATATTTGATTTTATTCTTGTCGTTGATATGCTTTGCAACGCTCTGACCGATATTGATTAAGAGTGAACCGGAGCCGCTTGTCGGATCGTAGATTTTGATTTCTTCACAGTCTTGCAGATGGTGGGCGATGATTTCACTCATCAAAACGGAAACTTCGTGCGGGGTGTAGAATTCGCCAGCTTTTTTACCTGCATTGGCTGCGAAATTGCTTATCAAATATTCATAGATAAAACCGAGAACGTCGTAGCCCTGTTTGTTATCCATAGGAATAATGTCGATAAGGTGAATCAATTCTCTGACAGCCTTTGTTTGTGCGTTGGCGTTTTCGCCAAGTTTGGAAAGACCGGTTTCGAGGGTTAAGAATATTTTGTTAAATACTTTTGTGTGTGTAGGATTGATAAGTCTGTTAAAAGCCGAAAGTGCGTCACGAACATTGCCGACATTGAAATCCGAACCCATGCCAAGCCAAGTGGAGAAAAGATTTTTGTATTCAATGAAATAACCGAGATTGCTCTGAATGGATTTAACGGTTTCAGCATCTTCTTCGGTCAGCGTCTTAATATCTTCCTCGGTTGCGCCTTCTTTTTTCAAATATGTTTCTTCCTGCTCCGAAAGGAACTTGTAAAAGATGAAACCGAGAATATAGTCCTTATATTCGCTCGCTTCTATTTTGGAACGCATTTCGTTTGCGGCTGCCCAAATTTTAGATGCCAATTGTTGCTTGTTCATAATTATTTCTCCTCAAAAGTGATTCCGTTGTTTTTGCAGTAGTCATAAAACTTCCGTTGAAGTGCATAGGTAGGTTTGCGAACACCTAACTCCCAACGATTTAATGAAGAATGTGCGACGCCAATTGCGGCTGCGAATTCCTGTTGGCTCATGTGTACTGTTTCTCTGGCGTGTTTGATTTGATCCTTAAATTCCATAAAGTTCAACCTCTTTGCAAGGACGTTGCAACTATTATAGCACTTTTTGCGGAAAAAATCAATCCATATTATATGCCCAAATCAAAGATTTGCCGTTCACTTGCAATAATATCATTATCCGTGTCCCGAAAACAGGACGCTCACGACAATTATTATAACACTTATAACTTGCCAACAGTGTGTCATAATTTACAAATTTTTCACACCCTTTTAACCCCACCTAAAACCATTCTTTAACCCCCTAATGGCTGTGTGGCGTGTGCTTGTCTTGAACAAGTGGCGTCGCTTCGCTCCGCCAGACAAGCACACGCCACACGAACTAAACTCACTAAACTATACTCGGAAAATAAAGGCACGAACGGAAGGCGAGGCAGCCGCTAAACCGCTTGCTGTCCTTCGCCTTTAACCGTCGTGCGTGACATTTATTTTTAAGCCTTGTATTACGTTTATTTTCATTAGTTTACTTTGCGCATTTGTGCTATTACTTCGGGCGAAACTTTGCCCACATAGCAACCTTCGTCCCAACACGTAAAGTCGTCGAAAAGCAACAACTTTTTATCTTCCAAACCGATAGGTCCGGCAATATCTTCGTCCATAATATCCGAGATAAAAAACTGTGGTAGTCCTTTGGAGTAGACAAGTCTTTCGCCCGTCTTTTCCATATACTTCATAATGTATCTCATCATTTCGGACAAATCCGACTCTGTGTTTATTTCTTCAAAATCAGAACGACCGAAACGGGAGTTAAAGTATGGATTTTGATACGTTATCTGCCGTCTTTGCGTTCTTAGGTTGTAATCGTTAATGGGAACGTTTTCGGGAATAGTGCCTTCCGGTATGTAAAAAACGCCGTGAAAATGCAGTCTTTTCTTCTCCGGCGAACGCTCCCAAACACCTATATATTTCCAGCCTTTGCGAGAGCAAAAATGACTAAGACAACTTTTCAAAGACTTGCGGAAAGATTCTTCGGTATGCTTCTTACTATCATAGGTGAAAGTGCAAAAATAGTTGAACTTTTGCAAGTGGATTTTTCGCCATAATCGTATGCGCCTGCATATCAGATTCCGCAGTTTTCGCTCAAGGTTTTTCGTAACGTATTCCTCGGTTCTTTCCTTGTTGGGAAAGTGTTCGATCATACCGTTTACGATAAACCTTTTGCGCTCGCCTTTACGCATTTCTTTGGACTTTTCGTATAGTTCTTCAAAGAGTTCTTTTCTCGTCATTTCTCGCGTCGTCGGTTGAGAAGAAGTCGGCTCTGTTGTCCTTTCTTCCCTTATTTCTTCCATAGGCTGTTGAGTTGTTTCAACTTCCGTTTCAGACGGATAAGAAAGGGGCTTGTCGCCGTTTTCTTCTTCAACCTTATCTACGACGACAATCTTTTCTTCTAACGGTTTAAGACGCCGTTTTGTCGGTCTGGTAGTGTGAGGGATTGCTATGTAATGCGATCCGTCAAAGTAAACCTTGGTTTCGCCGTATGGCATTTTGACCTCCTTTGTTGCAAAAGAGATGCCGACGCCATTTCAATTACGTTGTCGCAGAACTCTATTCGGTGTCGGCATTCTTATACAATGCGTTAATAAAATAACTGTTCTGCATTTTCAGTTCCGTTACGGTTGCTTTTTCGGTTTGATATTCCATATAGTCGTTCAGTCCTATTTTTGTATTTTTCGCTATATCGTTGAAGTAGTCCGAGAAACAGTCGGTAGAAAACCTTTGACTGTAAATCTTCTTGTGCATAAGGTAATACTTTTTCTTTTCCGTTTTGCCGTCCATCGTTCCGCGTTCTTTCTCGATATTCGATATGCTGTAACCGTAGTTGTTGTAAGCAATCACGGTGCGCTTGTAGAAAAAAGCAGTCACTTTTTTCAACAAGTAAATAAGCAGCGTGTTGTCACCACGATTAAAGCGAAAGTCGGCGTATAGGTTGATAAACCAATTAAAAAGCCACTCATTGAGCATTTCTTCAATGGTGAAAAACGGCAAGGCAAGACGAGTATTTCCCGACGATACGATATGCACTATATCGCAAAGTTCTCTTGCGTCCGCACCCCACGAAGAAGGACGTTGCTCGTCCGTAAAAACCTTTATAAACGGGTAGTTGTCTATCGTCGCCGAGTGCCTGCTCATTTTCAGCCAAGAGTTAAACAAGTCGTTTTTCTGGTTGGTTTCTTCCGTGCCTTTCTTCACTTCTTTCAGCTCGAGATTGTTACCGCGCTCTTTACCTACTTCGGTAATTGCCACCACTCCAAACTCAAAACTTCCGGCGTTTGGGTTATTCTCCAAAACTTTCTTGCCGAGCCTTAAAACGTCGAAGTCGAGAATATGGGCGTGCCTTGACGGTCGGGGAGTCTTCGAAAAGAAATCCGTATTCCAAATAGGAAAGTTTCCGCCGTCTATAAGTCGATTATCTTCACGAATCGAATAATTCGCAACAATCAGACTACTTTGAATTACGTAGACGAAATAGAGTTGAGCATAGGTCGAAAGCACGTCGAAAATGTAATTTGTTTTCAGTCCGTCTCGGTAGTAAAGCCCGTATCGCTTGCTGTCGTAGCCGTAAAGTTGCAAACTGTCATCGTGGTGTTTTTCGTATCGACTGCGTTTGAGTTTTACCCACTCTTTAACAGTCGCGAGATTATACACCGTGCCGTGTTCCATACACTTACGAAGTTCCATTTCAAAGGCTATCCACCCAAAATTAGGGAACTTCATATCCGTTTCCTGCAACTTTCCGTAAGCGACGTTTCGGAACATTATTTCCTGCGATAAGGTCATATCCGTAATGATAGTGGTCTTCTTTTTACCCATACTTCCGCACGTCATCGATACAATAGGAAGATCGTTTATAAACCCACGGTTCGAATTCTCCATTCGGCGCAGTTTTGCAAGCGCGAGATTTCTTCTCCACCGCTCGAATAAAAGCAAAATAAAAATGAGAATTACCCCAAAGGGGACATATTTTACTACGACCTGTAAGTCTATGATCAGCTTGACAAACTGCGTGTAAATCGAGCCGAAATCAAAGGATACGGCGAAGTAAAAATAGTAAGCGAAAAACTCTATGATTATCGTTGCGAAATTCAGGTTGAAAATCCAAATTAGCAGCCAGATAATCCATATAAAATTATGCTCTTTTACAAACGCCGCATACTGCCGGACAAATCGTTTTAACGGCTCGGTCGTATACCTTGTAACCGTCTTGTAAACGCGTAGCGGAAGTGTGTCTATATTATGCTTTGTATTGTGCTTTTTATAGAGACTTTTAAGCGCTATCAACAACGCTAAAATACACGGCAGAACGATGATGATTATCTTGGATATTTTCCCTGTCTTTTGCCCCGTTTCGCTAAGCCACGAAAGGAAGTTTTCTTTGCTTATAAACAGCCTGAAAAAGGCTATGCAATTTGCCTTGAATGTTTCAAAATCCGCAGGCAAAATCACGTCCCAATTCAGCACCTTTGAACGCTCCGCAACGGATGGAATACCATCGATGGGGAAACCGAATAATACGCAGAAATAATACTTAAAACTGCCGTATAGGTCGATTAAACCCTCGAAAGTGCGACAATAGGCAACTCTGAACACGAATGCTCCGAGCAAAATAAACGCTATCGTAAGGGCTATCGTGAGCGCAATATTAAGTCGCTTTTGCAATCTCATACAGCACCTCCGAAATTGTATTTTCGGGCGGTATTTGCTTTGCCGTGTAAACGACATAACTGACCGCCAGAATGGTTATGAATAGCAGTAAAACCGCTATGATTCTTTTTAGTGTTTTCATATTAAAATTCTCCTGTTTTTTATAGATAAAATTAACGC
>ERZ1034980.1518-NODE-1518-length-13665-cov-38.361278_pt1 | contig 13665 bp, 12 predicted proteins | sample MGYA00520622_ERZ1034980 | MGnify/ENA primary metagenome ERZ1034980 (study PRJEB33766, sample SAMN09781791) | gut metagenome | biome: gut microbiome | host: Homo sapiens | place: Madagascar | study: EMG produced TPA metagenomics assembly of the PRJNA485056 data... | reverse complement strand
GATCAGGGCTTAAGTGAGGCCCGCGTCCAGGAGCAGATGCGTGAGATCGCAGATAAGACGGTCGTGCTCGCCGACGCCAGCAAGTTCGGAAAAGCCAGCTTCGTGAAGCTCTGCGCTCTGAACGAGGTAGACGAAATCGTCACCGATGGAGGCGTCGAAGAAGAGATGCAACAGGCCGTCCGAAGAACAGGCGTCGCACTGCAGGTGGTGGAGGTGGAAAAATGAATTCTTTGATGGAATACAAGGGTTATCATGCCAAAGTCGATTTTGATTACACGGATCAGATTTTTGTCGGAGAAGTTCTGGGCATAACGGATTCACTCTATTTTCATGGAACTTCCGTTAGTGAATTGGTGGAGTCATTTCATAACAGTATTGATAACTATATTTCGAGAATTCGTTAATGATAGATGGGTGATGATCACATGATCATCACCCATTTGCTTTCGGCGGGATAGTAGACCAGCCGGAAGCTCTGCTCCAGGCCGCCGAGGACGGCGGTGCAGCTGAAATCCCGGCTGGGGATGCCGGCGTAGTGCTTCTCCTCAGAGGACTTCACATGGATGTTCTGGATGTAATGAATCTCACCGTCGTCTCCTTCGAACTTGAAGGAGAGCGGGATGATCGTACCGGAACTGGTGAACCAGCTCTTGACGGCGATGGGGTATGGGCGGCCTTTACGAGTGCCGCTGTCGATGTGCGGGAGCACATCACTGATGGCAGTGAAACCGGTCATGTGTATGACGCAGTAGCCCGGGACGTCGTTCGGGTGCCGCTTCCTCCTTCCCTGGAAAATGATATAGGCGGGATGCTTCTCAAGGGTATCTGGTCCCGGTGGCATCCACGGTGTAGCGCTTTGCGATTCGCAAAGCGCTTTTTCTATAGAATCTGCTCCTGTCGGTAGTCCACCGTCCGCCGCTCACGGGAGATCCCGCCGTTCATGTGGTCGATGGCATACGGATCCGCGCAGCCGGGGGCGGAAACGAAGCGGGCGCGCTTGATCGCGTCGTTTCCATAGCGGGTACGAATCTCATCGACGGCGCACTCGGCCTGGCGAAGCTTCCCATAGTCGTAGCGGTCGAAGAGGTCCACCTGTCGGCCGACGGCGTGGCTCACCTTACTGGTGTGGATACCCAGGTGGCGGATCGGGTAACCGGTCCACAGCTCATCGAAGCAGCGACATGCGGCATCGTAGATCTCCAGAGTGAGGTCTGTCGGTGAGCGGAGCTGCTTCTGGTGTCCGTAGAAGCGAAGCTCGCTGTCGCGAATGCTGATATCCACACAGCTGACACGAACCTCATCGGCACGGATGCGCTGGGAAACAGTCTCTGCGAGGGAGAGAAGATGCCAGTAGGCCTCCTGTCGGTCCGTCACGTCATGGATGGTCGTGCAGGAGTTCCCATAGCCCTTCGGCGGGGCCTCCACGAGCTGAGGGATGACCGGACTGTCGTCGATGCCGCAGGCGAACTGCCGTACCAGAAGCCCGTGCGACTTCATGCAGTGATAGAGCATGTCCGGGTCGAACTGCGCGAGCGCACCGATGGTATGGATGCCCAGGCGATGCAGCTTCGGGGTCGTCGCGTAGCCGACGTAGAAGAGATCCGCCACGGGGAGCGGCCACATCTTATGCTCGATTTCAGACGGCCAGAGTGTATGCACTTGATCCGGCTTCCGGAAGTCGGAGGCCATCTTCGCGAGCAGCTTGTTACTCGAGATGCCGATGTTCACCGTGAAGCCGAGCTCCTCCCGGATCCGCTCCTTCAGCTGCCAGGCCAGCAGTACCGCCCGGTGCTCGACCTCGCTCTGCCAGGTGGCATCGACCTCCGCCGGCAGCCGAATCGCATCGAAGGCACGGATGCGATCTTCGAGCGTGTTTGTGGAGCCTGTCGCTCGCTGCCTGTCGGATGGAGTGGATGAAGGGACGAGTACGGTATGGTCGGTAGAGGCATCGGCCGGGGACGGCCCCGGTGCAGTATGGCGGAACAGCAGCGCGCGGTCCTGAAGCCAGGGCGTGCCCGTCATATCGAGGAAGGCCTCGTCGATGCTGTACTTCTCGATGGTGTCCGTGTACTCCTGCAGAATCTCGATCATCGCCCGGCTCGCGTGGCTGTAGAGCGTGTAGTTCGGCGGGACGATGACGAGCTCCGGGCACTTCCGCCGTGCGTCCACGATGGGCTCGCCGGTCTTAATATGATATTTTTTCGCCGGAATCGACTTCGTGAGGATGATTCCATGACGCTTACTCTGGTCGCCGCCCACCGCACTCGGAATCGTGCGGAGATCGAGCGTGCCGCCGAGATGGTGGATCCGATAGCACGCCTCCCAGCTGAGAAATGCAGAATTTACATCGATATGAAAGATAATTCGTTCCATAAGCCGTCCCTCCGGGTCCCCACTGTCTGAACTGTTACATCTTCCCTTCTGAAGATGCATGGAAAAGTATCCGAAATGCTTGACAAACATCTGTTCTTTTTATTATGATAGCTGTGAATGAGACGGATGTCAATAATAAAAGCGAGCAGATGTTCTAATTGATTTTTATAACAGCGCCCGACGCAGGGCGAAAAAATAGAGGGAGCGAGATGGAGCAGGAGAATCGGAGAGAGCACGGGCGGACGGGGTATCAGGGCCCGCGCGCAGAGCGACAGCAGCATAAAGAAGAGATAGAGATGCATTCGGCCCATGCAAGTGACCTGAACCCGGGACCTTCCCGTCAGGCGGATGACACCAGCAGTGAACGTGGAAAAAGCCGTCGAAAGTCCGAAAACCAGCAGGTGGTGAGGACTGAACAGCGGAGAGAATCTTCGATAGAAGTGCAGCAGGCACCGGCAGCCGGGGCGATGCGAGGAACGAAGCGCTGGGTCGGGCTGTGGAGTGTCCTTCTGCTCGGCATCATCGTGGCGCTGGGCGTGATGATGCTTCGTCCGGAGAGTGAAAAGCGTGTGCCATCAGATGGCTGTAATATAGGAGGAAGTCTGACTGCTTCCGGTGATGCCACGGGTACGGATGGAGAAGTCGGTGCAGATGAAGCAGACTCGACAGGGAAGGAAATGGATGGATCCGTTTCCACACCGGGGGAAAGTGAGAGCGCAGCAGACGGCACGACGATCATCATCGAGCATCCGACGGAGACAGACGCTGCCGGGCGCGATGACACCGCGGGTACGGCGGATGCCGTTGCGGATGGTATGGAAGCTGTGAAGGGAGCGGTGCGCCTCCTGTTCGCGGGCGATGTGTATCTCAGCGACCACGTGCTGGAAGCGTATGACGCCGCCGGTGGCATCGACGGTGTCCTGTCGCAGGGCTATCAGGCGGAGATTCAGGCGGCGGATTTCTTTATGACGAATGAAGAATTTCCGTTCAGTACGCGTGGAACGCCGGCACCGGACAAGCAGTTCACCTTCCGTGTGCACCCGGAGCGGGTGAAGCTGATGCAGGAGATGGGGATCGACCTCGTCACGCTCGCAAACAATCATGCGCTTGACTATGGGCGTGACGCGATGCTCGATACGATCGACACGCTGGACCATGCAGGGATCCGTCATGTGGGTGCCGGAAAGAACCTTGCGGAGGCACGGAAGCCGGACGTCGTCGAGCTGAACGGGCGGACGTTTGCATTTATCGGCGCGACGCGTGTGTATCCGGAGGCGGACTGGGCGGCGGGCACGGATTCTGCCGGCATGTTTTCGGCCTATGATGGCGGTGCACAGCTCGCGGAGGAAGTGAAGGCGGCGAAGCAGCAGGCGGACTATGTCATCGCCTATGTGCACTGGGGCATCGAGCGGGAGGAGACGCCGAACGAGGTGCAGAAGAGCATCGCGCATCGCCTCGTGGATGCGGGCGCAGATCTGGTGGTCGGCGCACACCCGCACGTCCTGCAGGGCCTCGAATACTATCAGGGTGTGCCGATCGCGTACTCCCTCGGGAACTTCGTATTCGGCAGCTCGATTCCGAGCACCGCACTGCTGCAGGCGGATGTCGATGACGAGGGCATCCGACTTCGCCTGATACCAGGTACTTCTGCCGCCGGCTATACGCGGAAGCTGGACGATGCGGAGAAGATCGCCGCCTTCTATGAAAAGATGAGCGGACTCAGCAGCGGCGTGACGATCGACGCGGATGGGTATTTATGTTATGATGGAAGCTGATATATAAATCTGGGAGGACAGGACATGATGATGAAACGAACACCGATGCGGGATTATATACTGATTGCGCTGGGCGCGCTGCTGATGGCGATCGGAAGTAAAAATATCTATGATCCGAATCAGCTGGTCGTCGGTGGTGTGACGGGTCTCGGCATCATCCTGCGGAGCTGGATCGGAATGCCGCTGTGGCTCAGTAATACGCTGCTCAATATCCCGCTGTTTCTTGCGGCGTGGAGGTTTCTCGGCGCGAAGTTTATCGGTCGGACGCTGTATGGTGCGGCGATGCTGTCCTTTTTCCTCTGGCTGCTGCCGGGCGTCAGTCTGATTCCGGATGGCGATCTGCTGCTGGCAGCTGTATTCGGCGGTATCCTGTCGGGCCTCGGCTTCGGTCTGATCCTGATCGGACAGGCGACGACCGGCGGTACAGATATCCTGGCAGCGCTCCTGCATATTCCGTTTCCGCAGTACAGCATCCCGCAGATTCTCCAGGTCATCGACTGGGTGATCGTCGCCATCGGTGTCGGTGCGTTCGGCGGCATCCATGCGCTGTATGCGATCATCTCGGTCTATGTCATGACGAAGGTGTCGAACGGCCTAATGGAAGGCATGCATTACGCGAAGGCGGTCTGGATCATCACTTCGGAGCCGACGCAGATTTCGGATGCCATCCTGCAGAAGCTGGACCGTGGTGTCACCGGTGTGCATGCGATCGGTATGTACTCCGGTAAGGAAACGACGATGCTCTACAGCATCATGTCGAACCGCGAGATCACGTACCTGAAGGACCTCGTACATGAAATCGACCCGAACGCCTTCGTGATCCTCTCGGATGTCCGCGAGGTCATGGGAGAGGGCTTCTCCCGGGAGAAGCCGATACCGAAATCCGGGTCCCCTGCTACCTGAACGCTTACCACTGGGTGTTACCGTTCAGACAGGGCTGCTGTCTGCCGAGCCACGAGTGAACAGTAACCGCCGTGGCGTCGGTGTTTGTGAACTGTGAGAATTCTGCTTTACATTTGGCGGGCGACGTGCTATATTGTAATGGCGTTTTGAGGCGCATGCTACTGTAGCACAGTCGGTAGTGCATCTGATTCGTAATCAGAAGGTCACCGGTTCGAATCCGGTCAGTAGCTCGATATTCTCTTGTGACAGCAGTGGCAATCTGAACTAGAGTGACTACCGTTAAATCGTAAAGCGAATATTACCGAAGACAGAGTCCTGGTTTCAGATGCGAGAAACCAGGACTTTTTTTGTAACACAGCTGACGGATGCGTCGGCGTTACTGCTCAAACGTAGTTCAGTCAAGACTACCCTCAGGGGCGTCTATGCAAAGGAGATTCCAGTGAAAAAAATAATGAGTGCAGCCATAGCGACCGCGGCTCTGACCATCACAGCGACGATGACAGCATTGGCCGGAAGCTGGGTACAGCAGAACGGTTCGTGGGTGTATCTGAACGACGCCGGACAGATTCAGACGGGCTGGGCGTGGATCGATGGCAACCAGGACGGCATCGCCGAGTCGTATTATTTTGATCTGAATGGATGCTTAGCGATCGATACGACGACACCGGATGGCTATACCGTGAATTCGGATGGCGCCTGGGTACAGGATGGAAGCGTTCAGAAAAAGGTGATTCCTCTTTCGAATCCGAATGCGCTGGGCCGTCTCGGTACGGTGGCGGGCAGCTCGGATATGTCGTCGGACATCTATCTGGTAGCGGGCAGTGCATACGAGGATGGCAAGAATTATATGCATTCGGAGGAATCACTGAAGCAGCTCACCGGTCGTAAGGATATCGTAAACTTCGCGCGTCAGTATGTCGGTGCAGGCAAGCTACGCTATGGTGCCGGTACGAATCTGAACGGTGGGCCGGTGGACTGCTCTGGTTTCGTGCTCGCAGTCTTCCGTCAGTTCGGCATTTCGCTTCCGAGAACCTCCGCCGAGCAGTGCGCAGCTGCTCCGCGCTATGTTTCTGAGGCAGAGCTGCTTCCGGGTGATCTGATTTTCTATGGTAACGGTGGTCGCGTGAATCATGTTGCCATCTATACCGGTGAGAATTCCATCGTCCATGCGACGAACAGCTCCCGCGGCTGGGTTTTCGAGGACAGCGGCTCTTCTGCGATACACTACGCACCGATCATCGCCATCGGGCGGTACTGGTGATATAATCCGGCGCGCGGTAGGATGTACTGTCGGGATGTTCATGCTGTCATGGTCTGGAAACTTCGCGCGCATGACGCCTGCGGATTATCCTGGATTGACGGCTCGTGTCATGGTGTGCTGTGGAAGCGAAAATCCGGCGCGCGGTGAACCCGTAGAGGCCGGCAGCATTGGCGGAAGCACGTGGAGGTGCACATGTTTTTCTTCTTCGGAATCATGAATGATCAGAAGGATCTCGATTTTCATCAGCCGATGACCTGCGATGTGTGCGGGCGCATGGGGCAGTATCAGGTGTTTGTGACGTATATGGTGCTGTCGATTTTCTTCATTCCGATTTTTAAGTGGGGGCGTACGTACTATGTGCGTACGAGCTGCTGCGGCTCGCTGTATCAGCTTCGTCCGGAGGTCGGTCGCGCGATCGAGCGTGGGGAGAGCGCTACGATACAGCAGACGGACCTCTACCTCGAGCAGCGTGGGCAGGCCGGGGCGCAGAATCGCTCGGCAGGTCAGCATGAGCAGGGCAATGCTGGTGCGTGGCAGTCGCATGGCGCTGATCAGTCGTACTGGCAGGCCGGGGCAGCGCGCGGGCAGAATACGGCCGGGGCTTCGGCAGGAAGTACGCAGCAGAGGCTCCTGGAGCAGCAGGGCAAGTGGACGAAGGTCTGCTACAACTGCGGCTACACCACTACGGAAGACTTCGAGTATTGCCCGAAGTGCGGGAAAAAGTTCGAGTATACAGAACAGAAGTGATATCGTGGGCCGAAGCTCGAGTTAGGACAGGAGAGATATCGCTGGTAGAAACTCGAGCTAGGACAGGAGAGATATCGCTGGTAGAAGCTCGAGTTAGGACAGAAGAGATATCGCTGGTAGAAGCTTGAGCTAAAGGATAGGAGTGAGCATCATGAGTAAAGTAGTTCTGACCATCGTCTTTATCATCATCTGCCTGAGTGTCATGATCGGCATCCCGGTGTATCTGTACAGAAAATATAAGAAACTGCAGAAGAAGTGAAAACTGAAGGTATATCGAAATACAAGATTTAAAAAATGTTTCGAAATTAGTGAACTATATAATATATGCTGGAATGAGCTATCGATTTAAAGATATGTCGGAATAAGTAAGTGAAAGACCATCGCAGACGCGGTGGTCTTTTTTATGCATAAAAAGAAACGAGCAAGCCACATCATGAAGTGTGGTGAAAACCCGTTTCCTTTTAAGAATGATATTGTGAATATACATACTTGTCAAGAAAAATAATAATGCAATGAAGATGCAGACGGTGAGCTGCAGACGATGAAAATAGCTGTTGGGGCATAAAAAATGGAAGTTTTCGCAGAATGGGTGGTTCGAAAGAAGTGACATTAGATTTTCTGAAGTTTGTAACAAGCGGGCGGTTTCTGGAGATCGTGACATTAGGTGGTTTTCGCAAAGCGAGGATTTCGGAGAGGGATGACATTAGATTTTCTGAAGTTTGTAACAAGCGGGCGGTTTCTGGAGATCGTGACATTAGGTGGTTTTCACAAAGAAAGGATTTCGAAGGGGGATGCCATTAGATTTTCTGGAGTTTGTCACAGACAGGTGCTTTCCGGACTTCGTGACATTAAGTGACTTTTACAAATCATCGATTTCGAGGAGCTGTGCCATTAGGTTATTTCACAGACAGGGAAATATTCAGAGCTGTGACATTAAGTATTTGGCTTCGCGGAGGGAATAAGCGGTGATCTACGAAGAAAAGTTTGGGCAGAGATAAAGTCACAGTTTCTGAAAACAGTGGTTTTGCGTCAAAAACCAGGATTTTACTCGGATGACGCCGGACGAGAGTGATGTGACTTAATGTCACAGGATCAGTAGAAGAGGAAATTGTGAAACAACCTAATGGCATATGATCGAGATAAGACCAGTTTGTGAAAAAGCCGGGTGCCAGCAGCAAGCCGAAATTAGGGGGAGAGTGATGACTGTGAAATACCTAATGACATACGAGCGAGATAAGGAAGTTTGCGAAAAACCTGGGAGCCAGATGGTTTCGTAAGAGCAAGCTGGGCGCTGCCCAGACCCGTCCTCGCCGGAAGCAGGGCAGCAACATGTTTGCTGCCCATGCAGAAGGATGTGACTCGTCACTTCGTCAAGAGCTGCCCGGGCGCGTAGCGCCCAGCGTACTGTCTCTTGACTTCGTTACGGCATATAGGTTTTGCTGAAGCTAATTGCTGAGTTCCGATTGCAGTCACCATGCCGCAGTAATCATTTGTGAAGAGGAAAGCTCGAACGCCGGACGGATGGCTGCGGTTATGCCATGCGAGCCCTTTGTGGAGAGGAAAAAGGTTTGCATGGAGTAATGCGCAAAATATTTTTTAAATGTCAAAAAGTGGGTTTCGGCGCAGAAACCTGTCCTTTTTTATGGTCTGTTTTGCGACTATGGTCTGTTTTCAGACGTTTTCAGATTTCACAAATCACGTTACACTCGAATAAAACATCAAGAAACTGTGAAAGGAGAGGTATGATGGTGATTTCACTGGAGGAGCATGCGAGGCGAGAACTGGAGCGTTTGGGAAAGGATATTAAAGAGCTGGAGCGGAGGCTGAAGCATTATCCGGAAGGAAGGCTGGTGGTTTATGTGATCGATGGGTATCGTCGCTGCTACCAGGCGTATCAAGATCCGAAGACGCATAAGCGTGTGCGTAAGTACATTTCGAAAGCGGAGAAGGTGAAGATGGAGCGGCTCGCGCAGAAGACGCTGGGAATGGAAGATCTGACAGAGAAAAAGGCGGAGTATAAGCGGATTCAGGCGTATCTGAACGGGTGCGCGGAGGGACTTCCGGCGGTGGAGCGGCGAGTTTCCGACGTTCCGGAAATATGTGCGATGGCGGATTATGTCGCGCCGTTGGCACAGGAGTATAAGGAGTGGGAGGCAGAGGATTTTCCGACGAACTCGTATCCGAATAATACACCGGTGACGAGTGTGCTGGGGGTCGATGTGCGGTCGAAATCGGAAGCGTATATCGCGGCGAGACTGAAGGCCCGCGGGCTGGCTGTGCGATATGAGTGTGAGCTGCAGCTGAATCACTCGAAAGTATATCCGGATTTTACGATCATGGATCCACGCACGAATCGCATCTACTATTGGGAGCATCTGGGACGTATGGATGTGGAAGACTATGCAACGCACGCGTCGAACAAACTGGATGAGTATGCGAAAGCCGGGTATTATCCGATGAAGAACCACTGGATCTAAAATTCGTTGATTACCTAATTGAGTATTTTTTTGCGTAGAGAAGGAGTGTTGAACTTGGAGCTGGGAGAATCTGGACATTTTCGCAGAGAGGGGATTTTCAGGAGACATGCCATTAGATTTTCTGAAGTTTGTCACAGACGGGTGGCTCCTGGGAATCGTGACATTAGGTGGTTTTCACAAAGCGAGGATTTCGAAGGGGGTGCCATTAGATTTTTTGAAGTTTGTCACAAACAGTGCGATTCGGGACTTCGTGACATTAAGTGACTTTTACAAATCATGAATTTCGAGGAGCTGTGCCATTAGATTATTTCACAGACAGGGAAATATTTGACGGTGTGACATTAAGTATCTGGCTTCGCGGAGGGAATAAGTGGCGATTTACGAAGAAAAGTTTGGGCGGAGATAAAGTCACAGATGCTGAAAACAGCGGTTTTGCGTCAAAAACCAGGATTTTACTCGGATGACACCGGACGAGAGTAACGTGACTTAATGTCACATGCTTGCCAGAAGAGCAAACTGTGAAAAAGCCTAATGGCATAGGATCAAGATATGGGTGGTTTGCGAAAAGACCAGGTGGTAACGGCCAGGCGAGATCGTGAGCAGAGTGTAGGTTGTGAAATACCTAATGGCATAGGATCAAGATATGGGTGGTTTGCGAAAATGCCGGGTGCCCAGCGGGCGTCCGTGATGCATTCCATCGGTTCATGCTTATCCATGATGCTTTTCTATCGTTCCGGCCCCGTCCGTCATCCTTTTCGCTCTAGAGACTATGGCGCGCAGATGCTATAATAGACGTAAATCACCATGCGACGAGCGGTCCAGCTAGCCGCCATCCGGGGTGAAATTTCCGGGTCGTCGCACAGCCAAAACCACATGACAGGGGGACACAATTATGTTAAATGCAGTGGGCCGGGACATTCCGGACGAGATTCTGAAGCGCTACGGGAAGGAGCCGTTTCGGGGCAGTACATACCGAGATGACAAGCCGTATACGAAGGCGGCACCGACGGTGCGCGGCATGGTCGATCCGCAGAGAAGTAAGATGGTCGGCAGTATCCGCGAAGCACTCGAGAAGTGCGGCGCGCGGGACGGCATGGTCTTTTCCTTCCATCACCACTTCCGCGACGGTGACCACATCGTCAACATGGTGCTCGAGGCCGCACAGGAGATGGGCCTCCGCGACCTCACGATCTGCGCGTCGTCGCTCGGCAAGTCGCACAGTCGTGTTGCAGCGATGATCGAAGAGGGCACCGTCATCGGCATCCAGACCTCCGGTATCCGTGACCGTATCGGCGAGGACGTATCCTTCGGCCGACTCGCGACGCCGGCGATCATCCGAAGCCACGGCGGCCGCGTGCGCGCCATCGAAGAAGGGGACGTGCATATCGACATCGCGTTTATCGGTGCGCCGACCGCGGACGAGTATGGTAACCTCCGCGGCGTCGGCGGCAAGAGCGACTGCGGCGTGCTGTCCTACAGCGTCGTGGATTCCCGCTACGCCGACCACGTCGTCGCCATCACCGACACCATGGTGCCGTTCCCGAACTTCCCGCCATCCATCCCGATGGTCGACGTCGATTATGTCTGCGTCGTCGACGAAATCGGTGACCCGGCGAAGATCGCGAGCAACGTCATCCGCATGACCCAGGACGTCCGCGAGCTGAAGATGGCCGAAGACTGCGCCCGCGTCATGGCCGCGACCCCGTACTTCCGCGACGGATTTTCCTTCCAGACCGGTGGCGGCGGCGCATCCCTCGCTGCGACCCGCTTCCTCGAGCCGTTCCTCGCCGAGCGCCAGATCCAGATGAGCTTCGCCATCGGCGGCATCACGAAGCCACTCGTCGACCTCCTGCATAAGGGCTACATCCGCACGATCGTCGATGCGCAATGCTTCGATCAGACGGCCATCCAGTCGATCCGCGAGGACCCGCAGCACTACGAGATCTCGACCTCCGAGTACGCGAACCCGCTGAATAAGGGTGCCTTCGTCAACAAGCTCGACTTCGTCATCCTCGGCGCGCTCGAGATCGACACCGACTTCAATGTCAATGTTACGACCGGATCGGATGGCGTGCTCCGCGGCGCTCCGGGCGGACACCCGGACACGGCAGCCGGATGCCGCTGCTCCATCATCGTGGCACCGCTGATCCGTGGTCGTATCCCGACCGTCGTGGACCGCGTCGTGACCTGCGTCACCCCGGGTGAAGACATCGACGTCCTCGTCACCGACTACGGCATCGCCGTGAACCCTCGCCGGAAGGACCTCCTCCAGTGGCTCCGTGATGCGAAGCTTCCGCTCATCACCATCGAAGAGCTGCGTGACATCGCATACAGCATCGTCGGTCGCCCGGATCCGATTGAGTTCCACGACGACGTCGTCGGCATCATCGAAGCCCGCGATGGCAGCATCATCGACGTCGTGCGTCGCGTCGAACCGCAGAAGCCGCTGCACTGGATCGTGTGATGCGTTCATATGAGTAGATGAAGACACGTAGGACCGACAGCTGATACACAGTACTCCGAGACCGGGGCTCTTCGTATAGCATCTGTTGCCGGTCCCCAGCTCCTCTGGAGCGAGCATCGCATTGCGATGAAATAGAAGAGTAGAAAAGCAGCTCCGCGAGGGCTGCTTTTTATGTTGGGCTTCGGACCAGCTTGGCTGCTGCAGGATGCCTTCTTTGAAAAGTTTCAAGTTGATGTTCAGGGAGGCTCCAGACCGCTTGGCTGCTGTAGGATGCCTTCCGGTTATGCCACCACACACTGCGTGTTATACAATTACGCGTCGAAAAACCTCCGGTTATCTGCGACTAATTAGCGAACATCACCCGAAACACCGTAAAAAATCCGTAAAGATTGTGTATAGATCATATAAAATCCCTGTTTTTTCTTCGGAATACATGCTGTATAATGAAATAAACTGTGCTTTATTCAGCGGCGTTTTTCTGAACTGGGTACGTTAATTAATTAACGAAACAGACATCAGAAGCGTTCCTGCTGTAAAGATGGGAGAGCACCTCATGCGACGATCATGCCGGCTACATGTAGGGATGATCAGAACAGCACCGCCCGGTATCACATAAAGCAAGAATAACCGAACATCCTGTGGCGATGACGCCACGAATATCAAGGGAGAAAACATGCTGACAATACTAGTGAGTCTTTTGGGAGGCCTCGGCCTGTTTATCGCAGGTATGTACATGATGAGCCATGGTATCGAGAAGGTCGCCGGCGCGAAGCTGCGTGCCATCCTCGAAACCTTCACCCGCAACCGCCTGACCGGCCTCCTGGTCGGACTGTTCTTCACCGCCGTGATCCAGTCCTCCAGCACCGCCACCGTCATGGCCGTCACCTTCGTGAACTCCGGCCTCATGGCGCTGAACAACGCCTGCGGCATCATCCTGGGCGCGAACATCGGTACCACCGTCACCGCGCTCCTCGTCGCCTTCCGCCTCTCCGCGATCGCACCGATCTTCGTGTTCGCGGGTGCCGTGATGATGAACTTCATCCCGAACCAGGTCGTGAAAAAATCCGGCGAAATCGTGATGGGCTTCGGCCTCCTCTTCGTCGGCATCTCCACGATGTCCACAGCGATGGGCACACTCCGTGACATCCCGGAAGTCATCCACTTCCTGTCCTCGTTCACGAACCCGGTGCTCGGCGTCCTCATGGGCTTCGTCATCACCTCGATCGTGCAGTCCTCGTCCGTCACCGTCTCGATCCTCGTCGTCATGGGCGCACAGGGCCTCGTCGACCTCCGGATCTGTATGTTCATCATCCTCGGCTGCAACATCGGCGCATGCTCGAGTGCGATCCTCACCGCAATCCCGTGCAAGAAGGACGCGAAGCGCTGCGCCCTCATCCATCTGCTGTTTAATGTCTTCGGCACCATCCTGATGTTTGTCCTGCTGCTGTTCTTCGCACCGCAGATCGAGATGATCATCCGGACGATCGCCGGTACCGGTGACGACGCCGGCTCCCTCGGCAGAAGCATCGCCTTCGCACACTTCCTGTTCAAGGTGTTCCAGGTCATCGTGTTCTACCCGTTCATGGACCAGATCATCCGCCTCACCTACCTGCTCGTGAAGGGCGAGGACGAGGTGCAGAAGGATGGCGCGTACGAGCTTCAGTA
>ERZ1034980.1514-NODE-1514-length-13680-cov-44.573138_pt1 | contig 13680 bp, 8 predicted proteins | sample MGYA00520622_ERZ1034980 | MGnify/ENA primary metagenome ERZ1034980 (study PRJEB33766, sample SAMN09781791) | gut metagenome | biome: gut microbiome | host: Homo sapiens | place: Madagascar | study: EMG produced TPA metagenomics assembly of the PRJNA485056 data... | reverse complement strand
CTGCGGAGCGCCACGATCGCGCTGTACGCCGCCATGGTGCACGCCACCGGATCCGCACAGCCACCGTCGGCGTCCGTGTTAAAGCCGGCCACCTGCGCACCGTCGCCTGCATTGGCCGCGTCGTCCGTAAACGGATTCGCACAGCTGCCGTCGTCGTCCGTGTTGAAGCCCGCCACCTGCGCACCGTCGCCTGCATTGGCCGTGTCGTCCGTAAACGGATTCGGACAATGCGGTCGATCCTTCAGATCGTCACGGAGCTCCTTTTCCGATGGCAGCGTGAGGCCCATGAAATCACGGGCGAGGTCCTCGTAGCTGTAGCTGTCCTTCAGCGGATTGATGACGTAGGCCGCGAGCGCGAGGTCATAGACGTGGCTTTCCGGCGCGAAGGCACAGTGATAGAGCGCCTGCTTCAGGTTCATGGTGTAGAGCTGCACACCGTCCTTCTCCGCAAGCGCACGGAGCTCCTCCTGCCAGTCGAAGCCGTAGAAATGGTAGCTGCGGTCACCGTCGAGCGCGAAATAGAGGTCCTCCCCGGCGATCGCGAAGCCTGCCCGGCCCTCACTCGCCGCGTCCCGGAAGGCGATGCGCGCCATGTACGGGTCGTCGACCTCCTTGAGGCCCGAGAGATCCAGCTTCTGCTCCGCCGCGAGGTCGAGGCTCGACACATCGAAGCGCTTCAGGAGCGACTTCAGCTCCAGCCGCTTCACAAACTCGAAGGAGTCTGCATTGAACATGTTCTCGACGCGGGCGTCATCGTAATCGAAGTCGATCGGGGCGTCAATGCAGATGGTCGCGAGGGTCTTCGAGAGCGCGGCACTCTCCCACTCATCGATCAGCATCTGCGCGGCCTTCGGCTTCCGCGGCACCTTGAACTCCGGGTCGCCCGCCAGCGCCGCCGCATGCGCCGCCTCGATGGTATGGTACTTCGTGATGATCCACTCCGCGGACTTCGGACCGAGGCCCGGCACGCCCGGGATGTTGTCGGAGGTGTCGCCCATCAGTGCCTTGAGGTCGATGAACTCGAGCGGCGTCACGCCCCACTCCTGCATCACATCGTCCGGATAGTAATTGTAGACCGTCGTCACGCCCTTCGCCGTCTTCGGCAGACAGATCTTGATCTTCTCATCCGCAAGCTGCAGGAGATCGCGGTCACCGGAGACGATCGTCACCTCCACGCCCTCCTTCTGGCAGCGCTTCGCGATGGTACCGAGGAGGTCATCCGCCTCGTAGCCGCCCTTCATGAGGAGCGGGATATGCATCGACCGAAGCACCTCCTGCATCAGCGGAATCTGCTCGTGCAGCTCCGGCGGCATCGGCTTCCGCGTTCCCTTATAGGCATCAAACATTTTATGGCGGAAGGTCGGCTCATGCACATCGAAGGCCACCGCCAGATGATCCGCCTGCTCCTGATCCAGCACCTTCAGAAGGATATTCAGGAAACCATAGACCGCGTTCGTATGCAGCCCCTGCGAATTCGTCAGCTCCGGGATCCCGTAGAACGCCCGGGACATAATGCTGTGTCCATCGATCAGTAAAATCTTATCCGTCAACTCTCTTCCTCCTCTAACGATTGAAACCATATACCATCCGCATCTGAAATGATGAAAAGCGGATACTGTCGTAAGCAGCTGTCGATATCAGACCGTCACGAAACCAGCGGCTACAGAAACCAGATCCGAAGCTGCAGAAGCAGCGTCACCAGCACCGCCCAGAACACGACTGAATCCGCCGCCATCCGGATGATCCGGATCGCGTGGATACGAAACAGATAGAAGCGCGTATCCATCAGCTGCCGCCGAAAGGACCCGTCGATGTTCAGATTCGAATCATCCACCGCATCCAGCTTCTGCACACCACTGTAGACCATATGTGTGATCCGCAGCTCCTCCATGCACTCATCGCACTCCGAAATATGCTCCATAAACTCCTGCAGCTTCTCATCCGACAGCTTGTTATTCAGATAATCGTAAATGCACTTCCGTGCTTCCAGACAGGTCATAATCGACTTGAAAACCTCGCAATTATATGCTAAATTCTGTATGTTGTCCTCGCGTAACACAGGACTCGCCGTCATGGCGGAATGGCAGACGCGTCAGACTCAAAATCTGATAATGGTAACATTGTGTGGGTTCAAGTCCCACTGGCGGCAGTGTAGGCCTTTGCATCAGGCAAAGGCCGGAACGTACATGTACCGATCTTTGATCGGTATCCCGTAGGGATCGAGCTCGGACCTCAAGTCCGGGCTCGACCTTTTTTGTCCCGATATTCATAATCCGGCATCAGGCAAAGGCCGGAACGTACATGTACCGATCTTCGATCGGTATCCCGTAGGAATCGAGCTCGGACCTCAAGTCCGGGCTCGACCTTTTTTTGTATCGGGATCCACTGCCTCACATGACATACATAAGCTCGGACCTTAGGTCCGAGCTCGTTTTTTGCTTTACTTCGTACCGAAGATACGGTCGCCGGCATCGCCCAGTCCCGGGCAGATGTATGCGTTCTCGTTCAGGCAGCGATCGAGATTTCCAACGTAAATCTGTACATCCGGATGTGCCTCGGCGAGGCGCTTCACGCCCTCCGGTGCCGCGATGATGCAGATGAACTTGATCTTCTTACCGCCGTGCTTCTTGATCTGGTCGATGGCATCGACCGCGGAGCCACCGGTCGCCAGCATCGGATCACAGACGACGATCTGACGCTCCTCGATCGGGTTCGGCAGCTTGCAGAAGTACTCGACCGGCTGATGCGTGGTCTCATCACGATACATACCGATGTGGCCGATCTTTGCGCTCGGAACGAGTGCGGTCAGGCCGGATACCATGCCGAGACCGGCACGAAGGATCGGCACGATGGCGAGCTTACGGCCAGCCAGCATCTCGACCTCAGCCGTCTCAATCGGGGTGTCGAGCTCGACCGTCTTCGTCGACAGATCCGACAGCGCCTCGAAGCCCATCAGCATCGCGATCTCCTCGACGAGCTGACGGAACTCGTTGGTTCCGGTGTGCTTATCACGCAGAAGCGAAATCTTATGCGTAAGCAGCGGGTGGTGCATGATGTGTACATTTGCTCCAAAATTATGTTCCATGGTAAACTCCTTTGATATATATTCCGGCCGCAGCCGGTAGAAAACGAATCAGGTCAGCGATCAGGCAGGGGCCCCGGAGGGACCGGTAGCAGAGGCACAGTACTCCGGGGTCCTGACGCCACTGTGATCTGGTTAGTGCTTCGCGACGATCTCCACCTCGCCCTTCGACTTGTAGATGCTGTCTGCATCCACGCAGCCGCGCACCGAGCTCAGCGGATAGACGTTCGTGTTGCGGCCAATGACGGTGCCCGGGTTCAGGATGGAGCCGCAGCCCACCTCGACATGGTCGCTCAGCATCGCGCCGAACTTCTTGAGTCCGGTCTCGATATCGCCGTCCTCGGTGTGCACCACGACGAGCTTCTTATCCGACTTCACATTCGAGGTCAGGGACGCCGCGCCCATGTGGGACTTGTAGCCGAGGATCGAATCCCCGACATAATTATAGTGCGGAACCTGCACATTGTCGAAGATCACGACATTTTTCAGCTCGCAACTGTTGCCGATGACGCAGTGCTTTCCGACCATGATATTACCGCGCAGGAACGCACACTGCCGCACCTCGGTCTCCGGCCCGATGATGATATACTCCGCGAGGTACGCGGACTCAAATACCGTCGCACTCTTATGTACCCAGACATGCGGCTTCACCTCCTCGTACTCGTCCTTCGGAAGCGTCGGACCGTACGCCGCGATGAAATCGTGGATCTTCGAAAGTGCCTCCCACGGATAGGTGAGGCCCTCGAAGATCGCCCCTGCCTCCGTATACTGAAGGTCATACATCGCCGCAATCGTTACATCTTGTTTTTTCATAATTCTCTTCTTTCCAGAGAGCTCGATCTGCCTCGTCATCCCGTGAGGCTCCGGGCTTTCTAAACTAGTAGCATCTGGTGTCGGGAAGCTTCATCTGAAAGCCTCCATATATCGGATCCGCGTCTCAGAGCATGGCCTGAGCCCACGCCCTATCCGGGCGGCCGGGCCTGATCGGATCCGCGTCCCGAAGCGTGTCTCCTTCCCGGATAGGATCCATCAGAGCGCCCGGATCTTTTCCGTCCGGCTGCGGACGAAATCCTCGAGCTTCTCCATGTACTCGGCCTCGGTGATCGTGCCGTCCGCCACCTCCGACAGCCCCATCTCCCAGGAGGCGGTCAGCTTCGGATTCAGCAGATGCGGTACCGAAATCTTCACATAATACGCGATGTACTCGCCGAGCTTCGTCGGTGACAGCACCTGCGTCTTCTTCTGCAGCGCGATGTACTTATTGTCCACAAGCTTCGTAAGGATCCCCGCGCGCGTCGCACTGGTGCCGATGCCCGCGCCCTTGATCTGCGCCCGCAGCTCCTCGTCCTCGATCAGGTTGCCGGCGTTTTCCATCGCGAGGATCATCGATCCGGAGGTGTAGCGCTTCGGCGGTGCCGTCTCGCCCTCCTTCACGCGCAGCGTCTCAAGCTGCAGCTTCTGCCCCTTCCGGAGCTTCAGCAGTGCCTCACTCAGGCTTCGGTTGTCGCCCTCCTCTTCACTCTCTCCACCGTTGTCGAGGCCAATGCTTCCATCCGCTCGCATCGTCGCGACGCCGTCTGGTCCCGCGGCCGAAGAAGCCATGGTCGAGGCATCCGACGTAGTGGTGCCGGCATTGGCCGCTCGCATCGTCGCGGTGCCATCCGTTCCCGCAGCCGAAGAAGCCATGGTCGAGGCATCCGACGTGGTGGCGCCTGCATTGGCCGGATCTGCTGCCGGGGACGCACCACCGAGGGACGCGCTACGACGCAGGTCAGCGACCTTCAGATAGCCCTCGTCCTTCAGGGCACGTGAGCTCACGCTGAAGGTCTCGCCCTGGCAGTCGATCGTCAGCGCGATGCGCTCATAGATCGCCGGCGGGAAGAAAATCGAGAGGAAGCGACGGCAGACGAGCTCGTACACCTTCTTCGAGAGCGGCTTCAGCGACTGGTACTCGCGCTGGCCCTGACCGGTCGGGATGATCGCATAGTGGTCGGCGATCTTCTTGTCGTCGACGTAACGGGTCTTCGCGATGGTCCGGAATCTGCCGGATGACAGGATCTCCTGCGCCTGCGGAGCCACCGGTGCGTAGCTCGCGATGCCGCGGATGTTCTTCTCGATCTCCTTCGAAACGGCGGTCGAGAGCACACGCGCATCGGTACGTGGGTAGGTGGTCAGCTTCTTCTCGTAGAGCTCCTGCGCGATGGCGAGGGTCTCATCCGGGCTGATCTTGAACATCTTCGCGCAGTCGTTCTGCAGCTCCGCGAGGTTGTAAAGCAGCGGCGGATTCTTCGTCTCCTTCTTCTTCGTGACAGCGGTCACGCTCGCTTCACACGGAAACGGCATGAAGCTCTTCATGAATTCGGCGGCGCGCTCCGGCTTGAGGAAGCCCTTGCCGTCGTAGATGTCCGTCGGGCTGTAGCGTGACGACTGCTCCGACGGCTTCCAGTCCGCACTCAGCTTCGCGCCCTCTCCGAGGTCGAAATCGCCGAGGATGCGGTAGAAGGTCGTCTTCTGGAAGGCCCGGATCTCCTGCTCCCGCTTGACGATCATGCCGAGGACGCAGGTCATGACGCGGCCGACGGCCACGGTCATCTTCTCCTCCGGCTTCATGCCGAGCTGCTGCTTGATCCGGTAGCGGTACTTGAGCGACAGCGCGCGACTGAAGTTGATGCCCATGAGGTAGTCTTCCTTCGCCCGGCTGAAGGCCGCCGCCGACAGGTGGTCATACTCGCTGTCGAGCTTCGCCTCGCGGATGCCGCGGAGGATCTCCTCGTTCGTCTGGGAATCGATCCAGACACGGCGACGCTCCTTCTCCTTCGGCACCTTCGCCATCATATCGACGAGCCGGTAGATGTACTCTCCCTCGCGGGCACTATCGGTGCAGATATAGATGGTTTCGACATCCGGACGGTTGAGCTGCTTCGCGACGACCGCGAACTGCTTCGCCGTGCCCTTACTGACCTCATATTTCCATTCATCCGCCTTCGGAATGAACGGAAGCGTGTCAAAGCTCCACTTCTGGTACTTCTCATCGTACGCCGCCGGATAGCTGAGCTGTACGAGATGACCCACGCACCAGGTCACCACATAATCTTCATTTTCCAGGAAGCCGTCGCCGCGCCGGACGTTTTTCATACCGAGCGCCTGCCCAAACTGCTGCGCCACCGACGGCTTCTCTGCGATAAATAATTTCTTCAATTCGCCTCCCACTGATCCATGTCCGAGCGCCGACTTCGTATGAAGCCGCTTCAGCGGGCACGCGTCGCGTGCCACCCGTGGATGTTCTGTGGGTGCTTCGAAAAGAAGTACTTCCGTTTACTGAAGCTCCCACTTGTAGATCGTTGTTGTGTCGTATTCCTCGCCGGCCTTCACGATGCTGGTCGGCCACGTCGGCTTATGCAGGCAGTCCGGATAGTGCTGGGTCTCGAAGCAGTACGCATGGCGTGGACCGAAGTGCGCCCCGTTCTTACCCTCGAAATCACTGCCCATGAAGTTCGCGGTATAGAACTGCAGGCCCTCGAGATCGGTATAGACCGACATCCGGATGCCGGACTCCTCCGCATACGCAGAGGCGACGAGACGTACGTCTCCGTCATAGTCATTGAGAACCCAGTTATGGTCGAAGCCGTGTGCAAACTTCAGCTGGTCGAAATCCGCATCGATATCGCGTGCGATCACCTTCTCGGTGGTGAAATCCATCGGGGTGCCGGCCACAGGCTCGATACGACCGTACGGGATCGAAATCTCGCTGGCCGGTGTATAGTGGTCTGCATGAATCCAGACACGCTGATTCATCGCGTCACCACTGTCATAGCCGTTCAGGTTGAAGTACGCGTGGTTCGTCATGTTGAAGACGGTGTCCTGATCGGCGGTCGCCTGATAGTGGATCTCGAGCGCGTCGTCCTCGGTCAGGGTATAGGTCACGGCCACCTCAGCGTTGCCTGGGAAGCCCTGATCGCCGTCCGGGGAATGCAGGGAGAAGATCACGTAGCTGCCGAGCCCGGCGTCTGCATAATCCGCGTCCCAGATACGCGTGCGCCAGTAATCCGGACCGGAATGGAGATTGTTGGCACCGTTGTCATTGACAGCGAGCGCATAATGCTTTCCATTCAGATCGAAGCCCGCCTGACCGATACGGTTCGCGTTTCGGCCGACCGGCTCACCCATGTGACCCGGATTCTCAAGCAGGTGCTCCGCCTGATCGACACCGAGTACGACATCCCGCATCTTTCCGTCCTTATCGCGCACCAGCATCGTAAGCCAGATGGCACCGAGGTTCGTAAAGCTCGCCTCCGTACCATGCTGATTCGTAATCGTATATCGCTTCACCTCGCGGCCATCCTTCAGCGTTCCAAGCACTGATTCTCTCACTGACATTGCATGTCCCTCCCATCGAAGATTCAATACAGAAAATGCAAGGGCAGCTTTTCATCGACACTCACGCAACTCTCCCATACCCTTCTGCAGGGTCTGGGAATAGCAAGCGTGTCATCAGCACCGCCCATAAACTGCAAGTATTATACTCTATTTTCAGGCTCGTTTCTACCAGAGAAAAGGGACTCATAGCTGTCTGAAAATTGAGGCAACTAAAATCTCCGGTGTCCTTGGCAATGGGTACCATTCAAACCATAAAAAAGCCGGAGTGAATCATCACTCCGGCTTAAAAAAGATCAATAACCATCAAAATTTGATGATCCGCTTATTTCTTTGTGATATAGCCCTTCTTTGCGAGGTACTCAGCAGCTTCTACTCCGCCGCCGGCAGCACCACGAAGGGTGTTGTGGCTGAGTCCGACGAACTTCCAGTCATAGATGGAGTCCTCACGGAGACGGCCGATCGAGATGCCCATGCCGTTCTCGTAGTTCACATCGAGGGAAACCTGTGGACGATCGTCCTCCTCGAGGTACTGGATGAACTGCTTCGGTGCGGACGGCAGCTCGAGCTCCTGCGGCTCACCGCGGTAGTTGCGGAGTGCCTCGACGAGCTCTTCCTTCGTCGGCTTCTTATGGAACTTGACGAAGACGGTCGCGGTGTGACCGTTCAGAATCGGTACACGGATGCACTGTGCAGAGATCTTCAGACCATCGATGAGATCGATGTGATCGCCCTCGAGGCTGCCAAGTACGCGGAGCGGCTCCTTCTCGGACTTCTCTTCCTCACCACCGATGTACGGGATGATGTTGTGCTCCATCTCCGGCCAGGACTCGAAGTTCTTACCGGCACCGGAAATCGCCTGGTAGGTGGAAACGATCACCTCATACGGCTCGAACTGCATCCATGCAGCGAGGGCCGGTGTGTAGGACTGGATCGAGCAGTTCGGCTTTACGGCGATGAAGCCATGTGTTGTGCCAAGGCGCTTCTTCTGTGCCTCGATGAGCTGATAGTGATCTGGATTGATCTCCGGAACGACCATCGGAACATCGCTCGTCCAGCGATGTGCAGAGTTGTTGGAAACGACCGGGGTCTCCGTCTTCGCATACGCTTCCTCGATGGCCTTGATCTCGTCCTTCTTCATATCCACTGCGGAAAATACGAAGTCGACATCCTTTGCGACCTCTTCTACCTTCGAAACGTCCTGGACGATCATGTCCTTCACTTCCTCCGGCATCGGAATATCCAGCTTCCACTTACCTTCTACAGCCTCTGCATAGGTCTTACCCGCAGATCTCGGGGACGCTGCAAGCGTCGTCAGCTCGAACCATGGATGGTTTACAAGCAATGTGATAAAACGCTGGCCAACCATTCCAGTCGCACCAAGAACACCAACCTTTAACTTTTCCATTTCAGTCTCCTCGTCAACTTCTATCCGTATTTTTACTCCCAGATACATCCATCCGACGAAATTCCGATAACTGATCGACTCGTCATTCCGCAGACACATATATGTTTCCGTATTGTATTACTTTTAGCTGTCCGTGACAATATAACAATTTCGAATATCAATCTTAACTCTCGTTCGAAAACTCATCCCATGTGCTCAGTGCTTCGTGCCTTTTCCGGCGCGGCCGGCGATCTTCAGGCGGTTCAGGCTGAGCGGCTTCTTGCGGTACGTGATCTCCACTGGTTCGGTGCCGAGGAGGTAGAAGTGCTCGAGGGTGTCGCACTTGCCGAGCCGGATGCCGATGACACCCTTACTGTTCTTCTTCTGAAGCGGGATATCGCTCAGGGAGCAGCGGAGGAAGTAGCCGTCATGTGTCTCGAAGACGATGTCGGTTTCGTAAGCCATCTCCCGAATCTCGATCAGTCGATCGCCCTCGCCCAGCTTCGTTGCGGCAACGAGCTTGTTCGCAGTCTCGAATTCCGAGGTCTCGACGAGTTTCACCATCGCGTCTCTCGTCGCGAAGATCAGGGTCTTCCCAGCCAGGGCGGACTTCACATTGACATAGATGATCTCCTCCTGGTTCGCGTTGTATTTACTGATGTTGTCGATCGGTACGCCCTTGTCCTTGAACTTTCCGAGCGGCACATCCTGGCACTTGATCTGGTGCATGTTGCCCTTATCAGTGAACAGCAGCACGCGGTCCGTGTTCTTGCACTTCAGCACGAAACGGTTGTCCGACTCGACAGCCTCCTGGTTCCGCTGGTAGGTCGCCTCATCCATGAGCTTGCAGTAGCCGAACTTATCCTGGATGTAGTAGCAGCTGATCTCCTGCACCTCGTTCTCGTTGAAGACGGCTTCCTTTCCATCCTCGAGCACGGTGCGGCGCGGCACAGCATACGCGGCCTGGATCATCATGAGGTCCTCAGACAGCACCTCGTTCATGCGCTCGCGACTGCCGAGAATGCCACGGTACTCCTTGATGTTTCGGAGTGTCTCGGCATGCTGCTTCTTCAGCTCGATCAGCTCGAGGCCGATGAGCTTGCTGAGACGCATATCGAGGATCGCCTGTGCCTGCCGCTCCGTGAAGTGGAAGGTCTCGATCGTCGACATAAACTCGCGGTCCCGCTCACGGAACTTGATACCCGCGATCTCACCGTTCATAAGTGCCTGCTTCGCATCGGTCTGGTTCTTCGAGTTCCGGAGGAGGGCAATGATGGCGTCGATCAGGTCGACGGCCTTGATGAGACCATCCTGGATCTCTTTACGTGCGAGCTCCTTCTCGAGCAGGTTCTGGTACTTGTTCGTGAGGATCTCGTACTGGAACTTGAGATAGGCCTTCAGGATGCCCCGGAGCGTCATGGTCTCCGGCCGTCCCTCGTGAATGGCCAGCATGTTCACGCCGAAGGTATCCTCGAGTCTCGTTTTCTTATACAGTATATTCTGAATGCGCTCGATGTCCGCACCGGCCTTCAGCTCGAGCACGATACGGATGCCGTTTTTGTCGGATTGGTTCGAGATATCGACGATCTCCGGGAGGATCTTATCCTCGACGAGCTGGGCGACATCCTGCATGAACTTCATGATGCCCTGGCCGATCATCGTGTACGGAATCTCGGTCACGACGAGCTTATCGCGGTCGGAACGGCCCTCCTTCTTCTCAAACTGCAGCTTGCCGCGGAGCTTGAGGCGGCCCGTACCACTGCGGTAGATGTCGACGAGCTCAGACTTGTTGGCGATGATGCCGCCGGTCGGGAAATCCGGTCCCTTCAGGTACTGCATCATGTCCGCGGTCTCCATCGCCGGGTTGCGGAGGTACGCGAGGATGAGGTCGATGATCTCGCCGAGATTGTGGCTCGGGGTGGAGGTCGTCATGCCGACCGCGATACCCTCGGAGCCGTTCAGCAGGAAGTACGGGATACGTGCCGGCAGCACCACCGGCTCCCGCAGGGTCTCATCGTAGTTCGGCTGAAACGGCACCATCGTATCGAGGTCCGCCAGCATGCAGTCATCCGTGAACTTCTCAAGCTTCGCCTCGGTGTATCGCGGTGCGGCTGCAGAGTCGCCCTCGATCGAACCGAAGTTACCCTGGCCATGCACCACCGGCTGCATACGCTTGAAATCCTGCGCCATGACGACCAGGGTGTCGTAGATTGAGGAATCACCGTGCGGATGGTACTTACCCATCGTATCACCACAGATACGCGCCGACTTGTAGGTCGGGCGGTCGTGGTTTGCGTGCAGCTCGTTCATGTCATAGAGCACGCGACGCTGTACCGGCTTCAGTCCGTCACGGATGTCCGGCACCGCACGCGAGGTGATGACACTCATCGAGTAATCGAGGTAGGATTTCTGCATCTCCTCGGAAAATTCAGTTGTTAAAATCTGTTCAGCCATATTATTCCTTTAATATATGTTACAAGGAGACAATGCCATTGGATGCGCCTACGGCGCAGGCATTGTCGTTTGATTTTGCCGCCATGGCGGCAAAACGGCCTCGCCGCCCGGGGGCATCACATGGAGTGTAGGAGTTTGTATAAGACAAACTCCGAAACGATATCCCACAGAGCTGTGCTCTGTGCCCGCAGGGCTAAACTCGGGCCTCCAAAGCCCGAGTTTAGGGCAGTCCCGTCCCTTCGGGCCACCCTGTGTGATTAAGAATCTATAACAGCTTCGTTTGCGTGGTCGTGGATGAAGTCGCGGCGTGGTCCTACGTCGGAGCCCATCAGCATGGACGTCACCTCGGAGGCCATGCGGCCGTCCTCGATCTCTACGCGCTTCAGTACGCGGTTTTCCGGGTTCAGGGTCGTCTCCCAGAGCTGCTCCGGGTTCATCTCACCGAGACCCTTGAAGCGCTTCAGCTCATAGGAGCCGGTCTTATGCTTCTTCTGATACTTCGTGAGCGCCGCCTCGTCGTAGAGGTACTCCGGCGTTTCCTTCTTACTGTGCGGGATCGCCTGGTAGAGCGGCGGCATCGATACGTAGACATGCCCCTCGCGGATGAGGTCCGGCATGAAGCGGTACAGGAAGGTCAGCAGCAGGGTGTCGATGTGAGAACCATCGACATCCGCATCCGTCATCAGGATGATCTTGTTGTAGCGCAGCTTCGAGATGTCGAAGTCGTTGCCGTAGCCCTCGGAGAAGCCGCAGCCGAAGGTGTTGATCATGGTCTTGATCTCCGCGTTCGCGAGGACCTTATCCATCGACGCCTTCTCGACGTTCAGGATCTTACCACGGAGTGGGAGGATCGCCTGGGTCTGACGGTCGCGGCAGGTCTTCGCCGAGCCGCCCGCCGAATCACCCTCGACGATGAAGATCTCACACTTCTCCGGGTCCTTCGAGATGCAGTTCGCGAGCTTACCGTTCGAATCGAAGCTGTACTTCGACTTGCTCAGCATGTTCGTCTTCGCCTTTTCCTCGGCGCGACGGATCTTCGCAGACTTCTCTGCGCAGCCGATGATGGCCTTCACCACCTCGACGTTTCGATCGAAGTAGTGCTGCAGCTCCGCATCGACGATGCTCTGCACATACTTCGCGGCATCCGCACTCGCGAGCTTCGTCTTCGTCTGGCCCTCGAAAATCGGGTCCGGGAACTTGATGGCGATGACCGCGGTCATACCATTACGGGTATCCGCACCGGTGAAGTTCGCATCCTTCTCCTTCAGGATCCCGAGCTGGCGGGCGTAGCTGTTGATGAGCTGCGTGAACTTCGTCTTGAATCCCACGATATGCGTGCCACCCTCCTGGGTGAAGATGTTATTACAGAAGCCGAGGATGTTCTCCTCGAAATTATCACAGAACTGGATACAGCACTCGAGTGTCGTTCCCTCACTCTCTCCGCGGAAGTAGATCTCCGGGGTCACCGGCTCGCTGTCCTTATTGAGCTCCTTTACGAAGGCGATAATGCCCTCCGGCTCATGGTATTCGATCGTCTCCGGCACTTCTCCGCGCTGATCCGCATAGTGAATCGTCAGCTGCGGGTTAAGATACGCGGTCTCATGCAGGCGGGACTTCAGCCACTCCTCCTTGAAACGTGTCTTCTCGAAGATCTCCGGATCCGGGATGAAACTGATCTCTGTACCGGTCTCTTTCGTCTTTCCGACCACCGGAAGAAGCCCGTTCACGAGCTCCGTCGTCGGCTTACCGCGCTCGTAGGAGTCCTCATAGATCTTTCCGCCCTGATAGACCCGCACGCGCATCATCTGTGAGAGAGCATTGACCACGGACGAGCCGACGCCATGGAGACCACCGGAGGTCTTATATGCCTTATCGTCGAACTTTCCACCCGCATGCAGCGTCGTCAGGACGATACGCTCCGCAGACACACCCTTCTGGTGCATCCCGACCGGGATGCCACGTCCATCATCGCGCACGGTACATGCGCCATCCGCGGTCAGCGTCACCCATATATTTCTGCAGTATCCTGCCAGATGCTCATCGACCGAGTTATCTACGATCTCGTAGATCAGGTGATTGAGACCACGCTGTCCCACCGAACCGATGTACATACCCGGTCGCACACGGACCGGCTCCAGCCCCTCGAGGACCGTAATACTCGACGCATCATACTTCTCTGCCATAAACACTCCTGTTTTTACTCTATTTCAACTCCGCAGGCATCGAACACCTGCGAAGGCCTAATCTATAAAATGATACCACAGATCATATGTTTTACGCAAGGACCCCCGGAAGGGCAGGCAAACAAAAGAGACGCCCGGTACAGACGGCCCTCTTGTCAAACTAACTTCCACCCCTCTTCTTCCAAAGGTGGAACTTACTT
>ERZ1034980.1507-NODE-1507-length-13718-cov-58.010832_pt1 | contig 13718 bp, 10 predicted proteins | sample MGYA00520622_ERZ1034980 | MGnify/ENA primary metagenome ERZ1034980 (study PRJEB33766, sample SAMN09781791) | gut metagenome | biome: gut microbiome | host: Homo sapiens | place: Madagascar | study: EMG produced TPA metagenomics assembly of the PRJNA485056 data... | reverse complement strand
TAAGGCACTCGTTGCAGCTGGTCCTCAGCTTTAATATCAATCTTTACCATTCATATAGGGCAGTCAGGGCGCAGGCTCCGGCTGCCCTCTTTTTATAGTCTGGACAGGAGCCCCGGAGGGGCGGCAACGGAGGCACAGTACTCCGAGACCGGTTCAATCTAAGCCGGGGCCTCTGCCGGAACTGTGACATTTATCTTAAGAATAAAGGAAAATAAATGGAGGGGCGGTGTGGAATCTATACTTTTCTGCACTATCTGTTAAAATAGGAGGGTCCGGGAGAGCGTGCAGTGCGCACAAGCGGACGCAATAGAACAGGAGAAAACAGTATGGATAATAAATTTTTCGATGTCGTGGACAGCGATGGGCATCATGTGGATAACGTGTCTGCTTCCGACGAGGGGGAGGCTGAGAATTCCACATCGGCTTCCGAGGCCAATGTCGGCGATCAGGGTGCAGCCCGGATGGAGCCTGAGAATGAGGGGGCCGGTGATGTAGCGGCACCTGTCCGGACAGCCGGTGGAAAGAAGCGGAGACCAAAGAAGTCCGATGACGGGGAGCAGCCGATGACGCTGCTTGGGGAGATCATCGACTGGGTGAAGGTCATCGCGGTGGCGGCGGTGCTGGCATTCTGTCTCAATAACTTCATCATCGCGAACTCGACGATCCCGACGGGCTCCATGCAGGACACGATCATGGCCGGGGCGCGCGTTTTCGGCTCCCGGCTCAAGTATACCTTTGGGGAGGTGGAACGTGGAGACATTGCCATCTTCGTCTATGGGTACAAGTGCAAGGGCTGCGGGCAGAGCTACCGCGAGACCGATGAGGGCGTATGTCCGTACTGTGGACGCGAGGATAAGAAGAACTCCGTCATATACTATGTGAAGCGTGTCATCGGTATGCCGGGGGATCACATCGAGATCCGACAGATCGGGACCGCGGATGCGTCCGAGTTCCACAACATCAAAATCGGGAAGAATGCAGACGGCTCGAGTGTGGAGGTGCCGATCGGTACGGTCTATGTGAACGGTGAGGCCATCACCGAGACCTATCTGCCGGAGCCGATGATCGTCGACGGGCAGCAGTTCCCGGAGGTGGATGTGACGGTGCCGGAGGGCAGCTACTACATGCTCGGCGACAACCGGAACAACTCGCTCGATGCCCGTTACTGGGGCGAGTACAACATGGTTTCCCGTGACAAGATGGTGGCGAAGGTGTACTTCAAGTACTGGCCGCTCACGGATATGGGCAGCGTGAACTGATTTCACAGAAATAACACAGACAGCCGATAAAATGAGGAGGCTGCTTTAAAGGAGGATATATTATGGCGAAGACAGAAGGACAGAAGCTCGAGGAGAAGCTCTGCTATAAGATTCAGAACATCGGCATGGAGCGTCCGGAGGACATAGAGAAGGCCATGGCGTTCTGCGAGGGCTACAAGGCGTTCCTCGATCATGCGAAGATTGAGCGTGAGGCGGTACGTGAGACGATCCGGATCGCAGAGGAGAATGGCTACATGCCATTCGAGCGTTCGAAGAAGTATAAGACCGGCGACAAGGTATATTTCGATAACCGTGGCAAGAGCATCATCCTGACCACCATCGGTAAGCGTCCGCTGGATGAGGGTGTGCATTTCAACATCGCCCACATCGACAGCCCGCGTCTCGACCTGAAGCCGAATCCACTCTATGAGAAGGAAGAGCTCGCGTTCTTCAAGACGCACTACTATGGTGGCATCAAGAAGTATCAGTGGGCCGTGACACCGCTCGCGCTGCACGGTCGTGTGATGCTGCGTGACGGTCGCGCCATCGACCTCGATCTCGGTGAGAAGCCGGGGGATCCGGTCTTCGTCGTATCCGACCTTCTGCCGCACCTCGCGCAGGAGCAGGTGAAGCGTACCCTCGCGGAGGGCATCAAGGGCGAGGAGCTGAATGTGCTTCTCGGCTCGACACCGATCGCTGATCCGGAAGTGAAGCAGGCGTTCAAGCTGAAGGTGCTGTCGATCCTCAACGAGATGTACGGCATCACCGAGGCGGACTTCCTGCGTGCCGAGCTCACGATGGTACCGGCACAGCATGCCGTCGATATCGGCTTCGACCGCTCCATGGTCGGCGCCTATGGCCAGGACGATAAGGTCTGTGCGTACACCGCACTGATGGCCGAGATCGAGACGAAGAAGCCGGAGTACACCACCGTGACTGCCCTCGTCGATAAGGAGGAGATCGGTTCCGTCGGAAACACCGGTATGTCCGGCGATATGCTGCTTCACTATATGGAGGACCTCGCAGAGGCTGAGGGTGAGCGCGTGCGCGATGTACTGCGTGCATCGCTGTGTCTGTCGGCAGATGTCAATGCTGCCTTCGATCCGACCTTCCCGGATGCGTTCGAGGCGAACAATGCTTCCTACATGAACCGTGGACCGGTCCTCACGAAGTACACCGGCTCCCGTGGCAAGTCCGGCTCCAACGATGCGTCGGCGGAGACCATGCAGCGCGTTATCAAGTACATGGACGATGAGAACGTGATGTGGCAGATCGGCGAGCTCGGCCGTGTGGACCTCGGCGGTGGCGGAACCGTGGCGATGTTCATCGCCAACATGGACGTCGATACCGTGGACCTCGGTGTGCCGGTACTCGCGATGCATGCACCGTTCGAGATCACCTCGAAGCTCGACGTGTACTACACCTATAAGGCGTTTAAGGCGTTTAATAAATAATTTTTCAGTCAGGGTCCCCGGCGGGCCGGCTGCGGAGGCCAGTACTCCGAGACCGGTGAAATCTAAGCCGGGGCCCTTCACTGAACTTTTATGTCATAAAATCTAGAACTGAGGAGAAGATTATGAAAAAGAACAGACTGATTCTGACCGCCGCTGTGGCGGTAAGTGTGATGGCGCTCGCGGCCTGCGGCTCATCGAACAAGACCCCGGAGGCGACCACCGCTGCGGCGGCAGAGGCGACGGACGCAAGTGCATCCGATACCGCGACCGCTTCCCAGCTCAGCGCGGATGATCCGGAGATCCAGGCTCTTGAAGCGACGGAGGTTCCGGAGCTTCCGAAGTTCAGTGACATGGGTACGGTGAAGCTCTGTGACCTCACGGGCATCACCGTCGAGACCAGCCCGAAGCTGACCGTTGATGAGGACATGGTGAATTCCCAGATCGACTACCTCCGCAAGAACTACCTCACGGAGACCGAGGACGCAGCGAAGGAAGGCGATACTGTAAACATTGACTTCGTCGGAAAGATGGACGGCGAGGCGTTTAACGGCGGTTCAGGTACCAGCTACGATCTCGTACTCGGCTCCGGCAGCTTCATCGATGGCTTCGAGGATCAGCTGATCGGCGCGAAGAAGGGCGAGAAGCTCGAGGTCAATGTGACCTTCCCGGAGTCCTATCCGAACAATCCGGACCTCGCCGGCAAGCCGGCGGTGTTTGATGTCACGGTCAATAAGGTTTCCACCATGCCGGAGCTCACCGATCAGTGGGTGAAGGAGCATGCGGCGGACATGGGCTCGAAGGCATCCGATGTGGCTTCCTTCCGCGTAGAGCAGCAGGCGCTTCTCCAGGCACAGGTCGACTATCAGTACAACAACACGATCCAGCAGGATGCGCTGCAGCAGATCGTGGATGCGTCGGAGTTCACTGTTTCCGATGCGATGCAGAAGTACGCAGAGGACTATGTGATTTCCCAGGAGGTATCGACGGCGAAGCAGTACGGCTACGGCCTCGCGGATATGCTGAACATGTACGGCATGAGCGTCGATGATTTCAAGGAGGAAATCTCCAGCTACGCGACCGACTATGCGAAGCAGAGAATGGTCGTTGCGGCCATCGCGAATGAGCAGGGCATCAAGTCCAGCGATCAGCTGATCGACGAGCTTGCTGCAGAGCTCAGCGGCCTCGCCGGCAAGGAGCTCAACAAGATCCAGCTCATCGAGCAGTACGGTGGCGACTCCGTGAAGGAGGAGGCTGTGAACAAGGCTGTCCTGGACTACGTGCAGACGCAGGTGAAGGTCGTGGAGACCACCGAGACCAGCGCTGCAGCGACCGAGGCTGCCGAAGAGACGACGGCCGCACAGGGCTAAACTTAGTCCATACAGGTGCCCGGAGGCAGTCACAGCATACACAGTACTCCGAGCTCGGAAGTATCTAAAATCCCATCCCTAAGAAGTACTAGGCCCTCTGCAATCACTGAGTTTCCTTCATGAAAACTTAGCGTTGCAGAGGGGGCTAAGGAAAAATTACTCCAAGTACTTCTAAGGGATGGGATTTTGATTCTTCACGACCTCTCCGTATGGTATGCTGTGGCTGTCTCCGGGCACCTTCGATTGAACGCTTATTCATCTGTATGGGTGCTGTCGCAGACTCTGAAATCATGCTACACTAGTAGGCAGCAAATCTGAAATCAATCGGAGGAATCTTATGCGTCATTATTTACGTGGTCTGCTCGGCATCGTGTTTGCCGTGCTTCTCATCTTCATCACCTTCGTCACGAGCTTTGAGGCGGTCACCTACTGGACGCCGGGCTTCTATCGTGATGAGTTCGAGCACTACCAGGTCCTCGATGACATGCAGACCTGGATGGGCGACGAGATGACGATGGACGACCTCTGCGACGTCATGCATCAGACGATGGTGTACCTGCGGGGCGACCGCGAAAACCTCATCGTCGAAACGACCATCAACGGCGGCACGACGGAGTTCTACACTGAAAATGAGAAGTCCCACATGGCGGATGTCCGGCAGCTCTTCGTGATCTGCCTCGTCGTCCGGGCCCTCGCGATCCTCAGCTGCATCGCCCTCGCCGGCTTCCTGATCGTGGTCGCCGGTCCGCGTGCTGCGCTCGGGTACCTGAGCCGCGGCTTCATCCGCGCCTGCCTGCTGATCCTCGGGCTCGTCGCCGTCATCGCCTTCCTCGCTATGATCGACTTCACGCGGGTCTTCACGGTCTTCCACGAAATCTTCTTCAGTCAGGGCAACTGGATGTTTGACCCGCGCGAGAGCCGCATGATCAACATGCTGCCGGAGGGCTTCTTCTCCGACTGCGCACTGCGCATCGCCTCCACCTTCGTCTGGGCAATGCTGGCGCTCCTCGCGGCGAGTGGCGTCGCGCGTCATTTCACGAAAGCATAAAACAGCATACCTGCGCCGCGCGCCGGACATCCGTGACGGAGTGGCGATCGCTGGCCGTGTGCGCAGCAGGCCTGGGACAGCATCATGCACACCGGCCAGCATCAGCACATACATTCATCCGAGATAGAGGAGTCATCTACATGTACGAAACAGATCAGAATATCAAGCGAAGAAAGACCATCCTGGTCGGCGTCTGCCTCGGCGGCGACGACGGCTTCGAGGTCTCCATGGAAGAGCTGTCCGGCCTCGCGGAGGCGGAGGGGCTCGAGATCGTGGCGGATGTCACGCAGAACCTCGCCTCGCAGGACGCCGCCTGCTATATCGGCTCCGGCAAGGTCCAGGAGCTGAAGGGGCTCGTCTTCGAGCTCGACGCAGACCTCGTGGTCGTCAACAACCAGCTCTCGCCGTCACAGCTTGCGAACCTCGCGCATGACCTGGAGGTCGAAGTCATTGATCGAACGAACTTGATCCTCAACATCTTCGCGGACCGAGCCCGCACGAAGGAAGCGAAGCTTCAGGTCGACTACGCGAAGCTGCAGTACATGCTCCCACGCCTCGTCGGTCTGCGTCAGAACCTGAGTCGGCAGGGCGGCACCGGCGGCTCCATGTCGAACAAGGGTTCCGGTGAGACGCAGATCGAGCTCGACCGCCGCCGCATCGAGAAGGACATGTCCGAGCTCCGGAAGCAGCTCCGCGAGATCACGAAAAACCGCGACACGCAGCGCCGCAAACGCCAGGCCTCCGGCATCCCGCAGGTCGCGCTCGTCGGCTACACGAACGCCGGCAAGTCGACACTCATGAACCGGCTCCTCGAGGCCTGCTGTCCGGATGAGGAAAAGGAAGTCATGGTGAAGGACATGCTCTTCGCGACCCTCGATACCACCGTTCGGAAGATCACCCCGGGCAGCCATCGCGACTTCCTCCTGTCCGACACTGTCGGCTTCATCAACGACCTGCCGCACGACCTCGTCGACGCCTTCCGATCGACGCTCGAGGAGGCGGTCAATGCCGACCTGATCCTCGAGGTAATCGACTGCTCGGACCCGAACTACCAGATGCACATGGACGTCACCGCCCGCACCCTGAAGGAGCTCGGCGCCGGTGCCATCCCGGTCATCTACGTCATGAATAAGGCCGACCGGAAGTACCCGCTCTCGGAACTCCCGATCGACCGCGGCGATAAAATCTACATTTCCGCCGCGAGCCGCCGCGGCCTCGACCTCCTCCTCGAGAAGATCGAAGAGAAGCTCTTCGCCGGCTACATCACGATGGACCTCATCATCCCGTACACCGCCGGCCAGGTCGAGCACGACCTCCAGGAGCGCGCCCGCGTGCACAAAACGAGTTATGAAGACGACGGCATCCACATGACGGTCGACCTCAATCAGGAGCTGCTGCAGCGGTACAAAGCCTACCTGCAGTGATGCCGTCCGCCCATACCCGGGCCAATGCTTCCGACCGACAGTATGGGAACCCGCCCGCAGGAACGATCGCTCGCGAAGGTATATGCTTCCGGCCGACAGCATTGGCCTCGCGTACAGTAAAACAGAGAAAGATTAATGGACCAGAATTCACTTCTCGAGGGCCGCATCCGCGACCTCTCCGAAAAAGCCTATAACAGCAACTATCTCACGCATACATGCTTCCTCGCGGCGTCCGAGCTCGCGCAGTTTCATGCGATCCTCCGGAAGCAGGGCATCAGCAGCAAGGTGCACGCGGTGAATGGTGCGCCGTACCTTATCTTCGGCGGGCGTACAGATGCCGACCGGAACGTCGTCGTGTTCCTCCCGGACTATATGACGGAGGAGAGCTTCCTCGCCGAAGAGCCGGCACAGGGGGATGTCATCCGCTGCCTGCATGTGACGCCGCTCAACCGGAAGTTCACGGATGCACTCACGCACCGTGACTACCTCGGGGCCCTCATGAACATGGGCATCGAGCGCGACCAGATCGGCGACATCCTCTGTGGAGATGCCGAAGCCTTCATCTTCGTGCTCAGTGATATGGCCGACATCATTGCCCGCGAATTCACCCGCGTGAAGCATACCTCGGTGAACTGCGAGGTCGTGCCGCCGTCTGCCTGCACGCTCGAACCCGCGTGGGAAGAGCTGTCCGGCTCCGTCGCCTCCGAGCGCCTCGACGCCGTACTCGCGATGGTCTACCGCCTGAGCCGCACGAAAGCGCAGGAGCTGATCACCGCGGAGAACGTCTTCATCGACGGCCGCACCGTCACCGACACTAGCTACACCCTGAAGCCGGACGAACGCATCTCCGTCCGCGGCCACGGCAAGTTCATCTACATCGGCACCGGAAACACCACGAAAAAAGGCCGCGTATACGCGCACGTGAAGCTGTATAAGTGATGGCGATTGATGGAACGGGCTTCATAGAGAAAGCGGTCTACGCACGTGATACGATATCTGATCGCTACATCTGTATAACCAAATGTTCGCCAGGCAGGCGCGTACACGATACTATATTGAGAAAGGTTCCCGGGGACAGTCTGTCCCCAGGAAGAATACTGATTTTCAGAGATGTCCTTAGCCGGGCGTCTCTTTTTCGTTTGCCTGCCCACCCCATTTACGGCATCTATCTATGCACGTATCGGTCCCACCCAGTGCAGGCAAACTAAAATTCGATGCCCATGTATCAAAAAAATATTATGAAATCCAATTTCGGAATGCCATGGTACACTGGAAGTAAGATCTATATTATGAGAGATGTTTGTAAGGCAGGTGTATATGGACGAAAAGAATGGACTGGAAAATCAGGAGAGAATAGAGACTCTTTTGCATGAGATTTCTTCGTTGAGCAAAGAAAATCAGCGACTGCGTAAGTTACTCGAAGATAATGGTATCATTCTGAAAGAAAAAGCACGCGAACCATTGGATCCAAATCAGGGTGCCAGAATCTTGAAGTTGACGATAAACGAAAATGTTGCGAATTATTATTTCGCCAGATTCTGGGGGAGAATGGATGTTTACAGCCAGAGAATCGTTAGCAGGAGTGGAAAAGTCGGATATTACACGCAGTGCTGGAATTTCTGGAAGAATGGATGTAAACATAAACAGGAGAAAAAATCCGAAATCAAGAAGGGCGTTTCGTGTATGGAGTGCCCACTTAAATCATGGAAACATATAGACGCAAATACCATTATAGAGCATTTGACAGGAAAGATTACGATCGGCGTCTATCCGATGCTGCCAAATGGAACCTGTCGTTTTTTAGTCTTTGATTTTGATAATCATACGGAAGGCAATGCACAGACTGATTTTGCAAATACAGATAATAAATGGCAGCAGGAAGTAGATGCACTTCGGGAAATCTGTGCGCTGAATCAAATTGATGCGCTGGTGGAACGATCTCGATCAGGGCGAGGTGCCCATGTGTGGATATTCTTTGAACAGCCAATTGCGGCTAAAAAAGCCCGGGATTTCGGCAAGGCACTTCTTCAAAAAGGTGCAGAAGCAGTAGATTTACATAGCTTTCAGTACTATGACAGGATGATACCTGCACAGGATTATCGGAAGAATGATGGATTGGGAAATCTGATTGCTTTACCATTGCAGGCAGAACCTTTAACACAAGGAAACAGTGCATTTGTAGATGAAAGCTGGAATGCATATCCGGATCAATTAGGCGCATTAAATGCCATTCGGAAAATCAAGCAGGATGCGATCGATCTATTTCTTAAAGAAGCTGCCAGGAATAATCCATTTGAAGGGATGGAAAAGGATGAGCAGACATCCGAAGAAACCGGTGAACGAAGCAAGCCATGGAAGAAAACGGAGATACTACATCCGGAGGATGTTCACGGAAAGCTTAGAATTACGTTGAGTAATCTGATGTATGTTGACGGGATTAATCTGATGCCTAGAATCAGAAATCAGATACGACGTCTGGCAGCATTTAGTAATCCTATCTTCTATAAAAACCAGGCGATGAATTTATCTAATTTTTCGCAATCACGTTTTCTCTATCTAGGTGAAGAGGAGGACGGGTATATCGGACTTCCGAGAGGACTCCGAGAAAAATTTGAAGCAAACATACAGCAGGCGGGCATTCCATATGAACTGACAGACGAAAGGCAGGCGGGTAGGCATATCCAGGTTTCATTTAATGGCGAACTGCGTGAAAACCAAAGAAAAGCGGTAGAAGCATTAACAACACATGAAACAGGCATATTGAGCGCGGCTACAGCATTTGGAAAAACGGTTGTCTGCTGTGACTTAATTGCGGAGAGAAAAATAAATACATTGATTCTCATTGAATCATCCGCACTGATGGAACAGTGGCAAGCTGCGATTGAAAGATTTCTGAATATCGATGAAGAACTTCCGAGTTATCAAACTAAAACCGGTAGAACCAAGAAAAGGAAGAGCGTCATCGGTATGTTACAAGGTGCGAAAGACACGCTGACGGGGATCGTCGACATCGCCATGGTTGGCTCTGTTTTTTCAAAAGATGTATGTCATCCAAGATTGAATGAATATGGGATGATTCTCGTTGATGAATGTCATCATGCTGCCTCAGAAACTATACAGAAGATACTAAGAACGGCAAGGGCCAAATATGTATATGGTGTAACGGCAACCCCGATGCGAGAAGATGGGCTGGAAAAAATCAATTATATGCTTCTCGGACCGATTCGTTTTCGCTTTACTGCAAAGGAAAGAGCAATTGAACAGGGAATCAGGCATCTAGTATATCCAAGATTTACTCGAACGCTGTGCTCAAGAGAAGATAAGCTAAGTGTGAATGATGCATATGAACTGGTGCGAGATGATCCTGCAAGAAATCAAATGATCATTGAGGATACGAAAAAATGCATCGAAGAGGGGCGATGTCCGGTTATTCTGACTCGATATACTGCGCATGCAGAAGAGCTTTATAAGGAGTTACAGGGCTCTGGAGCTCATACATTTTTACTTCTTGGAAATAAATCTGCGAAGAAAAAGAAACAGATTGTTTCTGAATTGAAGACAATTTCAGAAACAGAACCGGTTCTCCTGATAGCGACAGGAAAACTGATTGGTGAAGGCTTTGATTTTCCACGACTGGATACGTTGATTATGGCGACACCGGTTGCCGGGCGTACGGTGGTTGAACAGTATGCAGGAAGATTAAATCGAGATTATCATGGGAAACAGGATGTGATCATTTACGATTATATCGATGTTCATATTCCGGTTTTTGAAAGAATGTATGGAAAACGATTAAAGGCTTATAAGAAAATCGGATATCAAATCTATCAGTACGAAATAGGAAGTATCGAAGCCGGTGCCGGATTTATCTATGATAGTGAAAGCTACCTGGATACGTATAGAAAAGATTTGATGGCTGCGAGAAAAGAAATTGTCATTTGTAGCCCTGGGCTTCGAGCCGGCAGGGTTCAGGAATATATACGCATTTTCAGGTCGCTTCTCGAACGGGGCGTAAGAATCACTGTGGTTACGTGGCAGATGGATTTTGACCGATATGGGAGCAGTGAAGCAAGAGCAGAGCTGCTGCAGGATTTGAGAACAGCCGGCGTTGATTTACGTCTTCTTGAGAATATAAGTGAGCACTTCACTGTCATTGATCGAGAAGTCGTATGGTATGGCAGTATGAATTTCCTTGGTAAAGAAGACATCGAAGATAATCTGATGCGTATTTGCAACTCAGAAGCTGCTGCGGAGCTCCTGGAAAATGTGTGTGTATAGTAATAGTTCATCTGGGGCGCCACTACCTGAAAATAGCGGGCAGCTGATTCCTTTTGAAAAAGCTGTCCGCTATGTGTTTTATTCGTAACAAGCACTGAATGCAGGTCTCATTTCTTCTACCTGTCTGCGGGTCAGACCATATTCGGCGGCTGTTTTTTCCCAGTTATCTCTGACAATCTTCAGTATATCTTCCGCCCGCGCCTCAGCATCCGATTTTGAAATACCAAATCTCACCGCGGTCTGCACTGCAAGATCAATACTGATGCTGTTATCTTCCTCATCCACATTGAGAGACAACTCATCACCGTAAGGAACTGGGTTTACATCATACACAGGTGAAAGAATCCATCCCTTGTCTGTCAGTACAAATGCATGGTTTCTCAGGTGATCATCCGTATTGGTAACTGCCATATTAAACACGATACGTCTCCAAAGTTCGATTAGATCCATCTTAGGCTGCGCACCATAGGACTTGATAAAGGCTGCAATATCCAGATAGCTGCTACCATCTGCAGCGGATGCACCATCTGTTTTCCCAAGCAGCGTCATTGCTGAAGCGAAATGTACTCGTTTGCTTCCCAGACGATCAAAACGTTTTATCAGGAATGTGCTTCCAAGCGGAGAAAACTTCTCAAGTTTAGCCTCCGGGACATTCAATCCACAGAGCGCAGCAAGATCATGCGCCACCATTTCCCAGGCTCCGGTATCATTTTCATCGTTCTTTGACGGGAACTTTGCAATCCAAAGCTGATCCTTTGTATCTACTACAGTTGCCTTCGGTCGAGCACCACCCAGAGAAGATCCCGGCTTGATCAGCTGATTAAGCCACCTTTCAGTTAAACCGGTCTCATCATTTTCAAAGTTTCTGGAGGCTTCCTCCAGTGTGCGAAGCGTAGCCCAGGGTGGAGCGGCTGTTTCCTTATCATCTGAAAGGAAGGGCCCTTCGGGATTTGCTTTAAAGCGAATCCCGCCCATTCGGGTTTCATCGTATACACCAAGCAGGTAATCGCTGTCATAGAGCTTAGACGGCTTACGGCCTTCTTTTTCCGCAAGAATTCTTTCACGCTTATTCATAAGAACGCGTCCCCAGCGGTCCGGAGAAGCATCTGCAAACAAGCCAAAGATGTTCTTACGGGTCGGATACTGTCTGCCAGAATACGGCATAATCTCCGGATCCAAGGTCAACGCAAGTCCTGTTTTCTTCAACCACTCTTTGTCATATTCAAATGAATAAGTCTCTCCGCCTTTTATGACATTTACATAGAGGCTGCCCATAAGAACAGGCTGATCAGTGCTGAAATCATCATATACGAAGATGGTTTTCTGATTCATCACCATTATTTAGACCTCCTTGGTGCACGTTTCCTTGTGATCAGATTGAGATCCTGCAGTTGTCTGCCCATCTCATCATCCCTGGCAACAAGAAGCAGGTCTTTATCAAGATTGTTTAAGGCATGCAGAACGGCTGCGTAAATGCCCATAGCAACCGACGGATCTCCCTTTTCAACCTTCCAGAGAGATGCACGACTGATTCCGGCACGTTCAGCAACCAGCTCAGTAGATAAGCTCCGTCTGAGTCTTGCAAGCTTGATCTGTTCTCCCATAGTCTGCAGGATTTCTTCTGTTCCTGGTAATATATTATACGCAGCTTTCTTCATTTCTAATACCATCCTTGTAATGATTATTATTGTAAACATAAATACTGCTTTGGTCAATGTTAGAAAGCATTATGCAATGCCGTTTAATAATACAGTTCCGGCCATGTAGAAGGGCGGCTCACCGCCGCTTTAAGCATGATTTATACAGAAAGGCAGGCACTGAAAAAACGAATGTTTCCGGTTTTTCAGTGCCTACCTTTTTTGTTTAACGACGCTTAGCGAAGCGACTCATATCTTATTTCAGATGTTCCTCAAAGAACGCCTTCAGCTTTTCAAACGGAATGATGTCCATCTGATCGTACAGGTCGGTGTGGTTTGCACCGGGGATAATGAGTAATTCCTTGTGTTCGCCGGTCAGCTTGCTGTACGCTGTCTCACTGAAATAGCGGGAGTGCGCTTTTTCTCCGTGTACCAGAAGCACGGCAGAGCGGATCTCGCTGCTGTATTGCAGGATCGGCATATTCAGGAAGGAAAGCGAGGAGGCTACATTCCAGCCGCCGTCCGAGTTCAGGCTGCGTGGATGGTAGCCTCGCGGGGTCTTATAGTAGGCGTAGTAATCCTTCACAAACTGCGGTGCATCCTCCGGCAGCGGATCGACCACGCCGCCTGCCAGCGCGTAGGCGCCGTTTTTATAGTCCTCGGTGCGCTGCGTGTTCAGCACTTTTCGCTTTTCAAAGCGTGCCTGTTCAGAATCCTCAGCATCAAAATATCCGTTGGCCGTTACACGGGTCATGTCGTACATGGTCATAGCCGCAGTAGCTTTGATACGGGTGTCGATGGCAGCAGCGTTGATCGCCATGCCGCCCCAGCCGCAGATGCCGATGATACAGATACGCTCCGGGTTAACATTCTCCTGCACGGAGAGGAAGTCTACCGCTGCGCAGAAGTCCTCGGTGTTGATGTCCGGTGATGCGACATAGCGAGGCATACCGCCGCTCTCGCCGGTATAGGACGGGTCGAAGGCAATCGTCAGAAAACCAAGCGCTGCCATCTTCTGCGCATACAGACCGGAGGACTGCTCCTTTACCGCACCAAACGGACCGCTGACGGCAATGGCGGGCAGCTTGCCCTCTGCGCCCTTCGGCGTGTACATATCCGCCGCCAGTGTGATGCCGTAGCGGTTATGAAAGGTCACTTTTTTGTGATCCACCTTGTCGCTTTTCGGGAACACCTTGTCCCATTCCTGTGTCAGATTCAGTTTTTCCATATTCAGACCTCCTTGCATGTCGC
>ERZ1034980.1505-NODE-1505-length-13741-cov-4.894856_pt1 | contig 13741 bp, 13 predicted proteins | sample MGYA00520622_ERZ1034980 | MGnify/ENA primary metagenome ERZ1034980 (study PRJEB33766, sample SAMN09781791) | gut metagenome | biome: gut microbiome | host: Homo sapiens | place: Madagascar | study: EMG produced TPA metagenomics assembly of the PRJNA485056 data... | reverse complement strand
CTGGCCGTCGTTGACGGCGATGACGGAGCCGTTGGAGATGACGTTGTCCTCGCCGTGGACGTTCGAGCTGCGATCGCCGGTGCGCTTGCAGCCCTTGCAGGCCAAGACATCAGCGGGCATCGATTCACAGTAGATATACTCTTTCCACTGGTCGGCCATAACGCCGCCGGCAGCTCCCATTCCAGCTTTCAAGAGTCCCATAGCAGTCTTCCTTTCCTATCGAGGGCGGTATACGGGATGGGTATCGTTTACTTCTTTTGCTGCTTCATCTCGACGCGGGTCTCGGTGCGGATGAAGGTGTCGCTTTCGTCTGTGAGGTCGAACTGCCCGCAATAGCTATCGGCATTCGTCGCTTCGACCGCGGTCTTGAGCTGGCCTACCAAGAACAGGTCGGCGATAGCTGCAATCACAAGGGGAACAACGATGTTGATGAGGATTCCCTCAAGGTCAAAGTCGAGATACGCCATGTCGAAGGCGTTCGATCCCAGGCAGGCAAAGCGCGTGATGACAAAGGCCACGATAAAGAAGATCAGCGTGGCGAGCGCGAGCTTGGGCTTGGAGCAGGGAAGCTCGCCCACCATGCGGCCCGTCTGTCCGTTCATGGCAAACAGGTAGTTCTTGCCGTTCCACGAGGTGGAGAGCATCCAAACGGGGAAGAGCGCGTAGTCGGCATCCTCCCAGTCGTAATCGAGGTTCTGGCTTATGAGGGACGCGGTGTTGTAGGAGCTGACGGTCTGCCTAAAGGCCGAGATCAAACTGCCCTCCATGCGCTTTTCGGCGCGGTCCCTGCATACGCTGCTGTCCTCGTCGTAGCGATTGGCGATAAATCCGGGCATGTACGCTACCGAGAACGGGCGCAGCGAGCTGTAATCAAAGGGTTCGATAGCGTCCATGTGACCATCCGGCATCTTGGTCGAACCATCGACCGGCACGCGCTCGAACGACATGTTTCCCTTGCGATATGCATCATAGTGGCTGATGGTCGTGACGGTGCGATCGGAGTACTCGGTCACGCGGTGGTTTTCGGCATCGAAGTGCACCTCGCCGTCCACATGTGCTCCGTAAAGCCAAAACGGCACGTAGACACCCTGGACCTCGTCGATATGATTGCCAGAGATAAAGCTCTTGGGGAGCAAAATCTTGCCTTTGTAGTGCTCTTGGAGAGCAGAGAGGGCGTCTTTGCGCTCGAGTTTGAACGGAATCACGAGGTCGGGGGAGAACGATCCCGAGAGCTGCCCGGGCGCTACGGCGGGGTTGCCGCAGTAGGGGCAGGTGGTGACGGCGACGGTGCCGTCCGAGATCAGCTCGGCGCCGCAGGAGGAACAAATGTAGCCCGCATTTTGACCGAGCATCTCGGCTTCGCTGGGAGATGCAGTCTGCGCCGGCGTGGGCGCCGCGTCTGCCTTGGCATCAGCCTTTGCTTGGCGTTCACGATAGAGAGCCTCAACTTCTGCCACCTCGAAGCGAGAATCGCAGTAATCGCATGCCAGCTTTTGCTCTGCGCTCGAAAAATGCAGAGGTCCGCCACACGCGGGGCATTGATAGTTGACGCTCTCGTTTGCCATGATCGGTCCTTCCCAGTTGTCGCGTTATGCGCCCGTTATGCGCCGATGGCGCCGCCGCAGTATTCGCAACGGCCGCTGGCATCGGGGATGGTGGTGGCGCCGCAGAAGGGGCACGTTACCGCGGTCTTGGGGGCCTGAGCAGCAACGACGCTGTCGCGGGTCTCTTGGCGCAACTGAGTCAGGGCGTCGCGGATCTCGTTTGTTTGGCGCTCTGCCTCGCGGTACTCGATGGAGCCGCGCTGCTCGATGGTCGAGTCGTTGACGCGCAGGTTGATCTCGGTGAAGTACGGCGTGTTGACATGGATCGTGACATGGAAGTCGTAATCGAGGTCATAGCGCGGGGGATTGTAGCTCACGCGCTCGCCATCCTTGTTTTCGCGATACTGCTCGGTGCGATGCTCCTCGATTTCTGTATCACAGCCCAGTACCTGGGTGAACTCGATGATGTCGGGGTTGGCGTCGCGCCAACGGGTCGCCGAGGTGATGATCAGGAGCTTTGCATCTTCATCGAGCATGATGTTGGTGCGACCAGCCGAAAACGTGCGCGTAGGATTGAAGGAAGCCAGGCGCTGCGCGTTCGCCTCGCGATAAGCGAGCTGCTCGCGGATGTCGTCTGCAGTGCTCGAGCGATGGCCACGGAAGAAAGGCGAAAGCTTGCCTGCGCACTCCTTGCACAGATAGCCTTCGTTGATTTTGGTCTTTCCCAAAAGTCCTAACTCGGTACCGCAGATCGCGCACTCTTTCTTTTCGAACATCTTGTCAAAGAAGCCCATGGCAGCCTCCAATCATCTTGAGTTGCTCTTCGCTTTAGATGATGGGGGTGCGCGGAGGTTTGCACGATGCCCCTGCGGCCCGAGGTGTACAACCCAGTGGGACACATGGCCCAATGTGTTGGGCAATTAAGGGATATAGGGCTATGAGCTGGGAAAACGCTTCAAAATGACGGGACTTGCCTGAGATTTGTCGCGGTGCGAGATGCGCTATGCGCTAGCCGATGGGGTCGCGGTAGAAGCCGCCGTAGAAGTCCTCGGTGCGCAGAACATTGATCACGGCGCGCTCGTCTTGGGTGCGCACGAGCGCCACGATGTCGCCCACCTCATAAGACGAGACGACGGTTGAGATGAGCCAGTACTGCTTGCCGCTGTAGCCGCCTGTCGCCTCGATACACGATGAGCCATGGCGGTAATGCTTGCTATAGGCTTCGAGCACCTGATGGGGCTTGGACGTGGTGATCTGCAGTGTCATGCGGTCGTAGCGGTGATAGAACGTCTCGATCGTCTTGGTCGAGATGAACTGGAAGATGATCGAGTAGGCAGCGAGGTCCCAACCGAACATGGCGCCAAAGATGCAGATGACAGCGCAGTTGCCCGCGAATATCAACCCCCAGATGGAGTGCCCGGTGCGGTTGGAGACCATCAGCGAGATGAAGTCGGTGCCGGCTGTGGAGGCTCCGCCCTTAAGGGCAAGCGCGATGGAAAGACCGTAAAGGAATCCGCCAAACACAACTTCGAGCAAGATGTTGTGGAAGGGCGGCAGGATATGCATCTCGGTGAGGGTGCGCAGGAAAAATGAGGTTAAAAAGACCTGCGCCATGGAGAAGAGCACGAAGCGGCGGTTGATGGACCTCCAGCAGATCACCGCAACGGGGATATTTAGCGCCAGCATGCCCACGAAGGTGGGAAACGAGAATCCCACGAGCGAGGTGATACGGTCGATGAGAATGGCGAGCCCGGTAAAGCCGCTGGATAGAAGGTTTGCGGGGTTCACGAAGGCGCGAATGGTAAAGGCTTGCAGCAGCGCAGACAGGAAAACCGAGCTTGCGGTGATCAGGTTGCGCACAAGCGCAATACGGCGCAGGCGGCGGAGCCTTTCGAACTCTTCGCCCAGATTGGGAAGATGCGAGCGACCTTCTTTGCCGGCATTCTTCTTTTTTGAGGTCGATGTATCTTTCGAGTCTCTATCCGTTTGCATGTATGCGCTTTCCTCTGCAAAACCGTCCTTGTTGCCGGGTTATTCGGCAACCAAACTATAACAACGCCCGCGACGGCAGCGCTAGGCGAAACGTCGCGGGCGGTATCGAATCGTATGCGAGTGAACGGGTGCCTATTGGACCGGGTCGTTAATGACCTCCACCTGGCAGCTGCGCAGGGTGGTGAGTGCCGCCTCGTGGTTGGCGGGGGCGACGCCGGCGCAAAGCGATGCGTCCACTTTGAGCGGGACCTCGGGAATCCAGCCCTTGATGAGAAGCGCGTTGCTGACTACGCAGATGTCGGTGCACAGACCGATGAGCTCGATGGATTCGATGGGCTCGGCGACGTTTTCCTCGGCGAGCCACATGGCAAGGTCGAGCGATCCAAAGGTCGTTTTCTCAAAGACGAAGGAGTTGCGCTCGTCGCGTATCGCCTGGAGCTCGGGAATGAGTTCCCAGCCCGGCGTGCCGTGCAGGCAATGCTCGACGGGCAGGTTCTTGCCCTCCAGGGTTTGGAGGTAATCGCTGTAGTGCGTATCCTTGGTGAACACGACGGTGCCATCAAAGGCTCGGGCTTTGGCGGCGACGTTTGCCACGATGGCCTGTGCCTCGGGTGTTCCCAGTGCGCCATCGACAAAATCGCGCTGCATATCTACGACAACCAAATACCTTTGACCCATGATGCCCCTCCTCATTCGTGGATGTACCTGGAATAGTACACCCCGCGTCTGCGGCGTCGCGGTGCGTGGCAGCAGCTATCGGCGAATGTTCAAAAAAGTTCAGGCAGCGAAAGGACTCGGTTAATTATGACGTCTGACAAACCTTACGAAAGGGAAAGCGGCGTGTAAGGCAAATCGATGGCATGGGCGGCACCTGCGCGCGAGTATAGAGGCCAAGATAAGACCTTGTTTGAAGGAGGAGCGCCATGAGCGCACGTGGACCGTATGACATCAACTGGTATGCAGACGATGCTTTGGAGGTGTCGGGCAATCCCTTCGCGACCTTGGCTAGCAGGCTGTGCTGCCTGGCGGCTATGGCCGTGCTCTGCTTGGGCATGATCGTGATGCTGTGGAGGGTCTCGGGGCGCTAAGGGTGTCGATGGTAGTTGGCTCAAATCCCCGTGCCAAGGGGACATCGTAACTTCTTGTGGCGCATGCCAAACGAGGGGCCTTCGTTGCCAGCGCACGCGTATAATCGCGCAGGCATTGATAGATACCATGAGGGTATGGCGGAGGAAAACCTGTGGCACAGCGAGGAATCACGATACGGCAATGGCTTCCATTGATTGGTCTGACTTGCGCTGCCTTTATCTTCAACACCTCCGAGTTCATGCCCATCGGTCTTTTGACCGATATTGCCGCCTCATTTCATATCAGCGAAGCGGCGACGGGCGTGATGATCTCGGTGTATGCCTGGGGCGTCAAGCTGCTCTCGCTGCCGCTTATGGTGTTCGCTTCGCGCTTTGATCTGCGTCGCCTGCTCCTTGCGGTGATCGCGCTGTTCGCGTGCGGGCAGTTTCTCTCTGCCGTGGCGCCGACGTTTCCCATCCTGGTTCTTGCCCGCTTGGTGGTTGCCGCCGCGCATGCCATCTTTTGGTCTATCGCATCGGTGATGGCGGCGCGCCTGGTCGATACCGAGCATGGTGCGCTGGCACTTTCGATGATCGCTACGGGTTCGTCTATCGCGCAGATCTTCGGCCTGCCGCTGGGGCGCGCCATTGGTCTTGCCGTGGGCTGGCGCATGACTTTTTGTGTTGTGGGGGCGGTCTCTGCGGGCATTCTCGTGTATCAGGCCGTTGTCTTTCCTGTCATGCCTGCGGGCGAGCGCTTCACCCTGGGGCAGCTCCCCTCGCTTCTGCGCAATCGCGTGCTGCTTGCCCTCTATGCCGTGACCATCTTTATGTCCTGCTCGTATTACGTGGGTTACAGCTATATCGAGCCGTTCTTGCAGCAGGTAGCGCATCTCGATGCCGCCGTTATCACCATGGCGCTTACCGTGTTTGGCTTTGCGGGCCTGCTTGGGTCCGTTTCGTTTTCGCGCTTTTTTGACGGGCATCGCTTTGACTTTTTGCTCAGCATGATCGGTGGGCTTGCGCTGTCCCTCCTCCTTATGCAGGCGGCATCGTTCTCGCTTGCGAGCGTGTTTGCCCTCTGTGTGCTTTGGGGCCTGTGCGCCACTGCGTTCAATGTAGCGTTTCAGGCCGAGGTCATCTCGTTTACGCAAGCCTCGGCGAGCGCCGTTGCCATGTCGATTTTCTCTGGTCTGTTCAATTTGGGCATCGGCTGCGGCACGGCTATTGGCGGTGCCGTAGTGTCGCAGGGTGCCATCGCAAGTATCGGTTACGTGGGCGCAGGTATTGGCGCCATGGGCGTTATTTGCACGGTAGCCTGGCTGTTTCCTGCTATCAGGCGTACTCGCGGGTAGCGTAGATAGCGCGGACCGCGTGTGGACGGGGGCGGTGTTTGCCGTTTGTGCGGCGTGGCGTTTTGATTAGCGCAGGGGATGTCTTGTGCATGGCCGGAGCTGTGTTTTCGCTCGCATCGGAGTGTCCCGCTGTGTCGTCCCTGTGAAATACTGCCGTTTGCCAGGAAAGTTTCAAAATTGAACTTTTTTCCTCGGGCAAGTCGTATACTGCCGTCTAAATTGAACTTCCGAATTGCTCTGCGATATAAAAGTTCAATTTGAGATGAACATGAACGGTGGAAGAGGATTCGTGACCCAAGCAACATTTGCACAACGCCTAAAACAGCTGATGGAGCTGCGCGGTGCCAAACAGGCCGACGTGATCCGCATGGCCCAAACGTGCGGCAAGCATCTGGGAAAAAGCCAGGTGAGCCAATACGTGAGCGGCAAGACCATTCCACGTCGCGACGTGATGGACGTGCTTGCTGCCGTGCTCGAGGCAGACGCAACATGGCTTGCTACGGGTGATGGACCGGGTCCCGAGGCCGCGCGAGCTAGCAAGCCGGGTTCAAACCCGGCGCCTTCAGCACGACCGATCCGTAGCGATTCCGCATCACACACAACAGGGGGAGCACCCATGCGCACGTTTAAGAAATCCAGCAAACTCGACAACGTTTTGTACGACGTCCGTGGACCCGTGGTCGACGAGGCCGCCCGCATGGAGGACGATGGCGCGCGCATCCTCAAGCTCAATATCGGCAACCCTGCGCCCTTTGGTTTCCGTGCGCCCGACGAGGTGGTCTTTGACATGCGCCAGCAGCTGGCGGACTGCGAGGGCTATTCCGACTCGCGCGGCCTGTTCTCTGCGCGCAAGGCCATCATGCAGTATTCGCAGCTGCGCAATATCCCCAACGTGGACATGAAGCACATCTATACGGGCAACGGCGTGTCCGAGCTCATCCAGCTCTCTATGCATGCGCTGATCGAGAACGGTGACGAGGTGCTTGTTCCCGCGCCCGACTACCCGCTGTGGACCGCCTGCGTAACGCTTGCCGGTGGTAACGCTGTGCACTACATCTGCGACGAGCAAAACGAGTGGAACCCCGACCTTGAGGATATGGAAAAGAAGGTCACCGAGCGCACCAAGGCCATCGTCGTCATCAACCCTAACAATCCTACGGGCGCTGTCTATTCACGAGAGATTTTGGAGGGCATCGTCGAGATCGCCCGCAAACATCAGCTCATGATTTTTGCGGATGAGATTTACGACCGTCTGATCATGGACGGCTACGAGCACATCTCCATCGCCTCGCTTGCACCCGACCTGCCGTGCGTTACCTATTCCGGCCTCTCCAAGTCGCACATGATCTGTGGCTACCGCGTGGGCTGGATGGTGCTTTCTGGCAATCAGGCATGCATGAAGGACTTTATTTTAGGCATCAACATGCTCTCCAACATGCGCCTGTGCTCAAACGTGCCCGCGCAGTCCATTGTCCAAACGGCGCTGGGCGGCTATCAGTCTGTAAACGAGTACATTCGTCCCGGTGGGCGTGTGTACGAACAGCGCAACTACGTGTATGAGGCGCTTAATGCCATCGACGGCATCACCGCGGTGAAGCCCAAAGCTGCGTTCTACATCTTCCCCAAGATGGATATCAAGAAGTTCAACATCACAGATGACGAGCAGTTTGCGCTCGACCTGCTGCATCAGAAAAAGATCTTGATCACCCGTGGCGGCGGCTTTAACTGGGGTGAGCCCGACCACTTCCGCATCGTCTACCTGCCGCGTATGGAAGTGCTCAAGGAGTCTATGGAAGACCTGGCCGACTTCTTTGCGCATTATCGTCAGAGCTAATACGGGGTAAGACAGTCTATTTGAGGCAGGGGCCGCAACGGGATGTCCGTTGCGGCCCCTGCCTCTTAGCTTGCAAAAAGAACCGGGGAACTCGTGCTCCCCGGTTTTGCTCAGCACTGTCTTTACAGTCCAAAATAGGTTTTGAGCCAGGTTTTTTCTGTTTCTGGCGAATCGCAGACGCGGCTTTCTATGCTGCCGTCTTCCTTCTGGATGGTGAGCGTGTCTCCGGTAAGCGCGACGCTTCCCGTGGGCGTGTTGATGCTGACTACCAGCTTCTGAGAGAGGAACATGTCCGGCGAGGTTGCGCAGTAATAGTTCAGCACATCAAAATCCGGGTCCTGCGCGGGATGAAGCATAAAGCTCAGGAGGGGACGATACCCTCCGTCTCGCTTTCTCTCCATCAGGGTTTCCCCGTTGGTGCCCTGCGGCTCCATCGTGACACGGAAGTCGCCGCCCTTCTCGGCGTGAATGCCGTCTTCCAACTTGACCGGATACCTGGGGCCGGGGCCGCCGTAGCCCACGTCGCAGTAATAGGGGCCGTCTTCCAAGACAACCATCGTAGCCCTGTGCAAGATGGGAGGGAGCTCTTCCAGGTTCCATAGGACTCGTACCGCCAGCCGCGTTACCTCAAAGCCCAGGCCTTTGAGCAGCTCGTAGAAGATCTTGTTCAGCTCAAAACAGTATCCGCCCCGCCCTTGGTGGACGATCTTCTGGAAGATGTCCTCGGTTTTGAGGGACGGAACCTTCTTCTCCTTGAAGGGCTCCACGTTTTCAAAGGGGACACGCTGGAGCTGCAGCTCCATAAGCTTTTCCAAACACTCTTTATTTGCGCACGGCTCTTCCAGGTAGCCGATACGCTCCAGATATGCCTTGCATTCCAATGCATTCAAATGTCACACCTCTTTACATTTACAAATAACAGCACCTGTAATGCAGCGATGCGAGAGCCCATTGAAGTTAGGGATGGCGAGGGACCCACATCCAAGACGATTATCCCGTATTTCAAGCTTCGCCAATATTACGTATCGGTCGAGCGGCAACGTAGGACGGTTGTGCTCCTCACGTTCAACCAGCTCGTCAATGCTATGATGGTTCGGACGTATCGGCATTGACATGAAGGGGCTATCTGCATGTCCTCTCAACTTCGCATCGGACACGGCTACGATGTCCATCGTCTGGTGGAAGGGCGCCGATGTATTATCGGCGGGGTCGATATTCCGCACGATAAAGGGCTGCTCGGTCACTCCGATGCCGACGTCTTGGCCCATGCTCTGGCAGATGCCATTTTGGGCGCTGCTCGTGCCGGGGATATCGGGAAGCTTTTTCCCGACACCGATCCTGCCTATGAGGGCGCCGACTCGCTGGTATTGCTCGCGCGCGTTATGGAACATGTGCGTGGCCTTGGCTTCGAATTTGTCGACGCCGACTGCACCATCGCTTGTCAGGAGCCCAAGATCTCGCCTCATCGCGACCAAATGCGCGCCAACTTGAGCCGCGCTTTGGGGGTCGATATCGAATCGGTGGGCGTTGCGGCAACAACAACCGAGCACCTGGGCTGGGAAGGCCAGGGCGAGGGCATCGGCGCCTGGGCCGTGTGCCTGCTCGAGAAGAAATCTGAGGAGTAATCAATGCGTATCTACAACAGCGCCACGCATAAAAAAGAAGAGTTCGTGCCCATCGAAGAGGGCAAGGTCCGCATGTACGTATGCGGCCCCACTGTCTACGACAATATCCACATTGGCAACGCCCGCACGTTTATCAGCTTTGACGTTATTCGTCGCTGGCTTATTGCCAAGGGCTATGAGGTGACCTTTGCGCAGAATCTCACCGACGTAGACGACAAGATCATCAAGCGCGCCAACGAGCAGGGCCGCACCGCCGCCGAGGTGGCAAGCGAGTTTTCCGACAAGTTCATCGGCGTCATGCGTGCCGCCAACGTGCTCGATCCCGATATTCGCCCGCGTGCGACCAAAGAGATCGGTCCTATGATCGGCATGATCAAGACCTTGATCGAGCAGGGCCATGCCTACGCCGCCGACAACGGTGATGTGTACTTTGCCGTGCGCAGCGATCCCACCTATGGCGAGGTTTCGGGCCGCAATATCGACGATTTGATGGTGGGCGCGCGTATCGAGGAGAACGAGGACAAGCGCGATCCGCTCGACTTCGCTTTGTGGAAGGCCGCCAAGCCCGGTGAGCCCATGTGGGATTCTCCGTGGGGCAAGGGTCGTCCCGGTTGGCACACCGAGTGCGCCGCCATGGTGCATCGCTATTTGGGCGTGCCTATCGATATTCACGGTGGCGGATCCGACCTCGCCTTCCCGCACCATGAGAACGAGTGCGCCCAGGCCACCTGCGCTTGGCATCAGGGCTTTTCCAATACCTGGATGCATACGGGCATGCTTTTGGTCGACGGCGAGAAGATGAGCAAGTCGCTTGGCAACTTCTTTACGCTGGCCGAGGTTTTGGAGAAGCATTCCGGTGCGGCACTGCGTCTGCTCATGCTGCAGACGAGCTACCGTTCGCCGCTCGATTTTTCGTGGGATCGTTTGGACGGTGCCGAGAGCTCGCTGACGCGTATCGCCGGTACGGTGCAGAACCTGCGCTGGGCGGCATCGCATGCAACGGCTCAGGCAAATGCTTCTCTTGCCGAGGATTTCGCTGCAAAGACCGCTGCCGTTCGCACAAGCTTTGCCGAGTGCATGGACGACGACTTCAACACCGCCGGTGCCCTGGGCGCTGTCTTTGGTTTTGTGACCGAGTGCAACCAGTATCTTGAGGCTGCAGGCGACGCCGCCGCAGCGTCGGTGGCACTCGCCGGCGCCGACACCCTGGCAGAGTTGCTCTCCACGCTGGGTATCGAGTTGCCCGAGCCGGAGGAGGAGCTGCCCACAGGTCTGCTCGACGTGGCTCGCGAGCTGGTTGATTTTGAGGGCGACGACGTTGCGGAGGCTGCCGAGAAGATCTTGGCCGCCCGTGCCGAGGCCCGTGCAGCCAAGAACTGGGGTCTTGCCGACGCCATTCGTGACCAGCTCAAGGATTTGGGCCTGGTTATTGAGGATACGGCGGCGGGCACCCGTATTAAGTCGGCCTAATCCTGGCGACCGGATCACAGCACCGCACCTCGCCGCTCAATCGTCGGTCGCGTACCTCAAGTACGCTTCCCTCCTCTTTCAGGGCGATCTCGGGCACCTGGAAAACCCGCGGCCTCCGGGGTCAGGGCAGTGCACTCGCGGCGGGCGAGGGTCGACGCATCTATTGTTGAACCTTCTTTAATCGAGGAGAGATATCGTGGCGGACAAGCGCACACGTGGAAACAACCAAAAGAAGGACGCCTCTCGTGGCGGCCGCTCGCAAGCTTCGCGCAAGGCCCCCTCTCGTGGCCCTAAGCAGGGGAGTGACCCTTCCCGTCGCGGTGACGCGTCAAGGTTGCGCGCGGCTGTACCCGCGGGCGACTTTATCGAGGGACGTCGCGCTGCCGCCGAGGCGCTGCGCACGGGCTTTCCGGTCAAGCGCGCTCTCGTTGCCGACGGCCAAGGCTCCGATGCGGCGCTCGCTCGTCTGATTGACGACCTCTATCGTGCGAACATTCCCATCAAGACGGTGCCTCGAGCGCAGCTCGATGCCATCTCCAGCCATGGGGCGCATCAGGGCATCGCGCTCGAGGTTGGGTCTTTCCCATATGCCGGCATTGCGGACATCATCGCTCGTGCGGGTGAGGGCCCGGCCCTCGTACTCGTGCTTGACCACGTGACTGATGATGGCAACTTTGGCGCCATCGTTCGATCTGCCGAGGTTGTGGGCGCTGCTGGCGTGGTTATTGCCAACAAGCGTGCCGCGGGTGTCACCGTGGGCAGCTATAAGACGTCGGCGGGTGCTGTGATGCACCTGCCTATTGCACAGGTCCCCAACATCGCTCGTGCGCTCGACGATCTTAAAGATGCGGGCTTTTGGGTGGCTGGCGCTTCCGAGCATGCGCAAGATGTGTGCTGGGACTCTCCCCTCCAGGGGCGTGTTGCGCTCGTCATGGGTTCCGAGGGCGATGGCATTTCACGCCTAGTGCTCGAAAAGTGCGACTTCCTGACCAAACTTCCGCAGCGTGGTCTTACCGAGAGCCTGAATGTCGCTCAGGCAGCATGCGCCTTGTGCTTTGAGTGGATGCGTCGCAATGCATCTGAGCTGGGGGAGTAGCCATGGGAAAGAAAAGTCGCGCTAAAGCCAAGGCGAAGCGATTTGGCGAGAGCTCGGTGCGCGAGACCGTCTCGGCCAGCACGTATGGAGTGGGCAATGCGTTTTCGGCGGCGTTTGAGACGCCCGATGTTCCGCCACGCGGTACCAATGCGTCGGGAAAACGAGAGCTCTTGGTGGTCGATGGCTACAACATCATTCATTCGACGCCGCGCTACGAGCGCCTGGTGTACGATCGCTCGGATGATCCCTATTCGCGAGATGTCCATGCCTCGGCACGCACAGCGCTCATCTCGGATGTAGCTGCGTTTGCTCAGGGTCGCTACGAGGCCGTAATCGTTTTCGACGGTGCGGGCAATGTTTCTGCCGAGCGCCCGAATGTCTCTCAGGCGGGGTGCCGTATCGAGTTTTCGCCCACGGGGGTTTCGGCCGATACCGTGGTGCAGCGTATTTGCACCGAGGCGCGCGAGACCGGCCGCGCCTGCACGGTGGTGACAAGCGATGCCATGATTCAGGCGACGGTGATGGGCAAGGGCGTGACGCGCATCTCTGCCCGTATGCTTTTGGGCGAGATCGAGCAGATCGACCGTGACGTCGCCGAGGTCGAGGAGGCTCCGCAGATCAAGATGACCTTGGGAAGCCGGCTGAGCCCCGAGGCACTTGCCAAGCTCAAGGCATTGCGCGGAAGATGAGATTTGATGGGGTAGCTCGGATGCGCACCGCCCCATGGGTTTCATTTGCCGATATCGACGTCGTGGAATGCAACGGTGGTTCTTGGTTCGATTGCGGTCGAGGCCTTGGTTCGTTTCCAGGCCCACAACCGGTGCCGGTGGGTTCCCATGGTTGAGTGGCGGGATTGCCGCCGAGTGATTCCTGCGTTTGAGTGGCGGTTTCTCACTCGTTTCTGATCGACCGGCGGGCCTTCGCTCGTTTTGAGGCGGGATGCGGCCCAATTTTGCTATCGGTTCCTGCGCTCGAGTGGCGGTTTCTCGCTCGTTTCTGATCGAGTGGCGGATCCTCGCTCGTTTTGAGACGGGATGCGGCTCAATTTCGCTATTGGTTCCGCCACTCATTTCGAAACGTATGAATTGCCGCCAGTCATTCCTCCGGCAGGGCTTCTGAATGTACGAGAATCCGTCAGTCGTTTGGCACGGCGGTTCCAGATGGGCGCGGAGATGGATAATAAGAAGATGTCTGGCGGATTCGAAACGTTTCTTGCACTGGCGCTTCGAACGATTGGCGGCTTTTCAATCGTTTGTAAATGACTGGCGGATTTTGGATACGGTTTCCGGTGCCACTGCCTTGGATGGGTGGCGGCTTTTCAATCATTTTTAAATGAGCGGCGGTTCCGAATACGTTTCATGGAAGAATTCGGCCAGATAATGCGCGAAGTCCCGCCAATCATTTCGAAAACGTATGAGTATCCGCCAATCATTTAGGGAATGCGTGAACCTTGGTGCACTTTACGGGATTCATTTCTGTAAAGAGCGAGCCTCAGTGCGTCTGACGGGATCATGTTGTTCAGCTGGCAACTTCACGGATGATCTAAATCGTGAAGCCATTCGTTTTGACGAAGGACATTTGGTATTGGCGGAAACGATGGAGCCGATCTGGACGGTATGGAGCGGTCGTTTGAGCTTGCCGTTTATGTTGCACCTTGCCCTTAATTCCTTTATCCTAAACAAGCTTCGCGCGAGAGCGCCAAGCGTGCCAGTGTGGCGCAACGGTAGCGCAACTGATTTGTAATCAGTGGGTTGCGGG
>ERZ1034980.1498-NODE-1498-length-13784-cov-8.593197_pt1 | contig 13784 bp, 10 predicted proteins | sample MGYA00520622_ERZ1034980 | MGnify/ENA primary metagenome ERZ1034980 (study PRJEB33766, sample SAMN09781791) | gut metagenome | biome: gut microbiome | host: Homo sapiens | place: Madagascar | study: EMG produced TPA metagenomics assembly of the PRJNA485056 data... | reverse complement strand
TCCCCGAAAGTAGAACAAAAAAGCAAAAATTGGGAAAAATGTTCTACCGCTGCCTTGAAAATTTGCGCGCGCGTCTCTGGAAGTAGAACAAAAAAGCAAAAATTAGGAAAAATGTTCTACCGCGCGACCCCCGAAACCGCGCTGCCTCGTCAGCTGTCATATTGGGAAGTGCTGCCAAAATCAGCCTGCACGCGGCCCGTCTTCACAGCGCCTTATCCAAATGCAGCATCGCATCACCGCTGCATCCAAAAGCACTGGATTTTAAAAAAAAGAACCGCCGAAAATCGGACGGTTCTTGAGATGTGCCGCGTTTATCTTTTTCTCAGTTATTAGATCATAAACGAAACATTAACGTTTCAACATTGTGGCGGTCTCGAGCTTAGCACTCGAATTTGCCGGTTGGAGAAGGTTTTGTGGATTGAGTAACTCTTTGATTTTTGAATCGGGAATGTTGATCTTTTCTTTGAGTAACACTTCAATCGACTCGCCTGTAGCAACCGCCTCCTGAGCAATTTTGGCTGCGGCACGGTAGCCAATTGTCGGAGACAGCGCGGTTGCAAGGCCTGCGGAGTGTGCAGCCATTTCAGCGCAGCGTTGCTCGTTGACTTTGAGATGATCGAGGCAGTTTTTCTTCAAAGTAAGGAGCGCGCCGCGAAGAAGGGATGCGTCTTCAAAAAGATCGTCAAACATTACGGGTTCAAAAGCATTCAGTTCAAGCTGCCCAGACGAACTTGCGAGTGCGATTGCAGCATCATTGCCCACTACTTGAAATGCAACTTGCGCACAAACTTCAGGAATGACTGGGTTGACTTTGCCGGGCATGATTGATGATCCGGCTTGAACTTTTGGCAGTTCCAGTTCATGGAGACCGGCTTGCGGACCGCTACCAAGGAGACGCAGGTCGTTTGTAATCTTGATCAGATCAGTGGCCAGATTCTTATATGCGCTTGACAATGCCACATAGCAATCCGTGTTTTGCACGGCATCCGACAAATCTTCAGCTTGAGTCAACGGCATTCCAGAGAGACGACGCAATTCAGGAACCACGGCGTCACAGTATTCCTGAGTTGCGCAGATGCTGGTGCCGATCGCCGTTCCGCCAAGGGGCACTTCAAGCAAAGAAGCTGAGGCTGCTTCGATTCGCTTGTAGTCGCGCATGAGGACACGATAATACGCATGAAACTCCTTGCCAAACGTCGTTGGGACTGCATCTTCAAGTTGGGTACGGCCCATTTTTAAGGAGAAGCGGTGTTCATGAGCCAGTTTAAGAAATGAGGATGCAGTCTTCTCAAGCTGATCCAAGAGATCGGTCGTATATTCCACCAGAGCCATGTGTCCGGCGGTCGGATAGACGTCGTTTGTCGATTGTGCCATGTTGACGTCATCGTTTGGATGAATCAGCTCATATGCACCTTTCTTTGCTCCGGCCATTTCCGCCGCGAGGTTGGCGATTACCTCGTTGGCGTTCATGTTGGTGCTCGTCCCGGCTCCCCCCTGAATAGCTGGAGTCCGCAAATCTGAAGCAAAACGATCAAAATCGTCCAAAATAGCTTCGCATGCGTCGACGATCATCCGGTGCTTATCGGCTGCCAATCTGCCCGTTTCGGCATTCGCATTTGCGCAAGCTTCCTTTACGAGAATCAAATTCCTTACAAGTCTTCCGTCGACCGGTCGACTCGTGACAGGGAAATTCTCGCGAGCACGCTCGGTGTGAATGCCGTAATACGCAGCATCGTCAACAGCTTTGGTACCTAATGAGTCGCTTTCAATCCGCATTGTAAAAACCTACCTTTCAAAATCTGAATCAACTTACGTGTTATATAATATAACATCAGGCGCTGAATTGCGATACCTTAACCGGTTTTGCGTGGAAAATAATGTGTGCGACGTTTTAAACTTAAGATTTTTAAGTCTGCAGGCTATGTCTCTTAAAAAATGCAGGGCGCTGATTCACTGTTTGTTTTTGGAGCCGCGACTTTTGAACCGCACGCAGCGGTCGTTTGAACGGTTGGACTGTATCGTTGTTCAAGCCGCGCCAATTGACGTCATGCCGCATCAACGTTGCAAGCGCACCGGTTTTTGGCCGCCTTGTTCAGACACCGCGGCCGTCTGCTCTGCATTTTGATAAAAAAAGCCGCAACCAGTGCTGCGACTCTCTATTCTTCATCTTCAGGCACGAGCGCACGCGGCTCCACGCTGGTCGAAAAAACGATTTGAGTCTGCGTTTCGCCGAATCTTTGCAAATCATTGATAAACTCGTCCAGATCCTTCGTCGTTTTAAAACGGCAGGTCAAAATCTGCGAATACTTGCCGGTTACGCAGTCGCATCCGACGACGTTCCTGCATCCTTTGACGTAAGGGTAAAATTCGTCCTTGTCTTTTGGTGCAAGGCACAAGCTGACGAATGCCTTGATAGGGTATCCCAGTTTTTCGCAATCGACTGCTGCGTGGAATCCCGTTATATATCCGTGTTCCTTCAGGTGCGCGATTCTTGAGCTCACGGCCGGGGCTGAAATAAAGCATTGCTTGCTTAGTTCTTTTAGAGACATTCGCGCATCCTGTTCCAGACATCCTAAGATGGTGCGGTCAATCTGATCCATATAAATCCCTCCATGTTATATAATATAACACCAGGCTGGCGATTTAAGCAATAAAAAAAGGCCAACCCCCTTGGCCTAATAACATCCTGTTTAATTTGTCGCGCTTTTGGCGAGCGCGTATTTTTTCACCTGGGCTTCAACTGCCTCAAGGTCAAGCGGTTTTTGGCTTGATTCAAACGTTATGATCAAGTCGTTTCCCAAACCGTGCTTCAGATATTCGTTGTGTTTTCTGATGGCGTTGTTGACGTAATGCAAATCGTCCATCATTCCGAAATGTTCATAATAAACCAAGCGGTTGTTTCTGACGTCATAAATTGTAAAATCAGGATAAACGATCGTCCCGTCGCCCATATCGAGCCTCATTTCGTATCTGTATGGCACTCCGAGCATATACAGCAGGTCCGCAATCAGCTTCTCCGACTTTGAACGAACCGTGTCGCCCTTAAGAGTCTTGAACCCATTTTCGACAGGATGCATTTTTGCGTATCCCTTTGAAACCCATTCGTTGATCTTGTATTCCATCGATTTTGCGAGCGGTGCGGTGAAATTTTTGAATTCGTCCGGTAAATTTTCGTAAATCTCCAAATAGGAAGATTCGCTGTCTGTTTTCAAAAACCGATTGATCGCCTTAAGTCGCTGCTTGGCAAATTTCAGGCATGCGACGTCATGCATCTTCTGGGCCAATCCCTTGATCATGATGATGTTGCTTTTGGGAAGGTAGGTTGTTTTTTTTCTTTCTGAATCATATCTCTTGAACCATGATTTTCCCTTGTATTTGACAACGTGAAGCGTTCCCTTCGGAGCCGCTTTGATTCTTTTTTTGAGCACATCGATCTGTTGCAAAACTTTGTCGTGCTCGGCTAACAATAATGCGTGCAGTGAGTCCATATGATTCCCCCTTATATTAAAATTATTTTAATTATACTCTTATCCCAGGCTTATTCAATACTTAAAACACGATGTAATATTCTTGTAAAATGCAGGGCTTTGATGGCTGCTGGTCGGGTGCAATTGTACCACGGCTAAAAAGCTATGGCCGTGGGTTCCAAAGCATCATTTGCCGTGCACTGCGTTACCCCCGGGACGCATGTCTTCAGCTAAATCGATCCGCGCGGCGCTGAAAGTAGAACAAAAACAGGAAAAAAAGAAAAAATGTTCTACCGCGGAGTCCAAAATCGTGCCGCGCGGAGCTGAAAGTAGAACAAAAACAGAGAAAAATGAAAAAATGTTCTACCGCAGAGTCCAAAATCGTGCCGCGCGGCGCTGAAAGTAGAACAAAAACAGAGAAAAATGAAAAAATGTTCTACCGCGGAGTCCGAAATCGTGCCGCGCGGCGCTCGAAGTAGAACAAAAACAGAGAAAAAAGAAAAAATGTTCTACCGCAGAGGCCGAAACCGATCCATGCGGCGCTGAAAGTAGAACAAAAACGGAAAAAATTAAAAAAATGTTCTACCGCGGAGTCCAAAACCGTGCCGCGCGGAGCTGAAAGTAGAACAAAAACAGGAAAAAATGAAAAAATGTTCTACCGCTGCCTTCAAAAAGGCCCCGCGCGGCCTCTGAAGTAGACAAAAACAGAGCAAAAAGCCCGAATTTTGTCTACCGCTGCCTTCAAAACGTCCCCGCGCGGCCCTGAATAATGAACGGAATTCTCGCTTTGCTGCGAATTCCCTCGATCTAAATCAAAAAGGACAAGATTCTCGCTTCGCTGCGAATCTTCTTCCAGTAAATCAATAAGGAACAGATGCTCACGGCGTTCGCATCTGGCTTTCATGACGCATTGATTAACTTGCCATGCCTCGTTAGTTCACATAATATCGATACGTAGACGCGTCTCACCACACCCACCCATCTAGCTTACATAATCTACAGCCGTATAATACCTCTGATCAAATCTTCACGTCCATTAGTTTACATAATTCCTCTTCGCAGATACTCCTCTAGATCTAGTTTACATAATCCGCCATCCGGATAATCCCACCTTTGAACCACCTCCATTGTTACTAGTTTACATAATCTACCCTCATCACCTTCATCTTCCACACTCTCCAGCATCATCCACAAACAGTCATAACCGTTCAAGATAATGAAACTTTTTGACGTTTTTTGATTGCTTTTTATCAAACGCCATGTTATTATACTATCGGAAGGTGATGAAAGTGCTTGCAGAAGAAAGACAGCAAATGATTTTGCAAATGTTGAAGGAAAACAAAGTCGTCAAGCTTCAGGAAATATGCGAAAAGTCCGGATGCTCGGAATCATCCGCCAGAAGGGACTTCCAGCTGCTTGAAGAAAAGAATCTTTTAGTCAGGGTGCATGGCGGTGCCAAAATCAAGTATTCATTGTCGAGCGAACCGGACATGACCGGCAAGGCGACACGCAATACTTCTGAAAAAAATGCGATTGCGCATGCCGCGGCAAAACACGTTCATCAGGATGACGTGATTTATCTTGACGCCGGCACTTCAACGCTTGCAATGATTCAATACCTTGAACCGGAACAGAACCTGACGGTTGTCACGAACGGCGTCATGCACGCATCCATGCTTGCCGACAAGGACATCAGGACGATTCTGATCGGCGGCGAACTCAAGAATACGACAAAGGCCATCGTTGGCGTTGAAGCGGTCGACTCGCTCAAGAAGTACCGATTCAACAAAGTTTTCATGGGGATGAACGGCATCCACCCTCGTTATGGCTACACCACCCCCGATCCCAACGAAGCTGCCGTCAAGCAGGCTGCGATGGAACAAAGCGAGCAGTGCTACGTGCTTGCTGACCATACGAAGTTCGATGAGGTCTCGTTCGTCAAGGTTGCCGACGTTTCGAAAGCGCGAATCATCACCACGCAGTTGTTGCCAAAGCTGAGCAGTCAGTACAACAAGCAGACAACGATACAGGAGGTAGAAAAATGATTTATACGGTGACGGTCAACCCCTCAATCGATTACATCGTTCAGCTCAAGAACCTGACGCTGGGCGAAGTCAATCGCATGGACTACGACAACAAGCTTCCGGGCGGAAAGGGCATCAATGTTTCGCGCATCTTGAAAGAGCTCGACGTGGAAAATACAGCGCTCGGCTTCCTGGGCGGTTTTACCGGCAGATTCGTTGAAGAATCGCTTGAAAACGTCGGTTTGAGCACAAGTTTTACGCATATTAAGGAAGACACGCGCATCAACGTTAAAATCAAGGCAGAAGAAGAAACTGAAATCAACGGCCGCGGTCCGGTGATTTCTGAAGAAGAATTGGTCGAGTTCAAAAAGCAGTTTGAAAAATTGGAAAAGGGCGACGTCGTGATTTTTGCGGGCAGCCTTGCACCAAATCTCGACGATGATTTTTATGCAGAACTGATTGACGTGATTCGCGAAAAGGGCGCGGATTTCGTAATCGACACGACGGGCGAAAGTCTGATGAAGACGCTTGAAAAGAAGCCGCTTGTCGTTAAGCCGAACAACCACGAATTGGCAGATCTTTTCCACGTTGAACTGAAATCGATGGATGACGTTGCAAAATACGGCAAGAAGCTGTTGGAACTTGGCGCACAGCACGTCTTGATATCAATGGCGGGCGACGGCGGCATGATGATTACAAAAGACAAGGTCTATCGTTCATATGCGCCAAAGGGTACGGTCATCAACTCGGTTGGTGCCGGTGATTCAATGATCGGCGGATTTACCGGAACCTTTGCCAGGACGGGCGACGTTTTGGAAGCATTCCGTTACGGCCTCGCCTGCGGTTCAGCCACTGCATTTTCCGAAGACCTTGCTGACAAGAAGAAGATCAACGAAATTTTGCCATTGATCAAAATTGAAGAATATAAATAAGGAGGGAATATCTCATGGACATTCGTGAATTATTAAGAACGGACCTGATGATCATGGATCTTAAGGCTCAAACAAAGGCTGAAGTCATCGATGAAATGGTCCGCAATCTGTTTGAAAAGGGCGTCATCAAAGACGAAGAAGCATATAAAAAAGACATTATCAAACGTGAAGAAGAAGGTTCGACCGGAATGGGCGACGGTATTGCCATTCCGCACGCTCACAACGAAGCCGTCAACGAACCGGCCGTAATGTTTGCCAAGAGTCAAGCAGGAGTTGACTACGATTCGCTTGACGGACAGCCGGCACATCTCTTCTTCATGATTGCGGCTCCCGAAGGCGGCGACAACACTCACCTTCAGGCTTTGGCAGCACTGTCGCAGGTATTGATGAATCCTGACGTTACGAGCGCTTTGAAGTCCGCCGATACGCCTGAAAAGGTTCAGGCAATCTTTGCTGATGCGGTTGCAAGGAAGGAAGCCGAAAACAAGGCTCAGGAAGAAGCTGAAAAGCAAGCGGACAACGCACCTGCAAGCGATCGTCCGTACATCGTTGCCGTCACGGCCTGCCCGAACGGCATTGCGCATACGTACATGGCAGAAGAAAACCTCAAGAAGGCTGCTGAAAAGCTCGGCGTTGACATCAAGGTCGAAACGAACGGCTCAGAAGGCGTCAAGCACCTTCTTTCAGATTCGGAAATTGCGCGCGCAAAGGGCGTCGTCATTGCTGCCGACAAGAAGGTCGCAATGGCTCGCTTCAACGGCAAGCAATTGATTTCAAAACCCGTAACGAGCGCCATCAAAAATCCTGAAGAACTGATTCAAACGATTCTTGACGGCAAAGCGCCTGCATACAAAGCAGAAGCGGGCGAAGAAGAATCATCTTCTGCATCTTCAAACGACACGGTCTGGGGCAGCATCTACAAGCAGCTGATGAACGGGATTTCTCATATGCTTCCGTTCGTTATTGGCGGCGGGATTTTGATGGCTATCTCATTTATCGTTGAACAGTACATGGGCGGCGCAAAATCACCTGCATTCATCTTCTTGAATAATGCCGGCAACATGGCCTTTGCCTTCATGGTTCCGGTTCTTGCCGGATACATTGCCGAAGCCATTGGCGATCAGCCGGCCCTGATGCCAGGTTTCGTCGGCGGGTTCATGGCAACCGTCTACTCCGGCTCGTTTGGCGGCGCATATACTGCTAACGTCATGTCCGATGCCAAATCCGCTGCCGGCTTCCTTGGCGGTATCGCAGCCGGTTTCATTGCCGGCCATATGATGAACGGCTTGAAGAAGCTCTGCAAGAACCTGCCGAAGTCGATCGAAGGCATGAAGCCGATGCTGATCTATCCGATTTTAGGCTTGCTGTTCATCGCACTGATCATGTACTTCATCGTCAATCCGATCTTCTCAACGATCAACGTTTGGATCACGAGCTTCCTTAACCACCTCGGTACGGGCAACGCTGTCTTGCTCAGCCTGATTCTGGCCGGCATGATGTCCATTGACATGGGCGGTCCCTTCAACAAGGCTGCATACGTCTTTGCATCCGGTGCTTTCGCAAACGACCCGCACTCAACGGCTGCAGCCGGTTTGATGGCCGCAGTCATGGTCGGCGGCATGGTACCACCGTTCGCAACGGCACTTGCAACAGTGATCTTCCCTAAGAAGTTCACGGAACAAGAACGCCGCGCCGGCATTTCCAACTGGGTTCTCGGATTCTCCTTCATTACTGAAGGTGCGATTCCGTTCGCAACGGCCGATCCTGCTCACGTAATTCCTTCCTGCATCATCGGTTCTGCAGTTTCCGGTGCCCTCGTTGGCTTGTGGCACGTATCTGTTCCCGCACCGCACGGCGGTTTCTGGGTAACGCCGCTTGCAAGCAACCCGCTCGGCTACATTCTTGCCGTTGCCATCGGTACGATCGTTGCCGGTCTCATCCTCGGCTTCTGGCGCAAGGATGCTGATGAAAAATAAATGATTAACGGGACTTCTTTTTGGGAAGTCCTGTTTTTGTGCTCTGCATCTTGCCTGAAGTGCCAAAAAACGAACTGCCGGACCTTTTGAATGGGACCGCCGTTTTTGGGAGACAGGATACAATATAGAGCGTAGGGGGTGGTGCTCCCCTCGCTTTATCCGTGGTTGTTAGATTTGATTACTTCAGATCGAGCTCCTTTCTCCTTTATACAAAGGTTCGGGGAACCTGTTTATAAAGTAGTCGATTGTTTCGGCTGCTTTTTTTGTGAAATGCAGAGCTTTGACTGCTGCCGGTTGTACGCCCTCTGAAGTAGACAAAAACGAAGCAAAAAGCCTGAATTTTGTCTACCGTAGCCTCCAAAACCGGCGCGCGCGCCCTTCGAAGTAGACAAAAATCGTGATAAATGCATGAATTTTGTCTACTGCCGCCTCCGAAATCGGCTTGTGCGGCCCTCGAAGTAGACAAAAACGAAGCAAAATGTCTGAATTTTGTCTACCGTAGCCTCCAAAACCGGCCCGCGCGGCCCCAAAAGTAGACAAAAACGGAGCAAAATACTTAATTTTTGTCTACCGTAGCCTCCAAAAAGGCCCCGTGCGGTCCCCAAAGTAGACAAAAATCGTGATAAATGCATGAATTTTGTCTACTGCCGCCTCCGAAATCGGCTTGTGCGGCCCTCGAAGTAGACAAAAACGAAGCAAAATGTCTGAATTTTGTCTACAGAAGCCTTCAAAAAGGCCATGCGCGGCCTCCGAAGTAGACAAAAACGAAGCAAAAAGCCTGAATTTTGTCCACCGCCGCCAACTCTCAACCCTCTCAACTCAACAGGTCGGAATTCTCGCTTAAAACAAAAATGAAAAGATTCTCGGCTTGCCGAGAATCTTCTTCCAATAAATCAACAAGGAACAGATGCTCACGATGTTCGTATCTGGTTTACATAATACCCATCCCCCTTAAACAACCGCTTTCACACACTCGCCCCCAATATCAAATCTCCACCGCCAACGCCAACGCCTCATACGGTTCAAGCGAAAGCACCTCGCCCAAATGACAAAAATCCCGCTCATAATTCGAAATGACGACCCGACACTTTACGCAAAACTCGTCAGGAATCCGTACCTCGTACTTTTCCCCGAAGAAATTGTTCAAAACCAAAATCTTGCGCGCGTTCGCGTCACCCGATGCTTCCATCGTCCTGACATAGGCAAAGACTCGCGCATCGTCTTCCAGCAAGGGCAAAAATCCGCCGCAAGCAATCACGTCATCATTTTTGCGCAGCGCAATCAGCTTTTGATAATAATCAAAAATCTCGCCATGCGCCAACTCGTCTTCAACATTGATTCGCTCCTGATCGGTCGGTCGAAGCCACGGCGTCCCGTGCGAAAACCCTGCATTTTTCCCGCGGGTCCAGTGCATCGGAACCCGCGAATTGTCGCGCGCCTTGCTCTTGACGACGTCAAAGGCCTGCGTTTCATCGTACCCTTGCGCAAGAAGCTCGCCGTAAGCATTGATTGCCTCGACGTCGACATAATCTTCGATGCCGTCATAATCCGGATCTATCATGCCGATTTCTTCGCCTTGGTAAATGCAGGGCGTCCCACGCAGCAGGTGGATCGCCGTCGCCAGCATCTCCGCTGACTTCTCGCGATGATTCACCGGATCTCCGAAACGGCTCAAGGCAAAAGGCTGGTCGTGATTGTTCCAAAAGACAGAGCTCCAACCGCCGTTTGTTGCCATTTGCAGCTGCCATTCCGTCAAAATCTGCTTCAGCTTCATGAAGTCAAACGGTGTTTTCGTCCACTTTTTCCCATCCAGATAATCAACTTTGAGGTGATGAAAAGTAAAAACCATTGAAAGCTCGTGTTCTTTTGGATTCGAGTATTTGATGCAGTTTTCAACGGACGTTGACGACATCTCGCCGACGGTAATCGAATCCGGATATTTTCCGAACGACTTTTGGTTCAATTCCTTGAGGTAGTCGTGAACAACGGGCGTGTCCGTATAAAGCGCGCGCTCATTTTCGCCGTTCGAATCGACCAGTTCGCGTGCTTTGCCGATGACGTTGATGACGTCAAAGCGAAATCCTCTGACGCCTTTTTTGCACCAAAAATCGACCACGTTTACCAGCTCGTCTCTTGTTTTTTGGTTGTGCCAGTCAAGATCTGCCTGCGTTTTGTCATATAAATGCAGATAATAAAGCTCAGTGTTGCCGAATCTTTCCCAGGCAGGGCCGCCAAACTTTGAAACCCAGTTGGTCGGCAGACTGCCATCTTCTTTTGCAGGACGAAGATAAAAATACTTTTGATGCTCCTTGTCTCCGGCAAGTGCTTTTTTGAACCATTCATGCTCAGTGGAACAATGATTCAAAACCATGTCAAGCATGACGTCGATGCCGAGTTTTTCAAGCTTTGACTGGAGCTCTTCAAAATCTTCCATGGTTCCGAAGAGCGGATCGATCTGATAGTAGTCAGAAATATCGTAGCCGTTGTCGTTTTGCGGCGAAACGAAAAACGGATTGAACCAGATCATGTCGACGTTGAGTTTTTCGATATAATCGAGCTTTTCGATGATCCCGCGCAGATCGCCGATTCCGTCACCGTTGCTGTCGTAAAAAGACTTCGGATAAATCTGATAGATGACTTTTTTGCCTAAATCTTGCATTTTGATTGCCCCCTTGATAAGTAAGATGTTGCCGAAAACCGTGGCGTTGATGCAGGTCAAAACAGGCAGACGCTGCATGGAATTCGCACCACGATCGTCTTCATCAATAAACTACTTCCGTAATTATATGCACTCTCAAAATGTCATTTTCCCAAATATTGCCAAATCAAAACCGGCAAAAAGAGATTATGTACTCGTTGCGCGGGCTTAAAATCAAAGCGTGGTCGTGGCTTTGGAGAATGCGGCCGGATTTTGGACAAGGTCACGATTTTTGAGATGTGTCTGTAAGAGTCGTCTCTTGATTGCGGTCAAATCTGCATTTTTTTTGAATTTGTTCGTAAAAGTTTGCTCGCGGCCGTGGGACAAATGGCGATCTCTGAACCTGTCTGAAAATCCGTGATTTTAAAATCTTTCTTCCGTTGCGGGTGAATCCGCAGTTTCTCAATTTCGCCCGTAGACGGGTACTCCCGTTTGAAGGCGTCCAGTCAAGCGGGTGCTGGTATCTTAAATTAAATTCATTGTTAAAAATGCAGCAAAACGTTGAAAACGCAAAGCTGCAGCAGTTAAATATGAGGTGTTTTTTATGGCTGAAAAGGATTATTCGAAACTTGCTTCAATTATTATTGAAAACGTCGGCGGCAAGGAAAATATTGCGGGGCTGATTCACTGCATCACGCGCCTTCGTTTCACTTTAAGAAACGAAGACCTTGCAAAAGATGAGGTTTTAAAAGAAACTGACGGAATCATCGACGTCATCCATGCGGCAGGTCAGTACCAGGTCGTCATCGGCAATGCCGTGACGAAGGTCTTTGATGCGGTCATGGAAGAGCTTGAAGATGAGCTAAAAGAAAACGATCAGTCGGTTCAACGATCCGAAGCACAAAATCAGTTCGTGAAATTGTTCGGCAATCTGATCGGGTTCGTCACTGGTGCGATGAGCCCCGTCATCGGCGTGATTGCGGCCTCCGGGATCACCAAGGGGATGCTTGCATTGCTGACTCTTCCCCAGCTTGGCGCTCTTTTGGATGCCAAAGGCACGACGTATGCCACGATCAGTGCAATTGCCGATTCGGCATTTTACTTTTTGCCGATTTTGGTGGGAATCGGTGCTGCCAAGCGCCTCGGCGGAGACGTCATCGTTGCAGCGGTCATCGGCGGCGTGATGGCATATCCGACGCTTGTCGAGTGGGGCAGAAGCTTTAAAGGGATGTTTTCGATCGGGGCACTGGATTTTCAATTCTTAAACTACTCGTACTCGATCTTTCCGATGATTCTCGCCGCGTGGATGGCCAAAAAACTCGGTGATTGGCTCAAAGACCGCTTGCCCGACTGCCTCCAGACGATTTTCAATCCGCTGATCACGGTTTTCGTCGTGTCAGTAACAACTTTGGTAGTCACCGGGCCCGTCATTCAAGGCCTCGCAAACGGCATTGCCGCTTTCGTCAACTGGGCCGTTTCGATGTCCGGCTGGGCAGGAGGTCTCATCATTGGCGGCTTCTATCAAGTGCTCGTCATCTTCGGACTTCATTGGGGCGTCGTGCCGCTCGTTTCCCAGCAGATCGTTTCGACCGGCGAAAGTCCGCTGAACGCGATCATCTCTGACACCATGGTTGCTCAAGGTGCCGCAGTTTTGGCGGTTGCTTTAAAATCAAGAAAAGAAGACACGAAAGCTCTTGGGGTTGCTGCTGCCATCTCTGCTTTTTGCGGCGTGACTGAACCCGCTATCTACGGCATCAACCTCCGTTTCAGACGAGTCTTCATCGCAGGTCTGATCGGCTCTGCTGCAGGCGGGCTGGTCACCGGTCTCATGCACGGCACCATGTACGGGTTCACAGGCGGTCTGATTGGCTTTTCTTCGTTCTTCAATCCGGAAGACCCGAGTCAGCTGACCAGTTTCTGCGCTTTTCTCATCTCAAGCATGGTCTCGATTGCGGTCGCTTTTGCCATAACGTGGGTTTGGGGATACAATGACGACATGCAGATGGGCGAAAAAATCGAAAAGAAGAAGCGCCCCGGTGCTCACGTTGCAGAAGCATAGCAAAAAGCGCGTTGGAATTTTCCGACGTGCTTTTTTGTTTCATGAAAATGCAGTGCCGCATCCCTAATTTGTTTGTGATACCTGCGCTTGAGTAAACGGATGACCAGTCTTGAACTGACGAGTGGAGTGTTGAAACCGGCCCGCGCGCGCTCCTCGAAGTAGACAAAAACGAAGCAAAAAGCCTGAATTTTGTCTACCGTAGCCTCCAAACCCGGCCCGCGCGCCCCCCGAAGTAGACAAAAACAGAGTAAAATGCCTTGATTTTGTCTACCGTAGCCTCCAAACCCGGCCCGCGCGCCCTTCGAAGTAGACAAAAACAGAGTAAAATGACTAATTTTTGTCTACTGCTGCCTCCAAACCCGGCCCGCGCGCCCTTCGAAGTAGACAAAAAACGAGCGAAATGCCTGAATTTTGTCTACCGAATCCACCAAAATCGGCGCGCGCGCCCCCCGAAGTAGACAAAAAACGAGCGAAATGCCTGAATTTTGTCTACTGCTGCCTCCAAAATCAGCCCGCGCGCCCCCAAAAGTAGACAAAAACGAAGCAAAAAGCCTGAATTTTGTCTACGCCGCCTCCAAAATCAGCTCGCGCGCCCCTCAAAGTAGACAAAAACTGAGCAAAATGTCTGAATTTTGTCTACTGCTGCCTCCAAACTCGGCCCGCGCGCCCTTCGAAGTAGACAAAAAAC
>ERZ1034980.1495-NODE-1495-length-13790-cov-455.495304_pt1 | contig 13790 bp, 10 predicted proteins | sample MGYA00520622_ERZ1034980 | MGnify/ENA primary metagenome ERZ1034980 (study PRJEB33766, sample SAMN09781791) | gut metagenome | biome: gut microbiome | host: Homo sapiens | place: Madagascar | study: EMG produced TPA metagenomics assembly of the PRJNA485056 data... | reverse complement strand
TCCCATTGCTTTTAAGGAACCTTGGGCAATACCTTTGAGACTCTCTTTACTGAACGCATTTTTTGAGGTTCTGAAAATCACATTTTTATCGGCTAATTCTAATAATTCCACTAGCTCATTGCCCGCTCGGGTAAGCTTTCCACCTCTAGAGACAAATTTATTTAAATACTCATCAATTCCAACCAATTGATCCAGTTTCTTGGCCCAGCCTTCGGCTGTTTTTATAACTAAATTGCCACTTTTGAGTCGTGTCATTCTTCTCGCGATATAGATTTTTTTTAGGGATTTAGTCAAACTTTGCCCTTCTTTGATAGAGTCGGCCAACGAACTATTTATCAATTGATCCAATTCCTGTAAATCTGCTTCGGTTAGATTTCCATTCATGGCTGCTAAGAGTGGATGTTCTTTTTTGAAATCAAGCTTTTCTTCTTTTCTTACAATTTTGTGGAATTCTTTTATTTCATTTTTAAATGTCTTATCCGTAAAAATTGCCAACGATTTGGGATTGGTATAGCTTAACCCTCCGACTTTCGCCATTTGGCTGGATTGTTGGGCTAATTTATCTTTGACAATACTTCCCACTTTGCGTCCGTTAAAAGTGTCCATCTCCTTCAGTGTTTCCGTCAAGACTTTCTTAGCCTCTTCCATTTTTTTATCAAATTGATTGGATGGGGCGGATACAGGGACGATATGTGCCACAGAACTGTAGATATTCCTAATTGTCTTGTCTAATTTTGCAAAATCTGATAACGGTGTTGAAAATTTTCCTTTCGCTTCATTTAAAGCCTCTGTATCAATGATGGCTGATTCACTGTTTTCCTTCACACTAGCTTTAAAATCACTAATTGTTTTTTCCATTTCTTTAGCTAGTGTATGCAAAAGATCATAATAATTGGTTAGCATCGGGAGTTGATAATTGTCAATTTCTCCATTAATGGCTATTTTGACTTTTCCTGATAAGGCATTACTTCTTTGGACTACTTTCCAATCACTTTTAGCACGGTTGATTTCTGCTTGTAATTTATTTTTGGAAGAAGTAATTGTATTTTTAGCCTCCATAACTTCTTTCATATTTATTCTCATTCAAACACCTCATTTGTTACAGATACGTACATGAATATTTTTTCTCTTCTAGTAATTGTTTTCTTAACACTTCAAAAACAAACTTTTCTTCATATTCATTCGTAGGACCTTGTGATATTACTCGTTTTACCATGACTGAATTAAAATAAATTGGATCTACCTCTGCTTGTAATCCAAATGGCCACAAAGTTCCTACGTAATCAATCATCATTTGCGTTTCTGGAATGGTTAATTTTCTCCCTTGAACTGAAACAAATAAACCTAAATCATCTGTAGTAAAAAGCGCTTTAACATCTTTCGTTAATAATTCTTCATCTAATTCAACAATGGTTCCAATTGGATAGATTTCTGTAAAAATTGTGTCAATGAAACGCATAAATTGTTTAAATTGTGACACGGTTAATACAACTTGTTTTTTTAACCAAGCAAAAGTGACACTCTCCTCTCCATAATCAAAGCTAATTTGAATAATCGCACCAATTCTTGGTTTATATTCATAGCTTGTTGCTTGATTGAGGAAACTTTTATAAATATTTTGAGCTAATTGAGGATGACCACCTAAAATTAAACCGAGTTCATTTAGAGCATCCTTTGTTATTTCTTCCGTAAGGTTACTACTTTCTAAAGTAGCCACCCACAACTCCTTTTGTTGTTGATTCATTTTTCTTCCCTCCTTATTGATTAATTTTCATAGTAGTAGCTCCAGCTTTATCATCATTGGCTTTATTTTTTCCGGCAGCAATCATTTTGTTGGTACTGCCTTTAGCAAATCCTTTGTAACTTTCTAGAGAAGAATTGATTTGCTCTATCATTGTTTTGAACTCTGTAAAAGGCCGAGCATTTGTTTGAGAAAAAGACACAGTTTTCATTTTGCCAATTTCTGAAATTGTGTTATTTGCTTTATTGACAGATTGCGTCCATTCCGATAAATCAACACCGCTTTTTACCAATTTTCCCTCACTCCTTTATTACGCATCCAAACTTATTGCAGCCGATAATAGTGCTGATATTTGTGAATTTAACAAACTAATTGTCATCGCTTCGCGTTGCGCTTCTTCTTGTAAGCTAGTCAATTTCCGTTGAAGAGTTTGTAAATTTTCTTGATTTTTTGTGACATATTTTGATAAATCACTCTCTACTTTTCTGACTTTTTCATTGTACTTGTTCCTTCGTGTACCTTTAAAATTATTTTCAGAAATGCTTTTTAACTGACTAGAAACGGTTGATTTCAATTGATGAACATTACTAATCTCTCGAGTTAGTTCACGAATTGCTTTTTCTAATTTTTGAATTCTCTGATCAATTTGATTTTTATTTGATTGCGCCATGTTGACCTGACTACTTAAACGACTGGCTTCAGCGCGCTTTCCAGCTGCTTTCGCTCTTTTTTGCGCTTTTATCGCTTCATCACTCATGGAGCTTCCTCCTTTACTGAATCCCTAAAATCGTTGAAATCACTTGAGCTAATACACCACTAGCCGTATTAAAAAATAAATGGGATGTAAAAATTTTCCGATTCATTTTGATGATTCTCTCAAATTGTTTTGCGTCTTTTTCTTCAACAGCTTTTAGTGCCTGTCTACTGATTTGTTTTGTTTCATCTTCATTTTTTAGTGAAGTAATTACTGCTTTAAAATTAGCTTCAAGTACCGGCCAATCATAAGTAAGTTGTTCATTTTTTTGATAATTCTGATTACCGAATGTCGAATTTTGAATAGTACTATCTGTGATATTCCCAACGGTAGTTGACGAATGTTCTTCATGATTATTCGAATGTATTGTATTGCCTTGTTGAATTCCTGTGTTTAGATTGGCATGGTCTCCGTGAATTACATGGTGATTTCCTTGAATAATTTTTTGTTCCGCAATATTGATTTCTGAATACATATTTTTATGATTGAAGGCCGCTTCCACAGCATTACGGACTTTATTTAAAAATTCAATGTCTTGAAAGTAAATATAATAGTTATCTCCAAAATTTAGTTGGAAAACTAAATATTGCCGACTACTCAGATGATTTTTATAAAGAACATATAAATACCAACCTGAAAATAATGCTACGGGAATACCAATGATAGGAAATGCAAAAATAGAAAAAAGAGAAACGACAAAAATAATGATTATTGGCATAGGTAGTTTCAATTCTTTCCAGCATATAGTTTGGAAATATTGCTTAATTGCAAAGTTAAATGGTCAAAGCGCAATAAATTATTCTTTATGACAAAAAGTTCTGTTTCTATCTCTTGATCTTGTTTTGAATCAATTAATTTTGACAATTCATTATTCATAGTTCTACTCCTTTTTATTCACTTACTAATTTCACCCGTATTGCTGTTCGACCTTCAAAGAAATGGAACTCATCCAATTCTACTGCGGGTTCATTGTAATCAGTTTTTGTTTTAACAAAACTTTGTTCCACCAATCTCGTACCAACCATACCAGCGGGGATATTGGCACGTAATAATTTGTCAGCATCATTAAAACTATTTTCTAATGATTTTTGATTGGTTTGGAAAATAAAGTACATAGCGACTTGGCTACCTTTTTTCAAGAAAATATTTAGATTTTCAGCACTGATGAAAGATTTTTCTACAAACAATTGTGCTTCAGGAATATAAATTAACATAGGCTCATACTCACTCATCATTTGTCGTTGTTCAATTTCCTGTAATAATTCATTGACAAAGCTTCCATATTCAGTTCCTGCAATTACTGTATCAAAACTATCTGCATAACCGCCAAAGCGTTCACTATAGTTAAAGACAATCCGTTGGGCACGACCTCTAAAGTGCTTCATGTCTTCGATAATAACTTTTTCAACAGCCTCATTTTGTTGTGGTGTATCATCACCAATCACAAAGTACCCATGCTCGGCTGGCTTAAAGCCCACTACGTTAGTTGTTTCTTTATCAAAGGCAATTGGGAACTCCATATTTTCCAACATTTGTTGAGTTTGTGGATGATTGTATAAGTTTGCCATAGTAATTGTTTTCGGTAGCATTGGGATTGGTAACGGTGTTTCACCGGTCCATTCTTGGCTCATTTTTTCAATTTCTTGTTCTAAACGATTTAAACGAGCGATATCATTTTCCCCTTCTGCTGGTAAATAGACTTGAACTTCTTGTGGCTGTTCCAATTTTACTTGAGCACGTCCAATAATTTCTTGTGGAATCAAAGCATCTCGTCCAACAACATCACGAATCGCATTTTCTTCTACTAAATACAGACCAATATGAGTTGGAATATTACTTGTCATACTCATCTTAAAGCTATTTGTTCTTAAAACGGTAATAATGGTATACAAACCAACGCTTGCTCCTTCTCGTAGCAATTGATTTAGGACTGATTCAATAGGGTCTTCTAACGGACTTTCTTTAATTGCGTCAAAACCATCAACTATCGTGATAATTACAGGCAATCTTTTTCCAGATTTTGCTTCATATTGCGTCAAACTTGCAACACCGTATTCTGTAAATGCATCTTTTCTTTCCTTGATTTCTTTGCGAATTCGTTTCAAGAATTTAACAAGTTTTTCCTCTTCTTCTAAACGAACTAAATCAGCAACATGTGGTAATTTTTTTAATGGTAATAAACCATTCGTTCCAAAATCAAATAAATTAAATTGGACTTGATTAGGCGTATTCAACCGTGCAAAATTCATTACTAACGTTTGTAAAGCTGTTGATTTACCAAAACCTGGAGAACCATAAATAGCAGTATGATTAAAGTCTTCTAAATCAAAATTAAAGTTTTCTTGTATTTGTTGGTTTGGTATATCTATAAAGCCAAATGGAACTGATAATTGTCGATTTTCTTTCCATTTTTTCTCTTGTAAAGGTGAAACAATCAGTGTTTCAAGAGGTGGAAGCCATGGTTTTTCTGGTAATATAATCTCACTTTCTTTAGCATAATTAGCAATCTCTTGAACAATAGCCTCTAATTGCGTCGTTTTCTCTTCTGTATTAACTGATACTACTTCTTCCTCTGGAAGATCTACAGTTAATAACTCATATTGTCCTAACTGATTAATTAACCAGATTCTTTCATCTACTTTTTCTACCTTAGAGGCAAAAGGATCATAGTCAGCACCACTCCATGCTGATTGAAACAATTCGTAAATTTCATTGTTACCAACTTGCAAGTAAGCACGTCCGGGCTGCGTGATACTTGCCGCATCTGGTGTTTTAATAATTTCGTTTGAATCATTTGAATCTGCTACTTTTAGAGCTAACTTAAAACGTGAATTTGACCAAATCTGGTCATCTACTACACCGCTTGGTTTCTGTGTCGCAAGAATTAAATGTACGCCAAGAGAGCGCCCAATGCGTGCCGTAGACACTAATTCTGCCATAAAATCTGGTTCATTTGCTTTCAATTCAGCAAATTCATCACTAATCAAAAACAGATGTGGTAGCGGATCACTTGGATACTTTTTCTTTTCAGTTAAATCAGTAAGTCCTTTTCCTTGCTTATAAAGCCTTGTATACCCATTAATATGATTTACACCAAATTCACTAAATTTTCGTTGGCGTTTTTGTAGTTCAGCTCGTATGCTTTGCAACGCACGAGCAGAGTTTGCACCATCTAAATTAGTAATAGAACCTAACAAATGAGGAAGTTTGGCAAATAAGTTTGCCATCCCACCACCTTTAAAATCAATTGGTAAAAATCCCACATCTTCTGGCGCAAAATTCACAGCTAATGACAACATATAACTTTGAACAATTTCAGACTTACCAGAACCTGTAGTACCAGCAATCAAGCCGTGAGGACCATGCGCGCGTTCATGTAAATTTAAATAAACAATATCATCTTTTCCACGAACGCCGAGAGGAACAGCTAATGATTTTGAAGTATCATTTTTTTGCCAACGTTTTTTTATATTTAAATCTTTTATTTCTTTCACATTGTATAAGTCTAAAAAATCAATAGCCTCTGGAAGCACATTTTTCTCAACTTCCACATGGTCTAAATTGGCTAATCGCTGAATTGCTTGTTCAATGGAATATGCTGTTGGTAAATGATTAGGCACAAATAGCTGATTCACATATTCGTTATTTTGATTAATTAATGTAGCGGCTTCATTACTTTGATATTCAACAATTGTTGTAGCTGTCTCCGGCAACATATTTAAAGACTCTTTTGCCCAAATCACAGTGACACCATATTGACTCATATCTTCTGCCAAAAACTCATTTAATCCATGTCCCGATAACCAACTTTCATCTAAGATAGATAAAATATAATGTGGTTGAAACTGAACTTTTTCATTACCAGCTTCTCGAACTTGTTGTCGTCGCTTGACGAGCATCTGATAGAATGAATTTAAAACGATATCTCTTGTTTGAGCATTGTGTATAATTCCTCGTAGATTTAAACTTCGAATCATTCCATGTGGTAACCAACGCCAAGAATACCAGTGCTTTTCATAATCTTCTTCGAGAACTAATGTAATAAATTCGACGTCTCGATAAGAATGTAAGACAGAAATTTGAAATAATAACGTTTGAATTGCTGTACACAACACACTAGATGTTCCAGCTAAACCAATTGTTTGTTCTCTCATAGGAATAACAATAGGTGCCTTTTCTAAGAATTTATATGGAGATACCAAGTGCTCCTCTGCTTGTTGACTCAATGAATCTTCTTCTATAGATTGATAATTCGTTGTAAAACTTGCAGGAATACGTCCCATTCCTAAACGAACATGTAAAAAATCTTCATTCGTTGTCATTCGTTCATAAATCCGTGCATGATATTCTTTCGTCATTAAAGCTAATTCATTCATGGAAGGATTCATATACTCAAGGGCTTCTCTTTGCTTTTGTTGTAGCTGTTTTAATTCCGCATTTTCTTTCACTAAATATTGTTCATAATGTTCGTTACGAATCGCATTCTTTTGTTTGATTTCTCTTTTATTTGTCAAATAACTAGATACTGAAAAACCTGCAGTTAATAAACTAGCGCCTCCCATACTAAGCATCATAATCGGATTCCCACCACTTAGAATGCTAGTTGCTCCACTTAAAGTAACCATCCCTAGTGGTGGAACTATCGTCCGCAGTAATTCATTTTTGCTTTCTGTTGGTTTCGCTTTTGGTGCCACAATCTCCACTTTTTTCTTAGGCTCTTTTAAATGAATTCGTGGACTTCTACGAAATGATGGAAAATCAACAGGATATTCTGGTACAAAAGGTTCTTTCACAATTTGCCAAGGGTTCAGGGAATATTCCACACCTAAACTTGTTAATTTTAACTGCTTTTCACGAACTTCAATCATCAATCCATTTATAACTAATTGATCTCCTACACGAAAAGGATAACTTCCCTTTTCCATTAAATAACAATTGTAATATATAGCGTCTTTACCAGGATAAATTATCACTGTATAAGTACCAGTTTCTTTATCTACTGATATATTTACAATCGCATCTGTTTTTAAAGAAATCGCAGAATTTTGGGCAGATGAAATCAAAAAATCTTTTGTTGGTTTATTCGTTGTTACTGTTTCTAATTCTCCAGCAGAAAATATACGATATTTTTCTACCTGATCAAAGACTTCATTATTATAAAGAAGTTTATTTTCTTCATAGGAAAATGTATCTTGGTTCACTGAGACACTCAAATTTTTATCTGTAATCTGACGGTGAATGAGCTGCTTATCAAAATAAAATATATCAAAATAAATACACGAAGAAGTCTGTATCTGATCATTCATAGGAGTAGAAATGGTATAGTTATTTTTTTTCATCTGTTTCACCTTCTAATAGACTCATGTACTTCTTAATTTCTTCCTCGTATTTCGTTAACAATTCTTGTTTCTTCTCCCCATTCATTGTATTGTCTGTTTTTGTCGCATCATATAATTTTGTATATGCATGTAAGATATATTGGTTATCCCCTAGATTTTGAGCAATATCTAATGACTTTTTAAATTCTCCCTTTCCAAGATAAATCCAATAAAGCAAGGTATTTTCACTTGATTTTTGAGACAAATTATTTAAAATAGCTGTTTTTTGTTCATTCGATAAATTATCTAACTGAACCGAACTAACTGCTGCAACATATTTTGCTCCTATAGGTAGCTCTTCAGGAGTATCTTCTTTTAATGTTTTTAAAACTCCAGAATAATTATTTGAAATATACTGAGCTTCTGCAGTGCTCACACGTTCTTGGGCAGGTAACTTTTTCAAAGCATAAATTCCTGTACTCGTCGCAAATATCACCGTAAGAATAAGGAACCCAAAACTAGACCACTTAAACATAAAATAACTTTTTTTAGTAACGAGTTTATTTTCTTTTTCTCTCTTTGCTTTCTCCCGAATAATTTGATCACCAATAATTTTGTCAATTTCATTTATCGTATTGGCTTTTTGTATTTGTTTAGATAAAGAATCTTTTAACGTACCGCTCCCATCAATTAATTGATCGTAATTAAATCTAGGATGTAAAAGAAATAAAATGAGTGCTCGATACTGTTTAAAAAATTGGGTTTTATCGGCAGCATATGGAACAATTGATTTCATGAAACCACGATGCGCAATAAATAATTCTTCACCAAATAGAAATAAATTATTTGGATGAATAAATGGTTGAACTGGAGTATCTAAAAAATCGGTTAGATATCGTACTTTTTGAGCTAATACTAAGCGATTAAAATCATCCATCTTCTTTACCAGTTGAACAATAGATTCGGTATGGTTTGCTTTATAATAATGGATAATCAATTCCTCTTCATTTGCTTGAATAATTTTCCCTTCTAGTAATCCTCTTTTTGCTGTTAAAAATTGTTGAAACTGTTCCAGTTTCTCTAATTCATATTGATGGGCTTGTAAAGTTACTCGAACATATTCTCTCGTTTCCTCCAGATTTATCTTTTCTGAAATATCCTTCAATTCACTCATGAATGATTCTCCTCAATAATTTCTTTTACTAATAACTGATCCCCATTTCCAATGGGATAATCTGCAATTAAATGATTTTCATCCAAATGGATGGGCTTATTTAATACTATTAATTCAAATACCACAGGTAGTTGTATTGACAAATTTTTTAGTGATTCCACCAACAATTGTTTTAGTCGAAAAACAGATACCTGGGTGGGAATCTGTAAATCAATCAATTGATTCGATACATGTAACCCAATACTGATTGACTTCCTTTTGTTCAATTTATTTTCACTCCTCAGCTTTCCTTTCGTACTCGATGATACGAAAAACGATTTCCTAATGAGACTCCTAATAATAAAAGAAGAGCTCCCCCTAAAAAAATACCTACATAGAACCAAAATTTGATTGACGATTTTTGAAGATTTTCATTGGTTTTAATACTTTCAGAAACAGCTATAGTACTTGGTTCTGTAAAGAGATAGGAACGAACTTTTTTTTCAAAATCTACCTCTTGCGTATGCCGTTCTGTTTTAAAAACATCATTTTTTGCATTTTTGACAATTACTTCTTTTTTCATATTGATCTTCTTTTCCAACTCTGTTTTTTTTGTTAAAAACAAATCTGGGATAACGAAATTTGTCTCTGAATTTTTCTTTTGGTTACTATCTTCATAGATAACTTGATTATTCATTCTTAAGATCCCTGACTCTTCTGCTTCCGCTCTCTTTATCGAGAAGAATAGACAAATGGACATTACAATTAAAGCAAGAAATATTTTTGGTATTTTTTTGATTTTTCCCTTCATTTCTGTTCCTCCGGTTGAACAAATAAGTTAAGAACAATCCCTAAAACGAATAGTAATATGAGAATAAAATAGCTTATCCAACTGATTTTCCCACCATTCATCAACATCGTATAACCGTTTTGAATATTTTGAAATGGTGATAAACGATATAACCAATTACTTAATGACCCTGGTTGGGTCGCAATTCCTAGTAATGGTGTCATCATAAAGAATAATCCTAATAGCGAACAGTAAATATAGAGTGTCATTCTTTTAAATTGACGCATACATCCAATAGTTAATAATGTGCCGCCTACAAATACTAAAAAACTATAACTAATCCAAGCTAAATAATTCGCATCTGATACATTCATTGAAAGCATTCCTGAAAAAAGACCTATAATAAGGAATGTTACCGTCAAAATTCTTAAAATATTAGGTCCATTTTGCCAAATTCTTGTGGGTTCAACTAATGCTTCTGCTTCTGTAACTTCTCTTTTTTTCATAAATCCTTGTAAAGTAATCGCTAAGATCAGCATTAAAAATGCCCCAATCAATGTTGCATAATATGGAATTAAAGAAATTTGTCTTGTTTTACCAAAAATTCCTTCTCCTTGAATAGGACTAGATAGAAAATTGAAGACTTTTGGATTATCTGCTCCTCCATCTTTTGTATTGGCTAACACTTTTTCAAAAGTTTTTGCATAATCTTCATTTTCTTTTGTTGACTTTTGTGACGCCTCAATAGAATCATTTAAATTGGTTAAAATATTTTGAGCATTATCCTGTACTTTGGTTGTAGAAGTTTTTAATTCTTTGATTGTTGGAGTAACATCTTTTACTTTTGCTGCTGATTCTGCAGTTGTGGTACTCATTTCTTTGGAAGTTTGAATCAAAGACTGCATTCCCTTAACCAAACTGTTTAACTCCGAATCAACGGTAGTAGTAGTATTTTCTTCTGGATGAGGGTTTTCTGTAGTTATGACAGACTCAGCCTCTAATGGTATGGTTTCTTTCCAAGAATCATAGGCAATATTGATTTGCTTCATTGATTCGCTATACCAATTATTTAATTTATTAGCTTCTTGTAATAATTTTTCAGGAACGGTCATTAAATTTAGTGTTCCATATAACGTTGGTTGAACTTCTGCCGTATTTTGATCTACTTCTGTACCAATTATTTTTTGTAATTTATTGATTTGTTCTACTGTATTTTGATATAACTTATTACCGGTATTTTTATATTCATTCAATAATTTTTCAGTAATTATTTCTTCTTTTTCTTCATCTGTAATATTATCGTACATCCAGTAAATAGAATCTTTTCCAGCCAATTCTTTGATTGATTTATCTTTATTTTTCTCTTGGTTCAGCATATTTACATAATCATGAATAGATAAGGTTTCGTTAGGTGTGCCGAACAAGGTAACAACCTGTTGAGCAGCATTATCTAGTACTTGAATTTGTTTTAAAAGTTCCGGAATATCTTGTACTAGTGGTTTGTCCATAGGAATATAAACAGCAAAGGATCCTTCATTTTGAATTTCATCATTAACCTTCCAAGAATAATCAATTGATTGATAAGCTGTTTGTTGTTGTTCTGTTGTTAACGTCCATTCTAGTGGTATTTCTATCGAAAAACTCACTGTATTAGGAAGAGAAGCCGTTTCTGATTTGAAATTGTCTATAACTTCTTCTGAATTATTTTGATTCTCTTTTTCACTAATATTTTCTGAAATTCCATCCTTGATTTTTATTGGTTGAGGAATAATAATTTGTGTAGGAGTTGACTGAATCGTTGGAATTTTATATCCAGCCTTCTCTAACTGAATATTTATCTCACTTTTTATTGTATTCATTTGATTTTGATTCAAAATAAATGCAATATTTTCATGATTTGAACCTTCTAAGACAATCCTATTTTTCTTAGTTGTATCTAAAGAAAAAGTTACTTTTTTAGGTATTGTAATTGTATGGTCATGTATTTGTTTTGGCTCTAAATATAAAAATTGAACGTCAGCTCCAAATCCTATTCCAGAATCTTTCGCATATTTATCAACAATTTGTAATTCATTACGAAAAATGATTGTTTGATCAGATGTTAAAATGCCATTTTCTTCTAACTTGTCAATTAATTTTTTTAGACTTTCATATGGCAGTTGAGCAATCAAGTTTTGTAAATTTTCTTCATAATTTTTCTTCAGTTTAGGTATATTTTCTTTTTCCCCTGTAATTAATTGAATGATTGCTTGTTTAACTTGTTCATCTGTCGCTGTTTCAGGTGTTGCTTCTGAGTCATTGTAATATGTTTTTGCAATTTGTTTTTTTAGCGCAGTTAATTGTTCTACTTGACTATGTAGTTCTGCGATTTCCATTTGTAACTCTTTTATTCTATCTGCTTGTGTTTCTTGAAAAAGTTTAGATTCTGCCAAAAAATCTACATAAACTCCGGATTCCCCTTGGTTATTAGATAAATAAAAGTTTCCCATCTGATCAAGTATTGTTGTATTCAATTGATCAAATTCTTTTTTATAATCAGTTGTCGCTTTTTCCCATTGATTGACTAGTTGCTTTTTATGCAACTCGTATTGTTCATTAAATTGCTGAACAGATTTCTTTATTTTTTCATTTCCTTCTTTTGAATATTCTTCAACAGATTTTTTCACACTCTCAGTTGTCTCACTACTTGACGTTAAATGAGCATTATTATTGTCTAGTAATGATTGAACGGATTTCACAAATGCTTCTTGCTCTGCAGAAAATAATTTATTATCCTCATCTAAAATGCTAGCAGTATTTAATACTGTCGTATAACTTGTAGGAATTTCTTTAAAAGGAGTATATATTTCATTTTCTAAATCAGCTTGTTGATCCAATTGTGTGTCTACAATTTGTGTGATATTTTGTTGTGCTTCTGCTAGATTATTGACAATACTCGAAAAATACATTTGAATCACACGACGATTGAATTCTTTTAAAATTCCGTTTACTTGGTTTTGAATCATTTGATTCGTAATTTCATTTTGTCCATCTCTTACTTGATACTCTATTTGTGCTTTTTCTGGCGCAATGGCTTGTAAAGATAGTATTTTTTCAGAAAAATCTTGAGGAATAATAATTTGTGCATCAAATTGACCATTTTCAACTCCAGAAGTAGCAATATCACGTGTGGCTGTTTCCCATCGATTTGTTGTATCTTTATTAATTAAAGTGACGAAATCTGTACCTAATGAATAATACTTTCCTTCAAAGGATGCTCCTTTGTCTTCGTTAACTAAAACATATTGCATCTTTGACGACTGATCATTAGCCACTCGTACCATATTTTTATCTTTGAATCCAAAATAAACTAAACTTGATAGTAATAGGACACTTAGTCCAACGATAAAAATATATGGAATAATCTTTTTTACCTTTGCTCTCATCTTCTTCTCTCCTAAAAAAAAAGCGTTAGCACAATTTCTTGCACTAACGCTCGAATCCTTCACAACTAAAAACCAAATGAACTTGCATCTTGACGATCTCGTTCTGCCACTGTATCGGCATATTTGTTCAATTGACCATTAATGCTTTCTAATAATTGTTCCATTTGTTTGACATTACCTTCCAATTGATTGTATTGTTCTAAATACGCTTGGAATGCTTGTCCTTTCCATTCTTGTGCGATTTGTTGATTCATATTATTCACTTTTCGGATGGCATCTTGAATTTGAGAAGATGCTTGTGAATAGACTCTCGCTTGTGATTTAAGTTGTTCAGGTGTGACTGCAATGCTTCCTGTCATCAAACTTACCTCCTTTAAAATAACTGAAAATACTATCATAAGTCTAAATCATTTATTTTTTCTTGCTTATTTTTAAATTTCATTTTTTTTACATATACAAGAATAACAATGTTTATTTACTGATAGTTTTTCTTTTTATGTCATTATTCTAATATAAAATAAAAAATTTGACCTAGTGATGTCACAAAAGATCGTTTTGAACTCATAATCGTTGTTTTTTGTATTATTTTTTATCATATAAACTAAAATA
>ERZ1034980.1486-NODE-1486-length-13848-cov-13.677518_pt1 | contig 13848 bp, 14 predicted proteins | sample MGYA00520622_ERZ1034980 | MGnify/ENA primary metagenome ERZ1034980 (study PRJEB33766, sample SAMN09781791) | gut metagenome | biome: gut microbiome | host: Homo sapiens | place: Madagascar | study: EMG produced TPA metagenomics assembly of the PRJNA485056 data... | reverse complement strand
GAGGCTGATAGTCTAGGCTAGCCTCAATCAAGATATGAGTATCAGCCTTAAAAACAGTCTTGATTTTGATATTTTTGTCTTTTAATCCGATGAGTTCTGTGGTATTCTTAAGTTGTTCCATAAGGTCTTCCTAATGATGGTTTAGTCGCTTTTCATTATAAGTCTTATGGAGCTTTTTTGATATACTGAAAAAGCTCCATAATCTCTGTGGTGGATTTACCCACTATAGAAATTATAGAGCCATTTTTTACTGTTTAATTTAATCCAACTTGAGTTTTACTAGTCAGTTGTCCGTTTTCAAAAGTGAGTGTGATATTTGGGGTAGATGTACTAGATTTGATACCACTTGTCCAACTTGCTTGGAGCTCGGCTTTGTCTGATGAAATTGCTTCAGATAATGTGTCTGGTACTCCAAGTATATCTTTTGCTTGAGTCAAGCTAATGCCGTTCTCTAATTTGTTATATTGTTTTTGAGTGATTTTTGCATCACGTACAAATTGAAAATTATTGATAGTGCGGACGATAGTGCTGTCTTCGAGAAGTTGTGCTGTAACAGAGACATTATCAAATGTCCATGTATAGCCCTTGAGTGTGACATCTCCAGCTGGGGTGTCAAATTGTTTAGCGGGTTCACCAAAGAGGGATTTTAATTCAGCAAGGCTTGAACCACCTTTGAAATTTTCATCTTTTGATCCGACTTTGATTTTATCAACATTAAAGCGAACGTCTTGGTGTTTGGCTGTTTGGAGTTGTGTAGTAGATGTAGTGGTTTCAGTTTTGTTTGATTGAGACTGGCTTGAGCAAGCACCTAGCGTCAGTATCGTTAAACAGAGACCTGTAATAATACTAATTCTTTTCACGATTACCTTTCCTATTCTAGTTGGTTAAATTCATTATACCATAGTTGGACAGATTTTAGTATTGTGGTTATTTAAGGATGATTTGAGCGATAATTGGGCTGATGAAGACGTACATGATACCTGTGATACCGATAGCAAGTCCCGCCATGGCACCTTCGACGTATCCATATTTTAAAGCGGCGCCAGTACCAACTGCGTGACCGGTCCCTCCTAAGGAAAGTCCGATTGCAACTGGGTCGGTAATACGTAGCAATTTTAAAATAACCGGTCCTAAAGCACTGGTCAAGATACCAGTAATGACTACGACGACAAGGGTAATCGTAGTGAGACCACCCATTTTTCCAGTAATCCCGATAGCCATAGCTGTTGTGACAGATTTTGGAAAGAGTGAAATAGCGAGGAAGTATTTCATACCGAAGGTTTTGGCGATGATAGCTGTGAAGCAAGTGTTGACGACACAAGCTAAGAAAATACTGATGAGGATACTTCTGATGTGGTGTTTCATGAGGTGGAAGGTCCGATAGAGAGGAATCCCCAGAGCGACAGTAGAGGGACCGATAAGCATATTTAAATAGCTCCCGCCGACATAATAATCTTTATAGGAAATATGAGTGACCTTTAAGAATACAATCAGTATGACGGTCGCAATGAGAAGTGGGGTGGTGAGTGGATGTGGTAAGCGTCTAAAAATCATCATCCCAATGTAGTAGGCAAAGATACTGACAAAAATACCGAAAATCGGGTTAGACGTTAATTGGCTCATTTGTGGCCTCCTTTTTCTTCATAATCGCCTTCGAAGCGTCTTTTGATAAATTGGACGACCAGACCGATAACTGCCATATTAAGGAAAAGAGGACCAAAGATGATAATAACAATGCCTAGAAGGTAGGGTTTAATGTCATTATAATGCTCCATAACACCGACTGCGGGTGGAAGAAATAGGATTGTCATGTTAGCTAACAAGAAATTTCCCACGGTATCAATATGCCTAAGGCGAATCCATTTAAATTCGAGCGTAAGGAAGAGCAAGACTAAACCAATAATACTCCCAGGAACAGGTAGATTTAGTAAGGTTGATAAGGCTTCACCGACAAACGAAAACAGTAAAATAATCATGAATTGGATGTATAATTTCATAATAGTCTCCTTCAATAATAGTTTACTACTATAAAAATAATATGCAAGATGTATAAACGTTTTCATTACATTTTCATGACTGAAAATAGGAGTGTGATAAATTTTGAAGATTGATTTTTTAAACTTTCTAAGTTGGGACTGCAAAATTTTGAAATTCTCCCTAGTCACTGGAATTATAAAAAGAGGCTGAGTGCTTGTCTCAACCTCTGTCTATTTATTCACTCTTGTCAATATCATTGCGAAGAGCTTCCAAATCTAATTTTGCATGCAGGTAATTGCGGTCCTGGACTGGGAAACGTTGGTCAAGTTGGTCAACAGCACCGAGCTCAATTTGGCCGTATTCTAGGGTGTAGTCCATGATATGGCCTCCAAAGCTAAGGTCATCAGAAATGAAGTGGAGGTGGTAACCTGCAACGCTGATACCATGGAAGATTTTCGGTGTCCAAATACCTACGATTGTTCCAGAAATATCTGTTGCAGAATGCTCTGGTTGGTTGTTGGCAACTTCAGCAAATTTAGTATTGGTCTCTGATTTAGGAATCATACGAACGTGCATATTGCTGAAGTGCCCTTTAATTTTAATAGAGCGGAAAAGATTTTCGCCATCGTAAAAGGACTCCATCTTTTTGGCTAAATCTTGATCGTTGATTGGGTCGTATTGATTGAACATAACCTCAGTTTGATGAGGAACGACCGCAGCATAGGGACTTTCTCGTTAGGGTCAACTTCAATAACCTGAACCTGACCATTTTCACTCTTTGTTTGATAGGCTTTGCCGTCGATGACGATCAATTCGCCGTCAATAGCATTAAGAGTTCCGATTCCGTGGTCACCATATTGAAGAAGGTCTTTTATTTTGAGCGTTCCTCCATATAAACCCGCAAATAAGGCACTCAAGGTATTGTATTGAAATAATTTAATGGTTTCTGACATACTATCTATTTCCAATCTAATGTTGCAACTTATTACTATGTAGTAGATTATAGGTGTGGAAACTTAAAGAAGTCTGAAGAAAATATAGCCATTTCATGTCAAATATAATAAAACCGACACAAATAGCTTGCGTCGGCTGATTTTCTATTCTGGTGAATCGGTAATTGGAGTGACTTGATGGAAGATGAGATACCACACTTCGTGACGCCTCCAGATGCTGGTGTGCTGAGCACCGTTTAATTGGTAGCTTACTAATTTTGTTTTTTGACTGATAGTTTTTATTTGGAAATATTGAAAATTGCAGGGTTCAAATCGAGCTAGCTCTAAAAATTCTTTAGCTGTCTGGTAATGACCCTTTTCGTCAATCATAAAGAAATCGTCAGAGATGTAAGTTTCATAGTCAGGAATTTTTGATAGGATGATTTTCTCGTTTTTGTATAATTTTTTAGAGACATTATCGAAAATTTCGTCTTCTGGGATGCTGGCAGGTTCGACATGGATATCAATGTCATAGACTGAAAATTCCTTGCTCAGCAATTTCTCAACTTGCTCGGTGATAGCATGACTTTCATAGACCGAAAGGTCAGGATTCATTTCAAGAACAAGGTCCAGATAAACATTGCTACCGTAAGTACGTCCACGCTGGGATTTAACCGCTGAGATTTTAGGAATTTTCAAAATCGCTTCTTCGTATTTTTTGAGTTGCTTGTCATCAAAGCCGTCGGATAGGCTAAAGGCACTTTCCATGAAAATATCATAAGCTGTTTTGAGAATGAAATAAGTAATCACAATGGCAGCTAGGCGGTCAATGATAGGGAGGTTCAGAGAGGCTGCAACAATTGCTACTGACGTCCCGATAGAAGTGACTGCATCAGAAAGATTATCCTTAGAGGCAGCGACAAGAGCACTAGATTTCACCTTTTTAGACAAGCGTTTATTGTAGGCATAGACACCTAACATGACAATGGCTGATAGAAAACCAACGATGGCTCCGAAAGGGTCGATTTCAGTTGTCTGGTTAGAAAAAAGTTTTTGAATGGTTTGAATCAACACTTGAAAACCAACAACAAACATGATGAAGGAGGTAATTAGGCTAGCTAAATCTTCAATTTTCCAGTGTCCAAACCGGTGGTCTGCATCGGCAGGTTGGCTAGCTAAGTGGAGACCGATGAGCAGCGCAACATTTCCTAAGATATCGGATAAGTTATTAAATCCGTCTGCGACTAGAGAGGTTGCATCTAAGCTGTATCCAGCAATGAGTTTAGCAGTCGCCAGGGAAATATAGGCTACAATGCTGACGACTGGTCCACGTTTGGCCAAGGCTAAGTTATCAGATGGTGATGGCATAAACACTCCTTTGACTATGAAAAAACTATCCCCCTATTTTATCATAAAATGGGCTATAACTAAAGTCAAAAAAAGACTGAACCAAGAGGAACAGTCTTAAAATATTATTTGTGTTTGGCAAAATAAGCCTTAGTTTCCTTGATGATAATTGGTGACAAAGCTAAGAGGGCAATCAGATTTGGTAGAGCCATCAATCCATTAACGATATCGGCAACAATCCAGATAAGTTCTAACTGTAGGAATCCTCCGAGTGCTACCATGATGACAAAGATTGTACGATAGATACGGATGTGTTTTGTACCAAATAGGAATTCAAAACAACGTTCACCGTAGTAACTCCATCCAAGGATAGTTGTGAAGGCGAAGAGAATTAGACAGAAAGTCAAGGCAAGTGTTCCTGGTGTACCAAAAACTGTTGAAAAGGCGGCTTGTGTTAGCGGAGCTCCTTCTAAGCCTTTGGTCATCCATTCACCACTGACGATAATTGATAAACCTGTTAGGGTACAGATGATGATGGTATCGATGAAGGTACCTGTCATTGAGATAAGACCTTGTTCAACAGGTTCATTTGTCTTGGCAGCAGCGGCAGCGATAGGGGCTGACCCTAGACCAGATTCATTTGAGAAAACACCACGCGCAATCCCTTTTTGAATGGCCTCCTTGGCAACTGCACCAGCGAAACCTCCGACTGCAGCAGTTTCTGTGAATGCACCTTTAAAAATTAATGTGAGAGCCTCTGGCAATGCTTTTGCGTTGAAACCGATAACTGCCAAAGTTGCAATGATGTAGATGATAGCCATGAATGGCACGATTTTTTCAGATACTTTTGAGATTGACTGGATCCCGCCGAAAATAATGATAGCAACAATAACGGCGATGACAATGCTGACGATTTTTGGTGAGATACCAAAGCTGTTTTCGAGCGATGACGTGATTGAGTTAACTTGTGAGAAAGTACCAATCCCGAAGAAGGCAACGAGGATACCAGCTACGGCAAAGAAGATAGCCAATGGTTTCCATTTTTGTCCCATACCGTTGACGATATAGTACATTGGACCGCCTGAAATTTCACCGTTAGCGTCTTTGGTACGGTATTTGATAGCGAGAAGCCCTTCAGCATATTTAGTTGCCATTCCGAAGAAAGCAGCTACCCACATCCAAAAGAGAGCACCAGGTCCACCTGCTTTAATAGCTGTTGCAACCCCAACGATATTCCCTGTACCAACAGTTGCAGCAAGGGCAGTTGCTAGAGCGGCAAAGCTGGAAATATCACCACTTCCTTTATCCTCTGTGAAGATGAGCTTAAAGGCTTTTGGCAATTTCAAGACTTGCAACAAACCTAGTCGGACGGTTAGGTAGATACCAGTTCCGACCAAGAGGACAAGTAGCGGGGCACCCCAGACGATGTTGTCTAGCGCAGTGAAAAACTGTAACATAAAAATCTCCTTAAATTTTATGAAATGAATAAACAAAAAAGAAGTTACCTAGCGAGATAACTTCTGGAAATGGTAAGCTAAAAAACACCTTGAAAATAACACAATTTCAAAATGGTCTGTATCAAGTTCTTGGAATTTAGCTTCTGTCCTTTTGCCTGAGAGATTGGGGGAGTCATACTCCTCTTGCCCCTTCGGCGCCTAATGCGTTGAAAAACGTTTCGGTCTCTCCAGAAGTCCGTCAGTCAATCAGTCCTGTCTTACGACACCTGAGAGTGCAATTCCTTCGGCGAAAGCGGTGCTTTCTTCTCCTGAATGACATCATTCGGTTTCAATTTCAGTTATTACATTTATTGATTTTTATTTTATATTGAAAAACGAACTTTGTCAACCTAATTTTCTTAGAAAGTTGCGAAATTTGGGTAAAATACAGTGTGAATGGACAATCCAAGTTCTAGATACTCCCATCAGCAGTCAATTCTGCTATAATACTAACTAGAAATGTGAGGTTCATCATGGAATTTAATTTAGAACAAGTCAAGGTTTTTGAAAATTATGAAATTGAAAAGTGGGAAGATGGAGAGGTGATTTTATCGACCAAGGTTGTGGACTCTTCGCTCAATTATTATGGTAATGCACATGGTGGCTATTTGTTTACGCTTTGTGACCAGGTGAGTGGGCTTGTGGCTATTTCGACCGGTTTTGAGGCGGTAACCCTGCAATCAAATATTAATTATCTCCGTGCGGGTCGCTTGGGGGATGACTTGACGGTTATTGGGACTTGCGTTCATAATGGCCGTACAACCAAAGTCGTTGATGTGCACATTAAGAATCAAAAAGGAGAAATGGTGACGACGGCTATTTTTACCATGTTTGTGACTGGAGCGCGCAAGGAGTAATGCGATAGAGGAAGAGTAGAAAATTTATCACACTTTTATTGATGACGAGAGTGATTTAAGGATTCTCGGAGGTGTAACAAAAATCGAAGTCCTTGTCTTACTGATTTTTATTACACTCTCTTTTTCATTGGGAAAATTCCTTTAAAAATGATATACTAGAAAGGCAATTTTGGCGCTAGCTGGGTTCTTGTGAGATTTGGCTAGCGCTAGCTTATGGCGAGCGAAAGCGAGCTGAAAAAGTATCAATAGTATGACAGGAGTAAGCATGAATCCTCTACTAAATGGAATGAATGACAAGCAGGTCGAGGCGGTTCAAACGACGGAAGGACCTCTTTTGATTATGGCGGGCGCGGGGTCTGGTAAGACGCGTGTTTTGACCCACCGTATCGCTTATTTGATTGATGAGAAGTTTGTCAATCCATGGAATATTTTGGCCATTACCTTTACCAATAAGGCTGCGCGTGAGATGCGTGAGCGTGCCATGGCTTTGAATCCAGCAACGGAAGAAACGCTGATAGCAACCTTCCACAGCATGTGTGTGCGTATTTTGCGTCGTGAAGCTGACCATATTGGCTACAATCGTAATTTTACCATTGTGGATCCAGGTGAGCAGCGCACGCTTATGAAACGAATCCTTAAACAGCTCAATGTAGATCCGAAAAAATACAATGAACGTGCTATCCTTGGCACTATCTCGAATGCTAAAAACGGCCTTTTGGATGAAGTAGCTTATGAGCAGCAGGTTGGTGATATGTACACGCAAGTCGTCGCTAAATGTTATAAGGCCTATCAAGTAGAACTGCGTCGTAGCGAAGCTATGGACTTTGACGACTTGATTATGATGACGCTTCGTCTCTTTGACCAAAATCCTGATGTCCTAGCCTACTACCAACAACGCTACCAGTATATCCATGTCGATGAGTATCAAGATACTAACCATGCCCAATATCAGTTGGTGAAATTGTTGGCATCACGTTTCAAAAATATCTGTGTGGTTGGGGATGCTGACCAATCCATCTATGGCTGGCGCGGAGCTGACATGCAGAACATTCTTGATTTCGAGAAAGACTATCCTGAGGCTAAGGTGGTCCTTTTAGAAGAAAACTATCGTTCGACAAAGAAAATTCTTCAAGCGGCTAACAATGTCATCAATAACAATAAAAATCGCCGTCCCAAGAAACTCTGGACACAAAATGATGAGGGCGAAAACATCGTTTACTACCGTGCCAATGATGAACGTGACGAGGCTGTTTTTGTTGCTTCAACCATTGATAATATCATTCGTGAGCAAGGAAAGAACTTTAAAGACTTTGCTGTTCTTTACCGTACTAATGCTCAGTCACGTACCATTGAGGAAGCCCTGCTCAAATCTAACATTCCTTACACCATGGTCGGTGGGACCAAGTTCTACAGCCGTAAGGAAATTCGTGATGTCATTTCTTATTTGAATATTATTGCCAATACAGCGGACAATATTTCCTTTGAGCGTATTGTTAATGAGCCCAAGCGCGGTGTCGGTCCGGGGACGCTTGAAAAAATTCGTCTTTTTGCCTACGACCAGCAGATGTCGCTACTAGATGCCTCATCAAATGTCATGATGTCACCATTAAAGGGAAAAGCTGCGCAAGCCGTTTGGGATTTGTCAAAACTTATCCTAGATTTACGAGACCATCTGGATGATATGACAGTGACAGAAGTCGTGGAAGCCGTTCTCGACCGTTCAGGCTATCTAGAAGCACTTCAAGTACAAAATACCTTGGAATCACAAGCCCGTATTGAAAATATCGAAGAGTTCCTGTCAGTTACTAAAAACTTTGATGAGAACAAGGAAGTAGCTACTGGGGACGAGATAGGTCTTGACCGCTTGTCACGTTTCCTCAATGATTTGGCCTTGATTGCAGATACTGATGATGTCGATGCCGAGACTGCTGAGGTGACCTTGATGACTCTCCACGCAGCTAAAGGTTTGGAGTTTCCAGTTGTCTTCTTGATTGGCATGGAAGAAGGGGTCTTTCCATTATCACGCGCATCGGAAAGTCCTGAAGAGTTGGAGGAAGAACGTCGTCTCGCTTATGTTGGGATCACGCGGGCGGAAGAAATGCTTTTCTTGACCAATGCCAATACGCGGACGCTTTTTGGTAAGACAGGCTACAATCGTCCAACGCGTTTTATTCGTGAGATTGATGAGGAACTCTTGCAGTACCAAGGTTTGGCTCGACCAGTCAATTCATCATTTGGTGTTAAGTACACTAAGGAACAACCGACACAATTTGGTAAGGGCATGAGTCTGCAACAGGCTCTTCAGGCTAGAAAAGCTAGCGCTCAGCCGCGCTCAAACCGTCCAGCGCAGCCATTTACCAAAACTAGCGGAGCTGTTCCTTTTGGTTCGGCTAAAGCCAATGGGGCTGGCGCTACAACTTCATGGGAAATCGGCGACATCGCTCATCATAAAAAATGGGGTGATGGCACTGTTCTGGAAGTTTCAGGTAGCGGTAAAACTCAGGAATTAAAAATCAATTTCCCTGGTATCGGTCTGAAAAAACTGTTAGCCAGCGTCGCACCAATCGAGAAAAAATAATAGTTATAGGGTATAGTTTAAAACTATGCCTTTTTAAGTCGAATAAGTATTAGTCAAACCTCCAAAAAAGGACTACAATATTGGTGATTTCAAAAGTTTGGAAAAGGAGACGCTTTTATGACACAAGAATGGAGTTTTGAAACAAAACAATTGCATGCGGGACAATCAGTTGACCCCGCCACTAAATCACGTGCGGTGCCGATTTATCAGACAACCTCATATGTGTTTGACGACGCTCAAAATGCAGAAGATGCCTTTGCCTTGAAGTCAAATGATAACATTTATACGCGAATCACAAATCCGACAACAGCTGTTTTTGAAGAACGTGTCAATGCTCTTGAAGGCGGTGTTGGTGCTTTGGCAACAGCTTCGGGTATGGCAGCCATTACGTACACAGCTCTAGCACTAGCCCACGCTGGTGACCACATCGTTTCTGCGACAACAGTTTATGGTGGCACTTTCAATCTTCTAAAAGAGACCCTACCTCGCTATGGAATCACAACTAGCTTTGTTGATGTTGCAAATTTTGCTGAGATTGAAGCGGCTATTCAAGACAATACGAAATTCATTATTGCTGAGACTTTGGGAAATCCGCTTGGTAATGTTGCCGACCTTGAAAAATTGGCTGAGATTGCGCATGCCCATCAGATTCCTTTGGTCATTGACAATACCTTTGGTACACCTTACTTGATCAATGTCTTTTCACATGGTGTTGATATTGCGGTTCATTCTGCGACGAAATTTATTGGTGGTCATGGGACTTCCATTGCGGGGGTTATCGTGGACAGCGGTAACTTTGACTGGGAAGAATCGGGTAAATTCCCGCAATTCGTTGATGAAGATCCGTCTTACCATAACTTGAGCTATACGCGTGATATTGGGGCAGCTGCTTTTATCACTGCGGTGCGCACGCAATTGCTCCGCGATACAGGTGCTTGCCTATCACCTTTCAATGCTTTCTTGCTGCTTCAAGGGCTTGAAACCTTGTCATTGCGCGTGGAACGTCATGTTGAAAATACTAAGAAAATTGCAGCTTACTTGGAAGAGCATCCAAAAGTTACTAAGGTCAACTATGCTAGCCTGCCATCAAGCCCTTACTATGAATTGGCTCAGAAATACCTGCCAAAAGGTGCTAGCTCAATCTTTACTTTTAACGTTGCAGGCGGTGCAGAAGCTGCCCGCAAGGTGATTGATAGCCTAGAAATTTTCTCTGATTTGGCTAATGTGGCTGACGCGAAGTCTTTGGTGGTTCACCCAGCAACAACGACTCATGGTCAAATGAACGAGGAAGATTTACGTGCCTGTGGTATCGAGCCAGAGCAAATCCGTGTTTCTATCGGTCTTGAAAATGTTAATGATTTGATTGCCGACTTGAGTCAAGCACTTGATAAGATTTAACGTTCAAAACTAGGTGAGAGCCTAGTTTTTTGCTATAATAAATCCAAAGGAGAAGACCATGGATTTTGTATTTGACCTGGATGGCACACTTTGTTTTGACCGCATGACTATTGCAGAGGACATCAAAGAAACCTTGTATAGCGCCCCTAGCTTCGGGCATGAGGTGACTTTCGCTTCCGCCCGGTCTTACCGTGACTGCATTGATTTGCTGGGAAATGAGCTGATGCGCAACCGCGTTATTGGTCTCAATGGTGGGCTAGCTTATCAGGATGCTCAACTTATCTTTCATCGTCACTTGACCAAGACCTCTTATGAGCTCGCCTTGACTTGGTGCCATCATCATGGCCTGCCCTATTTTGTGGACGACGATTTTAACTACGCGCATTTTCGAGGTCAGAAGATTCCTTTTATCTCAAGTGTTGATCCCTTGGGGCTGGCTAGCCGTTTGGACATAGCAGAGCTGCACAATCCGATCAAGACGGTTATTTATATGGGAGACCATGAGAATCTTATTGAACCATTCATGGCAGAGCTTAATGCCTTACAGGAGATGGATGTGGATTATCATGCCCATGAGAAATGTCTCTACCTCAATCCCTTTGAAACCAACAAGGCAACGACCATCATTGACTGTCTGGGACATAACTTTGTGGCATTTGGTAATGACAAGAATGACATTGCTATGTTTCAAGCGTCAGCCCATGCTGTTCAAGTTGGGGACTTTGCGCTTTTACGTCCTTTCGCTGATGAAATGACCAGCGCAGCCCATGTTTCCCAAAAAATCCAAGATGTCTTTGAGAGGTTTTCACATGTCTAAATACCAAACTATTAAGCGACTTTTTGAGGAGAAGGCGGATGCTGATAAGGCTGAAGCCATGGCAGCCTACATGAAAAATCATTTTCGCTTTTACGGGATTCAGACGCCTGAACGTAAGGCGATTATCAAGGAGTTTTTGAAGGCAGAGAAGAAGCAGAAGACCGTTGACTGGGCTTTTTTGGATGCTTGCTGGGCGGATGAGCATCGGGAGTTTCAATATGTGGTTAAAGATTATCTGGTCGCTATGAAAAAATGGCTGCGCTTTGATGATATCACTCGGATTGAAGCTTATGTCCGTAGCAAGCAGTGGTGGGATTCCATTGACTTTTTGGATACCATTATTGGGTATATTGGTCTTGAGGATAAGCGTGTAGACGAGCTGATGCTAGCTTGGGCTCAGGATGAGAATTTCTGGGTGAGACGCTTGGCTATTAACCATCAACGAGGGAGAAAAAATCTTACCGATATTGATTTGCTTGAAAAAATACTGGTTCTGAATTTTGGTAGTGATGAGTTTTTCATTAATAAAGCCATTGGCTGGGCTTTGCGTGATTATTCAAAGTCAAACCGTGATTGGGTGGCAGACTTTGTAGCTCGTTATGCGAAGAAGATGGCTCCGCTGTCAGTTCGAGAGGCGAGTAAGTATCTGTAAACATAACAAAGACATCCTAAACGTGCTAGGATGTCTTTTAATGCAATTATTGACCAGTATTCCCATTTTTTAAAGCAGAGCGCCAGCGATGTTGTAAGAAAACAATCGCGATAACCGCTGTAAAAAGCGGAAGATTGAGCATAAAATGATCGTCGTGGATGCCAAGGAGTTCAGCCCATTTTGGATTAAGATAGCGGATAGCCCATTCTAAGACCGAGATGACACCAAGAGGAACCGCATATAGTATAGAGAGGCGGTTAACACGACTAGTCTGTCTTACTTTAATTTCCTCATTGGTTGGATTGAAAGGTGTGTTGCATCTATTTAGGATTCCGATAAGGATGGCTGGCATAAGAAAAATCAGTAGGTAGATTAACCAGTGAAGATAAAAAATCAAGGTCATTAGTCCCTTTTGATAAAAAATTTGAGAGACTAAGGCTCCTAAAATTGCACAAGCAAGAGCAACTAAGCAAATAATTGTCCAAAATCGGCGACTTCGTTTCATCTCTTTTTTGAGAGTATCAGTAGCGACTAACCGATTTGTGACCCACAATAATAATTTTTCCATCTAAAATCTCCAAAACATTGCATTAGAATTATAATACGATGTTATACTATTGCTGAAATTAGCTGTCAAGAATGAACCTTAGTCTAGAATTTAAACCAATTTCAAAATATTATTTCCGAACAAATCTTTAGTTTTTGCAGCTTTTGTGGGGTATAATAAGGTTACAATAAGGAGGATAAACAATGACAACATTTCTTGGAAATCCCGTAACATTTACGGGTCAGCAATTGCAAGTAGGAGATAAAGCGCTTGATTTTAGCTTGATAGCGTCAGACCTATCTAAAAAATCATTGTCTGATTTTGATGGCATGAAGAAGGTTATTAGCGTTGTGCCGTCGATTGATACGGGGATTTGCTCAACCCAGACACGACGTTTTAATCAAGAATTGTCTGAGATGGAAAATACAGTCGTGATTACCATTTCGATGGACCTTCCTTTCGCCCAAGCTCGCTGGTGTGGAGCTCAGGGGCTTGGCAGCGCCGTGATGCTATCGGATTACTACGACCATTCTTTTGGAAATAGCTACGCGCTATTGATGAATGAGTGGCATTTGCTGACGCGGGCGGTTCTAGTTTTGGATGAAACCAATAAGATTACTTATGTCGAATACAAGGAAAATGTCAATTCAGACGTTGATTTTGACGCGGCTTTAGCTGCTGTTAAGTCTTTGTAATTCCAATAGATAGAAACAGGATTATCGTCCTGTTTTTTGTTAATCTTAGTGTTGACAAAACTGTTCAAAGTGCTAAAATAAAAGCATAAAAAAGCCGATTTAGCTCAGTCGGTAGAGCAACGCACTCGTAACGCGTAGGTCACAGGTTCGATTCCTGCAATCGGCATGATAAAACACCTGAGAACGTTTATATAACAACGTTCTTTTCTTCTTTGTTCAACCTTTTTCATTTTCGTTCAAACTTCCCATGAAATTTCTTACCTTTTGATTTTCCTCATCAGCCTTTTCTTTAATGAGATGACCATAGGTTTGAGTAATTTGTTTGATATCTTTATGTCCCATAAGCTTAGATACAGCCCAGATATCAACCTTATTAGCAATGAGAAAACTACAGTAACTATACCTTAGACCTGTGCTCGTCATATTTGTAGGATGTATGTTTAATTCTGTAAGTATCCTTTTTAAATGTTTATTAACACCTGCTAAGGTGACGACTCTAAGGAACACCCTGACTGGGGTCATATCCAGTGTATTGGAAAAGCCAGTATCACG
>ERZ1034980.1485-NODE-1485-length-13850-cov-3.582167_pt1 | contig 13850 bp, 11 predicted proteins | sample MGYA00520622_ERZ1034980 | MGnify/ENA primary metagenome ERZ1034980 (study PRJEB33766, sample SAMN09781791) | gut metagenome | biome: gut microbiome | host: Homo sapiens | place: Madagascar | study: EMG produced TPA metagenomics assembly of the PRJNA485056 data... | reverse complement strand
CTCCGAGCAGATGATATATTACCGCATGAAGCCTGACTTCCTTAATCCGGAAAATTATCTTGACGGAGGTTATGAGGATGCGGAGAGGGCTGTGGCCATGTTCCTTCCGGATTACATGGACCTAAGCTCGGCAAGGCGTGAAACGATAGTGGCAATATCGGTAAGGCCGTTGAACAGGAAATTTTCAGAGGAGCTCAACCACAGGGATTACCTTGGAGCGCTCATGAATCTTGGCATTGAAAGGTCATGCATAGGAGATATCATGATCGATCAGAAAGACGGCACGGGCTGTGTATTCTGTTTGAAAAGCATATCCGAAGTCGTGATAAGTGAGCTTACGAGGATAAGGCACACCTCCGTAAACTGTATTATCATGGAAGAAGGGGCCAAAATCCCGGCTCCGGCTTTGGAGGAGCTTAAGGTAAATGTCGCATCGGAGAGGACGGATGCGGTGATAGCCGCCGTATTTAACATTTCCAGGCAGAAGGCCGCCGCCCTTATAGATAACGAAAAGGTATTTATAAGCGGCAGGGAAGGCGTGTCCCAGAGTAAGGCGCTGAAAGAGGGAGACAGGGTCTCCGTAAGAGGGATGGGTAAATTCATTTACTCAGGCGTGAGCGGAAGCTCGCGTAAGGGAAGGCTTTTTGTAAATGTAAGCAAGTTTGTATAAACCGTTCAGGTCGGAGTATAGATTGGAGTGCAGATATGAAGGCTTCAGTGGAAAAGATCCTTGATGAGCTGATGAGCCGGTACCCGGTTCTTTTAAGGGAGAGGGATAACATTGCCAAGGCGTATGACATCCTTTCATACTGCTTTTTAAACGGTGGCAAGCTCCTGATAGGCGGCAACGGAGGCTCGGCGGCGGACAGTGAGCATATCGTCGGAGAGCTTATGAAGAGCTTTGTCAAAAAAAGGCCGGTGGATGAAGAGCTTAAGCATAGGCTTATTGAAACTGCCGGAGATGATGGAAGGCGCCTTGCGGATAAGCTTGAGGGCGCGCTTCCGGCGATAGCCATAACGGGGCACGAGGCTTTAAGCACCGCTTATACCAACGATGTGGAGGGAGGCAGCATATTCGCCCAGCAGGTATTCGGATACGGAAGAAAGGGCGACGTTTTCCTTGGCATAAGCACCTCCGGAAACAGCAGGAACGTGCTGGACGCAGCCATCACGGCGAGGGCCGTGGGGATGCGGACCATAGGACTTACCGGAAAGGATGGCGGAAAGCTTAAGGAGATCTCGGATTGTGCCATAATAGTGCCTGAAAACGAAACCTTTAAGATACAGGAGCTTCATCTTCCGGTCTACCACGCCTTATGTCTTATGCTGGAAGAAACATTTTTCTAAAAGAAATATATGAAACACACATTTGCCATATGCGCTTATAAGGAAAGCCCTTATCTGGAAAGCTGCGTAAGCTCTCTTATAAACCAGTCGGAGCCTTCTGATATCATCATATGTACGTCTACGCCGAATGAGCTTATAGACAGTATCTCCAGAAAGTATGGCTTGGACGTCTATATAAGAAACGGAGAAAGCTCCTTAAAGGACGACTGGAACTTTGCGGTGGATACAGCCGTATACGCAAGGAAGGCTGAGCTTGTGACGGTGGCTCATCAGGATGACGTATACAGGAGAGATTACGTAAGGGAACTTATGAGGGCGGAAGAAAAATATCCTGACATGATATTATTTACCTCCGGAAGCTGTACGATAGATAAGGACGGACGAAAAGTATCGTGGCTGTCGGAGCGGATAAAAAGAGTGCTCAGGCTTTTGTTACGGCTTAAAGGCCTTGCAGACAGGCGTTTTATAAAGAGATCCGCTCTTATGTTTGGAAACGCCATATGCTGTCCGAGCTGTACCTATAACATTAGGCTTACGGGACTGCCTCTGTTTAAGGACGACGCAGATTTTGTGATAGACTGGCTGACTTTACTCAGGCTGTCATCGCTTCCCGGAAGATTTATATGCATAGAAAAGGAGCTTATGTGCTACAGGGTCCATCCCGCTTCGGCAACAGAGAAAAATATTAAAAACAATAACAGGACAAAGGAAGAATATGCGGTGTTTTCAGGGATATGGCCGAAGCCCTTTGCCGCTCTTATAATGAAATTATACGGGCTTTCATCAAAGGTCTACGGCTGATGACCGGAAAAAGGACGATCTACGGAGAAAACTGAGGTTCAAGTGGGGTTTATCGAGCTTTTATTAAGTGACAGGAATGTCAGTATGCAGTATGAGATGGCAGCTATGCTGCTTCTGCTTGGCATACCAGCATTTAAGACAGAGTCGGATAAGCTGCTTAAGATCATATGGGGAGCGGTGTTCCTGGGATTTACCTATCTGCACAGGGCGCTGCTGCCTTTTCTTATTTCCGGGCTGTGGCTTTTTATCATATGCGGTACTGCCTGTGCATTTTATTCCTTAAGCATCAGGGCATTTTTAAAGCCGGCGGGTTATTTTGCAGGCCGGATCGGGACGCTTGCGAAACGGAACTTAAGGCCTTACGGGGTGCTTGTTATCCTGATAGTCCTTATTCAGCTATGCAGGATGAATGTTGCAGTGGATTATGATTCCCTGAGATACGGCCTGAGATCTGACGTTTTACTTTCCGATGACGGGATAGCCGGCTTTTTTAAGAATATGGGGCTTGTCAACACGGTTTATACATATCCCAAGGGATATGAGGTGCTGACGCTTCCATTAAAACTCATAAGCGATGAAACCTACGGCTATGTATTGTGCTTTAATATCTGGATGCTTATTGCGGTACTGTTCATTATCGGAGAGATCGTGAGAGCGGTCACGGGGATAAGAGGAGACAGGGCATCGTCTTTTGCCATGGCGGCGGCAGCTCTTATACCTGGCATAACGAATATGTCAGTTACGGCAAAGAGCGACCTGATAACCCTGTTCTGCCAGCTGACATTTATACTTTCGGTCGTCCTGTATCTTAAGAAAAAGGACGGTTCCCTTACCGGCATAGGCGTAGGAGCCCTGATATTAAGCTTTTCATTTAAGCCCACCTCCATGATATTTTCATCGGCGGCAGGACTTACGGCGCTTATCTTTTTTGCAGTCTTAAGGATAGGGATAAGATTTGACTTAAAGGCCTTAAGGGCACTTATTCCGGCAGCTGTGTATACGGGCGTGATGTGTTTAAGGACATTTCTCATAACGGGGCTTCCGGTGACGAGTGTCTTTACCGGAATGCTTTCAAGGCTTGGATTTGAGCTGAAATATCCCTTCAGGGAGCAGCAGGCCTTTGACAGCGCAGCGGCCGGGGTAACGGCTGACAGGATAGAGGCTTATATCAGGCGGGTGATTCAGTTTTTCTTATGTCCTTCGGGAGAGGATATGGAGCATGTCATAATGGCCTGGGGCGGTCTTGTTTTCTTCGTGCTGCTCGTTACCGCCGGGATACTGTTTAATAGAACATTAAGAAGCGTAGAGGAAATGCTCAAATTTGATGAGATAAAGGGCAGCGGGCAGACTGAGGCAGAGGTCGACGGCAGCGTGACGGCCGTAAGGTTTTTATATGCTGAACTATTTGCAGTTTCGGTGCTTTCCTTCATAAGCCTCTGGCTTTTGTATCAGGTGGACGGAAATTATTTCGGGCTGTGGTATGCGGCCGCGGTCATAACGGGGACCGTTTCCGTCATATCATTCCCGGCAGGCATTCATGAGGGGAAGAAAGAAAAACACGCAGGAGGAGCCTTCGGAGCGGTGTTTCTAAGCGCCGTCATGGTGTATTTTACCGCCTTTACCGGATGGAACGGAGCCTGCGGCTTTACTCCTGCGGATCCACTGAACAGGGGATATTATAATCATGCTGTGATAGACGGCATCATCAATCCTCTTGGCTGGGATAAACATACCAGAGTGGTGGCGTTTGCCTATGAGCCGGAGTGCTATAATCTTGCAGGAAGGGTCGAAAGCTGGGTGGATATAGACGGCTCGGGCGGAAATGTTTATCTCACGGATACCAAGCTGGATATATTCAAGGAGTATCTGAGCTTTGCGGATATAGATTATATATACGCCGATCTTGATTTTCTTAAGGACACCTCTGATCCGAGACACGAAAGGGCCGGAGTGCTTTTTAAATATCTGCTTGAGGATGGATGCTTCGAGGACGTGGTGCTTTCTCCGGGATCATCAACTATGCTGTTCTGCAGGATAGATAAGGAAAGGGTCAAAGTAAGCTGGGAGATCGATATGGGAGAGGAAAGAAAGACGAGGACTGAGGACCAGCTTTCTTATCTTGAGGGTATAACGTAAGGTCAGGACTGTTTAATGAAAATGGAAAACAATAAAAACTCAATGCACTTTCCCGGCATAAGGACCTGCCTTATGCAGCTCGCCGCGCTGATACTGATTTCAGCCTTTGCCTTCTGGGTAAACAGGGATATAGTGATAAAGGGCCTGTACATGGATGATCTCTATATGTGGTCCTGCTATGGAGAGCAGGGGCTTTTGGAGTTCGCATTTCCCATAGGCACCTCCACAAGATTCAGGCCCGTGTACTGGCTGGCCACCTATCTGCAGATGGCCATAATAGGGACTCATGTGGACAGGTTCGCGGCCTTTAATGTTGTTATAAATATATTCGCCGCCATGGAGATATTTTACATGGCGAAGAGGATTGCAAGGGACGGCCTTACGGGATATGCGGCCGGCCTTATATCGGCGATCTGTTATCTTGCGAGCCGGTTTTCCTATTATCAGATAGGCCAGGCACTTGGGCTTATGGAAACCATGGGGCTCATGATGGCTCTGTATGTTTTTTACAGGCTGTTCATGTATTCGCGGAACGGGGCCGGAGAAAAGGGCTTTTACAGCGCCCTCCTTATGTATTTTCTCATAGTTTTCGTACATGAAAGGTATCTATGCCTGTTTCCGCTGTTTTACCTCGCCCTGATAATAAAGGTCAGATGGGTAGAGGAGGGCAGCAGGTACAGATATATAAGGCAAAGGGAGATACTGCTGAAATGGATAACTCCGGCGGTCGTACTCATGCTGATCGTGGCCATAAGGACCCTTGCCATAGGCACGGCCCTTCCGGCAGGAACGGGAGGCACAGAGGTCACCGATACATTTAATATTGGTCAGGCAATGAGCTTTTGCATCGACCAGGTGCTGTATATATTCGGCGTCAACGCCGGGCCGGAATATCTAAACGGGCTGGAGTGGACGGATACCCCATGGCAGATAAAGCGGGCAGTAAAATACAGCGTGCTGTTCATAGGGCTCTTATGCATTGCCTTTGCCCTGTCTGTGATAGTCGAGGCGGTAAATACGGTAAGGAAAAAGGATCTGGTTTTAGACTGCGGGAAGCTGCTCTGGGATAATGTTTCGGCAGTCCTTATGTTTATCTCATTTATCGCCTTATGCATAGGATGTTCATCGGTGACCATCAGGGTCGAGATGAGGTGGATATATGTCTCCTATGCCGCGGCGCTGTTGTTCGCGTCGTATATGCTCGGTGCGGTAAAGGCTGCCGCAGAGCTTTATCTTAAGGAAAAAGTAGCTTCAGCGGCAGGAGCTGCCGTCGCGGCGGCAGCTGTCATAATGTTCCTGCTTTACGGGATACTTTCCACAGGGACAAATATTTTTTACAGGGGCTATTTTGACAGGCTGTATTTCTGGCCGGACCAGCTGAGGATGAATTCCCTGGCGGAGGAAACGATAGAAAAATACGGCACAGAAGGAGTGTTCGGCAAGGACATTTATATCATAGGCAATACCTACGGAATGAGTGAATTTTACGCCGATACCTTCTTTAAGCCCTATGACCCTGAAAAAAAGGCAGAGGGAACGGATGTGATATTTATAGAAAGCATAACGGAGGTACCGGCGGAGGAGGTCAGGGACGGCCATGCCCTGGTGCTGACAGAGGTTCCTGAGGAAAACGCCTACAGGGATATCACGGAGGAGCTTAAGTAGATAAGCGGATAAAGGGATATGAATAATAAGGATATATTACGCAAGCTCTCATATGTACTTATGCCTGTCTCAGGGATGATATTCCTCCTGTGGTACGTCAGATCTGCGGGGTATGATGTCGTATATACAGACTATATAAGGCTCATAGCCGAGTATCTTCCGGATGTGGGTGATATAAGGAGGCTGCTGGTACCGGACATACTTACAAGGATACCTGCGACATTTTTAGCAAGATTCATAAATTACAGCTCCTTCGGGTTTTCCGTCACCTTCGACAGGCTGCTGGCCATAGGAGGCATAGGCCTTATGGCCATAGTGCTGGCGCTTTACTCCTATAAGTATAAAGTGGGTTATGGCTGGCAGGCCGTGATATTTATAGTTCTTTTCTCGTTAAACAAATGGGAAATACTGCTGAACGGGACCGCCTGGGCCCATGTGGTCAGCTTCGGGCTGTTTTTTATAAATTATTATCTTATGGACAGACTGTGGAGAGGGGAGACTGGTTCAAAGGAGGAGCTTATGCTTTTCCTGATGCCGGTGCTTTTACTTCTGATCGCGGGAGAATATATAGCCTCATATGCCGTCACCATGATATTTATGAGTTTACTTGGGATACTTATGGGCGGTGCCGGTGGAAGCACCCGGGGAAAGGAAAGGAGCCTCTATAAGGGCATACTGTTCATGACGGCGCTTGCACTTATTCTATATATGATCAGCAGGCATTTTGCCGTATGGGAGCATTCGGGCGCCACGGATAAGGGGATCTTAGAGGTGATCTCCGAGGACCCTTGGTATATCCCGAGGTTTTTCTTTAATACCTTTGCCGGCGCGGTCATAGGACAGGAAACGGTAATGAATTTCTTCGGGAACGGAGAGCCGCTTCCGGAGGCCCTGGTAACGGTCACAGGCGTGATAATGTTCCTTTCCTACTTAGCGGCGCTTTACGCTTATGTAAGGAGCGGCCTTTATGAGGTCACGGTATTTCCGGCGATACTTGTCATATCCGGTTTCGGAAACCATATGCTCGTGACCTTAGGCAGATGGATATTCCTTGATACCGCCTACGCCTTAAGCTCAAGATATGCGGGGCAGTTTATGATAGGCCTTATCGGCATTGTGCTTATATTTGCTCTTTACAGGACGCAGAAGCGGGAGCTTAAGGGCTTTGGACGGACCGAAAAACGGGTCTTAGGCGCATGCACCCTAACTGCCGTGGTTTTAATTATTGCGGGAAACTGCTATACTACGTATCAGGAGATCGGGAAAGCGCCTTACAGGGAAGCCAACTACGCCCACATGGCAGAGGTCATAAGGAACTATGATCAGTACGGGACAGAGGAGCTTAAAAAAGAGCTGGAATGGACAAAGGACAGCGAAACTCTCTTAAAGGCGTTAAAGATACTTAAAGATAATAAACTAAATGTATTTGGAAGACCGTAAGGATATAAAACGGAGGAATTCATGAAAGTCGTTCTTTTAGCCGGAGGACTCGGCACACGCATAAGCGAGGAGAGCCATTTAAGGCCGAAGCCCATGATAGAAATAGGCGAAAAGCCGATACTCTGGCATATAATGAAGTATTACTCAACCTTCGGATTTAAGGATTTCATCATATGCGCCGGTTATAAGCAGTATATGATAAAGGAATATTTTGCGGATTATTTCCTTCACAATTCGGACGTTACCTTTGATCTTGCTAATAATGCAGTGGAGATACATAATAATAACTCCGAAAACTGGAGGGTCAGCGTCATAGATACGGGGCTAAATACCATGACGGGAGGCCGCATCAGGCGCATAAGGAGATATGTCGGTGACGAAAGCTTTATGCTTACCTACGGCGACGGGCTCTGCAACGTGGATCTTGATAAGCTCTTAAAGTTCCACAATGAAAGCGGCTGCGTCGGAACGCTGACAATGGTGAACATAGCAGAGCTTAAGGGAGTGCTTGAGGTCTCTGACAAAGGAGTCATCACCTCCTTCAGGGAGAAGGAGGATTGTGACGCATCCCTTATAAACGGCGGCTTCATGGTCTTCAATAAGGAGATATTTGATTATCTTGAATCAGATGAAACGGTACTGGAGAAGGAACCTTTAGGCAGGCTCGCGAGTGAAGGGAAGCTTGCGGGATTTTATCATGACGGCTTCTGGCAGTGCATGGATACCCAGAGGGAAAAGGAAAAACTTGAAAAGCTCTGGGCCTCGGGCAGCGCGCCGTGGAAGGTATGGTAACGGATCTAAGGATCATTTTTTGAAATACAGGCAGTTTAAGCGCCGGGAACAGGAGCGGACAGTGGCGGATTTTGAAAAGCTGAGCAGTTTTTACAGGGATAAAAAGGTACTTGTGACGGGACATACCGGATTTAAGGGAAGCTACCTTACGGTAATACTCGGCATGATGGGAGCTAAGGTCTATGGCTATTCCTTAAAGCCTGACACGGACCCGTGCCTGTTCGATATCCTTTATGGTGCCGGAATGTCATCAAGGAACGAGACTGAGCTCAAGATAAGGCTTGACAGCGTAAGGGATATAGTCAGCGGCATAGTGGAGAGCCATATTGCCGATATAAGGGATTTTGACGAGCTTCAGACCTTTTATACGAGAGTAGAGCCGGATATAGTGCTGCATCTTGCTGCCCAGCCGATAGTAAGGGAGGGCTACAGGATACCGAGGGAAACCTATGAGATAAATGTCATGGGTACGGTTAATCTGTTAGAGTGCATAAGGCAGAATCCATGCTGCTCGTCATTTTTAAATGTCACTACCGATAAGGTCTATCTGAATGAGGAAAAGCCGGATTACGCCTATAAGGAGGAGGACAAGTTAGACGGGTTCGATCCTTATGCCAATTCCAAATCCTGTTCGGAGCTTGCGACCCACAGCTATGCGGCCTCGTTTTTGAGGGCGGCAGGAGTCAGCGTCTCCACTGCAAGGGCCGGCAACGTGATCGGCGGCGGTGATTTTTCAAAGGACAGGATAATACCGGACTGCGTAAGGGCGGCGGTGAGCGGAGCGCCGATCACCATAAGGAATCCTTACAGCATAAGGCCTTACCAGCATGTGCTGGAGCCGTTGTTCGTATACCTTGAGATAGCCATGAGACAGGCAGAGGATCCGGGGGTTTCGGGCTGGTACAATGTGGGCCCTGATCCTGAGGGTCTTGTCACCACGGGAAGGCTTGCGGAAATGTTCGCCTGCTCTTATGGAGAGGGAGTAAGCCTTGAGGCGTCTGAAGACCTGAAGGGGCCTCATGAAGCAGGGCTGTTAAAGCTTGATAATTCAAAAATAAAGGAAGTTTTCGGCTGGAAGCCGGTATGGGGCATAGAAAGAGCGGTGGATGCGATAACCGCATGGACAAAGGCATGGCTCATAAGCAATGAAAATGCCAACGAGGAACTGATAAGACAGGTCATAGATTATGTGCGCTCTTAAAACAGCTGAGCTTTGAATGATATGGACGGAGAAGCGGGCTATATGGATATGGATGTTTTTTTTGACGGACTTGATGAGAAAGAAGCAAGATCGAAAATACTTGATATAGTTGGGGAATACTGCGACAGATATCATAATGCCGATAAGGATAAGCCTTATGTAAGGGGAAACAGGATCCCTTACGCAGGCAGGGTCTATGACCGCAGGGAAATGATGAACCTTACGGACAGCGCTCTGGAGTTCTGGCTCACCATGGGAAGATACACGGACAGCTTTGAAAAGGGTCTTGCCAGGTATATAGGGGTGCCTTTTGCAGACGCTGTGGGCTCCGGCTCCTCAGCAAATCTTCTTGCTTTTATGGCCCTTACCTGCGGACAGCTCGGAGAAAGGGCAATAAAGCGCGGGGATGAGATAATAACCGTGGCGGCGGGTTTTCCGACTACAGTGACGCCTGCCTTAAATTACGGAGCCGTTCCCGTATTCGTGGACGTAAAGATACCCGAATATAATATCGACGCATCCAAACTGGAGGATGCCCTGTCAGACAGGACAAAGGCGGTCATGGTGGCTCACACCCTTGGCAATCCTTTTGACTTAAAGACAGTTTCGGAATTCTGCAAAAAACACGGACTGTGGCTCATAGAGGATAACTGTGACGCTCTGGGAAGCAGATATTTTATCGACGGCACATGGAAAATGACGGGCTCGGTGGGAGATATAGGAACCTCTTCATTTTATCCGCCCCATCATATGACCATGGGCGAGGGGGGAGCCGTTTATACAAAGGACCCTGTTCTTCAGAAGCTTATGCTGAGCTTAAGGGACTGGGGCAGGGACTGCGTCTGCAAAACGGGCCAGGATAACCGCTGCGGCCACAGATTTGACGGACAGTACGGGGAGCTTCCTAAGGGCTATGACCACAAATATGTATACAGCACCTTCGGCTATAATCTCGGGATAACGGATATGCAGGCAGCAGTGGGATGCGCGCAGCTTGAAAAGCTTCCTGAATTTACTGAGAAAAGAAAGCATAACTGGCAGTTCCTTAAAAAAGAGCTTGAATGCGTTTCGGACAGGGTGATACTCCCGGAAGCGGAAAAGGATTCGGATCCAAGCTGGTTCGGCTTCTGCATGACCTTAAGGGAGGGCATCGACAGGACCGGAGTGCTTAATTATCTTGAGTCCCACGGAGTCCAGACAAGGCTGCTGTTTGCCGGTAATCTCATTAAGCATCCATGCTTCAACGGATTAAGGGGAGACGATACGGTCTACAGGACGGCCGGAGAGCTTAAAAATACGGATATCATAACGGAGCGTACATTCTGGATAGGAGTTTATCCGGGAATGACTGAGGACCGTCTTATGTATATGGCGGAAATGGTAAAGGAAGCCGTAAAGAAGTTTTGACATCATGGCTGAAGCATATGACAGACAAAAATTGAAAAAAGCCCAGGAGGCGAGCCTTAAGATACTTCTTGAGGTAGACAGGATATCGAGAAAATACGGCATAAGGTATCTTCTTGACGCCGGGACGCTTTTGGGGGCCGTACGGCATAAGGGCTTTATTCCCTGGGATGACGATGTGGACATCGCCATGACAAGGGATAACTATGAGAAATTCAGAAAAGCCGCCGGAAAGGAGCTTCCGGATTCCATGCGGCTGATACTGCCTGACGGATACAGGGGAGGAAGGGCGTTTTACGACTTTACCCCGAGGATCATTTACCTTGATTCCAAAAGACATGCGGCCTCAGAGGAGATGAACTACTATGAGGGAAAGCTCAACCATCTCTGGGTGGATATTTTTATCCTTGACAATATACCTGACGGCAGGCTTAGGGACAGGATCGTAAGGTTTAAGCAGAAGGTGGTATACGGGCTTGCCATGCCGAAGCGCTATATGCTCGACATGTCAAAATATAAGGGTCTTGACGGGCTTAAGGTGAGGATATTATCGAAGCTTGGACGTGCCTTTGACATGAGGCTCTTATTTAAGTATCAGGACAGGCTCTCAAGGAGATATAACGGCAGCACTACCAGAAATCTCTACTATTCCAATTATCAGCCGGATTATCTGCATGATACGATAAAAAGGGAATGGATAGAGGAGGATTTTGAGCTTTCCTTTGAGGGGCACATGCTGATGGCGCCCAAGCATTATGATGAGGTCCTGACCGAGATATACGGGGATTATATGCAGCTTCCGAAGGAAGCGGATCGCAAGCCTTCGCATTCTGATGAGATAGAGGTATTCGGATGAATATTGTTCTGCATGAGCCGGGGATAGCCTTAAATACCGGCAATATAGGACGCACCTGCGCGGCCACCAACACAGGTCTGCATCTTATAAAGCCCTATGCCTTCAGGATCACTGAAAAGGAGATCAAACGGGCGGGCATGGACTACTGGGATAAGATCAGGCTGTCAGAGTATCTGGACTTTGAGGACTTTTTGTCTAAGCATCCGGAGATAACAGACGAAGGAAGACCCGGAAAAGCAAGGCTCTGGTATGCAACGACAAAGGCCAGGCAGTGCTACACGGACGTAAGCTTCGGGCCGGAGGATTACATAATGCTTGGAAATGAGTCCAGGGGCATTCCTGAGGAGATACTCATAGAGCATCCTGAAAGATGCATACGCATACCAATGTGGGGAGAGATAAGATCCCTGAACCTTGCAAATTCCGCGGCCATAATCCTCTATGAAGCCTTAAGGCAGAACGGGTTTGAGCATATGGAAAAAAGAGGAGAGCTGCACAGACTGAGCTGGGACGGCTGAACCGGGATAATAAAATTAAATATTGATCCTTGACAAAAAAAAGCTTTGCATGTAGAATGTTCAAAATTTTGGAAGTAACACCATAAAATGAACATAAACCTGCAGAGCTTTTTTTGAAAGGAACGGCCGATGAAACGCTTTAAGAACATAGACCCGTTTACAACCATAGTACCCTTCGTGATAATACTGTTTTTCTGTATCATGTTCGTGATAAGGCCGGAGCAGTCCACAGGGGTCCTTGGAGCTATAAGGGGATTTTTGGGGGACGAGCTTGGCTCATATTATCTTGTGATAGGGCTTGGTGTATTCCTTACGTCCCTCTATATGGCGTTTTCAAAATACGGGGATATAGTCCTTGGGAAAAAGGGCGAAAAACCAAGGTACAGTTTTTTCAGCTGGGGTTCGATGATGTTTACGTCGGGGCTCGCCGCCGACATACTTTTCTATTCCCTCTGCGAGTGGGTGCTTTACGCCAACGAGCCGCACATTTCAGAGCTTGGCAGCATACAGGACTGGGCTTCTACCATACCTCTGTTCCACTGGGGACCGATACCCTGGAGCTTTTACGCAGCCCTTGCGGCAAGCTTTGGTTTCATGCTCCATGTAAGAGGCTGCAGGAAGCAGAAATACTCGGAGGCCTGCAGACCGCTTTTGGGAGCGCTTACGGATAAGGCTCCGGGAAAGCTTATAGATATCATAGCCGTTTTTGCCCTGATAGCAGGTACCGCCACTACCTTTTCCCTGGCTACGCCACTTATGGGTAAGGCTATATCAGAGCTCTTCGGTATAAATGATTCCAAGTGGCTGACCATAGTGATACTGCTCATAACCTGCTTTGTATATACATTTACAGTATTAAAGGGCATGAAGGGCGTAAAATATCTGGCCCATATATGCATGTATGTGTTCTTTGCCCTGCTTTGCTACGTTCTCTTTTTAGGCGGCCAGACCAGATACATCATTGAAACAGGCATAACGGCAATAGGCAGTCTTGCCCAGAATTTTATAGGCTTAAGCACCTGGACGGACGCCTTAAGGACCTCACACTTTCCTCAGAACTGGACGATATTTTACTGGGCGTACTGGATGGTCTGGTGCGTGGCGTCGCCGTTTTTCATGGGCAGTATATCCAGGGGACGCACCGTAAGACAGGTGATCACCGGGGCCTACATATTTGGAATGGGCTCGACATTTATGTCATTTATAATACTTGGGAATTATTCTCTCGGACTTAACATGCACGGGATCTTAGATGTTATGGGCATATATGCTGAAAATGCCGATCTGTACGGTACGATAATGGCCATACTTGAAACACTTCCGGCACCGGAGATAGTGATAGTCCTGCTGATCATTTCGATGATAGCCTTTTATGCTACATCCTTTGATTCCATAACCCTGGTAGCCTCGGCCTACTCATACAGGGCGGTGCCGGATGATCATGAGGCGGGAGCGGGAATGAAGCTTTTCTGGGCCGTCATACTTATAATGCTTCCGATAGCGCTGGTATTTTCCGAAAGCAGCATGAACAATCTTCAGACGGTATCCATAATAGCGGCGTTTCCGGTGGCGGTGATAATAATAATGATAATCGCGAGCTTTTTTAAGGACGCCGGCAGGCTGATAGAAAAGGAATGAACACTGAAAATAGTGTTAGACATAGATAAATCACAATAGTATAGTATAAATG
>ERZ1034980.1482-NODE-1482-length-13907-cov-4.337857_pt1 | contig 13907 bp, 11 predicted proteins | sample MGYA00520622_ERZ1034980 | MGnify/ENA primary metagenome ERZ1034980 (study PRJEB33766, sample SAMN09781791) | gut metagenome | biome: gut microbiome | host: Homo sapiens | place: Madagascar | study: EMG produced TPA metagenomics assembly of the PRJNA485056 data... | reverse complement strand
GGGACGGCGATGGTGAACGTGGCGTGGTTCTTGGTGTCGGCAACGCCCTCGAGGGAGCGGACGTCGGCGAACTCGGGGTTCTCGACGATGATGCCGATGCCCTTGCAGGTGTCCATGGAGGAGCCGCCGCCGATGGCGATCATCATGTCAGCACCGGAAGCCTTGAAGGCCTCGACGCCGTCCTTGACGTTCTGGATGGTGGGGTTGGGCTTGATCTCGCTGTAGAGGGTCCAGGGGATGCCGGCGGCATCGAGCTGGTCGGTGACCTTGGCGGTGACGCCGAACTTCACGAGGTCGGGGTCGGAGCAAACGAAGGCCTTCTTGTAGCCGCGACGCTGAATCTCGCCGGGAATCTCCTTGATGGCGCCGGCGCCGTGATAGGAGATGTTGTTGAGGACGAAGCGATTGACTGCCATATTTACCCTCCTAGGGTGTTGGTGATCCGGAGCAAGCCCCCTTGCCGCGGATCAGCGCGCCCGGCCGTATGCCGTGCTTTTCAAGCAAAAAGGATACCCAGCGTCAAGCGCTTTTAGCGCATCAATTGGGTGAGCGGTAGAAAAATGGAACATCGTTCGTATTAACGAACACTCGTCTCGTGCGGCCGTGATCGTCTTGTGCGAGAAGCGCGGCGAGCGGCACTGGCTACCGCGTCCGATCGCCTAAAACGGCGCCTTCGTGACGCGATGGAGGCGGATTTCGTCGCAGACGGCGTCCGTGCGGTGGCAGAGCAGGTACTCGACCGCGTCCGCCATGTCGTCCGGCACGATCATCGGCGTGCCGACGAGGTCCGGGCGCGTGATGGCGACCATGTCCGTGAGGACTCCGCCAGGCGCGATGACGTGGACGCGGACACCGTCGTCGTACACCTCGTTCGCGAAGGACTTGGAGAGGCCATACAGCGCGTGCTTGCTGGCGACGTAGGCACTCTGGTTGGGGTAGCCCTCATGGGCGACGACCGAGCAGATGTTCACGATCTCCGCCGCCTTCGAGGCGCGGAGGAGCGGGAGCGTCTCGCGCATGAGGATGAACGGCGCGCGGACGTTCGTCGCCATGACGGCATCAAACTCGTCCGTGGCGACGCCCTCGAGCGGGCCTGCCTGGACGAGGGCCGCGTTGTTCACGAGGATGTCGAGACCACCCTGTTCCTTGAGCGTTTCGACGAGGGCGAGGATGGACGCCTCGTCCTTGAGGTCGCAGGCGTGGACGACGGCGTTGGTGTCGAAGCCCGCCTCAGCCGCTGCCTTATCGCACGCCCTCGCCGTCTCGACCAGGCGCGCCTCGGTGCGGCCCACGACCGTGACGGTGCAGCCGAGCGCTGCCAGCCTCTTGGCGATCGCGGCGCCAATGCCCGTGCCCGCTCCCGTGACCAGCGCCCGCTCGCCTTCGATGCTCGTCCTCATACGATTCCCTTTCGCTTGGGTTCTACGTGCTATCGCGCGTGCTACAGCCCAAGATACAACTGTCTGGCCCTCGTCACGTCGCGCGGCGGAACTAACTGAGCCGGGATCCGCTCGCGCTCATCATGTTGCCGAGTCGGGGCCCGTTCGCGCTCATCTACGCTCGCCGCGTCGCTGCGACGGGGCCTGTCCGCCTTCGTCTGCGCGCGCCATGTCGGGGCACGCCCACCAGCACGCGCTTTCCAATTGTGTTGGGACCCGTCCGCGCTCGCCATGTCGGGACACGCCCGTCCGCACGCGCTTTCCCAATTGTGAAAAATCCGTTTCCCATCTGTCTTGAAAACGAGAAGTACGAGTATCATATGCTCGTTAGTTAAGTTGTTAAGTAAGCGGGTATGACCGCTTTCGCAACGACAACGGACGCGACAGAGAGGTGTTTCGCATGGTCAAGGCATTGGTTGTCTGCCGTGCTGGCGTTGGCTCCAGCATGCTGCTCCAGACCAAGATCGAGCAGATCTGTGCCAAGCGCGGCTACAAGATTGAGGTCAACCACGGTAAGCTCGACGATCTCGTCGGCTTCGACGGTGACGTCATCGTTACGATGAGCGACCTCGCCTCGGAGATCGAGGGCAAGTTCCCGCACATCGTGAGCATCTTTGATATCACCAACGAAGAGGAGATTGGTCAGAAGATGGGTGAGTTCATCAACGCCTATGACGGCATGCCTTCCGCTGCCGACGACAAGGCCCGTGTCGATGTCTTCCTGGGCATCATGCAGGAGCAGGTCAAGGCCTTCATTGACAGCATTGACTACGATTCCATCACCGCTGCCAAGCGCCTGATCCAGGATGCCGAGGCCAAGGGTGGCCGTCTGCACGTCACCGGCATCGGCAAGCCCGGCCACGTCTCCGGCTATGCCGCCTCGCTCTTCTCCTCCACTGGCACCCCCACCTACGAGCTTCACGGCACCGAGTGCGTCCATGGCTCCGCTGGCCAGGTCGTGCCGGGTGACGTCGTCATCGCCATCTCCAACTCGGGCAACACCTCCGAGCTCAAGGCCACCGTCACCTGCCTCAAGGGCAACGGCGTCAAGATCATCTCCCTCACAGGAAACCCCGACAGCTGGCTGGCCAAGGAGGGCGACGTCACCCTCATCGCCGGCGTGAAGGAGGAGGGCGACCCGATGAACAAGCCGCCCCGTGCCTCCATCATCGTCGAGATCCTCATGCTCCAGAGCCTGTCCATCCTGCTCCAGGAGGACTTCGGCCTCGACCCGAAGCAGTATGTGAAGTGGCACCCGGGCGGATCCCTCGGCGCTTCCATCCGCGAGGGCAAGTAGCTCGAGATTTGGCTTTCGTGCCCGGTTGCGTAAGACGCGGCTCCGCGTGAGGGCCGACGTTCGCTTCGTGACGGCATGGCGCAGTCGAAGAACGTAAGACGAGAGACCCGTGGCGCTAGGGCGGCGCTACGGGTCTCTTTTTCGCCCATCCGCCGACAGGTGTGGTTGTGCGGAGTTCGCCGGGATACACTTGAACATATGAGTAACGAGCGCCCGACAGTTTCGCTGTCGTGTGCCGAGAAAAAGGGGGAGCACGCAATGGACGACAAGATCGCTGCCACCGCGCAGCTTTGGAAGGACAACGTCACTGAGCCTGATCTCGCGGCCGAACTCGACGAACTCATGGCAGATCCCGATCCCGAGAAGCTCTCGGACGCGTTCTACCGCAGCCTCGCCTTTGGCACCGCGGGCCTGCGTGGCACGCTGGGCGTTGGCACGAACCGCATGAACGTCTACACGGTGTCGCAGGCCAGCCAGGGCCTCGCCACGTACCTCAACGCCCACTACGAGAACCCCACCGTCGCCATCGCGCGTGACTCCCGCAACAAGGGCGAGGACTTCGTGAAGGCCGCCGCCGGCGTTCTCGCCGCCAACGGCATCAAGTCCTACGTCTATCCGCGCATCGAGCCGGTGCCGACGCTCTCCTTTGCAACGCGCGACCTCAAGTGCTCCGCGGGCATTTGCGTCACCGCCAGCCACAACCCGGCGCCGTACAACGGTTACAAGGTCTACGGCGAGGATGGTTGCCAGATCGCGAACGAGGCTGCTGACGAGATCCAGAACACCATCAACGAGACCGACATCTTCACCGGCGTGAAGCACATGGACTTCGACGAGGCAGTGGCCAAGGGCCTCGTGGAGTGGACTCCGGACGAGGTCCTCGACCGCTTCATCGACGCCGTCGCGTCCCAGTCCATCGGCGCCAAGCCCAACCCGGATTTCTCCGTCGTCTACACGCCGCTCAACGGCACGGGCATCGAGTGCATGAACAAGATCCTCGCGCGCGTTGGCATCACCAACGTCACCGTGGTTCCCGAGCAGGCCGAGCCGGACGGCAACTTCCCGACCTGTCCCTATCCCAACCCCGAGTTCCGCGAGGCGCTTGAGAAGGGTCTTGAGCTCTGCGATAAGGTCCACCCTGACCTCATGCTCGCGACTGACCCCGACGCGGACCGCATGGGCGTCGCCGTGCCGCACGACGGCGACTACAAGCTGCTCACGGGCAATGAGATGGGCATCCTTCTCATCGACTGGCTCGCACGCATGAAGGCAGAAGCAGGCGAGGACGTGAGCCGCAAGGTCGTCGTCACCACGATCGTCTCCACCGCCATGCCGGACGCCCTGGCCAAGCACTATGGCTTCGAGGTCCGTCGCGTGCTGACCGGCTTCAAGAACATCGGCGGCCAGATGGACCAGCTCGTCGAGGCTGGCGAGCCCGAGCGCTTCCTCATGGGCTTCGAGGAGAGCTATGGCTACCTCGTTGGCCTTCACGCTCGCGACAAGGACGCCATCGTGGCGAGCATGCTCACCTGCGAGATGGCCGCTTGGTACGCCGAGCGCGGCATGGACCTGTACGAGGCCATGGAGGCCCTCTACCAGGAGTATGGCTACTACCTGAACGGCGTCGTGAACGTGAGCTTCCCGGGTGCCGCCGGTGCGGACAAGATGGCCGCCATCATGAGCGGTCTGCGCGAGAACCCGCCTGCGGAGATTGCCGGCATGCCCGTCGAGGGCTTCGTCGACTACAAGGCCGACGTCGAGATGGCCGTTGCCGGTGGCGATGGTAGCTGCCCCAAGCAGCTGCTTCCCAAGAGCAACGTGCTCGAGTTCCAGCTGGGCGAGGGCGTCAAGGTTATCGTTCGCCCGTCTGGCACCGAGCCGAAGATTAAGGCCTACCTGTTCAGCAACGGTGCTACGCGCGAGGAGTCGCAGGCGCTTAACGACAAGCTCGCCGAGGTCGCGAAGACCCAGCTCCTGGCATAGTCTGCGTAGACGCTGCCATTCGTCCGCTCATTGAGCGAACTGTCAAGAAGGCGCGGGACGTCAACATGACGTTCCGCGCCTTTTCGTTGTCTGGGGCGCTTGAGGGTAGCTATTGGCGACTCGAATGCCCCTGTTGGCGCTTCAGTTGGTGCCGAGAACTATGGAAGCCCAGAACGGCGGATCGCCGGACGCAATGACCCGGTGCTTTTCTCCAGATTATGTGAACCAGCGAGCTGCGGGGCTATCCTTTTTGATGAAAAACCGGCTTATATGCGTATTTGGGAGTGTGGCATGAAGGGTCTTATCGAGCAGTTCCTTAAGTTCGGCGTGGTGGGAGCCATCGCGTTCCTCATCGACTACGGCGTGCTCATGCTGCTCTCCCAGGTCATCGGTATGGATCCGGTCGTTTCGGCGAGCATTTCGTTCGTCGTGTCCGTGGTGTTCAACTACGTGGCGAGCATGCACTACGTCTTCACGCGCCGAGACGACATCAGCCGTCGCCGCGAGTTCACGATTTTCGTGATCCTCTCCGCGATTGGCCTTGTCATTAACGAGATCATCATGGTGATTGGCGTGAACGTGCTGGGCGATTCTGCGCTTATGGTTACCATCACCAAGCTTGTCGCGACGGCGATCGTTATGGTTTGGAACTTCGTCTCGCGCAAGAAGTGGCTCGACGCCGGCGACTCTGCGGAGTAGGGCCTTGCTCGAGTTGGTCTTGGCCGAGCGTAAAGCGCAAGATACAACGCGCCCGCTGAACTTGTTCTCATGGGAGAGCTGAGTTCGGCGGGCGCGCTTTTGTGCGACGTGACTGCTATGGGATTGCGTGGCGCCTGGCGTGGGGGCTGCTGCTAAGGCGCCTGGCGTCTAGCGCCTGGCGTGAGGCGACGGCTCTTGGATTGCCCGGCGTCCGTCGCTACTCCTCCTCGTCCTCCCAGGTGCGCTCGGAGATGACGTAGCGGGGCCTGTGCTTGCTCTCGAGGTAGATCTTGCCGACGTACTCGCCGATCACGCCGAGCGACAGCATCTGGACGCCGCCCATGAAGCACACCGCGGCGGTGGTGGAGGCCCAGCCGGCGACGGTCGCGCCGGCCGCGTGCGCGACGAGCACCCACACGATGGCGACGAGGCTCGCGAGGGCCACGGCGAGGCCCGTCCACGTGATCAGGCGGATGGGCTTGACCGAAAGGCTCGTGATGCCGTTGACCGCGAGCGCAAGCATCTTGGAGAGCGGGTAGTGCGACTCGCCGGCCATGCGCTCGTGGCGCTCGTAGTAGACGCTCGTGCTCCTGAAGCCCACGAGCGGCACCATGCCGCGCAGGAACAGGTTGACCTCGCGGAACTCCGCCAGCGCGTCGAGGGCGCGGGCGCCCAGGAGGCGGTAGTCGGCGTGGTTGTAGACGCACTCCACGCCCATCGAGGAGAGCAGGCGGTAGAAGGACTGCGCGGTGAAGCGCTTGAAGAACGTGTCCGTCTCGCGGCTCGAGCGCACGCCGTAGACGACGTCGCAGCCGTCGAGGTAGGCGTCGACCATGGCCTCCATCGTCGCGATGTCGTCCTGGCCGTCGCAGTCGATCGAGATGGTGGCGTCGCAGCGGCCGCGCGCCTCCATGAGGCCGCCGAGCAGGGCGTTCTGGTGGCCGCGGTTGCGCGACAGCGAGCAGCCGCGGAACGCCGGGTCGGACGCCGCCAGGCCCTCGATGAGCTCCCAGGTGCGGTCCCTCGAGCCGTCGTTGACGAGCAGGACGTGGCTCGCGGGGTCGACCTTGCCCTTGGCGACGAGGTCCTCGAGCTCGGCCTTGAACATGCCGCTCGTGATCGGCAGGACCTCCTCCTCGTTGTAGCAGGGGATGACGATGGCTAGGACTGGCGGCTTGCGCATGGGTGCTCCATAGGTTGCGTGTTGTTGCGGGCGCGGGGTTCGTGCGTCCGACGGCTAATTGTACCCGTCGACGTCAACGTTCCATCTACGGCCGGTAAGTCTCCAGTCAGAGAAGTCATTGACGTCGCCGTTGACCTCGTACTCGAGGAAGTTCAGGTCATGTTTGCCGTCGTGGTTGTTCCAGAAGAAGTAGCGGGGACGCGGGTCGTCGGAGACCATGAAGACGGGCGTGCTGCCGGCGAGGACGGAGGAGTTTCCGCAGGCACCGTCCGTGTCGGTCCCGTCCCAGGCGCCCACGGCCCACTCGAGCGTGGCCGGCAGGTCGAGGTGGCCGGTGGGGACTTCGCTGATGGCCAGCGGCTGTGAGGCATCCGCGCCGGCGGGCTTCACGAGCAGGATCGGCGAGGTGGTCTTCGTGAGCTCCTCGTGTCCCCAGGGCCAGACGCCGTGGTCCGCAGTGATGACGATGGTGGTCTGGTCATATACGCCGAGCTCCTTGAGCTGCTCGATGTACTCCTCGACGATGTCGAGCGAGCCGCGACCCTGCGCGATCATGGACGCGTGGTCCTGCGTGGTCGTGACGGTGTTGCCGTTCTCGTCCATGGTGTAGGGCCAGTGGGTGCCCTGGCAGTGGATGACGCGGTAGGCGCCGCCGGCGGAATCGTCGGTGGCGGTGAGGCAGGGCTCGGAGAAGAACGCGTGCATGCCCTTGTCGTCGAAGACGTAGGGCGTCTTGTCTGCGGACTCGGTGCCACTGGGCGCGATGGCCTCGTTGAGCTGGTCCGTCGTGAACCAGAGGAACGGCTTCAGGGCGTAGGGGAGATCGCGGTAAAGGCCGCATCCGCCAAGGGCCTTGGCGCAGCTCAGGAAGTTGGCGATGTAGGGCTCGACGGTGTGCACGTTCATCGTCTTGCTCGCGAGGGCGTTCGCGCCGTAGGACACGGAGTCCGAGTAGACGCCCACGGAATAGCCCTGCTCGGCTGCGACGTCGAGGAGATTGCGGTCCGAGAACCAGGACTTGAGGTCCGCCGTAGTGAACTCGTCCAGCGAAGGGTCGAAGTCATGGCCGGTGACGATGAAGGGAACGCCATAGCGCGTGGGGGTGACGGAGCCGAGGGAGTTGCGGTACCAGGTGAACCCGCCGAGGCCATCCGCGGCGTCCGGGTACTGCTCCATGACATCGTCCATGTCCTTGGTATCGAACATGTCGAGTACGAACACCACGACGTTGCTCTTGGTCGAGACGGTGGTGAGGCCCTCCTTGGTCACCGTTGGGCGAGTTAGGGCCTCGGCGTTCTGGAAGCCGAGGGCGCAGAGGGCGACGCTCTGGGCGATGACGATGACGAGGCAACACGTCACGGCGGTGACGCGGCTTGCGAGGGGTCGCTTCCAGGCGAGGAGCGCCGCCGCCGCGAGAATGACGATCCAGGCGATACTCGAAATCATTGTCCTGCGGTGATAGGAGGCCCAGTCGACGGGCGAGCCGTCAGCCGTGGGAAGCGACTTATTGAGCACGAGTTCCTGGAGCAGCGCGCAGAGGCAGATGGCTGCGACGATGGCGAGGACGACGTTGAATGCACGGCCGCGGGTAAGCGAGGTGGCGAGCGCAAGCGCCGCGCCCGTCAGTGCCACGAGCGCGATGAGTGGCAGCCAGACGTTGGCCAGGGTGAACGAGAGCGACTGGAAGCCGGGGATGACCACCTCGAGGGGCGACACGAAGAAGAGGCAGTACGTAAGCGAGAGCGAAACGATGAGCGCGAGCATGAGGCGAGCGCGCCAGGAGAGGGTGGGCGCGGGGTGCTCGACGCGTGCGGAGAGCATGGCGCGGGCGCGTTCGTCAGCGGAGGCGAGGGATGTCTGGTCCGAGCAGGCGTGCGCCTCGGCCTCAACGCACTTGCCCGTGTTCTCGTCGACGTGGAGGGCGCGCAGCAGCGCGCGGCGGGCGCGACGCCACACCACGCCGAGAACGGCGGAGAGCGCGACGGCGACACCGGCGAGCGCCTGGATGGTGTAGGTCATGACACTCGGATCGACATAGGCGAGCGCGGGGGTCGCGAGCACGAGCCAGACGAGGGCGCATGCCGCGAGTGCGAAGCAGACGTCGAACGCGGCAACGGTGGCGCGCCGCGAGGCGGGCATACGACGGGCGGAGGAGTGGCTCGTGCGGGCTGCGCGAGAGGTACTGAACTTCAAGGGAGGTCCAATCGGCGGAATGGCGACAAACAACCCTCAATGATAACCATTGCCGCTGCGTGGGCCGCTTGGGATGGCGTCCCGCGGCCTGTCTCGCCATCCCGGCTACGCAAAACCCATCGGGTGCTTGGCTGGGCTTGCCAAATTGTCCTCGGCGAGAGCCGCCTCGAGCGCGGCGTCGGTGAGCGTGCCGCCGGCCCCGAGGGTCGCCTGCTTGATGAGCCAGCGCTCGAACAGGGTCCTGGCGCTGCGGGCGTTGGCGTAACCGGGCGCGCGGGTGAGGGCGCGGCAGGCGCTCGCGAGGCGTGGGGGCGCGTCCGGTGCGACCGTCACGCCGCGCTGGGGCGCGAAGACGTCGACGAGGATGGGCTCGAGGGTCTCGGCGTCATAGTCGTCGAAGTTGAGGCGCAGGGAGAAACGCGAGGTGAGGCCCGGGTTGACCTCGAGGAATCGGGACATCTGGGCGGGGTAGCCCGCCGCCACCACGACGACCTCGCCGCGTCCCGCCTCCATGAGCTCGACGAGGGCGTTGATGGCTTCGAGGCCATACTCGGCGGTGTCCGCGAGCTTGTATGCCTCGTCGATGAAGAGCGTGCCGCCTCGCGCGCGCTGCCATGCCGCACGGACGAGGCCCGCCGTGTGGCCCACGTAGCGGGCCACAAGGTCGTCGGCACGCGCCTCGACGAACTCGCCGTCGAGCACCTTCGCGGCGCGGCCGAACTCATGCAGCTCACGGGCGAAGGTGGTCTTGCCGGAGCCGGGGTTGCCAAGCAGCATCGTGTGGAGACAGACGGCGTCGCGGCCGTATGCCTGCGCGGCGCGCATGCACTCGACGGCGCGGCGAACCTGCTCATCCATGCCAGTAAGGCGCGAGAAGGGCTTGGAGAACACTTCGTTTTCCGGCGTAATCTCGGACATCGAGATGGGGCGGCACTCGTTCGCGAGCTCGAGCTCACGTGCGATCTCGAGGGAGGCCTTGTCCTTGACGTTGGGGTTGATGGGGCGCGTCTCGAGCGTGGCGCCCTTGAATACCTCCTCTACCTCCTCGATGGTGGGGCAATCGCCGCCAAGGACGAGGCCCTTCTTCTTGCCCTGGCACTTGAAGGCGAGCGGGAGGGCGGCCTGTCCGCCCTCCACCTTCGCGTGGCCCACCACGAGCGGGCAGTTCTTCGAGGCGAGCAGGTTGAGGGCGTCGAGGACTGCCTCGAACTGCTCCTCCGAGAAGCTGAGCCTGCCGCCGTAGTAGGCCGCCATGCTAGTCCTCCTTCTCCATGAGGTTGTCGATGCTGTAGGGGTTGTTGACGTTCTCGCCGCGCTCGGCCGCCACGGCGACGTACTGGTTGATGACGGGGAGGAGGCGGCGCGCGGCCGCGATCTGGCGCTCCATGACGGACTTGAGCTCTTCGGCGCTGTCGTATTCGAGAGCGCTGGTGAGGAGGACCTCACCGTCGACCGGATCGGCGGAGAAGTCGAAGTTCTCTGGCATCTCCTGTACGGCGAAGAGCAGGTCGATGGCGCTGGTGCCGGGAACTATCTGTGGGAGGTTCATGACTACGTGAAGCTGGCCCTTCTTGTCGCCGTCGTCATAGGCGTTGACGGTGACGGGATAGGTCTCGCCATCGATCTCGATCAGGGTGCCCATACTGTCGCCGTCGTAGGGGACGAAGGCATAGTCGGTGCAGTTGAAGGCGAAGCCGAGGCGGTCGCAGTTGGGATTCTCGCAGAGCATGGTGGTCCTTTCATTTGGATGCTTGTGGGTGTTGCGCCGAGCTCTTGGCGTCGTGGCAGGTCTCGCGAACGATCTTGCGACCGGCTAGTCGCTATCGCTGGAGAAGTACTCCGACATGAAGGCGAACTTCATGCGGCGCTTCGTGTTTTCGAGCCAGACGTCGTGGACGCTCTTCTCGCCGTTGCGGATGTCGATGGCGTCGCGCAGGGACGAGCACAGGGTGTGGTTCGTGATGGTGATGAGGCGGTCCAGGTCGAGGTCGTCAGTGACGGCGTGACGGGTGACGGAGGCGAAGGGCTCACCGGGCATGGCGCGCCTGAAGCCGCGAATCTTGTAGTTTGCCTGGCGGAGCATCTGGAAGGCGCGAAGAGCGGCGACGTTCTCCTCGTTGACGCCGATGGGCACGCTCGCCTCGACTTCGACCATGTCGTCCACGAGCGAGACGGTCGTGGTCACCGGCTTGTTGAGGTAGATCTCGCGGGCGCACCAGCGGTTCTCGCCCGCCGGATAGAAGGTGAGGTCGTCGTTGGCGGCAAGGACGTTGCGAATCCAGGCCACGGGATCTTCCGTGGGGCTGATGCCGGGGTTGGATGCCGGAAGCTCGCCGTTTTCGTTGTCGTTGCCGGTGCCGAAGAGCTCGTCGATTATGCCGAAGTCCATGTGTTGTCCCTTCTCTCGGGTGGGCAGCCATCTGTTGGGTCGACTGCCCGGTTGGGTGGGCCGTCGTCCTGCTGGGCCGGCTGCCCGCTTGGATGGGCCGTCGTCCTACTGGGCTGGCTGCCCGGTTGCTGACAAACACAATGACCGAGACGGCAACGGCCCCCGGGGGTATGCCGGGGGCCGCTTCAGGGATTGATTGGGGATTCGGTTTTTCGCGCTACTCGAGCGTGCGAGCTGCGCCTTGCGGGCGAGCGTTGGCTACTTGTTGGGTGGCCCGTCCTGTGCGCGGGACTGCCCCCTCGCTTGTCGCGCTACTCGAGCGTGCGGCTTTTCAGGTGCGCCCTGCTGCAGGCGACGTCGAAACGCTGGCGGATGAGCTCGCGCGTCTCCTCGTCGTCAGCCTGTCGGTAGGCGATCTCGTAGGCGTCGAGCAGCTGTGTCACCTTGGTCTCGTTGCCAAAGCCGTCGGCGTATTCGCGCTGGTTCGATATCTCGGAGTCGAGCGCGAAGGCCTCGTAGAGGAGAAACGCGCTGGCGCTTGCGCTCTGATGGTTCTGCGCGAGGCTGGCGTATCCGCGCCTGGCAACGTCGCCGATCTTCCTCGCGGCAACCGTCGAGCCAAAGAGTTGCAGGTAGGTCATGCAACACTGGGAGGCGGGCATGAGGGTCATGCTCTTGTCGATGGGCGTGCGCTGGGGCGAGAAGATCGCGTCTTCGAGCTCCTCGGCCGCCTCGGTCATGTGGTTGGCGGCAGCGAGGACCTCCGCCTTCTGGTTGCGCACGCGTTCGTCGAAGGCGTGGCATGCCTCGTAGGAGTTGAGGATGTCGACGGCCTTCGAGACGAGCGCCTCGCACTCGTCGTCGGGGAGGGAGTCGAGCGCGTACTTGAAGAAGGACGCAACCCAAACGACGAGGTACCAGTCCCAGCGATCCATGCGAATCTCGAGCGCCTGGTTGACGAATGCCATGCCCTCCTCGATGTGGCCGAGCCTGGCGCAGGCCTGGACGGCGTCCGCCAGATGGGTGACGGACCTCGGGAAGCGGTCAAGGCCGAGCTTCGCGAGGTCGAGGGCGTACTCGAAGTCATGGCTTGTGAGGAAGACGTTCGTGAGGTTGTGGAGGCTGACGCTGTCAACCGAGATGTCGTCGAAGTTGAGGACGAGATCGGCGATGGAGCGCCTCAGTCCGCCGGAGCTTGCCCCCTCGACGAGGGCGAGGGCCTCCGTGGTCGACACGATGGGGAGCCCTTCGTACCAGCTGCCATCTTCTTCCTCGGGCTCGCAGTCCTGCTCGGCGGCGTTCTGGCTGTCAGCGTCGGTCTCGTCGTAGGGCATCTTGTCTTCTTCGAGCATGTGGTTCCCTTCTTCGCGGGTGGGAGAAACGTGGCCGTGTGCTTGCGGTGTGGGTTGCGTCTGTGGCGCGGTTCGTGCGGGTGTGAGTTGCGCGGTTCGTGCGGGCGTGCTGCCTGCGGAGCAAGGCGCGCATGCTAGAGGTTGGTCTGGACGATCCTTAGGAGCCCCTCGAACGCCGCCGTGTCGAGAAGCGCGAGGGCGAGCAGAAGCACGAGCGTGAGCGAAGCGTCGCCCGCCGACGTGCGTGCGATGGCAAAAACAGCGCTCTTTACCTCGCCATTCGTTGATGACTTAAGGTCTGCGAGCATGGCGCACGTCGCGTCAGGATCAGTCCCGGGAAGCGTCGCGAGCTGCTCGCGCCATCGGGCGAGGGCGAGGCCATTCGATGCCGCGAGCGTATCGCGTGCCGCCTGGCGCTCGATGGGCGTGAGGGTCCCGGAGAGCGTTCGCTCGCGGCCGTCCTCGTCGGCGGGCAGCGCCTTGATCAGCGCCGCCGGGAAGAGGGCGTCGAGCGCTTCCTCCTCGCTCCAAGCGCGGACGCCGAGAGGGGAGGAGGGACCGCCCGCGAGCAAGGCTAGCAACGCGCGAAGCGTGGGCGCGCCTGGCGGCGTGGCATTGGCGTCTGCTGGTGCGTTGGCGTTTGCGTTTCCGGTATTGCTTGCTGTGGGTGCGCCCTTCGCCTGTGGCTCCAGCTCCTCGGAGGGCTTGCGCTCTGCGTGCGCGAAGAGGAGCCTGCCCAAGGCGAGCGTCGCCAGACCCGCAGTCTTCTCGTCAGCGTTCTTGCAGCGGCGGATCGTCTCGTTGATATCCTCGCGTTCGATGCCGCGCTCCGCCAGTGCGGCGGCGATTTTGCCGAGGCGGCTCGCGCGGTTGCGTTGATCGGCAAAGCTGCCCAACACCGTCTGGAAAGCGGTCGCGTAGGCGTTCTCGTTGAACCAGGCGTCTTGCTCGGCGAGGACGTCGTCATAGCTCAGGCGGGGCGTCTTCGTGCGCGGTAGGTACTGGGTCTTCGTTCGCTTCACGTATTTGAAGGGGTCCTCGTTGACGACGAGGCACATATAGTCACGTTCGGTGTTGCGGTCGAGATTGACGGAATCATCCTTGCTGCGGACGGGCTCTCCGTAGGCGTCGAGCAAGGGACGGCCCTTGTTCTCGAAGAGGTGGCGCAGCATCGCGTCGTTGTTGTAGGGGGTGCCCGCAGCAGCGATGGCGAGGAGCTTGAGAAGGATGTCCGCCGAATAGGCCGTGCCTGTCATGCGCCCTCCTGATGTCTGCCGCCCGCTGTCGCGAGGGCTTGGGTTTCGCTTTGCACCCGGCGCGGGGCGGCCGGCCCCCATGGGCGGGGTGGGCGCGTCTCGCGCATGGGCGCTGG
>ERZ1034980.1481-NODE-1481-length-13920-cov-22.113018_pt1 | contig 13920 bp, 10 predicted proteins | sample MGYA00520622_ERZ1034980 | MGnify/ENA primary metagenome ERZ1034980 (study PRJEB33766, sample SAMN09781791) | gut metagenome | biome: gut microbiome | host: Homo sapiens | place: Madagascar | study: EMG produced TPA metagenomics assembly of the PRJNA485056 data... | reverse complement strand
CGGACGACTTTGCCACCCGTCCCATCGTGCAGGCGACGCGTAAAGCCGCCCCTGCACCCCGTCCTGCCAGCGATCCGTCCGAGACGGCGGCGTTTCTCGCTGCAGCGGCACAGCGCCATGCGCCCAGCAGCACACCCGCGTATGCCACCCCGCAGCAGCCGACATACGCGGCTCCCGAACCCCAGCCCGAACCCGAACCCGAGCCGCCCGTTATGGATCTGGACGACCTCGCCAACCGCCAGTTTGCCTTTAATTCCTGGGCGGCGGCAGATCTGGACGAGACCTCGGGCGGTATGCCGGCGCTCGACATTCCGGTAAACCCCCTGTTTGCGGCTGCCGAGGAACGCGACTCCGCATACGACAACGCCGCTGCATATACCAGCCGTCCGAGCGAACAGCCTCGCACCAGCCGCATCGAAACCGAGAATTACGGCCAAACGTCAAGCGGCTATTCTCGCGACCCGTTTGCCGCCGCACCCGCTCCCGATTACAACCAAGCGAGCGTAAAGGCAGCCTCGACATCGTCGTATACCCACGGCACCGACGATAGGCGCGCTGCCGATTACCACACCGAAGAAGAACCGCCGCGCTTTTCGGAGTTTTCGCAGGCGGCAAAGGTTGTCTTTATCGCCATCATCATCGCTCTGCTCGGCGTGATCGCGTTTGAGGGATTCCAGCTGTTCCGCGGCCCCACCGCGTCCGAATCGGCAACGCAGAAAGCGGAGGACGACAACCAGTACCTGGACATCAACACCCTCAAGGGCGACCCCAACGACGGGGACGAATAATGAGGACGCAGGGAGACTGTAAAAGCCGGCAACGCGTTACGGCTCCAAAAGCCCTGCCATAAAGATGGGCAGATACAGCACGTCACCATCGCGGTGAAGATTACATTCCGCAAGCACCAGGGCGCGATCGATTCCGTAGCCCTTCGTTTCGAGCGCGTTATCGAGCGCCGCGTGGGACTTAAAGCTCTTGCCCGATTTAACCTCGATGGCGAGCACCTCCCCGTCGAGCGTCTCCTCGACAAAATCGAGTTCGCCGACCTTTTTGGACGTAAAGTAGCGCAATCTGAATCCATGGGCCTTGAGCTCTTGGGCAACAAAGCCCTCAAACGCCGCTCCCATGTTCATGTCAAAGGCGTCTTCTGCCTCGCCATCAAAAACGCCTTGAGCGACCTTTTTTGAATACGTTGACATGAGCATTCCGGTGTCCAAGTAAAACAGCTTAAACAGGTTTCGCTGCTCCCCCATTAAAAGGGGTGCCACCGGTGCCGTTACGTTATAGACAGGAAGCGCGACACCCGCTTCCGACAACCAGAGAAAATGGTCCGTCACCTGCGAAAAGCGCTTAACGCCGCTAATCGACGACAGCTTGAATCGCTTGTTCTTGGAGCCGGCCTCACTGGGAATCAAATCGTATATATCGCGAATAACCAGGCGCAGCTCCGGCGGAGCATACTTTGCAATGTCATCGTGATACAGGGCATGAAGATCGCGGTGGATCTTTCGCACCTCATCAACATTGCGCGTCGCCAAGAAGGAATTGACCGCATCGGGCATGCCTCCCACCACCACGAACTGATGGAACAGGTCGAGTAGTCGATCGTACAGATAATCAGGGAGTTCCCTTTCGTCCTTTAGACAACCCCTGAGCATGTCAAACGCGCTGGCGCCAACGCCATTTGCCCAGCAGAACTCCTCAAAGTCGAGCGGGTACATCTGGACCTGTTCGACATACCCCACCGGCAGCGAGTCGATGCCCTCGAGCTCAACGCCAAGGAGCGATCCGGTGAGGATGTAGCGAAAGTCGCCGCGCTGTACGAGGTATTTGATAAACGTCACCACGTTGGGGCATCGCTGCACCTCGTCGATAACCACGACGGTCTTGGTCGCAACCATCGGCTGCGTCGCAGCGATAGACATACGCATAAGAAGGTCGTCCGCACTTTTTGCCGCCAAAAACGAATCGCGCACGGACGTGTCGGCGATAAGGTCGAACGTCACGACGTTCTCGAACGATTCACTTGCAAACGCGTTGACCAGATATGACTTTCCCACTTGTCGGGCGCCCTTGACCAAAAGAGCCTTGTTGGGCGACGAAGCAAGCCAAGATTCAAACTGTGCTTTCGCTTTTCTTTGTAGCATAAGCGTACCCCTTATTACGTGCTGGTTAAGCATTAGGATACACTTTTCCGTAATTGTAGGACGGTTGATTTGACACTTTTCCGTACTTTTGAGGTGCCGATTTCGACACTTTTCCGTAATTTTGCACGGCTGATTTCGAGACTTTTTCCAAATGTGGGCCGACAATAGCCGGCGACCCGCACGTACTGCAGCAGATCAAGCCGTTCGGAGACGACTCGCGCAAACCCTTGATCTGGAAGCTCATTGCCGACGGCGTATGCAACTTTTAAGCCGCACGATGTCAAAAGACTGACACTTGTGTATGCCTTTTGACATACACAAGTGTCAGAGTGGTTTCATTTATTTGACAGAATGTTGTTCTTGCCACCCGCTGAAAAGCCGGCCACAATCCATCGCCTTTTTGTCTAGCACTGCTTTATAAGATCAAGTACCGCGGGAATGTCATCGGCATTCCGAAGAGCAACATAGGTCGGTAGCCCTGGGCCAAATCCACCCTGCGTACGTTTGTCCTGACACATGTCCTCTGGATCAATCAGGTCGTCCACGCTCTTTGCCAGGCCGACGGCAATCCAACCACCGCTGCTGGTCCTGCCCTCTAACACGGCATGCAGTTTTCGCTTGCCCGACCCGAAGCCTACATAGTACTTGGCTATATAGGACTCCCACGACGGGTTACCACTCAGAACGGACTCGCATACCTCATCGAAAAGCTTCTGGTTGAGTTCGCCTTCGGCAAAGGTGGGGTGATTCTCCTGCAGAGTCCAGACAGGCGCCTCGTCAGACTCCCCGCGGGAAGGGCGATACTTGTCGACGACGTCTGCCGGAAGGTCGGGGTACTTCCATATCTCACATGCCTCTTTAGCCAGCTCATCCGCGCGCTGCCTAATCTCCTCTTCACCCCATGCTTCATGCGAAACAATCGATTTGTTCAGATACAGCGGGCTGCACTTGAACCCCACATCGGCAAGATTGAGCTTGTCCGAGAACGACCGGTTTGAGTACTCCTGGTTGTAGCCCGTCAGCGTAAGATTTCCCAAGTTGTTGCACAGCCTGTCGTGGATATCTTCCCAGTTCTCGCCAAGCGATTCTTTCCAACCGTGCTCATCATCGATCGTCTGGGGCATGACGTGCTCGATCTGGTAATTGTCAGCCGAGATCGGCTCCTTCGGGTGGTGCCAGTTCTCCATGCGCTCTAGGTAATAGCGCTTCTTGGAGAAGCGGTTATAGCAGTCGCGCGTCTTAAACTCATCAACAAAATGCTCGTCAGTCGGGAAGTACGCCGTCATGCCGCTGCTGTGGATAAGGAGCATCGCCGTAACGTACTCCTCGATATCGTCTTGCTGCTCGAGATTGCGATACATGCCGGCAAAGAAATTATTTAGGCCCGTGGTAAGTCTGCCGCAAACCGCGCGCCTAAACAGGAACGATTCGATGGTCTCGCAAACACGAAGAAATGCATTGCGGTCTAGCCTATTCCCCTCGTAAACCGAATATAGCAACATTAAGAGGGGCCTAATCTGCTTCACGTCAAGGCTTACGATTCTGCCGAACACTCGGCGCAGACCCTCGTCTTTCTCCTCGCCAAGGAACAACCTGGCATATCTTTGCGCATATTCGCGGAGCTCCTTCAGCAGGCCCTCGGCATCCCCATCGTAGTCGTCAGCGAAATAGCGTTTGAACTCGTAGTAGGCCTCGTTTTCCTTCGGCATCCTATTGGGAACCTTGAGCCACAACCAGTACCAGATAAATGCATTGAACTCTTCTTCGCCGCCTTTTCCGAACAAGCGCTCGAGCGGATGCCAGTAGCCCTCGTAAAGCTTGGTCTGCTCGTCGTTGGGAAGCGACATAAGGACGTAGTTCCGAATGAGGTCAATAGGCGTAAGCGGCTTGCCTTTGGAGTTCATAGACTCAAATATGAGCTGGGCATTATCAACGCCAGCGGTGAGCTTAGTGTCGATGACCTGCACGCGGTTTAGCCCCGCCCAAAGCCTTGCCGGATCGAATGATTTCCCGCGCATTTTTTCACGGAAGAACGCATGGTTCTCGACGATGCGATCCGATTTTTCATCCGGCACGGGAGACCCAGACACGATGGAGAACAGCGTCTCTTTATCGTCCTGCGAGAGCACCAATTTATAGCGCGCCAGACCGTTGTAGTCATCATCGTTAAAGAGGTAGTTCTTCCGCAGCGCCGAAATCTTGAGATCGCCAAGGAAGCCAGCCTTGTCGGGATTACTCTCCAGGTAGTCAGCCAAGGCAGCAATCATCAGCGAAAACGTCGTCAGGCGCTGCTGCCCGTCAATCAGAAGCACGCGCGAGATACTCGTAGCAGAGCTATCGGACTCGGGGATATAGAGCATCGACCCCACGAAGTGCGATACGCCATCACGGCCAGCGCGCATGACGTCGTCCCAAAGCACCTCGCACTCTTTTTCGCTCCATGAGTAAACTCGCTGGTGCACGGGAATGACGAACTGCATCTTCGCCACGCCCATAAGGTCGAGCAGATTCGCCTCGGTTGCTTTCATTTGCGGTTGCCCCCTTTTCTTGTTTACGTCACTTACCGTCAGTCCTCCACTAAGTGGAGGGAGCTAAAGACGAGAACATCGAAGCACAGAAGCAACCGGGATGCTCATATCGTTAGATTTTACAACGTAAGCAAACGCTTACGCCGTCATGGTGGAGCGCGATCGCTGCGCACCACTCCCCAAAATCATACGATGTCAAAAGACTGACACTTGTGTATGCCTTTTGATATGGCTCTGGTAGACCATAAATGACATCTTGGCCAATCATTTTTTTGTAATTGCAAAATATTCGCCCCTTTGCCGGATTTTAATTCAGCAAAGGGGCGATACGTTCAAGCTCGAATAAGTCAATCGTTAGGACTCTGTCGTTTCATCCCACTCGTCATCCGCATGTAAGATGGCATCAAGTTCGTTTTCGACGTCGGAAACGCCAATATAGGCCTTCGCGATATTCTCCCGTGCATTTCGCACCTTTAAGGCAATCTCCTTCTGCTTCTCTATGGGAGGGTAATAGACGAGCACCTTCCCAAAGTCAGAAGACTGCGTTCTCCTTCGATTGCTGTGGCCGGTGTTGATGGCGCGGAATGCCTTTTGGAATCGGCGGCTTCTAAGGAGTATCGACAGGAACTCCGGATCGATGACGTTGGGGTCTTTGACCCGCAAGATCGGATATTCTTGCGTTACGAGAGCATGGTCGAATTCCTCGGTGACGAAACATACGACGCCCTTCCAAAGATCGATTCCGGAGTAGACGATGTCGGAGGTTCTTACCTCAAACCAGTCGCTGCTTGAGTCGTAGAAATACATCCCTCGCCATTCGGGAGGATTGTTTCCAACGCCTGGCTCCCTAAGCCTTGCAACGCCAGTTTGGGAAAGAGTCAAGACCTTGTATTCCTTCATCGGATCTTCACCGAAGTCCACGTTCCTTCTCATCCGTTTCACAAGGTCCATCATGGGTGCAGAAGACCAGCCCTGCGGCATGTAATCGCCCTTATGGGCCATGTAGACATGGTATTTCGGGTCTACTCTATGACTCGAATGGCTTCTCCATACCGACGAAGCCTTCTCGACGACGCATCTCGGGTCGGAAACCGCTCCGTTTTCTTCCCAGACGTTCCACTCTCCCAATATCGAGCCAGTCTGATCGTTTGAAAGATAGCCGTTCTCGTCGGCGACATAAAGGTCGTTTCGAGGATCAGGGCGACCGGATGGCGTGTATCCGATATGGGACGCTTCTCCGAAAAAGATGTTATAGTCCAGCCCGCTATTCACGAGGGCAGCCGCAATATCTCCTTCACAGGCTTCCAGTTGATTGTTCAATTTAGCCGATTCTAGGTCGGAAAACTTTTCAAAGATCAATATCGAAGTCTTGTTCGTGGCGCCTGACCTGCGAAAAGCGAAGTCTGGCAGAGAAATCACGGACAGTATCCTCCCTGATTTAAAGAGCCATTCAGGAAGGGCTGGACAATTTGATTGAGACCCGCTGTTGTTGAGAACACCATCGGGCAGGACCATGCCGAGCCTGCCGCCCGGCTTGAGCCAGGAAACGCTTTTCTCCAGGATGATTTGTTCCGACTGTATTGACTGCTTTCCGCAGCCCAGGACGAAGTCATCTAGGCATGCGCCATCAAGCTGATCCTCATCTCCATTTGCTACCTTGGTTCCGAAGGGCGGATTGCCCACAATCAGGTCAAACTGGCGATCCTTCTGGAGTCTCGGCTTACTCAGGTTCGGGCTGAGGCAGCTCTTGTCGGCCTCGATGTTCGTGTGTCCATCGTGATGCAGGAGCAAGCTGATCTTGCAGATTCTAGCCAGAGTCGGGTGAATCTCGATTCCGTAAACGTTCTGCGCGGCAAAATCGGATTTAATTCTCGCGAGGTTCCCCTGTCCGGCAAAGCCCGCATCGGTATCGTTCCATACCTGAAGGAGGGTTTCGAGCAAAAAGCCTCCCGAGCCGCAAGTCGGATCTAGAACGTAATCTTCGCTCGTGGGATTGAGCATCCCGACTGTGAACCTCGCTATCTGCCTCATGGTGAAATACTGCCCAAGGCTTCCGCGGAACACCGATCCGAAGAAATCCTCGAAGGCCGTTCCGATAACGTCGGAATCTGTATCGATGAAGGAGATTTCCTGAATGACGCGAACGACCTGGGCGACTTTGCTGTCCGGAAGCTCGATTTTCTCATCACGCGGGAAAATAGCCTGGTCTTGTTCCTTGGCGTCGCTGAATAGCTTGTGGACCCTCGTGGCGATAGCCGAGTCGGGCTCGTTGATTCCCGCTTGGAACGAGCGAGGGTGGCCGTTTCGCGTGTAGCGCTCGTCGCGGACTTTGGCGAACATCAGCTTGCTCCACTCATCGAAAGCCGATAGCGGATCGCGTTTTCCTCCAGCCCAAATGATGGAGTGTGCGCGCCTGATGGCGATGCTGATATCGAAGGCGCTCGCCGGCTTAATATCCATTTCCGTGCCTGCGTGAAGCGGATACACCATATCCTGAGAATAGTTTCTCGGAAGAAGTTCTCTATCGCCCAGCTTATTTCTCCTGCGCTCCCTAGCGCCGAAGCCCTCGAGCTGCCAGACGCACGACTCGTCGCCGTAGTCCTTCATGGTGTATTTTGCGCCCAGCGCGATACCATTGGCGAAGGCCTGCGCTTCCCCTTCCGCCTTTTCAGCCGGAGTCGCGCCCTCTTTTTTGTTCTCGACGACTAACCAGGGCTTCGTGCATCTGTCGTCTTCGTAGATCACGATATCCGCGAAATCGTTATGCGAGCCCTCCACCTCGGTATCGATCTTTCGCGAATCATAGCCTTTCGACAGGACCAGAAACGCTATGGTGTCGGCCCTGACCTTTTCCTCGGGATCGCTGATCTGATAGCTTTTCGTCCTGCGGAAGGAATATTTTATCTGAGCACCGTCCAGCGAGAAGAGCCCGCGCATGATTGCGGTTTTCGACAGCTCCGACAATCCGAGCGCAGAGGCCAGTGTCAGCTGCGTTTCAAGTTGATTTGCCAACTATCTCACCGTTTTTCCGTCAGATGCAGGAGTTTTGACCTTCATCTCGAACGGCATCCCGCCTTCTCGTACGAGCGCCTTGAGAAACGCGTTGACGGCGGTGGACATGGACAGCCCGAGCTCGTCCAGGATGACCGTGGCCTCCCTCTTGACCTCCGGTTCGATGCGAATTGTCGTGGCGGGTATGTTCGACGGCATGGTTGTACCTTTCCTAGTATATCACGGTGCAACCATTTTATCGTCTCTATGCGGCGGATGCGACCCAGTAGTCCATATAGGGCGGCAGGACGTTGAATATGTCGCGGATACGGCTTCTGCATACGCCGTTCGCGAGCTGTCACGCGACCGTGCGCTCCGCGGTGCCGGAATCAGTCGCCATGAAGGTTCGGCACCACTTGAACCAAGCGAGGTAGGCGCCAAGGTGCTTCGCCGACACGCCCCTGAACGGTTCCATGAAGGCGCCGAGGAGGGAATGGACGGTGTCGATCCGGTTGATGGTCCCCTCGGAGCGGTTCTTGGAATCGTAGATCCGCCTGGCGGTGTGGCGCTGCTTCCTCGGGGCCCCGAGGTCGGCCTCGAGAACGCCCGCGACCCATTCCTCGTTGCCCTCGAGCGCGGGCCCGCCCCTCCTCCGGGGCATCGGCGCGGCGGGCGACATGTCCTTCATGTCGGCGTACTTCGCCACGGTGTTCCGGCTCACGTGGAGCATTCGGGCGATCTCGGACCTCGAGCGCCCGGCGGCATCCATCGACCGTATATCATTCACTGTGTCCAGGGGCACGGTCATCTCCTCCATCCTTCCCGGGCGGGCTCGCCAGAGTAACCGCCCGGGAAAACCATACGGCGGCTTAAACTGCTCAATTTTTCGTGCTCACGGTGCTCATTTCCCAGTGATCACTCGGACCACTTCTTAGTGAACATCAACAGCATAGGCCATCCAGGTCTCCTTCGGGAGTTTGCTCGTCCCTAGGATGCACTCGCTGCCCATGCCGAAGGTTCTGCCGCAGCCCCGGCAGAGGTAGCGCTGCTCGCCGTTCTTTGATTTACCCTTCTTCACGATTGCGACGGATCCGCACCGCGGGCAGCATTCGATTTCATAGTCGGAGCCGGCCGCATCATCGAACATCGCCGCGCGGATCACGTCCCTGACGGATTCGATCGCGCGGCGGCGCTCGGTTTTGCTGAGGTTCGCCATGTTCTTCTTGAAGGTGATGACCAGGTCTTCGGCGTTCATAATGCTCCAATGCCGTTGTGGTTACGGCTATTATACCACGGTGGCATCACCTATATGTCAATGTTGGTCTAACAGAGCCTTTGATATTGCCACAGCCTTACGGGCTTCTTGTCTCATATGCCAAGAGCGGATATCTAGATCGCCGCCTCTCCCGCCTAAAGGAGCTCGACAAGAACTGATCGAAGGGCAAATCGGACATCGAGCAAGTCGCCGACCTGCACTCAGCCTCGACAAATGGCATCGAACACAAGCTCACCGGCATAAAGCTTGCGTTAAAAACAAATTGAGCCCCAGTGACTTGAAGCACAGGTCATTCCCGGGGCCATCAATATGCAGTGACCCTATTCATCAGCTGATGCCGGCAAACTGTTGAACGGCTCACTCTCACCGGCGGCACCAAGGCGCTTCTGCATCTTCTCGATCTGCTTAAGGGTTGAAGACAAATACCCAAGGCCCTTCTTCAACTGCTTAAGCAACCCGCCATCTTTGCGGTCCCCCTTTCCATTCTCCTTCTCGACATCCTCCTCAACACCAGCGATGCTGCGCTGCACGGCCTCGGCCGCCTTCCGTACCAAAATGGCCCCCTCATGCGGGCAGCGATCAGTTGCCACATCAAGAAAAGCAAGGAGCCTCGAACATTCAACGAGCACGAACTGCGCATAGTTCTCCCCCATCGATGCCGCCAAGGCAACGCCGCCGGAACCCAATAGACCAAGCGCGGCGCCGCTGCCCGTAATCAGAACAGTGCCACCGGCCATGCCCATGCCGCCGGCGGCCAAGGCTCCGCCGCCAGCCGCAGCAAGGCTCGCATTAACAAGCGCCGCTCCGTGGAGGCCGACAAACGAGCCTCCGAAGATGCCGATAGCAATATTCGGAGCGAATACCGCGGCCATTCCTCCTGTGCCTACGGCCGCCGCCACGACAATGACACCGCCCGCCAAGAGCTTTGGCAATGTACCCGAAAGCTCACGTGCGTGCGTCCCGCAACGTTTCTCGAGGGAACGTATGGCGTCCAAATCAACCGCTTCTTGTCTCCGGGGAAATACATCTTTAACCCAAGACCTACTCTCCTTCAAACCTTTGTATTCCTTCTTCTCTTCATCTCCTAACTGCGAATAGAGGCAAAACTCGACTAGCTCCTGTGCAACCAGCAGGGCGCGCACCTTGCCGCCTCGCTGTCGCGAAATAGCCTCAAGGGCTCCATACGCATCTTCCTCGCTCAAAAAGTAGCCGTCCGCATCAATGCCTAGGCCATCCGCGACCGAATCCTGCCACGCGCGGGCCCAGCTCCTCTTTTCCCCTTCGCGCGCTTTGTTCTTCTCGTTCCCGCAGTCGTAGTTGATGGCGGCAAGCTTCAGCGAGAAGGCAATCCTCGTCGTCTCTCTATCTAGGCTATAAAAATGAAATCCATCGAAAATATCCTGGCGGTGCCTGGCGCGCTCAGCCCAAGCCTCGGACATTTCCTCCGCTATATAACCCCAGTCGGCATGGAGGGCAAACGCGAAGCGCCCAACCCCGACGTAGTTAATTCGCAAGAAAAGCTTCTGGGCGAAAACGACCTTGCTTCCTCTGCATTCGAAACCCGCCCTGACCGCCGCCGTCGCCAGATTTGCAAGAACGAACGAAGTGCTCGAAACCGTGACCATGCGAGTGAGGGCCCTGCTGTTATAGGGCATAAAATGCGAAGCCTTGAGCTTGTGCAAGTCGGAGACCTTGCTCACTTCACAACGCTCTAGCTCGTCCTTGAGCCTTGAGAGCATGTAGAGACAGCGAACGATAACCTCGTTGGCCACAACTGCCAGCACCTGGCTTAAAGCCTGATCGAGAAGACCGACCTCCGTCCGAAGGTCGAAGCGAATGGGCTTACCGTCCTCGGTTCTGAGCGCCGTTCCGTTAAACAGCTTTGAGATCCATAGCTGAATGTAAATAGTCTGATCCTTATAAGCAACCTTCACGTTTTGAAATACAGGCAGGGAAGAAAGTTCTTTGAGCAGGGACAGCACGACGCCGGGAATACCCGTTCCCTTACCGGGGTTGGAGCTAGACCCCGCCATGTCGCTCACAAGATGCATCGCCCAGAACAGAGTGCCAAACGCAATCTTCTCTGGAACATTCCTGCCAATAAGTGGGCAGTCGGGATCGAAGACGGCGGCGGGCAGTTCAAAGACGACAAACCGGCCGGCCGTATCGGTGCCATAGCCTTTGCCCGTGAATTGCGAGAGAATCGAACACGCAAGGCCAACCAAACTCGGGTGGTGCGAGAAATCTCGCAGATGGTGTTGGAGCCCGCTGCCAAACTCAGCAGTCAGCTTGTCCGCAGCAAGAGGAAACTTTTTTTCCAAAAAACGGATAGCATCTTCCAGAGTTGCATCCGCCTTTGTCATGCCCGCAGACTTGGCAACCGTAAGAACGAAATTACCAACCTTCTCATCGCCCCAGGCTTTGGCACCCTCGAGGTTGAAGTCTTTCTGCCACAGGATATTCAACGCGCCCGTGAGGAGCCCGCCGACGGCTGCAAGTTCATAGTCGAGCTTCGTAGCCTTTTCGGCCCGAGGGTCAAAATAAAAGAGTACTTCCTCCCCATCGGGAGCATCCTTAAAACCAATCAGCGCGGCGCTGCCGTTCAACGGCACAGATGTGACTTGGGGCAGTTGCGACATGGTGTAAACCACCTCGCCACCAGTAAAAACAAGCTCGTCTGCCATACCGATTTCCTCCTGAAAACGCGCAAAATCAGGTTGCCCTTCGCCGCCAAATCCCTCTCGTAAAAGTACTCGAAAATCTCGGTGATGCTGTTAATCAGAACCTCATCGGGACAGCTCGCTTCTGGCAGCTTGTGTACCTCATTGTGCACGATAGCGCGCGCAGCGTCACGGGTCTCCACCTGTCCATCCAGCAAATCATGTTGGCAAGCCGCTCTTCGATAATGGATGTCATCTCGATGCCCGCGCTCTCGATCTGCTTGGTCTCGGCGGGCGTCAGCGTGTCCTTGAATGTCATCAAGAACACAGTCATCTGCTGCCGATTCTGGAATCCTTCGCGCAACTATTCCTTCTGCCTACCGCTAAAAGAGCGCCCCTACCTCCCCTCCGCCTTCAACTTCAGCAGCAGATCTCCCAGCTCGGGGCACTTGTTGGAAAGGCGCGTCTGGGCTCGCTCGCCCATTCCCCATCGCTGGCGGATCTCCTGGGCGCGCGGACTCACGCGATAGTCCCCGTCGATCACCTGCTTGAGCAGCCTGGCGGTCACGCGTGCGTCAGCGAGGGCACTATGGGCGTGACCCATCGACTCATCAAAATCGATGCCAAACCACGTTGCCGCGTCACTCAACGAGGCACACCCGTGGCTTCCCGCATCCATGATCGAGGTGTAAAACGCCTGCGAATCGGCCCAATCCGTAGGAAAGGCAGCAAGGTCGATATGCTTTGCCTGACACTCGGTCACAAGCTGCCGGCGGTCCGCCCCGCTCCAGCAAACCACCTGGGCGGAGTAGCGACCGATCCAATCGCCGAGCCTTTTTATCACCGTGTAGAGCGGATCGGCCATCGCGGTGTCCACGGCCGATATCCCCGTGAGCTCGCGGACGGGATACGCAACGCCTTCGGCATATTCCGTCTGCACAAACTGCGAGAACTCGCCCATCACGTTGCCGCGGTTATCGAGCTTGACGGCGCCGACCTCGATAATCTCGTTGCGCAGCCCACGGCGCTGGCGCTGCTTTGGCACCGGCGCAAACTCAAAGTCCAGCACAATCTGGCGCGCAAAGTTCGTCGTATCGATAGCCGAGATACACGGCGTCTTTTCAGCTGACACGGTTAGGGCCTTTCTCCGTCAACTGCTGCTCGTTACATAGGCGGCTACATTGCCGTAAGGATAGGCGCCCGTGCGGACATGAAAGCGCCTGGCACGGCCCTCTGGCACCCTTGTGGGAAGCTGCGTTTTGGGAGTCTCACCTTGTTGTTATTATCGAACATACATTCGTATATTTAGCTGCAATTTGATAGAATGGCTGTTGTTGACGGCAGCTCCATGTGCCGGGCAGCGCCCTCCATGCGACGGGAGGTGATGCCCATGACCGATCTGATTGATTTCGTGAAGCTCCTGACCGCTCTGGTCTCGCTCCTCACGGCGCTTATCGGACTTTCCGAGGCGCTTAAGCAGTGCTCGAAGCGTAGCAGAAGGGGTCGACGCCATTAAGGCATTGACCCCCTAATCTAAGCAACGGCGCTGCCCAGCTTACCCAACTTGGGCTGCCGTCGACATTATTCTACCCGCGGGCGGCGGGTTTAACAAATGTATTTTCGGTTACGAGGCCTTGGCACCCCGCGCGCCCCACACCGCAAAGCCACTACGCCCCAAGCGCCGCCATGGGGATCACTGCCACGCCGTCGTCGCGCGTGTAGGCGATGCTCCCCTTTCCAACCACGACCGCCAAAAACGCCGGCGCGGCATTCTGGGCGGCAGGATTGGAGAGCACTTTCCTCTCCAGCGCCTTGAGGTTTCTCGCTCCGTCGTCTGCCTTCGCATCGCTCAGCTTGACCTCGATGGCACCCCAGCGCCCGTCGTGCTCGACGACCAGATCGACCTCAAGGCCCTTCTCGTCGCGGAAATAATGGACGCTGTTGTCGACGCCGCCGTAGGTGGATAGGAACACGCGCACGTCGCGCAGAACGAGGTTCTCAAAGAACATCCCCAGCGTCTGTATGTCGCCAAGCAGCCGCTCAGGAGTAGCCCCTAGCAACGCCGCCGCAAGCGACGGGTCGCAGAAGTAACGCTTGGGACGCACGCGAACGCGGGCCTTCGAGCGTACGTACTGGCTTGCCGCCTCTTGCGCAAGCTCGTCCGAAAGCCCAAGGTTTGCAGGTCAACCGCCCTGTAGCACCAGCGGGCGACGCTATCCTGCGAAATTACGCCATTCTTGATGTAGTTTTTACGCCGTTCTCAATGTAGGTTTTACGCTTGGCATCCTTGGCGCGACGCTCGCTCAACCACCTGATCA
>ERZ1034980.1480-NODE-1480-length-13929-cov-8.804599_pt1 | contig 13929 bp, 10 predicted proteins | sample MGYA00520622_ERZ1034980 | MGnify/ENA primary metagenome ERZ1034980 (study PRJEB33766, sample SAMN09781791) | gut metagenome | biome: gut microbiome | host: Homo sapiens | place: Madagascar | study: EMG produced TPA metagenomics assembly of the PRJNA485056 data... | reverse complement strand
AGTATATCGACAATTACGACCCCTATTACAACCCCCATTTCAACAATCTGTTTGAGAATTTCGGGTTGAAGTGATGAAGCCGAAGCGAAAAATCAACCGCCTGACGGAGTATGATTACGCCCAAAGCGGCGCGTATTTCATCACAATCTGCACGCATGGACGGCAGAAGATTTTGTGGGATAGCAATACGTTCACGGAAGTCGAGGATGTAGGGGCGAGCATTGCTCGCCCGCAGCACCCGCCCGCCTTATCCGAAGCGGGAAAAATCGTAGAGCAGTGTATTTTTGAAATTCCGACCCATTATCCGCACATTTCGGTAGAGAAATATGCGGTTATGCCGAACCACGTTCATTTGTTGCTGCTAGTCCAAAACGGGCAGGGCGGGCGACCAATGGTCGCCCCTACAGTCTCTACCGTTATACAGCAGTTTAAAGGTGTAGTTTCCAAACGGCTTTCCCACCCTATCTGGCAAAAATCCTTCCATGACCATATTGTGCGCACGGAGCAAGGGTACTCGCAAATTTGGCAATACATCGATACCAACCCCCGCCTTTGGCACAAAGACTGCTTTTATGAGGAGCCATCCCATGAGCCTTGAAACGAAACGCATCAAAGAACTGTTCGGCTATGCGCGGACGCTGACGAAAGAACAGGGCGTCGGCGTCATGGCCGGGCGGGCCGTCGGCTTTTTTAAGCGGCGGTTCTTCGGCAAAAAAGCGCGGTATCTGCCGTCGAAGCAGACGCTGGAGACCCAGCGTGCCGACGCAGCCGCCCGCGCCGACGGCTGGCCGACCATCAGCATTCTAACGCCGCTGTACAACACTCCGCCGCAGTTTTTGCAGCAATTTTTGGACAGCGTGCAGGCCCAGACCGCGCCGAATTGGCAGCTGGTTCTGGTGGACGCCAGCGACGGTGCCCACCCCGACGTGGGCGAGACAGTCCGCACCCGCGCCGCGCAGGACAAGCGCATCGTCTACGCCAAAATCGAGAACAAGGGCATTGCCGCCAATACGAACGAGGCCGCGAAGCTTGCAGCGGGGGAGTATCTGGCCCTTGCCGACCACGACGACATGCTCGCGCCTCATGCTGTCTATTGCATGAGCAAAGCGCTGGCCGAGAGCGGCGCGGCGTTTGCCTACAGCGACGAGGCCCTGTTTGAGAAAACGCCCGAGCACCCGCGCGTCGGCCACTTCAAGCCCGACTATGCGCCCGAGTACCTGATGGCCGTCAACTACATCTGCCATCTGGCCGTGTTCAAAAAATCGCTGTTCGACGCCGTCGGCGGTGAGCGCCCGGCCTGTGACGGCGCGCAGGATCACGACTTATTCCTGCGTCTCATCGACGAAATGCAGCGCGGTGACCCCGCAGCCAAGCCGCTGCACATCCCGCAGGTGCTGTATTACTGGCGCGTGCACGCGGCATCCACCAGCGGCGGCACGGCGGCCAAGCCCTATGTGGAAAAGGCTGCGCAAAAGGCCGTGGCCGACCATCTGGCCGCCACAGGGCGGCAGGGCAGGGTGGAGCCGGGCAAATTCCCGGGCACCTGCCATGTGGTGTGGGACATTCCCGAGCCGCAGCCGCTCGTGTCAATTTTGATTCCCAACAAGGACCACACCGACGATTTGGAAAAATGCCTGCACAGCATCTACGCCAAAACGGCCTACGAGAATTTCGAGGTCATCGTCATCGAGAACAATTCCACCGACCCGGCCACAGCGGCCTACTACAAAAAACTGCCGGAGCGGTATGACCGCGCGCGGGTCGTGACTTACAAGGGCGGCTTCAACTTCAGCCGCATCAACAATTTTGGCCGCAGGTACGCGGCGGGCAAGTACCTGCTGCTGCTCAACAATGACGTCGAGGTCATCAACGGCGACTGGCTCACCCAGATGGTGGGCGAGTGCAGCCAGCCCGGCGTCGGCCTCTGCGGGGCAATGCTCTACTATCCCGACGACACGATCCAGCACGCCGGCATCATCACGGGGCTGGGCGGCTACGCCGGGCACAGCCACAAGTACCACAAGCGCGGCGGCAGCGGGTATATGTTCCGGCTGGCCACGGTGCAGGATTTCTCCGCCGTGACAGCGGCCTGCCTGCTGGTGCGCACCGCCGTTTACGACGAGCTGCACGGCCTGGATGAGGAGTTCACGGTTGCCTACAACGATGTGGACTTCTGCCTGCGTGTGCGCGACGCTGGCTGGCGCATTGTCTGGACGCCCTACGCCGAGCTCTACCACTACGAAAGCAAGTCTCGCGGCTCCGATGAGAACGATCCAGCCAAAAAAGCACGCTTTGACGCCGAGCATGAACGTCTCTACGCCGTGCACGGGCGGGAGAATATTCTGCACGACCCCTATTACAGCCCGTCGCTGTCGCTGGATTACGAGGATTTCCGCGAGAGCGGGGATTTGCGGAATCTGAAATGAGTTGATTGCCTTCCCCCGTGGGGGAAGGTGCCCGAGGCCCCGACCATGGGCGGATGAGGGGCGGGTTTGCCCTATTGCCCGTCCGTGGGAAATTCCCGGTAAGTTTGCCCCTCATCAGTCAGCGGGCGGGGCCGCTGACAGCTTCCCCCTCTGGGGAAGCCATACTGACAAAAAATGCACGCCGTAAATTTCACGGCGTGCGTTTTTATTATTCTTTTTTATCCGGCGGGAACTCACCCTGCTTTTCGGCTTCCAGGCGGCTCAGGCGGGCTTCGAGCTCGGAGATGCGCTGGTTGACAATATCCGGCAGATCCTGCTGGTCCAGATCGTCCGCCGGGCAGCACTTGATATTGCCGACGCGGACGATCTCCGCGGGTACACCGACGGCAGTGGCGTTGGCGGGCAGGTTCTTCAGCACAACGCTGCCCGCGCCGACGCGGACGTTATCACCGATGTAAACCGGGCCCAGCACCTTCGCGCCCGCACCGATCAGCACATTGTCGCCCAGCGTCGGATGGCGCTTGCCGGTGTCCTTGCCGGTACCGCCCAGGGTGACGCCGTGGTAGATCGTGCAGTTGTCACCGATCTCCGTCGTCTCACCAAAGACGATGCCCATACCGTGGTCGATAAAGAGCTTGCGCCCGATCTTGGCGCCGGGGTGGATCTCGATGCCGGTCAGGTGGCGTGCCAGCTGGCTGACAAAACGGGCCAGGAAGAAACACCGGTGGTTGTACAGAAAATGTGCGATCTTGTGCGTGACCAGCACATGAAAGCCGGGGTACAGGATGATGACCTCCGCCACATTGCGCGCGGCGGGGTCCTTATCACGGATATTTTTTGCATCTTCCCAAAGGCCCATAGTTCGTTCCTCTTCCTATTTACCATACTTATTATAAATATACCACAAAGCCGGACAAAGTGCAATGCTGTACGCGCCGCGCACGGATTTTTGCGGATTTTGTCAAATCCTCCAAAAGTCAGCGCAAAAATCTATAAAATCCTTACTTTTGCAAAAAGCCCGTTTGCATTGACACCGCCGTCCCTGCATGGTACAATAAGTAAAACGTAGGTAAAGCCATAGGAAGGAGTGTGCCGAGATGATGCGTTTTATTTCTGTCTTTAAAAATCACGGCACTGTGTTCTTTCCCGTCGCCGCTTTGTGTATGACTTTTTGACTTTTCCCTTTTTGGGAAAAGTTTTTTTTTGCAAAAATATCCCTGCGGGATGTTTTTGCATGGGGCTTTGTAGGGGCGAGCATTGCTCGCCCGCAGGCCGTTTGCCTCATGCGCGGCTTTCCCGCAGAAGCTCAACCACGCAAAGTTGACGGGCGAACAATGTTCGCCCCTACACTCTCAGCTATGACAAAGTTTCCTATTTTTAAGGAGGTTCCCACCATGCTGATCCGCAACGCAAAGGACAGCGCGGGCAAGGCCATTGAGGTCTGGCTGCGCGACGGAAAAATTGCCGCTGTCGGTCTGGGGCTGCTCGTCCCGGAAGGGGAGGAGGTGCTCGACGCGAAGGGCCGCACGGTCCTGCCCGCCTTCATCGACACCCACTGCCACTGGCGCACCCCCGGCTTTGAGTACAAGGAGGACATCTCCACCGGCTCCGCCGCGGCTGCCGCGGGCGGGTACACCTTCGTCAACCTGATGCCCAACACGAAGCCGGTCTGCTCCAGTGCCGAGATCGCCCACGCCGTCGAGGCCGAGGCCGCCCGCGTCGGCCTGTGCGACGCAAACCAGACCGTCTCCATCACGAAGGATTTCGACGGCAAAACGCTGGATCATCTGCTCACCCTGCCCGAGGACATCAAGTTCATCACCGAGGACGGCAACGGCGTCATGAACAACGCCGTCATGGCCCGCGCGTTCGCGATTGCCACCGAGCGCGGCCTGACCATCATGTCCCACGCCGAGGATCGCGAGATCAGCCCCTGGGACTACCGCCTGGCCGAGAACATCGAGACCGTGCGCAACTGCCATCTGGCCGAGTACTACGGCACCCGGCTGCACATGTGCCACGTCTCCACCAGGGAATCCGTCGATGCCGTCCGCATGAGCCGGATGCGCGGTGCGCGGGTCAGCTGCGAGGTCACGCCGCACCACCTGTGGTTTGACGACAGCCGCCTGACCTACCGCGTCAACCCGCCCATCCGCAAGGCGGACGACGTGACCGCGCTGATCGACGCCATCAAGGACGGCACCGTGACCTGCATCGGCACCGACCACGCCCCCCACACCGCCGAGGAGAAGGAGAAGGGCGCTGCCGGTATGGTGGGTCTGGAAACGGCCTTCGGCGTCTGCTACACCAAGCTCTGCCGTGAGCAGCGTCTGCCGCTGGAAATGCTCAGCTTCCTGATGAGCGCCGGTCCCGCCGCCGTGCTGGGCCTGGCCGACCGCAAGGGCATGCTGGAGCCGGGCTACGACGCCGACATCGTGCTGGTGGACCTTGACCACATGTACGAGGTCCACGCCGACGAGCTGCACAGCAAGAGCAAGAACTGCCCCTACGACGGTGCACTGCTGTACGGAAAAGTGGTAACCACGATCAAAGGCGGGAAGGTTACGTTCCAGATTGAAGAATAACACCCCTTCACGCACAAAACACCCGTAGGGGCACATTCTATATGCGCCCGTGCAGGCTGCCGCTGGCACAGTCCCGCGGGCGGATAGGGAATCCGCCCCTACGATTCCCAACATTATATAATAGAGCCGCAATTTATATACATCAAACGGAGGAATCAGCATGCTTACCAACATGGACAAACTCTACGAGAGCGTCGCAGCAAACGGCCCGGTCTGCGTGGGCCTGGACACCGAGATCAGCTACCTGCCCACCACCGACACCGCCAAGACGGCGGGGGAGAACGTCGTCGCGTTCAACCGTGCGCTGATTGACGCCACCAAGGGCGTCGCGGGCTGCTACAAGGTGCAGATCGCCTATTATGAGTCCTTGGGCCTGGACGGCATGCGCGCCTACGCCGAAACGCTGAAGCTGGCCCGCGCCACCGGCCTGCCCGTCATTGCCGACATCAAGCGCGGCGACATTGCCAAGACCGCCGAAATGTACGCCAAGGCGCACTTTACCGGTGATTTCGAGGCCGACATCATCACGCTGGCCCCCTACATGGGCCTTGACTCCATCAGCCCGTATCTGCCGTACTGCGCCGAGCAGGGCAAGGGCGTGTTCGTGCTCTGCCGCACCTCCAACCCCGGCGCGAAGGACTTTGAGTACAAAAAGCTCGACGATGGCCGCCATGTGTACGACCTCGTCGGCGACAGCCTGACCGCCCTTGGCAAGGACTACATGGGCGAGCACGGCTATTCCAGCATCGGCCTGGTCATCGGCGGCACCCACACCGAGGAGGCCACCGCCATCCGCGCGGCCTACAAGGACACCTTCTTCCTGATCCCCGGCTACGGCGCACAGGGCGGCAAGGCGGCGGACATCGCGCAGTACCTGACCAAGGGCAACGGCGGCGTTGTCAACTCCAGCCGCGGCATCCTGCTGGCCTACAAGAAGCAGCCCGGCGTTGCCTTTGACGAGGCTGCCTACAACGAGTGCGTGCGTATGCGGGAGGATATTCAGGGTGAATGCAACAAGCTGTAATCTGACGGTCCTGCGCCAGGAAACCGTCGCAGAGGATATTATGCGCCTTACGGTCCAGTGGCAGGACCGCAGCCGCGAGCCCCACGCCGGGCAGTTTTACATGCTGCGCGCCTGGGCCGCGGACGCCACGCCGATTCTTTCCCGCCCCATCAGCGTTGACGACTTTGACAACCAGACCGGCGCACTGACCTTCCTGTATCAGGTCAAGGGCGAGGGCACCCACAAGCTGGCCGCGCTGAAAAAGGACGACACGCTGACCGTGACCGGCCCCTGCGGCAACGGCTTTGACACTGCCGCACTGGCCGGGCAGTACAAGCGCATTGCCGTGGTCGGCGGCGGCATCGGCACCGCGCCGCTGCTGCTGCTCTGCAAGGAGCTCTGCCGCGCGGGCGTGCGCCCCGACCTGTTCGTGGGCTTCCGCGACACGACCTACGGCATGGACCGCTTTGTGCCCTGGTGCCGCGACATCTACGCCGCAACCGACTCCGGCAAGGAGGGACACCACGGCCTGGTCACCGACCTGCTGGACGTGAGCAAGTACGACATTGTGCTGACCTGCGGCCCCATGGTCATGATGCGCGGCGTGGCTAAGCTCTGCGCCGCCGCTGGCGTGCCCTGCCTGGCCAGCCTAGAAAAGAAGATGGCCTGCGGTCTGGGCGCGTGCCTGGGCTGCACCTGCCATACGAAAATCGGCCCGGTCACCGTCTGCAAGGACGGCCCGGTCTTTAACGCACAGGAGGTGTTTGACTGATGGCAGACCTGCATGTTGATTTTCTCGGCAAGCGGCTGGCCGGGCCGGTCATCGCGGCCAGCGGCACCTTCGGCTTCGGCCCCGAGTACGCGGGCATTGAGGATCTGCGCGTGCTGGGCGGCATCTCCGGCAAGGGGCTGACCCTGAACGGCCAGCCCGGCAACGAGGGTGAGCGCCTCTACGAGACGCCGTCGGGCCTGATGAACTCCATCGGCCTGCAGAACCCCGGTGTGCAGCACTTTATCGACCATGAGCTGCCCGCCATGCGCCGGTGCGGCACCACCGTCTGGGCGAACCTCGGCGGCCACACGATTGAAGAAAACGTCGAGGGTGTGCAGATGCTCTGCGCCGCGGGCGTGGATTTTATTGAGCTGAACATCAGCTGCCCCAACGTCAAGCAGGGCGGTCTCGCGTTCGGCATCCGCGCGGCAGACGCCGGCGAGGTCGTCAGCGCGGTGCGCAAGGTCTGCACCGTGCCGCTCATCGTTAAATTGAGCCCGCAGGCCGAAAGCATCCCCGAGATGTGCAAGGCCGTTGAGGCTGCCGGCGCGGACGCCATCAGCCTGTGCAACACCTTCCAGGCGTGCGCGATCGATCTGGAAAAGCGCCGTCCCGTGTTCAACAACACGTTTGCGGGCCTGTCCGGCCCGGCGGTGCGCCCCATCGCCCTGCGCATGGTCTGGCAGGCCGTAGGGGCCGTCAGCATCCCCGTCGTGGGACTGGGCGGCATTCTGACGGGTAAGGACGCCTTGGAGTTCATCATGGCCGGTGCAGCGGCGGTACAGGTCGGCACCGCGAACTTCCTGGACCCGAAGGCCTGCACCCGCATCACGAACGAGATTGGCCAGTGGATGGACGCCCACGGCGTCAAGACGCTGGATGAGATCAGAGGGTGTGCACGGTAAATCACCGATTGCCTTCCCCTCAGGGGGAAGGTGCCCGAGGCCCCGCCCGAGGGCGGATGAGGGGAGAGTCCCCGCAACCGCCCGTTCACGGGCTATAACGGCAAGCCCTGCCCTCATCAGTCGGCGGGCGGGCCGCCGACAGCTTCCCCCGCGGGGGAAGCCGCCCCACCATATACATTTCGCTTGCATTTTTATACAAAATATGCTACTATAAATTGAATAACATACAGGAGGAACAAATTATGGCACGCGAAGCACTTGAAGTTTTAAAGGAATGTGAAGCATTTTTAGAGGGGCACTTCCTGCTTTCCTCCGGGCGCCACTCCGGCGCTTACTGCCAGATGGCATTTCTGCAGCAGTACCCCGACAAGGCTGCCGAGGTCATGGCCCCGGTTGCCGAGAAGCTCAAGGAGCTGAACATCGACGTCGTGGTCGGCCCTGCCATGGGCGGCATCGTCTACGCCTACGAGCTGGGCCGCCAGATGGGCAAGCGCGCCATCTTCACCGAGCGCGTCGACAACGTCATGACCCTCAAGCGCTTCAGGATCAACCCGGGTGAGCGCTGCATCATCGCCGAGGACGTCGTCACCACCGGTGTTTCCAGCCTCGAGACCAAGCGCGTCATCGAGGAAAACGGCGGCATCTGCGTGGGCATTGCCTGCGTCGTGGACCGCACCCGCGCCGAGGCCCCGTCCCCGATCCCCATCGTCGCCAGCGCCCTCAAGCTCGACCTGCCCAACTACGCCCCTGAGGAATGCCCCATCTGCAAGGAGGGCAAGCTCCCGCTGGTTCACCTGGGCAGCCGCAAAATGAAGGAAGCTGCGAAGCAAACCCTGTAAAAGATAGGAGATAGGAGATGGGTACAGTTTGCCTTTTCTCCTCTCTCCTCACTCCATATCTTAAATGTAAAGTGAGAGGCTACCAACTATGCAGGCATATCTGATATTGGCCAATGGCCGGGTGTTCCGCGGCGTCAGCGTAGGCTGCCCCGGTACCACCATCGGTGAGGTCGTCTTTGCAACCGGTATGGTCGGCTTTGAGGAAACCCTGACCGACCCCAGCTACTACGGCCAGATCATCACCCAGACCTATCCGCTCATCGGCAACTACGGCATGAACAGTGAGGATGTCGAGAGCACGAAGATTTGGGCCAGGGGCTACATTGTGCGCGAGGCGTGCAAGACCCCGTCCAACTTCCGCAGTGAGGAAACGCTGGATGCCTTCCTGAAAAAGAACGGCATCATCGGCATTGAGGGCATCGACACCCGCAGCCTGACCCGCACCCTGCGGGAGAGCGGCGTTATGAACGGCGCGATCACCACCGAGTTCGACCCCGACGCCGAGCCCGAGAAGAAGGCCGCGCTGCTGCCCGAGATCGCAGCCTACGCCGTTGTCGACGCCGTCAAGAACGTCACCTGCCGCGAGGCCGTGACCTATGAGCCGACGGCTGCCGGTGCATGGGGTGACACGCCGCTGCACGTGGCGCTGCTCGACCTGGGCTGCAAGAACAACATTGTGCGCTGCCTGCAGAAGCGCGGCTGCCGCGTGACCGTGCTGCCCGGCACGACCACCGCCGCCGAGCTGGCCGCCCTCAACCCCGACGGCCTCATGCTCTCCAACGGCCCCGGCGATCCGGCAGAGAACGTGGAAATCATCGCGAACATCCGTGAAATGCTGAGCACCGGCATCCCGACCTTCGGCATCTGCCTGGGCCACCAGCTGACCGCTCTGGCCGCCGGTGCCAAGACCTGCAAGCTGAAATACGGCCACCGCGGTGCCAACCAGCCCGTCACCAGCCCGGCCAAGCAGCGCACCTTTATCACCAGCCAGAACCACGGCTACGCCGTTATGGCGGACACCCTGCCCGAATCCGTCGGCCAGATGAGCTACTTCAACGCCAACGACGGCACCTGTGAGGGCGTCGACTACTTGAAATGGAACTGCTTCACCGTGCAGTTCCACCCCGAGGCCAACGGCGGCCCCAAGGACACCGAATTTCTGTTTGACCAGTTCGTCAGCCGTATGCTGGCCGCGAAAGGAGTAATCAACAATGCCTAAAGACCCGCGTATCAAAAAGGTACTGGTCATCGGCTCCGGCCCCATCATCATCGGTCAGGCGGCAGAGTTTGACTACTCCGGCACGCAGGCCTGCCGTGCGCTGAAATCCGAGGGCGTCGAGACCGTCCTCGTCAACTCCAACCCCGCCACCATCATGACCGACCCCGACATTGCCGATCATGTTTATATTGAGCCGCTGACCGCCGAGGTCATCGAGCGCATCATCGAGAAGGAGAAGCCCGACGCCATCCTGCCGAACCTGGGCGGCCAGATGGGCTTGAACCTGTCGATGGAGCTGGCCCGCAACGGATTTTTGGACCGCAGCGGCGTCCGCCTGCTGGCCTGCAAGCCCGACACGATTGACCGCGCCGAGGACCGCCAGCTGTTCAAGGACACGATGGAGAAGCTGCACCAGCCCATCATCCCTTCTAAGGTTGTGGAAGATCTGGACGACGCGCTGGACTTTGCCGAGGTCATCGGCTACCCCGTCATCGTCCGCCCCGCCTTCACGATGGGCGGCACCGGCGGCGGCATCTGCGAGGACCGCGAGAAGCTGCACGAAATTGCCACGAATGGTCTGCGCCTGTCCCCGATCCATCAGATCCTCGTTGAGAAGTGCATTTCCGGCTGGAAGGAAATCGAGTACGAGGTCATGCGTGACTCCAAGGGCAACGTCATCACGGTCTGCAACATGGAGAACCTTGACCCCGTCGGCATCCACACCGGCGACTCCATCGTCGTCGCGCCCAGCCAGACTCTGTCCGATAAAGAGTACCAGATGCTCCGCACCGCCGCGCTGGACATCATCACCGAGCTGGGCATCGAGGGCGGCTGCAACTGCCAGTTTGCCCTGAAGCCCGACAGCTTTGAGTACGCGGTCATTGAGGTCAACCCCCGTGTGTCCCGTTCCTCCGCGCTGGCCTCCAAGGCGACGGGCTACCCGATTGCCAAGGTCGCGACCAAGATCGCGCTCGGCTACACGCTGGACGAGATCACGAACGATGTCACGGGCGAGACCTGCGCCTGCTTTGAGCCGGCCCTCGACTATGTCGTCGTCAAATACCCGAAGTGGCCGTTCGACAAGTTCGTCTACGCCGACAAGTCTCTGGGCACCCAGATGATGGCCACCGGCGAGGTCATGGCCATCGGCAACAACTTTGAGCACGCCATGATGAAGGCCGTTTCCTCCACCGAACTCGGCCTTGACACGATGACGCTGCCCGATTTCGAGAAGCTGACGACGGAAGAAGTCATCGAGCACCTGCATGTGCAGGACTCCGAGCGCGCGTTCTGCGTCTACGAGGCCCTCAAGCGCGGCGTGGCGCACGACGTCATTTACGACATCACCAAGATCGACTGGTGGTTCCTCGACAAGCTGCAGCATCTGGCCGACATTGAGATGGGCCTGAAAAACGGCGAGCTGACGACGGAAAAGTACCTGAATGCCAAGAGGTTCGGTTTCCTCGACAAAACGATCAAGCGTCTGGCGGGCGTGGACACCCTGCCCAAGGCCCCGAAGGCCGCGTTCAAGATGGTCGATACCTGCGCCGCAGAATTTGCCGCCAAGACGCCGTATTTCTACTCCACCTACGACGAGGACAACGAAGCGAAGCCGTTCATTGCCGAGCGCAGCGACCCCGACAAGAAGAAGGTCCTTGTTTTCGGCTCCGGCCCCATCCGCATCGGTCAGGGCATTGAGTTTGACTATTGCTCGGTCCACGCGGTCTGGACGCTGAAGCAGCACGGCTGCGAGGCCATCCTTGTCAACAACAACCCCGAGACGGTCTCCACCGACTTTGACACCGGTGACCGCCTGTACTTTGACCCGCTGAACCCCGAGAGCGTCGACCACATCATCGAGACCGAAAAACCGGACGGCTGCCTTGTGCAGTTCGGCGGCCAGACCGCCATCAAGCTGGCCAAGCACATGGACGACATCGGCCTGCCGATTTTGGGTACGCCCGCCGACGCCATCGACGAGGCCGAGGACCGCGAGCGCTTTGACGAGCTGCTGGAGCGCTGCGGCATCCCCCGCCCGGAGGGCCGCACCGTCTTTACGCTGGACGAGGCCCTGCAGGCCGCGCAGGAGGTCGGCTATCCCGTCCTGATGCGCCCGTCCTACGTTCTGGGCGGCCAGAACATGATCGTCGCCTACAACTCCGCCGATGTCATCGAGTACATGGGCGTTATCACGAAGCACGTTGACATGAGCCATCCCGTGCTGATGGACAAGTATATTCTGGGTACCGAGTGCGAGGTCGACGCCATCTGCGACGGCACCGATTATCTGGTGCCCGGCATCATGCAGCAGGTCGAGCGCACGGGCGTGCACTCCGGCGACTCCATCTGCGTCTACCCGCCGTACACCTTCAGCCAGAAGGTCATTGACACGCTGGTCGATTACACGGGCCGCTTTGCCCGCGAGCTGAAGGTCGTGGGCCTGGTCAACGTGCAGTATGCCGTCCAGAATGATCGTGTCTACGTCATCGAGGTCAACCCCCGCTCGTCCCGTACCGTGCCGTACATCTCCAAGGTCACCGGTGTGCCGATGGTCGACCTGGCCGTGCGCTGCACGCTGGGCGAGAAGCTCAAGGACATGGGCTACGGAACCGGCCTGTGGCGCAACGGCAAGAGCCCCTACTACGCCGTCAAGGTGCCCGTCTACAGCTTCTTAAAGCTGCACGGCGTTGACACGATGCTCGGCCCCGAGATGAAGTCCACCGGTGAGGTCCTGGGCATTGCGCCCTCCTTCCACGAGGCCATGATGAAGGGCCTGGTCGCGGCTGGATACCAGTTCAAGACACCCGGCCCCGGCTCCTGCGTCATCATCTCGGTCAAGGACAGCGACAAGGCCGAGGCTGCCGAGCTGGCCTGGAAGCTGCACGACTACGGCTACAAGATCTACGGCACGCCCGGCACCGCCAGGTTCCTGAACAGCGAGATGGTGCCCTGCAGCGTTGTGCGCCAGATGAGCGGCGCGCGCCCCAACGTCATCGACCTGCTGGAGAGCGGTCTGGTGGATTACATCATCTCGACGAGTCCGCATGGCCGCGACCCGCACCGTGACTCCGTCAAGTTCCGCCGCAAGGCAACGGAGCTGTCCATCCCGACCATCACGGCCATGGACACTGCCCGCGTCCTCGTCGACGCCCTGCGCGGTGACCATGACATCAGCCAGATGGAGCTGGTGGACATTGCGAACCTGCACCGCGAAGCGGCGAAAGGGGAATAAGTAAGCAGAAAACAAACCGCGTCCGCAAGGATGCGGTTTTTGTTTTTTCTTGGCCCTCTCTGCGAGGGGGCTCCGCCCGCAGGCGGTGGGGGAGAGAACCTTTTCCCCGGTGACTACGACCACATCAGGCAAGGCCGCGGGCACAACGTCTGCCTGGCCGTCAGCCGCGACGGCGAGCACATCGACAGCAAGCAGTGCCTACTGTACAACAAGGACTATCCCGCCGGGCTGACCTGCCATGTGCGCGACCCCAAGGTGTTCGCTTATGAGAGCCGTTATTACATGGTGCTGGGGGCCCGCACGGTGGACGACAGTGGAGAGGTGCTCGTGCTAGAGAGCACCGACAGGCTGCACTGCATGACGCTCCCGCGCGTGCTGACCCACGACGGCCAGGGGCACATTTTGCAGAATCCCGCGCCCGAGCTGACTGCCGCCCCGGCGGGCGACTTCTCGCTGGCCTTTGACGGCGGGCTGACGCTGGCTTATGTCGATGCCGCCCGCATGGGGCTGTAAGACTTTGCCCGTCAAGAATATTTTTGCATGGAACGTGCATTTTTTGCCAAATGCCACTTTTTGACGAGATGATCGCGAAAATTTTATAGTTTTTGCCGAAAAACGTTTGATTTCCGAAAAAACTCTTGATTCTGCGCACAATTTTCTCTATAATAATAGCGTAATAATACCGGGCAATTGTGTGCCTATAAGGATAGGAGTTAAAAATATCATGACGAGATCTCAGTTGATTACCAAGGTTGCCAACGACACCAACATGACCGCTGCTGAAGTTGAGAAGGTTATGGACGGCATCTTCGGCACCATCGGCGATGTCCTCAAGAGCGGCGACAAGGTCACCATCGCAGGCTTTGGCCGCTTCGAGATGCGTGAGCGCCAGACCAAGAACTTCACCAACCCCAAGACCAAGGTCACCAGCAAGCTGGAGCCCACCGC
>ERZ1034980.1479-NODE-1479-length-13931-cov-27.167411_pt1 | contig 13931 bp, 23 predicted proteins | sample MGYA00520622_ERZ1034980 | MGnify/ENA primary metagenome ERZ1034980 (study PRJEB33766, sample SAMN09781791) | gut metagenome | biome: gut microbiome | host: Homo sapiens | place: Madagascar | study: EMG produced TPA metagenomics assembly of the PRJNA485056 data... | reverse complement strand
AATTAAGTAGGGCGGCACTTGACCGCCCTATTTTTATGCATAAAAAGTAGCGCTCATTTTTTAGCGCTATTTAAAATTAAAACCAAAAGCATCTACATAGCGTAGGTGTTTTTCTTTTGCATAAATTCATAATTATGTAAACGTAATACATTCTACAATACACTTTGCAACAATGAACAGGAGGTTGACATAATGGCAAAAGCAACACTTCCAACAAATTTTAAAGACGATATATTGGATAAAAACATGGGTGGTCGGCGCAGATACCGAATGACTACCAATTCAGACGGAACGGTAACACTGGAAGATGTGACAACCTATACGCAAGTCGGTGGAGAATTTAAAGCATCTAACATAAACGCTACAAACACAGCTATCAATGCGGCGGCTGATAAGAATAAGATCCTGACTACACTGGATGATGTAAAAGCCTGCACACAGTCTGGCTACATGGTGGATTGTTTGGTAATAAAAGCAATGTTGGAGGGATAAGATATGGCAATGAGTTCATTCTTAAATGTTAATGGTTATGATTTTCCTTGCCCTGCTGTCGGTTTTTCATGGACGATATCTACCACGGTAAATGCAGGAAGAAACGCTAACAATGCAGCTATCGGTCAGAGAGTGGGAAGAGATTTATATAAGCTGGATAATCTGAAATGGGTAGGACTTACACCAGAGCAAAGACAGATGATGTTAAAAGCAATAGAACCGTTCTATGTTCCTGTTACATTTGAAGATATGAAGAATCCGGGAAACCCGATTACAATTACCATGTACCCAGGAGATAGAAAAGGCGTACCACTATTTGTTGACAGGCTTACACATATGATAACCAAAGACGAGACTTTATCATTTAACCTTATAGATTGTGGGTGGTAGTTATGCAGAACGTATCAAAATCCTATAAGCAGTCCATGAAAGGCATAGGGCGTAACAGGGGATATATCAAGGCTACAATCGGTGTAATCAACTCACAGGCACAGAAAAATGTTGCCGTAGATAAAAAAACTACGGTTACTTACTTTTCAGACGTGAAAAAGCTTTTTAATAACTACACGGTAGATAATGTATATGCTACAGCAGAGCAGGATTTTTCCAAGGTGGACGGCACAATGTACTTTCTCCCACCAAGGAACAACGACTATTACAATAATGGAATTGTGACAGCTAACATATTGGGTACTATCTATATATCCTTTTCTGGAATCACAGGACTTGATATAAAGGGATTAACAATAGACTGGGGAGAATATTACCCAGTTGATTTTACAGTCCAAAATGACAGCGTTGCACGCTCTTACAGAGGTAATGATAAAAGCTACTGGGTTACGGAAGATGTATTCAATGGTACTTCTTACATCATCATTACACCTACAAAAATGATAAACGGACAGGGAAGGCTAAGGATATATCAGTTTTACTGCGGCATCGTCAATGCATTTAGCAACAAGGAAGTTAAGAAGTACAGCGGTAAACAGTATGTATCTTCCATAACAGATACGATACCGTCTAACGATATATCATTGACGATAGATAATCAGAATCAATACTATTCTCCCGACAATCCAGACAGCGCACTTGCTTACATGGAAGTCGGACAGGAAGTAAAGATTCAGTTCGGCTATGATGTGTTGGGAAATAACGAAATAGAATGGCTACCAGAGGAAACAACATACCTTCACACATGGTCGGCAACCGATACGGAAGCCAAGTTTACGGCAACTGACAGGTTTGATTACATGACAGGTAAATACTATTGTGGGCTTTACAGAGAAAGCGGTATCAGCCTATATGACCTTGCTATAGATGTGCTTACAGATGCAGGCATAACAGATGATAGAGAGTACTTCATAGACCCATATTTAAAGAATATCAAAGTACAAAACCCCATTCCAGCGGTAAAGCACAGCGAAGCATTACAGATTATTGCCAATGCAGGGCGTTGCGTACTATTTGAGGATAGAAATAGTAAAATCCATATGCAAGCGTCATTCATACCCGACATGACAGCAGAATCCAATGGAGAGACAGCGTATAGTCATGTATCTGATGTACTGAACGGAGAGGACAAAGAAGCTTATGCAATATGCAGTTCCAATTTTTCCAAAGTGGACGGAACTGTATTTTTTATGCCATCTGACAATAATTATTTAAAGACAGGATATATCAGTTCACAGATTGCAGATTCGGACGGTAATTTCAGTGAGAATCCTAAAATCACAATTAATCTGGAAGCGGCATTTGTAGCATATGGATTGCAAGTGCAGTTTAGGAATGTTGCACCGGACCAGTTTAAGGTAACGACATATTACCAAGATTTAGAGGTGGACAGCTATACGGTAGAGCAGAATGGGGAACTGGAATACACAACATTTGAACAATTTAATCTGTTTGACAAAATTGTATTAGAATTTACCAAAGCACAGCCGAACAGCAGAATCACGGTAGATAATATCACTGTTGGGGATGTCACTGACTACCATATCACAAGGAATGACATGACAGCCAGTCCTACAGCAGTAAGGCAAAATAAAATCAAGGCTATCAGCGTAATTAAGACACAATACCGTAAGTCAAGTGAGAATAAGGATATCTCAACAGAAGAGATTACCATTAGTCCTGCTAACAATGTGCATACGGTATACTTTCAAAATCCCTGTTACGGACTGACAGCAGTAATTGATAACGGAACAGATGACGGTGGAAATCCGATTCCAAGCTCTATATCTGTACAGATTGCAGACAGTAGTAGTTATTATGTGACTCTACAGTTTAACGGTATGACGGAAGAAACGATTGTTAAGTATGTAATTAAAGGATATGAGTACGTTACCGAAGAAATAGGCTACACAGTAACGCATAATGACAATGGGGATATTAAGACTTGGAAAAATCCGTTAATCAGTACTACAGAATTAGCAAAAGACCTAGAAGAATGGCTTGCAAGCTACTACTTAGGAGATGTGGATTATCAGATTAAATGGCGTGGAGACCCCAGAACGGATGCAAACGACTTGTATTATTTGGAATTAAAAGACCGTGGGGAAACCATGATAAGGACATATCAAAACGAGATATCATTTAATGGCGCATGGTCGGGAACTATGAAAGCAAGAAAGGCGGTGTTGTAATTGGCAATAACTAAAGTAACGGCGGCGGTTGCTGATGATACAACCGATTTAAAACAAAGCAATTCAACATATACTGGAAGCCTTACAGCACCCAAAGAGTCTGGTGATTATCCTGTTACGGTGTCTGCCTATGATGATGCAGGAAATGTAACCGTAGATGCATCAACGGTAGCGGAAGTAAGCCTATGGCATACTCCTAAGACTAACTGGACGGTAAATGACCGATTCAATTATGTGGACTATAACCGCATAAAGAATAATCTGACATATCTACATGAACTGGCACAAGAAGTATATAAGCAGTTTTCAATCGTGGATATGGGCACAGATATTGAAGATTATACTGGATGGTTTACGGCGGCGGCTTTTAATGCTTTTGAAAGCAACCTTGAAACGATTAACAAGAACATATTCACGCAAGACTACGGCGTATCGCAAAGATTCTTTGATAACGGACAATTTATCAAATGGGATGAATTGAACCGTATAGAGTCGGCTACGTTGCAAATGAATGACCTTTTGGAGAGACAGAAAGCTACTCTTAGGAAATTGCCATTCAGACTGGGCGCATTTAGGGAGGTAAGAATATAAATGGCTATATCAAGCGTACAAGCAACAATCAAAGGCACTACTTACAATCTGACTCTGAATAGCTCTACTGGATTGTATGAAGCAAGTGTTACAGCACCAAGTACCAGTTCTTACAATAATAACAGCGGTCATTACTTCCCTGTCACGATTAAAGCTACAGACAGTGCAGGAAACAGTACCACAATCAATGATACTAACGCAACACTGGGAAACAATCTGAAATTAAAAGTAAAAGAAACTACGGCACCAGCCATTGTAATTAGCTCTCCTACAGAAAGCCAAGTAACTAATAACACAAAGCCTACAGTTAATTTCACGGTTACAGATGCAGACAGCGGTGTTAATTCTGACAGTATCAGCATTACAGTTGACAGTGGAAGTGCTGTGACAAGCGGAATTACAAAGACTGCAATAACAAATGGATATTCATGCTCTTATGCGATTCCTACGGCTCTTACAGACGGAAACCACACTATTAAGGTAAATGCCAAGGACAATGACGGAAATGCCGCCACACAGCGTACAGTAACGTTTAAGGTGGACGCAACGCCACCTACATTATCTGTATCAGTACCGACTAATAATCTTGTCACAAATGTTGCATCATGCACAGTAACAGGCAAGACCAGTGATGTTACAGCAGGAATTAAATCAGTTACTGTCCAGTTAAATGGCGGTACGGCTACTAATGTCACAGTAGATTCAAGTGGCAATTTCAGCACAACTATTACTCTTGCAGATGGAGCGAATACAATTGTTGTCACTGCCACAGATAACGGGGGTCTTTCTTCCAGTGTTACAAGAATTGTGACATTAGATACAGAAGCACCTGTTATTAATTCTGTAGAAATCAGTCCGAACCCAGTAAGCACAGGAGAAGTATTTACAGTAACCGTTAAGGCTACGGATTAGGCGGTGCTTATGGGCGTAGTAATAACAAATGTTACAATTTCAAAGAATCCAGTAAATACAAAGGAAACATTTAAAATATCGGTTGCTGTCAAGGAGACAGTGACCGAACCTACAATGTATAGATTGCCCATGAGATTAGGGCAAGAAAAGGGAGGAAAATAATGGCAAAGGCAAAGTTACCTGTCAATTTTAAAGACGATATATTAAAAGAAAATATGAACGGCAAGCGTAGATTCAAAATGATTCAGAACACTGACGGTACAGTCAGTTTTGAAGATGTAACAGATTATACACAGGTTGGGAGCACATTCGGAGCGGCACAGATAAATGCAACAAATGAAGCTGTAAACAATGCGGCAGACGCAAGCAAGATTATGGATGATTTGGAAACAATAAAAGCAAATACACAGTCTGGATATATTGCTGGGGCATTGGCAGTTAAAAAATTAAGTAGTAATTTAGGTGGTAAAATTGGTTCTTTCAACGGCAAAACAGAAAAGACATTTAATTATCCATCGTCTGCAAAATATTTAGTATTAGAAAATACAGGTACGGGAACATATGCAACATTTGGAATGCTTTTAATAGACTTATCCAATAAAAAATTTGTTGGTTGTACTGTTTCAAGTAATGGAACTTCTTATCCTAGTTATGGCACTAATTACAATGATACTATCCATGTCGTAGATTTTGACAATCACACAATTACTCAAAAAATAGGTACAAATAATTGGACTGGTATGCCATTAGATGTTTATGCATTGTAAATTACAAAGTAATATTGATTCCGTATATTTTGTATGGTATTAAATATCCATTCATAATAGTATTTGGAAGATAGATTCCATTCCCAATGAAAATGCCAGTATCACTATATTTAACATCTCTTCTTATTTGGTCTCTACTGCCAATTGCCGAATAATATTGTGTTGAATTTCTAGGCACCATTATAATGGCGTGTTCTTCAAGTCTTGAGGATGTATCATGTACAAAAACAATAATACAGTAATCAAATGTGCTCGATATTGATATAGTCTGTTCTTTGAATGCGCTTCCTGTAGACTCGTTTGTCCATAAAAGCTTTGAGCCTAAATTACTATTTAATTCATAAAAGAAAGGAGGTATAGCCCAATGGCATACCTAAAATTTTTAGATTCCCAAAAAATAATTCAGTGTACCGTAGTTCCAGAGTCAGAACATATCGTAACACTGAAATTCCATGATGCAGTTACCGTAGATAAAAGCGGTTTTGATTTGTTCCTTGATGAAAAAGGAGAGCTGGACATTGGCGGTGATTCTTACCACAGCTATAATACTGTATACAGGAATGACGATACAACCGCAGAGTATAACGGTTATCAGCTTTCTAATGACGGTTCTGTTTATAAGAATCAGCCACAGCCGACACCTGTTGAACCGACACTTGACGAATTGAAAGAGCAGAAGATTGCAGAAATGAACGCTGCGCAACAGGAATCAATACAGAACGGTATTGATGTTACCTTAACAGACGGAACAGTTGAACATTTCACGTTGACAGACCACGACCAGACAAGCCTTATGGGATTGCAGACTAAGGTTGCGCAAGGAGAAACGCAGATACCGTGGCATACTTCGGATGTGACCAAACCATGTAAATACTACAGTAACACTGATATGGCATTGATTACGGAAACAGCTATGCAGGCTGTGACATTTGCGGTTACGTATTTTAGGGATTTGCGCATCTATATCAATTCAATGGAAGATTCAACGTCCGTCCAAAATGTAACCTATGGCATGACAATTCCTAAAGAGTATCGTTCAGAAGTGCTTGCGGATATCTACGCAAGCAAAGGCATTGCGTAAGGTTATTAAGCCACTTATCCTGTTTTCGATAGGTGGCTTCCTTTATGTAATGATTGAACTGCTGTACCGTGGTCGTAGCCATTGGACAATGTTTCTTTTGGGTGGTCTTTGCTTCCTGTATGCAGGAGAACAGAACGAACATACAGACTGGGATTGTCCTCTTGCTTTACAGTCTGTCAAAGTAGCTTTGGTTATTACCCTGTTAGAGTTCCTATGCGGTCTTATCTTAAATATATGGTTAGGGTGGAATGTATGGGATTACAGCAATATGCCATTTAACTTTTTGGGGCAGATATGCCTATCATTCAGCCTGCTATGGATAATTGTAGGAACGATTGCAATTATCCTTGACGATTATCTGCGGTACTGGATATTCAAAGAAGAAAAGCCACGATATCGACTTATTTAGAGCGTTTTGTCGAAATTTGTCGAACGTATTTTCTTGAATCCTTGCACTTATAGAAGTACAATAAACTTGTCCACAGTGATGTGGTGCTTCAAGTTCTGGTCGGGGCGGTATGTTAGTGGCATTTCATGCCGCCCGAAATTTCCAGAAATTGAAAGTTAACATATGCGAACATTATAGAGAGGATGGTTGCATGAAAGGGTTACATAGCTGTAGAGAGGGCAAGAATATGACAGGGGAGAATGGCAATGATGCAGAATTTTACAAGAGAGAAATCAATAAAATTATTGGCACAATAGAAAATGCAGGCACTTTAGAGTACCTGCATTCCTTCATAATTTTTTTTCTAAAGAAGTGGGGATAACTCACTTCTTTTCTTTTCGAGATAACATAACATCTATCATATCTAATATAGTTTCTTTATCTCTTTGATCTAACAATGAAATTTTCCAAAGCAAATCAATATCTTCTTTAGCTTCTCCTGTATTGTCTTTTCGAACTGGTGAAACATCAAGACCCATTAACCATGCTTCTGAAACATCTAGTGCCATTCCTAGAATGACTAGCTTTTCTTGACTAGGCTCAACCTTACCAGATACATATTGACTAATATCTGATTTATTCATCTTAATATTGTACTTTCTACAATAAGGCAAAGACATATTCAAAATGTCGACTTGTTTTATCTTTCTTTCTTCCATTATTTTTTTAAGCCTATCAGACGTATTTTCCTTCATTTGTATTAACCTCCTTTCTAAAAATAATATATCACTATTTGAACAAAAGTTCAATACAAAAAACTTAAAAGTAAAAATGTTTGAACTTTTTATTGACAAAAGAAATCTATGATGTTATTATACAAATAGTTCAAAACATTGAACTAAAGAATAAAGAAAGGAGAAATAAAATATGGCTTTTAATTACAGCAAATTGCGAGGTCGCATTGTTGAAAAGTTTGGCAGTCAATATGATTTTGCCAATGCCCTTGGCTGTTCTGAAAGGACTTTATCTCTTAAAATGAACGGAAAAAGACCATGGAAGCAGAACGAAATATTGACAGCTATTAATCTTCTTGGATTATCTGAGGAAGATATACAGGATTATTTTTTTACCTTAGAAGTTCAAAACATTTAACTTTTAGGAAAGGAGAAATATGTTATTTAGTTTCAAAAAAAGACTTCTCAAAACGCTAGAAAGTATTGATAGTACTTTGAACCGAATTGAGAAGTCTGTTGAAAAAGAGAAACAACAGGAAAACATATGCAATGTTGTCTCTCATTCGCTGAATGGCAGTGATATCAAAAGGTCGTTAGAAGAAAATAAAAAACCTATTCATTTTGATTAAGCCATTCATGATAATAGCGTAGCAATTTCATTGTTTTCTGTAAAGTATTATTTTGAACAGAAACAATTAACTCTGAAATATCTTCTGTATTTGAAAGAGAATAATTCCTCTTTTCTAATTTCAGATTAACATTCGATAATTCATTTTGTATTTTGTCAGAGTTATTTACAAAGTCTACGAAATCATCAAAATTTTTCAAAATATCACCTCCTTTGAGGTGATTATAACACAGAAAGGAGAGCCAATGAATATTGAACAGAAGATTACTTCTATGGAAGTAGCTGAAATGGTCGGAAAAGACCATAGCAAATTGTTGAGAGATATTCGTACTTATATAGACCAATTAGGACAAGCCAATATTGGACAGTCCGATTTCTTTATAGATGGTACATATCAAAACAGCCAAAATAAAACGCAACCTTGCTATTATGTCACAAAGAAAGGCTGTGAATTTATTGCACACAAACTGACAGGAGTTAAGGGTACGGAGTTTACAGCAAAGTACATTAATCGTTTCCATGAAATGGAAGAATCCATTACGGTTCAGAAACCAATGACTGCACTGGAAATGATTAAGCTACAGAATCAGGCAGTAATAGAGATTGATGAAAAAGTGGACAATCTCACAAACGATTTTGAGAGTTTTAAACAGGAAATGCCGTTGCTTGGCGTGGATATGGATAAGGTTACTCATGCAGTGAAAGCAAAGGGAGTTGAGGTAATGGGTGGCAAGGACAGCCTTGCATACCGAAGCAATTCGTTAAGGCAACAGGTGTACAGCGACATATACCGTCAGATAAAGTACCAGTTTAATGTATTGTCTTACAAGGCACTTTCCAGGAATCAATTAGATAAGGCTCTCAAAATTATTGATGCATATGAACCGCCAGTATTCTTGAAAGATTCCATAGATGCTGAAAACAGTCAGATGCGAATTGATAGAGACAGTAATAGACGAGATCATACTAATTGAAAGTGAGGTTTGAGAAATGAAGAATAGAGAGAAGTTTGCAGAACAGATTATTGATATTACTCTTCAAAAAAATGAAATCGCTGTAAATTTAACGTCAGGATATCCGTGCGCTTGTACAGAAATAAGATGTTCCGAGTGCCTTTTCAATGGAAAGAGTAAGGGTTGCAGAGTTTTGTTAAGAGAATGGGCAGAAAAGGAATATGAAGAACCGCATGTTGCTTGGAGTAAGGTTGCGGTCGATACACCGATTTTGGTAAGAGATAGTGAAGAAGAAGTGTGGAAAAAAAGACATTTTGCAAAATACGAGAACGGAATAGTGTACACATGGTTTAGAGGAGAAACATCTTGGAGTGGCAGTGGTAACAGGACCGGTTGGAAAATGGCTAAGTTAGCAGAAAAGAAGAGGTGGAATCATGATTATAGCAAATGATTCAAAAGTGGATTTTATCGGTAAAGATACAGAAATGTGCCTTGACCTTGCGAATATCATCCGAGCACTACGGTTCAGATTTGAACAGCACTTTGATGAAGAGACAGCAGAAATGCTGATTGCACAGGCTGTAGAGGATTCCCGAAGGGCAGAATCAGAGGTAATAGAGGAAATGAAGCAGTTTCAGAAATCGGCTTCAAGAGGACTGACAAAAGCAATGCTATTTTAAATAAGAAGAAAGGGAAACAGATATGGAAGATTTTACAATTGCGGAAGTAGAAAAAATGTGTGAGGACTTAGGTGTTGGCGTTCTTATCAATGACGGTCATGTAGTCGGATTTGAAGTAGAAGAGGGATAGTCATGGATAACAGGCTAAGAAAAATCGAGAATGCCTTGATATCTATGGGAATAGAACCTAGTATGCGTGGATTCTACTATATCGTGCAACTGACTGTAGGAAAGATAATAAATCCGACAAAGAAACTACAGGATATGTATGACGAAATTGCATCTGAACATGGAATTACAGGCGGTTCAGTTCATAAAGTGGTAACACGAACAGTAGAACTTGCGGACTCAAGAACTCCTACCTACAAAAAGTATATCGGGAGTGAGTTTAAAACGAACAGCGGTTTTGTTTCCTTACTGGCATTTAACATCAGAAGGGAGCTGGAAGATGAACAGGATAACGCTATGCGGCAGGATGAATGAAAAACCTAAATACAGCCACACGGTAGGTAAAATCCGATTCTACAGCTTTCAAATGATTGTTAGACGGCTAAGCGGTTATGAGGACATTATTCCATGTATCGCAGAACAGGGGATTGCCAATCAGATTCAAAAAGGAACGGTACATAAAATAACAGGTGCTATACATAGTAGACAGGTGTTTGACGGAAAACGGACACACTTAGAGTTATTTGTCCATGTAGAATCTATATCAATGGTATTTGAAGTAGATGCAAACCACGCAGAAATAACAGGTGTTATTGCTAAAAAACCAGTGTTCAGGCAGACCCAAAGTGGAAGATACATAGTAGAGTTGATAGTGGTATCTTCACGGAAGAATGGAAAAACGGATTGCATACCGTGTATCGTGTGGTCAGTAAATGCTTTATTTGCAAAGAATTTAGCAACAGCGCAGGCAGTTACTATAAAAGGAAGATTCCAGTCAAGGCAGTATGAGAAAGACGGGCAGACTAAGACAGTTTACGAATTGTCTGGAAACGAATTGAAGTTAGGAGAGTGAGAGCATGGAAGATTTGATTAAAAGTAAATCCTGCGATACAGTCACTATTTCGCAGGAACGGTATGAGCAGTTAGTTGCTTTAGAGAGCAGAGTTGATGCGGCGGTTGACTATATCGTTAATACGGACTTTTGTAATGTAAAGACCGCATTAAGAATTATGGGATTTTATAAAGAAGCAAACAAGCAGGCAGAGAAAGAAAAGAAACTGTTTGATTCATCAGAAAGAAAGGAGTTTGACGATGTGTAAGGTAATCAGATTAAAGAAACTGATTCTTGAAAATTTCATGATGTACGCACAGGCAGAATTTAATTTCTCAGAACTGACAAGAATTATGGGAAAGAATGGCAAGGGAAAGTCCAGTATTGTAAATTCCTACACATGGCTGTTTTTCAACTGTGACTATGAATTAAATGACAATCCAGTAGTCAGAAGAACGGTTGACGGTAAAAGCGTAGACGATATGGACACGGCAGTGACGGCAGTACTGGACATTGACGGTAAGGAAGTAACGGCTAAGAAAGTGCAGAAGCGTACATACAGTAAGGACGGTAGCAGTTATAAGGACGATAACAAGTACTTCATCAATGATGTTCCCAAGACTCTTAGAGATTTTAATGAGTACTTTGAAATCGACATTGCTACATGGAAAATGTGCAGTAACATCAATGCATTTCTTGATAAGAAACCGTCTGAAATGAGAGAATTTTTATTCTCAAAGGTTGGAAACATCACAGATTTGGAGATTGCACAGGGGAATGAGGATTTATCCGAATTGGCTAGTTTACTGGAAAAGTACACAGCAGAGGAACTTTCTGCTATGAACAAGGCTACTAAGGCAAAGGTTACTAAGGAAATCCCTGTTATAGATGGTCAAATTAAGGAGAAAGAGCGTGATATTCAGATTAAATCCGACATTGACATAGCAGAGCTTGCATTACAGAAGAATGCCTTGCAGGAACAACTTGAACAGAACCTTTACAAGCAGACTGGTAATGAAAACTTACTGGCAGAGTATGACAAGGCTACGCAGGATATTCTTGAATTGCATCATAAATTGTCTGAAATGCAGAACACGGCTAACAGTGAGTTGGAAGCACAAAGAGCAGAACTTAGAGCAAATATGATGAATAAAAGCGTTGCAATCAACAGTCTGAAATCCAGTATCAGGCTTGCGGAGAATGAAATTTCCAATAGTAATAAGAAGATTACAGAACTGACAAAGGAAAAGGAAAGACTGGGGAATGCATGGAAAACAGTCAAGGCAGAGAAATTTGACTCAAATACAGCTATCTGTCCAACTTGTCACAGAGAGTTACCGGAAGAAGATGTTAAAAACCTCATGGAAACCTTTGAAAAAACAAAGGATGACAGAATCAGTAAGATTGAGGAAAGCGGATTCGCAGCAAGAAAAGATATTGAAGAAGAACAGTCGTTATTAAAAGATAAAGAACAGGCGTTATCTAATTTGAATGAAAATCTGAACACTGTAAATAAAGAGTACGTTGAAATGACCGCCAAGTTAGAATCTATCCCACAGTACGTTGATATCAGCGACAGGGAAGATTACAAGGCTGTACAGGTTGAAATCGTTCGCAAGGAAGAATTATTGAAGCAGTCTACGTCACTGTCAGATATCAAGAGGTCATTGAAACTGGAAGAATCTGAAATCAGAGCGCAGTTATCAGAGGTTAAGAAAAAGATATCTGCTACAAACACGGAATCTGATGAAGCAAGACTGGAAGAATTGAGAAATCAGAAAACAGACTTGGAACAGGCGAAAACGGATGCAGAGAAAATACTTGCCCTGTTAGACCAGTTAGACAGAGCAAAGAATGAAGCCTTGACAGATTCGGTCAATAGCCACTTCTCATTAGTTAAATGGCAGTTGTTTGACACGGCAAAGAACGGCAATTATAAATCCATTTGCATGCCTACTGTAGAGGGTAAATCAATTCTTGCCACAATGAGCAACAAGGGTAACAGGATTTTGGGAAGAGTGGATATCTGCAATTCAATTCAAAAAATGTGTGGAATCAGCACTCCAGTGTTCCTTGATGATTCGGAGTCACTTGATAATGATAACCAGGCAAAGGTTGCTGAAATGGTTGATTCACAGTTGATTATGCTGATTGTAAATGAAAATGAGAGGTTAGAGGTGGGTTAAATGGAAAGACTGACAGACAGCAAAAGAAATTCTGATGGTACAGCTTCTTCTAAAGAATCACTTATAGACATAGAGCATGAAAGACCTAGTGCGTATTGTGGTGAGATTCTTACCAAACTGGCAGATTATGAGGATTTAGAGGAACAGGGCAGACTTATCAAGTTGCCGTGCAAGGTGGGAGATACAATATATTACATTAACCCAAATGAGAATACAATAAATAAATTAGTCATTTACAGTTTTGATATAAGACCATTGCAACGTTTTGCAAGCGATTATAGGGGAACTAGACTTAATTTTAATAAGTTTGGCAAAACAGTCTTTCTTACAAAATCCGAAGCAGAAGCAAAGTTATCAGAAATGAAGAAGAATGAAAGTGAGGAACGAAAATGAGTATTAAATCTTACAAAGGTTTTAACAAAGATATGACTTGCAAAGGATTCCAATATGAAGAGGAAAAAGAATATGAGACAGAAAAGGCAGAATGTTGCAAAACTGGATTTCACGCTTGCGAATATCCGTTAGACTGCTTTAGTTATTATTCACCAAATGAAAGCGTATTCCACGAAGTCGAGCAGAATGGAGAATTAGATAGAGAAGATGATAATACCAAGATTGCTTCAACCAAGATAAAAATAGGAGCAAGTATTAACATTGCAGGAATTGTCAAGGCAGCTATTGAGTATACAACAAAAAGAGCAAATAAAGAAAACGGTAGCAATAAAGACTGCGGTGCTTCATCGGCAACAGGCTACAAAGGTGCTTCATCGGCAACAGGCTACAAAGGTGCTTCATCGGCAACAGGCGACTACGGTGCTTCATCGGCAACAGGCAACTGCGGTGCTTCATCGGCAACAGGCTACAAAGGTGCTTCATC
>ERZ1034980.1476-NODE-1476-length-13946-cov-4.946872_pt1 | contig 13946 bp, 10 predicted proteins | sample MGYA00520622_ERZ1034980 | MGnify/ENA primary metagenome ERZ1034980 (study PRJEB33766, sample SAMN09781791) | gut metagenome | biome: gut microbiome | host: Homo sapiens | place: Madagascar | study: EMG produced TPA metagenomics assembly of the PRJNA485056 data... | reverse complement strand
TTTTTTGATGGTGACCTATTGCGATACAGACCGTTTTATAGTATAGTAAAACATGAATAACCATGGAATGTGAGGAACCTGTCTATGGATCAGTTGCAGCAGGCCCGTGCGCAGATTGACGAGATTGATGCAAAGATGGCCGCATTGTTTGAACAGCGTATGCAGGCAGTGGGCCAGGTGGCACAGTACAAGGCGCGCACCGGCAAACAGGTGTTTGACCCGGCACGCGAAGCCCTTGTGCTGGAAAAGAATACCGCCCGCGTGCAGAACCCGGAACTTCAGCCCTATTACCGCGAATTTTTGAAAAAAGCGCTGGCGGTTTCCCGCGCGTACCAGCATGTTCTGATTGGGCAGGATGTTGCCGCCTACCAGGGGGTGGAGGGCGCGTGGTCCCACATTGCGCTGCGTCAGCTGTTCCCCTTTGCCAAGGCACAGGCGTACTCCACCTGGAACGAGGTGGTGGAAGCCGTGGAGCGGGGCGATGCTTACTGCGGCGTTCTGCCGTTTGAAAATTCCAACGCGGGCGATGTTTCCGCTGTGCTGGACCTGCTGTATGCCCACCCCGGCCTGAAAGTAGCCCGCATGTGCGACCTGCCCATCCGGCAGGACCTGCTGGCGCTGCCGGGCGCGCAGCTGAGCGAGATCAAAACGGTCATCAGCCACCAGCAGGCGCTGGCGCAGAGTGGGCCATTCTTGAAACTGCACCACTTTGCCACCAAAGCCTGGGGCAACACAGCGGATGCCGCCCGCTATGTGGCGGAACAGGGCGACCAAACCCTGGCAGCTATCGCTTCCGCCGAAACAGCCAAGCTGTACGGGCTGCAGATTTTGGCCGAGGGCGTGAACGAGGACGGCGACAACACCACCCGCTTTATCGTGATTGAAAAAGAGGGCGCCCAGCGGCAGCCGATCGCCGCCGCACCGGGGCAGCGGCTTTCGATGCTGTTTACGGTGGACCACAAGCCGGGGCGGCTGGCGCGGGTGATCCAGATCATCGGCGAGCGCGGCTTTAACATGGAAACCATCAAAAGCCGTCCGCTGCCCCATGTTCAGTTTGAATATTATTTTTATGTTCAGCTTGTCTGCCCGGCCAATGCCGCAACAGACGATTGCGCCAAGCTGGTGCATGAGCTGGAAAACGTGTGCCGCACGGTGCGGATACTGGGTGTATTTGACCTGTAAATGACGGAAAAATACGGGAGGAATTGTTATGAAATTGACCATGCAGCTTGGCAGCCGCAGCTATGATATCATCCTGAAAAGCGGGTGCCTGGCCAACCTGTACCAGTTTGCCAATGTTGCCAACCGCAAGGTGTTTATCCTGACGGATTCCGGCGTACCGGAGCAGTATGCCCAGACCGTGCTGGCCCAGTGCCCCAATGGAATGGTGTACACTGTGCCCCAGGGCGAAGCCAGCAAAAGCCTGAAAGTGTATGGCCAGGTGCTGCAGGCCATGCTGGAGTTCAACATGACCCGCAAGGACCTGCTGGTGGCCGTCGGCGGCGGCGTTGTGGGGGATTTGGGCGGGTTCTGCGCGGCATCTTATATGCGCGGCATTGATTTTGTCAACTGCCCCACCACCACCCTTTCCCAGATCGATTCCTCCATTGGCGGCAAAACCGCCATTGACCTGGGCGAAACCAAAAACATTGTTGGCGCTTTCTGGCAGCCCAAGGTGGTGCTGGTGGATTTTGATGCCCTGGCAACGCTGCCCCGCCGCCACTTTGTCAACGGCCTGGCGGAGGCCATCAAGGCGGGTCTGATTGCTGACCCGGAGCTGTTTGCCCTGTTTGAGTGTGAACACCCCGAAGAAAACATTGAACGCATCATCTACCGTTCCCTGCGCGTGAAGAAGAACGTGGTGGAAAACGATGAGCACGAGCAGGGCCAGCGCGCCTGCCTGAACTTTGGCCATACCATCGGCCATGGCATTGAGGCTGTCAAGGGGGTGCGCGGCCGCCGCACCAACGGCCTGTTCCATGGCGAGTGCGTGGCGCTTGGCATGCTGCCTATGATCGAGGATAAATCCCTTGTGCGCCGCACCCGCGCCATCTACCGCACTTTGGGCCTGCCCACCCGCACGGGTGTGGACAAAAATAAGGTGCTGAGCTATATGCAGCACGACAAAAAGAGCGCGGGCAGCACCATTACCGTCATCAAGGTGCCCGGCCTGGGCTGCTGGCGCGCCGATAAGATTCCCATGACCGAACTGCCCGCCCTGCTTGGCATCAAGGAAAACGAGGACTGAGCCGATGAAAAATACCTTTGGCAATGCATTGGGCCTGACCATTTTTGGCGAAAGCCACGGTGCCGCCGTCGGCGCTGTGCTGGACGGCCTGGCCGCGGGGTTGCCGGTGGATGAAGCGTACATCGCCGAGCGGATGGACCGCCGCCGCGCCCGCGGAGATGGGCTTTCCACCGCCCGCACCGAGCCGGATGTGGTGGAGTTTTTGAGCGGTGTGGTCAACGGCCATACCACCGGCACCCCCATCACCATGATGATCCGCAACACCAACACCCGCAGCGGAGATTATGCAAAAACGGCGGATCTGCTGCGCCCCGGCCACGCGGATTACACGGCATATGCCAAATATGAAGGCTGGCAGGATGCCCGCGGCGGCGGCCACTTTTCCGGCCGCATCACCGCAGCCAGCGTGGCTGCGGGTTCGATCTGTGAGCACATTCTGGCACAGCGCGGTATTAAGGTGTATACCCACATTGCCCGCTGTGCCGGGGTGGAGGATGCTCCGCTTTCCAGTTCGGCTGGTTTGATTATGGCGGAACCACAGCCGGGCCATTTTGCCCTGTTGGACCCCGAAAAAGAAGCCCCCATGCAGGCAGCCATCCGCGCAGCCGGGGCCGAGGGCGACAGCGTGGGCGGTATTCTGGAAACTGTCATCACCGGGGTGCCTGCGGGCATCGGCGAACCGTTCTTTGACAGTGTGGAAAGTGAGATCGCCCACCTGGCGTTTGCCATCCCCGCTGTCAAAGGCATTGAGTTTGGCGCGGGCTTTGCCTTTGCGGACCTGCGCGGCTCCCAGGCAAACGACCCGTTTACCATGCGGGACGGCAAAGTGGTAACGGCCACCAACAAAAACGGCGGCATCAACGGCGGCATTGCCAACGGCATGCCCATTGTGTTCCGCACGGCGGTAAAGCCCACCCCCAGCATTTATAAAGAACAGGATACCGTGGATTATATCGCCAAGGCAGATGCAAAACTGCAGATCAAGGGCCGGCACGACCCCTGCATTGTGCCCCGTGCTGCTGTGGTGCAGAACACCCTGGCAGCATTTGCCGTGCTGGACCTGCTGACCGTGCGTTACGGTACGCTGGGGCAAAAGTAATACAGCCGAAGCAAACAGAAAGGAAGCGCAACATGGAATACGGTCTGATCGGAGCCAAACTGGGCCACAGCTATTCCAAAATCATCCATGAGGCCGTGTGCGGCTATTCCTATGAGCTGCATCCGCTGCCCACGGAGGAAGAAGCCCATGCCTTTATGCAGGCAAAGGCGTTCAAAGCCATCAATGTTACCATCCCGTACAAAAAGCTGGTCATCCCATATTGCGATGAGGTGGAACCGCGTGCGGCGGCCATCGGCGCAGTGAACACCGTGGTCAACCGGGATGGCAAGCTGTATGGCTATAATACGGATTATACCGGCTTTGCCTACCTGGCCCGCTGCCACGGCGTGAAGTTTGCCGGGGCTGTGGTGCTGGTGCTGGGCACCGGCGGCACCCACAACACTGTCACGGCTGTCTGCCAGGACGCCGGAGCCAAACAGGTGCTGACCGCCAGCCGCACCGGCAAGGCCGGTGCCCTGACCTATGAGGAAGCCCAGCGGCACCCGGAAATCAATATCATTATCAACACTACCCCGGCGGGCATGTACCCCAACAACGGCAGCTGCCTGCTGGACCTGCATGCCTTCCCCAAGCTGGAAGCCGTGCTGGACTGCGTTTATAACCCGTTCCGCACCGAACTTTTGCTCCGTGCGGAGGAACTTGGCGTGCCCGCCTACTGTGGGTTCGAGATGCTGGTAGCGCAGGCAGTGTACGCGGCGGAGCACTTTACCGGCCAAAAGCTGCCGGAAGCTGTGATCGCTGACACCCACCGCAAGCTCAAGCGAGATCTTTCCAACGTGGCCATCATCGGAATGCCGGGCTGCGGCAAATCCACCATCGGGCGTGCCCTGGCCAAAACGCTGGGCAAAACCTATGTGGATCTGGATGAAGTGATCGAGAAAAACACCGGAATGCCCATCCCGGATATCTTTGCGCGTGAAGGCGAGGCATCGTTCCGCAAGTACGAATCTCAGGCTGTGGCGGAGATCAGCAAGCAGACACGGCAGGTCATCGCCTGCGGCGGCGGGGTGATCAAAACACCGGGCAACGCCCGCACCCTGCGCCAGAACGGCCCTGTGCTGTGGGTGCAGCGCCCGGTCGAACGGCTGGCAACCGGCGGGCGGCCGCTTTCCACCGGGCTGGACGCCCTGCGCAAGATGGAAGCCGAGCGGATGCCGCTTTACCGCGCAGCGTCCGATGCCGCGGTGGATAACACCGGCCGCCTGGAAAACACAGTAGAAACCGCCGTGCAGGCGTTTGAAACAACATTTGATGCCTGAACGGCACGAAAGAGGGGAACACCGTGGAAGCAACCGTTGCAGCCATTGAACCGGGCCGCCTGGCCGGAACCGCTGCCGTGCCGCCCAGCAAAAGCGCGGCACACCGCGCTGTGGTGTGCGCGGCCCTGGCCGCCGGTACCAGCCACATTGGCAATGTGGAATTTTCGCAGGATATTCTGGCCACGTTGGGGGCTGCCCAGCAGCTGGGGGCCAAGGTGGAGCGGGGCAAGCATGAGCTGACCATTACCGGCCGCGGCAATGCGGACGGTTTTGCCACCATTACCCGCCCGGTGTTCTGCAACGAAAGCGGCAGCACACTGCGGTTTATCCTGCCGCTGTTCAGCCTGACGGCCCAAAAAGTACGCTTTACCGGCGCGGGCCGCCTGATGCAGCGCCCGCAGGAAATTTATGCCCAGCTGTTTGAGCGCCAGGGGCTGCGCTTTGAGCAGAACGACCAGGGCATCACCATTTTTGGCCGCCTGTGCCCCGGTACCTTTACGCTGCCGGGCAATGTGTCCAGCCAGTTCATCAGCGGGCTGCTGTTTGCCACCCCGTTGATGGAAGCCCCCAGCACCATTGAGGTGCGCGCTCCCTTTGAAAGCCGCAGCTATGTGGACCTGACCACAGACGCGATGCAGAAATTTGGCGTTAAAGTTTCGGTCCGCGCCCGCAAGGATGGCTCCGCCACCTACAAAGTGGCAGCGCCGCAGCATTATGCGGCAGCAGACATGGATGTTGAAGGCGATTACAGCCAGGCGGCGTTTTTGGCCGTGCTGGGCAGCATTGTGGGCGGCATTACGATAACGGGTCTGCCCTCCGGTTCCCACCAGGGAGACCGGGTGATCCTGGATATCTTAAAGCAGTGCGGCGCAAAGTTTGAGCGCAGCGGCAGCCATGTGACCTTCCATCGCAGCCTGCTGAAGGCGGTGGAGATCGACCTGGCCGATTGCCCAGACCTTGGCCCGGTGCTCATCGCATTGGGGTGCTTCTGCAGCGGCACCACCATCATCCGCAACGCCGGGCGGCTGCGCATTAAAGAATGTGACCGCATTGCCGCTATGCAGGAAGAGCTTGCCAAGATGGGCGGCACGGTAAAAGCGGACGGCGATACCCTGACAATTGAGGGCTGCGCCCTGCACAAGCCCACGGCGCCGCTGAACGGCCATAACGACCACCGCATTGTAATGGCAATGGCCGTTGCTGCCCTGGCCGCAGGCCAGCCGGCGGTCATCGAGGGGGCCAACGCGGTCAACAAAAGCTGGCCGGATTTCTTTGAGGTCATCAAGGGCCTGGGGGCCCATGTAACAAATCAGGGGTGAAAGCAAAATGGACGGGATGGATAAAAACAAAACGTTTTTAATTGTGGGCCTGGGCCTGCTGGGCGGCAAATATGCCCAGGTGCTCAGCCAGAAAGGCTACCGCGTGACCGGCATTACCCACAGCCAGAGCACGCTGGATTATGCGCTGGAACACGCCTATATCTGCGAGGGCCGCAACGAAAACTTTGACGACCTGGTGCAGAACGCGGATTACATCATCTTTGGCCTGTACCCCACTGTGCTGCTGGAATGGGTCAAGCAGTATGGCCACCTGGTCCGCCCCGGCACGCTGGTAACCGATGTTTCCGGCGTAAAGCGCGGCGTGGTGGAGCCGGTGCAGCAGATGCTGCCGGAGGGCGTGGAGTTCATTGCCAGCCACCCCATGGCCGGCCGTGAGACCAGCGGCGTGGCCCACAGTGCCGAGGTAAACTTTGCCCCGGCAAACTTTATCATTACCCCTACCGAGAAAAACACCCCGGAAGCCATTGAATGGTGCCGTACCCTGGCCCGCACACTGGGGTTTGCCCGCATTAGCGTGCTCAGCCCGGCAGAGCATGACCACATGATCGGCTATGTCAGCCAGCTGTGCCATGCCATTGCCGTCAGCCTGATGTGCGCCAGCGATAACACCGAGCTTGCCAAGTATACCGGGGACTCGTTCCGCGACCTGACCCGCATTGCGCGCATCAACGATAAAATGTGGGCGGAGCTGTTCTTGTGGAACAAGGATAACCTGATCAGTGAGATCGATATGTTCAGTGATGCACTTGCCACCATGCGCCAGAAACTGGTGGATGACGACCGCGAAGGGCTGGAAAAAATGTTCCGCCTTTCCACCGAGCGCCGCAAGGCATTTGATAAAAAATAACCGGGAAGCCGGTCTGTTTTGCCGGAAGGGAGGCGGCCTTTATGCCCCGTAAAGAAGGACAGAAATTAAAGCTGCTTACGTTGTTGGAAATTTTTGTGCGGGAAACCGACGAAAAGCACCCCATCAGTGTGCCGCGCATGGTAGAACTGCTGAAAGAGCGCGGCATTGTGGCAGAGCGCAAAAGCGTGTATGACGATATCCAGACCCTGAACGAAATGCCGGATACCCCCTTTGAGATCGTGCAGCAGCGCGGCCGCGGGGGCGGGTATTATATGGTGGATACCCCGTTTGAACTGGCGGAGCTGAAACTGCTGGTGGACGCTGTGTATGCCAGCAAGTTCATCACCGCGCGCAAAAGCAAGGTGCTGATCGAAAAGCTGGGGCGGTTCACCTCCCGCTACCGCCAGGAGGAGCTGGACCGCAAGGTGCTGGTTTCCGGCCGGGTGAAAAGCCAGGAGGAAAAGATCCTTTACAGCGTGGATACCCTGCACAGCGCCATCACCGCGGGCAACCAGGTGCGGTTCAAATACTGTGACTGGGACCTGCAAAAGCAGATGGTGCCCCGCCATGAAGGCCAGCTGTACACCGTCAGCCCCTGGGTGATGGTGTGGGAAAACGGCAACTATTATATGATCGCCTATACCGAAGGCCGTCTGAAGCACTACCGCGTGGATAAAATGCGCAAGGTGGAGCTGTTGCCGGATACCGAACGTGAAGGCGCTGAGGAATACGCCGAATTTGACGTAAACCAGTATATGCAGCAGATGTTTGATATGTTCAACGGCCCGGTGCGCAAAGTGACCATGCGGTGCGAAAACCGCCTGGCCGGGGCGATGATCGACCGGTTTGGCACGGGGGTTACCCTGGTGCGCAACCCGGATGGCGACCATTTTAATGTGGTGGTAAATGTGCAGGTCAGCCCCCGGTTTTACGGCTGGGTGGCCGGCTTTGGCACAGGGATCGAAATTCTGGACCCGCCCAGCGTGCGTGCAGAAATGAAGAAAAAGCTGGATGAGCTGGAGGGCCTTTACCGCTGATGCAGACAGCAAAACAAAAGCTCAAACGCGCAGCACCGTGGCTGTTTTTGCTGCTGGTGCTGGCCGGGCTTGCCGCAGTGCGCGGTCTTGCCGCCAATTATGAGATCGGGTACGAGATCATGAACGGCGACTTCCAGAATTATAACCCGGTGCGCCACCTGCTGGCCGGGCAGGTACCTTATCGTGATTTTACCGTCTACCTTGGTGCGGGCGAGCTGTACAGCGTGGGCGGTTTGCTGCTGGTGCTGGGCAACAGCTTTGGCCGCAGCATGTTTGCCACAAACTTTTGCACCTGGTTCTATTTTGAGCTGCTGGTGCTGGCGGTCTGCCTGGTGGTCATCGGCACTGCCCGTGCGGCCCGCGCGGCAGCGCTGGCGCTGTGCAGCGTGTTTTTTGCCTATGTGCAGGGGGCAAACCTGCCGTTTGCCGGTCAGGTGAACACCCTGCTGAGCTATGCCGCCGCCAACGGCAACAGCGCCCGCATGATGCGCTCCGCCGCTTTAACACTGGCGGTACTGGTCATCCTGCTGGGACTGCATTTCTGGCAGCAGGATACAAGCAGGCGGCTGTTAGCCCCGGCGGTGCTGGTGCCCTTTGCCGCGGGCTTTTTTGTGCCCTGGAGCAATGATATGGGCGGCGCTGCCTATATTTCCATTGCGCTGGGGTATGGGCTGTATCTCATCCGGCTGTATCGCAGTTCCATCAGTAAAATTGTGGTGCAGACACTGCGCTACATCGTTACCAGTGTGGTGGGGCTTGGCGTTTCGGTACTGCTCATCAGCTGGGGGCACCCGCTGGCCTGGCTGCGCCAGACCCGCGGAACCAGCGCTTACCAGACCTGGTATTACGGCAATACCCTCAGCGACCGGGTGTGCAGCGTGGCAGACCTGCACTGGCCGGGCGCGGCAGTGTTCTGCCTTGCGGTGGCACTGGCGTTTGCCATCGGTATTTTTGCCTGCCGCAGCAAACGCTCTGCTGTGTTGGCGGCCGGGGGCTTTGCCCTGACACTGGGTATGGTGCTGTGGAACCTGCTGTACGGCATGGTCAGTGCCTCCAACAATGGGCCAACGGGCGGCGCGGCGGCACTGGCTGCCGTACTGGCCCCGGTGTGTATCATCAAAGCGGTGCTGCTGGTTTGCCAAAAGGCAAAACTCCCGCAGGTCACAGCGCGCATTGTGCCCGCAGGCTGTGCGGTGCTGGGTGCCGCTATGCTGGCCGTCGGTATGGCCGGGCAGGTGCAGACCCGCATTGGCGGGCACGAGGGCTATACCTTTGTGCCGGAGCTGGGCGGCTGGATCGGCGACCAGGCCGAAAAGCTGGCAGCCGAAAAGGAGCTGACCGCAGGCAAGCAGCTGTTTGGCACCTATTCCAGCGCGCTGGAAGCCATGACTGGCCAGCTGCAGCCTACCGGCACGGATTACATCATCCATGCCCTGGGGGATCGCCAACGCCTGGCGTACCTGCAAACCTTCCAGCAGGGGGATTTTGACATGGTCGTGACCCCCAGCCCCAAGGTGGCACCGCCGGAGCGGTGGAGCCGCAACGCCAACTGGTGGTTCTACCGGGAGCTGTACCGTTACTGGCAGCCGGTGGCAAACACCTTCCAGTCCGGCGGCATGCACCTTTTCTGGGAGCGCACCGGAACCGATAACAATCTGAACGTGGAAACCGCGACAACCATCGCCCCGCAGGGGGACGGCACCGTGCTGGTGACTGTGACCGCGGCGGACGCGGATTTTTGCGGTGTGGCGGATGTAACGCTGCACTATGGGCTGGTCAGCTCTGACAGCATGGACCACCCGTTTGACCGGCAGTTCCTGCATGTGACCTGTGTGACGGAAAACGAACTCTGCGCCGCCGCGGAACGCGACACCAACCAGGGCGATTTCTACCTGCCCACCGACCGCGACAGTTACGAGGTGCCTATCACCATTTCCAACGGTGTGGGGCAAATTCTGCTGACGGCAAAATCCGGCAGCGGCACCGTGTACCCGCAGGTAAACGCAGTTGAAGTGAATGCGACGTATCAGGATTGGGAGTACTTCTTCGAGTAATGCGGAAAAAACTGCAGGTCCGGGAGCGGAAAGTTGTAAAATCTGCTTCAGCACCGCGGCTAGACCGCCGTTGGTTGAAACCGGATGGATTTTATGATATACTAAAATGATTGAAATATGGCGTGCAGAGAGGGGGCAGCAGGATTGCTCAGTGAAAATCAGCGTATCAGGGGCTTGATCAGCAGTGTGATCGATATTGTGCTGCTGATTGCCGCATACCTGCTGGCCAATTTCCTGCGCTTTAACTGGCTGCCTTTTTTTGAGGAGGGCGGCGCCGGCCCGGCACTGGATATTGCCCGCAGCCCTATGGTTGCCCTGGGGTGGGCGGGCTACGCCGTGGTGATGGTGCTGCTCTACTGGAGCCGCGGGCTGTATAACCCCTCCCGCCTGCGGGGGCTGTGGCAGCGCAGCACCACCATTGCGTTCGGCAACGCGCTGGGCGTGGTGGGCTTTATGGCGCTGCTTTTCGTTTTCCGCCTGCAAAACTTCTCCCGCGGGGTCATGCTGCTGCTGTACGGGTTCAGCACTGGCTTTTTGATCTTCAAGCGGATGATCAAGCGCTGGTATGACCGTGCCCGCAACCGGAAAGGGGAGGACCTGCGCCATATCCTGCTGGTGGGCGGCGGCGATATGGCTGCCAAGTACCTGCTGGCACTCGAACATAACCCGTATTACGGCTTCCATGTGGATGGCTACCTGGCGCCTTATGCCAACCCGGATATGGATGTGCGCTACCTGGGCGGATATGACAAAATGGAAGTCACGCTGGATGAACCCGGCATTGATGAGGTGGTGGTGGCCCTGGATGCCGCCGAGATGCACATGCTGACCCGCGCCTTTGCCGCCTGCGATAAGCACGGCACCCGCATTACCATGGTGCCGTTTTATAACGATTACCTGCCCGCCCGCCCCACCATTGATGTGCTGGGCGATTGTAAGCTCATCAACATCCGGCAGACGCCGTTTGATAACATCCTGAACGCCTTTATCAAGCGCGCCATGGATGTGGTGGGCAGCCTGGTGCTGATCGTGCTCACCAGCCCCATCATGCTGGGGGTAGCCATCGGCGTTAAGCTGTCCAGCCCTGGGCCGATCATCTTTAAGCAGGAGCGCGTGGGGCTGAACAAACGCTCCTTTATGATGTATAAGTTCCGCTCCATGCGGGTGAACGCCGCCGAGGATTCGGCCTGGAGCACCAACAGCGACCCGCGCAAAACGCGGTTCGGCAGCATTATCCGCAAATTCAGCCTGGATGAACTGCCGCAGTTTTTCAATGTATTAAAAGGGGATATGAGCCTGGTTGGCCCGCGGCCGGAGATCCCGTTCCATGTAGAGCATTTTAAGGAAGAAATTCCCCGTTACCTGGTGCGCCAGCAGGTGCGCCCCGGTCTGACCGGCTGGGCGCAGATCAACGGCCTGCGCGGCGATACCGACATTGCGGAGCGCATCCGCTATGATATCTGGTACATCGAAAACTGGACCGTTGCGCTGGATATCAAGATTTTGTTCCGCACCGTGTTTGGCGGCAAAATGGTCAACGATGAAAAGATCCAGTAACCAACCAAAGGAGGGCTGAGGATGAAGAACGGCAAGCCGAAGGTAGCCATTGTGCATGACTGGCTGGTGGCATACGCCGGTGCAGACCGCGTGGTGGACTGTATGCACCATGTTTTCCCCGATGCACCCATCTATACCCTCGTCTATGACGAAAACAACATGCCTGCGTGGTTCAAGGATTATGATATCCGCACCACCTATCTCCAAAAGCTGCCTTTTGCCACCAAGCTGTACCGTGCCATGCTGCCGTGGATGCCCCGCGCGTTTGAAGCGCTGGATCTTTCGGAATACGATATGGTCATTTCGTCCTGCTCTTCCTGCAGCAAGGGCGTGATCACCCGGCCGGACGCCGTGCATATCTGCTACTGCCACACGCCCACCCGCTATGTCTGGGATTTTTATTATACCTACCGCAACAATGCCAACGCGCTGGTGCGGGCGGTCATGCCCGGCCAGATGCTCAAACTGCGCCAATGGGATAAGTGCGCCGCGGACCGGGTGGATTATTTTATCGCAAACTCGCATTATATTGCCAAGCGCATCAAAAAATATTACCGGCGCGACAGTGATGTGATCTACCCCTGCGTGCATATCAACGAAGAACCCTTTGTGCCCAAAGAGGATTTTTACCTTGTGGTGGGCCGCTTTACCTGGTACAAGCGGATCGACCTGGCTGTGGCGGCCTGCACCAAGCTGAACAAGCCGCTGATCGTGATCGGCGGCGGCGGCGAGGGCGACAAGCTGCGCGCCATGGCTGGCCCGACCATCCGCTTTTTGGGCGGCGGCCTGAGCGACGAAGAGGTGCGCGGCTATTATCTGCGCGCCAAGGCGTTCCTGTTCCCCGGCGAGGAGGATTTTGGCATTACCCCTGTGGAAGCCCAGAGCGCAGGCACCCCGGTGCTGGCCTTTGGCCGCGGCGGCGCCTGTGAGACTGTGCTGGACGGCAAAACCGGCCTGCTGTTTGACGAGCAGACACCCGAAAGCCTGGAAGCCTGCATCCAGAAGTTTGAGACCGAAGGCGTGGCTTATCCCCCACAGCAGATCCGGGAACACAGCCGCAGCTTCAGCGAGCAGCGCTTTGAGGACGAGCTGCGGGATTACTGCACCCGCCGCTATGCGGACTGGCAGCGTGAGCTGGAAGCCTGCTCTCACCACGAAACCGCCAAGGAGGCCGAAGAGTGAACCCCATTGTGATCAATGGCACGGTGCTGTGTGACCCCATCACGGGCATTCCGCGCTTTGTGTATGAAGTTGTGACCCGGCTGGACCCCCTGCTGGAAGGTACCGGCCTGGATGTGCGGCTGTGCTACCGGGACGATGGCCGCCCGCTGCACCTGCCCGAACTGAAAAACATCAAAATTGTTCCGCTCAAGGCCATTAAGTATAGTTACAATCTGGTGGTGCTGCCGCGCTACCTGCGCAAACACCACGCCTTTTACGTTGGCCTTGCCAGCGATATGCTCATGACCCGCCGCAGCGTGGTGGTGCTGCATGATATCCGCCCCCTGGTAATGAAAACCGACCGTGCGTTTTTCCGCTTCAAGTTCTGGTTCCACTGCCTTTCCACCAAATGGTTTGCCCGGCGGGTGTTCACCGTCAGTGATAACCAGCGCCACCTGATCAGCGAGCGGCTGGGCATCCCGCTGGATAAGATCGGCGTGACCTATAACGGCTGGGAACATCTGCAGAACGTCCAGCCGGATATGACGGTGTTTGACAAGCTGCCCGGCGTGAAGAAAAGAGAATACTATTACGCACTGGGCAGTCTGGCCGGGCACAAAAACTTTAAGTGGGTGCGTGAGGTTGCCGCCCGCAACCCGGATAAAACCTTTGTTGTGGCCGGCGGCAAGGATCTTGCTGCCTTTGGCAGCGCCGAAGCAGATGCTGCCAAAAATACCAGCAATATCTTTTACCCCGGCTATGTAACGGACGGCCAGAACAAAGCGCTGATGCAGAACTGCAAGGGCTTTTTGCACCCCGCCGTGTTTGAAGGGTTCGGCATTCCGCCGCTGGAAGCGCTCAGCCTGGGGGCACCCATCGCCCTGGCCCGCGCCAGCTGCCTGCCGGAGCTGTATGGCGATACCGCCCGCTACTTTGACCCCTATGACTATGATGTGGACCTTGACGCGCTGTTTGCCAAGCCCGTGACCCCGCCGGACAAGGTGCTGGCCAAGTACAGCTGGGAGAAAACCGCACGGTTCTGGCTGGACGAGATCAAAAAGTGCGCGGAAGCGTAAGAGTGGTTGGGACAGCCCCCGAAAAATAGAAGCACATAACGGTTCGGCAGGGTTGGGGACACCCCGCCCTGCAGGATAGGAAAATACCTCTTACGCAGGGGGACATGCGGTGTGCCTACGCTGTGCACAGATGTTACGTGCATCAAGCTGTATAACCCACCCCGCCGCATACCCCAAAACCGCGCGTAAGAAAAACAAAAATCTACCCGCAAAAGGGAAGTGAATATCTTGGATAAAATAGCAGTTC
>ERZ1034980.1473-NODE-1473-length-13968-cov-4.248041_pt1 | contig 13968 bp, 12 predicted proteins | sample MGYA00520622_ERZ1034980 | MGnify/ENA primary metagenome ERZ1034980 (study PRJEB33766, sample SAMN09781791) | gut metagenome | biome: gut microbiome | host: Homo sapiens | place: Madagascar | study: EMG produced TPA metagenomics assembly of the PRJNA485056 data... | reverse complement strand
CGCACCTGCTCGCGCCAGCGCCCCGGCACCTCGTCGATGGTCATACGTCCCGCGTCAATCCAGCGCTTGTAAATCTTGGCCATAGTTACACCCCCTTGCTCGTGGCATCCGTCATGCTGGCGCACATCTCCGCCAGCTCCATCAGCGCCTCGTCCTGCTCTAACTGGTGCGTTTCCACCGCAGCCAAACGCTCTTCAACGGTCGCGCCGGTCGTGCCGTGCTCCCGCGCAAGGGTGATCAGTTCGGCGGCCTCGTCCTGCGCGATTTCCAGCGCGTCCGCGAGGGCGGTGATGCGGTCAATAGCGGTCGATGCCGCAAAGGGGATACCGCCCGTCAGGCGGTTGTAGATTATCTTGTATTTTGGGGTATGGTTTGCTTCACTCATGATCTCCACTCCTTATATTAGTTATATATCTGTTACAGCGCGTTCAACGTCTGCGAGGGCTTGTGCCGACGCGGCAGAAGCGGCTTGTAACTGCTTGATGATATGTATCGGATCAGCGTGGCCCGTGACGGTCAGCGCATCCGCATCCGTCAAAACAGTGTTGGTGCCAGATAACGCCTTGATCGTGCCGCCGCCCGTGGCAGTGAAAGGGGTGGGTGTAGCCAGTTTATACGCCACTTGTGCGCCTGTCGGCGGTGTAACTCCATCTGCGTATACGGCTCTATCACATATCCACTCAGCAGGCAACGCTTCGCCAGCATAGCTCTCGATATACCCCCACGTCTCCTGCCCTGTGCCGTCCGCTCCTACCTCGCCGCCGTAGACGGTTGAGGAGAGAGTAAGCGTAGTCGTGGAGCCGGTGTAGGGAGTGTGGGTGGCAGGGAGAGTTGTGCCAGCATAGATCCCAAAGTCGTCCGCCACAAAGCTTCCAGATTTAATGTTTTGCGCATAAAACATAATACTCCCGTCTGCTAGCTCTGGCATGGTTACTGTAGCTGTCACTGTCTTTTTCCCGTTCTTTGTTAGCCCACCGTCTCTATCATCAATCCAGCATTGGAGAGTGTATACTTCTTTGCCATCAACAGTATACCCATGGCATTCAAAGCCTATCCTTTTTCGCCATTCGTCTTCAACATTATCCTCAAAAACAATATTTTGCGTTTTCACAGAAAAAGTCAGGGTTACTTTCTGGCCTGCATAAACTTTTGATCGGAGCAGCAAAGCATCGGATGCCAAAATTTGCCGTTGATAATCGTCTGCTATCCGCTCTGAAAATGGTAGCAGGTTCTCCCCGCACCGCTCCACGCTGACTGCTGTGCGTCCGTGGATGGGGCGGATATTATCCGGCGACGGCTCCCCGCTTCCCTCCTGCGTCGGCTCCCAGCTCGCCGTCACCCCCAGATTGCTCCCCGCCACAGGATAGCACACGACAGGATTTCCGCTTGCCTCCAGCGGCGGGCAGAGCATATCCACGATGTGCTGGCTGCTCCACGGCGCAGCATCCGATACGGTGGTGTCGTCGATCTGCGGCGCGTCCAGCCCGTCCTTGCCGTCCTGCCCCGGAGCACCGTCTGCGCCATCGGCACCCTTCTCTCCCTGCGGCCCAGTCGCTCCCGTATCGCCTTTCTCGCCTTTCTCGCCCTTTTCGCCTTGTGCACCCGGTTCTCCCTTCGCCCCAGGCTCGCCCTGCGGCCCCTGCGGCCCTTGTGCACCGACAAAGTCCCCGTTCTCTAGCTTGGCCTCGACACTCCTCACGAGATCGTCCGTCCGCTTCACCGCCGCAGCCGTATTCTGCTCCCGCGCCGCTTCGGCCTTCTCGCGGTTTCCCTCCGCCGTCTCCCTCGCGGCCTCGGCCTTTACGCGTTCGCTCTCCGCGCTCGCACGCATCCGCTCATTCTCCGCCCGCGTCCCTTCGGCATTTTCTCGCGCCGTTTCCGCTGCCACGCGCTTCCTCTCCGCGGCCTGCCGCGCCGCCTCTTCGGTCACGATCCCCGCCGCCGTAGCCGCCGCATCCGCCGCGCTCTTCGCCGCCGCAGCCTTGTCCGCCGCCGTCTGCGCCAACGCCTGCTCAAACGCCGTGGGGTAGGCCTGCTCGATCTTTTTACCAAGGATGGGGAGCCGCTTCACCGTGACCATAATCACGTCACTGTGCCAGACAACGTCTCCGTCCGCAAGAATCTCCACATAGGCTTCCTTCTCGCCTTCGTACTGCGTCACATTGCGCTTGATCTCCGCAGTCCCATCTACCACCTCAATGCTGTCAGCGCCGTTTTCCCCGCAGTCAATGTGCAGATATGCCGTCCCGTTTGGGTAGTCCGGCATCCCCTCAAATTTCAGCGAAAAAACCTTGTTGTCACGCTCCATACCGATTGTTACAGTATTTGGAGAAGGCGTCCACCCGCTGAATTTTATGACTTTTTCCAATTTTAAGATCCCCCCTTTACAAATCTGCACTCACATCAAAGTATCCATACCAATAGCCCTCGCCTGTCGCTGTGCCAAGCTGCCCTCCGGCATGAGCTTTGTTATTGTTCCACGCCTCAAAATTCACGTTCAACCCGGATACATTGTTTGTTTTCCCAAGCGTTATGGTCGGCCACGCTTGTTTAAGCGTGTAGCCGATAGAGTAATGGACGCCCCCGGCAGCGCTGAAATAGATGTGATCGTAAACACGTTCGAAGTATCGCAGACACTCGGTCAGTTCCACACCATACCCCTTAGGGATGTAGGGCGGGAGATTTTCAGCGGTGTATTCACCTTCATAGAGCGCCGCCCAGCTCACCTTGATCGCAGAATTTGAGCCGTTATAAATGGAATATTCATAATAGCTGTTGTTCGCTTTCGAAATCGTGGCGGTCGCAATGCTCCCATTTGTTTTCTGATACACGGCGGTCAGCTTGGCAGCGCTATTGACAATGCCGACAGGCACCCTTTGCACCAGACGCCCGTCGGCGGGGATGGTAATACCGCTGCTGCTCAGCGCGAACCCAGCCCCCTTGCAAAGCCAACGATCTGCGATATAGTTCCAACTGCCCGCGCTGCTGGCACTCTCTCGCTGGTTTACAGCGTTTGTAAAGTCGCTGTTGTCCAGCAGATTCCTCGCCGCCGCGCTCAACCGATGATCTCCCAGGTACAGTCCCCAATCCCCTGCCAGCGCAAGCCGTTTCTCTCCGGTCGGATACGTCCCCAGCCCCAGGCACTTGCGCACCTTTGACCAAACCATAAACACTTCGCCGGGGTCGATCACCGCTGTCTGTTCCGCTCGGCTTACCGCGTCCACGACAAGGAACCGAATCTCATACCGCGCATCCAGCGGCACCGAATCCACCAGCGCCACCGCCGTATATCCGCTGGTGCTGTCCCAGCCTGTGATCTCGTTCCATGCCGCCGCACCCGCGACTCGCCAAAACACCCGTACCGTCACGCTGTTGCCCGCCACCGCCGTATAGCGGTAGCTGCATCCCAGCTTTACCGACTTGCCGCCCGTGCGGTCTTCCGCGCCATCGCTCCCGCAGCGCAGCGCTGTCTTGCCCGTGATTGCAACGTCCGTAAACGCCGTGACCGTGATAGATGCCGTCGTGTTTGCCGTACGGCCTCGGCTGTCCCGCACCGTTGCCGTGAATGTCACCGTTCCAGCCGTCCGCAAAAGACTGCTGGTCAGCGTGTTCGCGTTTACGGAATCTCCGTTTCCTGTAATGGCCACCGCCGCTACCGTTGCGCCCGTGCCCGCCGCGTAGCCGCGAAGCGTTGCCTTGCACTTGCTGTGCCCCTGAATATAAGCCCCGCCCAGTCCATCCACCAGCGCCGCTGTCAGCGTCCCGGCGCTCGGTACTACTCCCGCACCCGCCGTCAGGGTAAAATTCACGCTTCTGCTGCCCATGGACGCGCCCGCGCTGTTCAGCGTCTCCACCGTCACCGATCCCGTGCCGCTGACGGCGTTCGGGATCTGATCCAGCCACGCCAGCGGGATGGTATAGCTGGCAGACGTGCCAATCCCCGTCTGCGTGTACGACCTCGTCCCAAAGGCATACGTCACCTTGTGCGTGTAGCTGCTGTCCGCCCGGCTGATGGTCACGCCCAGCGCCGTCCCCGCATCCAGCGTGGTCTTGTCCAGCGTAAATGTGCTGAGGGGATTCGTGTAATCCACCACAATGCTGATATCGGAGAAATACACGTTGGACGCAGACCCCGCGCTGTTTGCGATCTTCCGGAAAAACAGACTGAAACTCCCGTTCCCCGTCACGCGTCCCGTCAAGCTAATGGTGGTGCGGTTGTTATCTCCGCTGCCGTTGGAGATGTACCACAGCCGATTCGCGGCAATGGCTTCGCTGCCCCAAAAAATTTCCGTGCGCCCCGGCGAGGAATAAACGTGTCCAGACACAAACGAGAGGGTGACGCTGTTGATAATCGCTCCCGCAGGAAGCGTTGACAGCGTAGGGGTCCACACCTGCCCCGCCGCCCCTTTGCCCTTTAACCAAATTTGGTCTGAACTCAGCGTGATCTGCGCCATATTTGCCTCCTATAACCCCTCAGTCACTTAACGATGACAGCTCACCCTTTCAGCTCCACACCACGTAATCTCCCGCGACTTCTCCGCTCAAATCCCCGATCCGCAGCCGGGTATCGATCACCGCGTTCGGTACGTGCATTTCATCGCCGCGCATATACGCAACCTTTGTCGAGTAATACCAGAACGCCAGCTCCTCAAAGCTGATGGTGGTCGAAAACGCCGTGTCGCTTCGCCCAATGCCTAACACGCCGTCCTTGCTGAAATTGAACCATGCCTTCAACTGCTCGTTCAGCGCGTTCTGCCCATCCACAAAAATTTTCAGACGGTCATTCGCCATAATATCCATGGCATTGATGGCATTGATGGTTGCTTCGCGTGCAAACAGCACGTCCACATTCACGTTCGCCGCGATCAGGTCGCGGATGCTGGCGCTGTCGGCAAAAATATCCTTTACGTTCAGCTTGCTTGCCGTAATGCTGCCCTCAATGAGCTTGTCCCCCGAAAGCGTTCCGTCCGGCATGGCCTCCGTTACGTCCGTGCGCACCGCGCTCAGGTTGCCTTCGCCGTCTACGCTGACCGTGTAATAGCCCCCGTCCGCGCCCTTTAACAGCAACTGGCCCAGCGTCAGCTTCACCATGTTCGCCTCGGTGACCGCCAGATCGGCGATGTACAGTTCGCCTGCCTGCCCCTGCGTAATAATGGCTTTCCCAGTCACCAAGTCCTTGATGTGACCCCAGCCAATGTCCGCCGTGCCGATCTGCGTCTTGGCGATATTTGCCACCGCTGCCGTAAGGCTCTCGATCTTCGCCCAGTCCACGTTCATGGTGCCAATGTTCGCTTCCACGATTTCGGCTACCTTGGCGACAAGGTCGGTGATCTGCGCGGAATCAATCTGTGCGCTTTTAATGCTGGCGCTGGTGATCTGCGCAATGGTCGCAGTCAGACGGTCGATTTTCGCCCAGTCGATCTCCGCGCTGCTGAGATAGGCCTTTGTGATAGTCGCAACCTCAGCCTTCAAATTTTTGATCTGCGCCGCGTCCAGCTCCACATTCTTCCCGACAATTTCCGTAAGCTGCTGCTTGCCCTTTTCCGAGAGGTCGGTCGCCGTCAGCCGTCCCTTCCATGAAAAGATCGTGTCCAGCACGTCCAACACCATGTTGGCATAGCGCTTCTCCTCGCTGTTCCAAGTCGAGGGAACCACAGGCTGTATATACTGATAATTCGCTGTTGCCATTGCCTTGCTCCTTAATCAGGGTCAAGCTCCATGCTGATCTCTATGCCGCCGTTTAGCTGCCAGGGCGTTGTGGTGCGTGAGCCGATCTCCACCCGAAAATACCGCCCGGAGACGTTCAAAATCACCCGATGGCTTTTCCCCGGCGTCACCATGATCTCTTTCTGCTTCAATTTCTTTTCAGTCCGCACGCCCAGCGTCAGCAGAAAGCGTTTTTCAGCCACCGCCGTAAAGTACAGCATAAAAGCGCTTTTGACGCTGTGCTTCATACCCAAATCCTGATAGCCGCTGGCCCACGTCACGGGCAGCACCTCGCCGCCGCCATAGACATACACCGTTCCCGGCGCTGATGCCGAAGTATACAAGACAGTCCCGTCAAACGCAAGGAAAGATTTGATGCCGACCCCGCGCATCAGGGAAAAGGACTGCTCCGTGATGTTGTATTCCAGCACGGCGTTGTTTTCTGTGCTTTTCCCCAAGGGCAAGGCCAGCAGATACCGCTTGCCGTCCATCACGGCATAGGCATTGCTTCGCGCTTCCGGGTTCACTTGCGCCATGATCTCCCTCACGGCCTGCTGCTGGAAGGGGGACGTGTCCGCGCCGTCATAGCGCATCAGCCCGCCATAGCCCAGCATCAGCGCATAGCTGCCCGTTACGGCAATGGTGTTCTCCTCCAGCGCGCCGCCGCCGTACTGCTCCTTCATCACAAACTCGCCGGGATTCGTGCCCAATACACGCCAAATGGCATTCTTTTTAAAGGCCAGTAGCTGACTGCCAAAGGTGCGCAGCGCAAGAAAGCTGTCTCCGTCCCAGCTCGGCTGCATGATCTCGCCGCCACCGTCCTCGGGTATCTCGCTGTTCTGTTTCCAGTCGAAGGGGTCGAAGGGAACGGAGTACACTAGCTTGTCAGGATCGTCCGCAATGCCGCTGCCCCAGATACGCTCGTTAAAACGCGCCAGCACGCCGAACTTGTAAGGCGTTTCCACTGGCGTTACTTGCAGATTGTCCCCATACAAACAGAACATGCCGTCCTTCGCGTTGGTGAAAAGCAGCACGTCCGTGGGCGCGTCGCTTCCCGGCTTGTTCACTTCATACGTCACCCAGTCGCAGTTGTTCTCCGTTAGCGAAGAATAGCGCACCGCCCATGCGTCGTCGTGTCCGTAGAGCTTGGTGTACACCTTGCCCCCCGCGATGGCAACCAGTACGTCCCTTTCTCCCTCTGTTGCGTGATACCGTCTGTGCAGCCGCGCCAGCGTCCCAATGGGCGCGGCGACGGTCTGGGCGATGGGCACGCCCGCCCGCATCGGCGTAAGCCCACCGCCCGTCACGTCCGCGTTCGCCGCGAACTGCGCGTATCGCAGCGACATGTTGTAGCCGTCCGTGCTTTGGTTAATGCCGCCAAAGCTTGGAATGCGGGTCTGTGTTTGATAAATCGTCGGCATGCCGCCGCTCCTTTCGCGTCAAATGTCGTCGTAGACCGGGTCTACCGGCGCTGCCTCTGGATACACGTTGTAAAACTGCGGGGGGATCGTGCTTCCCTCCACAATCTCTCCTGTGCTGCCGTCAATGCTGTACCCGCTGGAAGCGGCCTTGCACTCCGTTTCAACCTCCTGAAAGGCGTACAGGTACGCCTGCCCCCGGCTCTGCTTCTGCGGGTTGCCGTTACGGTAAACCAGCCACGTTGCGTAGTCCGCCAGCGCCCCATGCGTCCATGCCGGGATTTTAGGCGTGTCCTTGTCATTGCTGAGTTCGGGAAAGCTTGTGGACGGGAGCCGCCGCTTCACCAGCGCAAACAGCAGCAGGTTGTAGCCACGGTTGATGTAGCCTGTCAGATGCGGCTCATAATCGCTCAGGTCGTCCGCGTCCGCGTTCACCTGAAAAATGACCCGGTTTTTCAGCTCTTCCAGCGTCATACGCTCACCTCAGCTCCGGGAACCGTCCGCTCTGCTTCAGGATCAGGTACATTTCAGGCGTAACCTGCGCGTTCTCGCCGCGCATGATCCGCATGGGTTTTCCATTGATCGTCACCGTCACACTCTGGTCAACTTCGCCCGTGCCTTCCTTGTCCAGCGGACGGAGCCAGATGTCTACCATTTCTTTCCCCTGCTGTGCAGGGGATGCAGTCGCAGTCTTTGCCATATTCGTTCCTCCTTTTCAAAAAAGCAGGGCGCCGGGAAGCCCCCGACGCCCCATGTCAGTCCACTCAGGCAGACACGGCATGCTCGATGCGCACGCCGAAATCGTCCTGCAGGATGGTGTAGGCCACGCCCTTCACCTTCCAGGCCACCGTGCCGCGCTGGTTTAGGGGGTCGGTCGCGCCCGAAGAACCAACGGGCTTGATAATCATCTGCACGTTGTCGCCGTTGCCGCCCAGCGAAACGCCGCCCGCGAAGTCCTGACCGTAAATCACCGTGGAAGCCACCGTCACGCCGGAAGCGCCGCCGCCCGCAGGCAGGATCGCGCCAGCCGCAGAGCCCAGCGCTGTTACGACCTCCTCCGTGGGGGCCCAGCGCAGGGTAATCACCTTGTCCGTGGTCGCGTTCTCGATCAGGCAGGTCGCATACTTGTACGCGGAGGACGCGCCGCCGCGCAGCTGCACCACCTTTCCGATCAGGCAGCGGCACTCATAGTCGGTCAGCGCTTCAGATACCGTGACCTGCTTCTTCGCCGCGTCATAGGAGCCGGAAACAATGGTCAGCGAGGTCTTCGTACCGACAACATAGGTCTCTGCATCGAAGGTCTTTGCGTTAGTGGATTCGAAGAACTTCACGCCAGCCATCACGCCAAGCTCGCCCGTCTCGATCTTGCGCTTGTCCTGGTACTTCGCCACATCAATCCACATGGCGTCCTCGGTCAGGTCGTAGGTGGCGTCGGGGGACAGGAAAGCGTGATAGTAGCCGTCGGCGAACTTCTTCACGTTCTTGTTCTTCAGGGTGCGCACGGCCTTCTTGATTTCCGCATAGGTGATCTTGTCCGTGGCGGTCAGCGCCGTGCGGGAGCCCTTGCCACCGGCATACTGCACGTTCAGGCCGCTGTTGTAAGCGTCCCGCGCCAGGCAGTCCAGCGTCAGCGAAGCCTGATTGCTAAGCTGCTCATCCATCAGCCGGGTCGTGTTGTCGTACAGCGCCCAGTTCAGTTCATCCGTGTACTCGATGTGACCGCCGTAGGGCTTGATGGTCGCCCACAGCTCGGTCATCTTGAGCTTCTGGCCTTCCGGGGTCACGCCCTCGCCCAAGGGGTCAAGCCGCGCATCCAGCGGGACAGGCTTGCGGAACTGCACCCGGCGACCGTTGTTCAGCGGCAGATTCACCATCTGCATGTCGCGAGTGTGGATCAGCGCCGGACGCATGTTCTCCAGCAGCTTCTTGGTATGGAAACTGACTACGCTGGCGGAAAGGCCAGCGGAAGTCGAATAGTTCAGATTGTCAAAAACAGCCATTTAGACGTCCTTTCTTTACTCAATGCGGATCACGCCTCCGCCCTTGACGTAATCGTCCACCCGCCGGAAGTCGTCTCCCGTCATGTCGGACAGCTTTTTCGTCTGCACCCCTCCGCCGGAGGTGCGTACAACAGGCGGCGTGCGTTTGGGTGTATCGGTTTGCCCCTGTGCCGCCAGGTCGGTGAAATCCATCTCGCCGCGTGCAATCTTGCGCTGGGTCTCCGCGTCAGCCTGCTGGTACAAGGCCATCGCGTCCACGCCTGTCAGCCGCTTGATAGTTTCCGCCTGGTTCCACAAGAACTGAGCGCGGTCACGCACTGCTGCGTCCGCGCTTTCAGCGCTCGGCTCTGTATGCGCCACAAAGCGCCCCTGAGCGTCCCGTTTCCGTTCGGACGCTGGCGGGGTACTGTTTGTACCGTCCTGCGCCGAAACGGGCGGAAGACCCCTTTCTGCCCGAAGAATACGCATTGCCAGCTTCTCGGAGCATCCTTCCTCTTTTGCCAGCGCCGCGGCCTCCTCGTGCAGCTCGTATTCGGTCAGCTTGTCAATCTTCGCCTGCATCTCTGCCAACTGGGCCTTGTAGCTCTGCTCTGCCGCCTGACGTCCAGCGTCATAGCCGCGCTTCTGGCCTCGCTTCTCCGCTTCCAGCAGGCGGCCCTTGATGCCGCCGGATACCTTCGGCTCCGCCTCCTCCTGCTGTTCCTCTCCGGCCTCCTGGGACGGCTGCGGCTTTTCCTCCGCGTCCTCCTCCGCCGAAGCCCCCAGCAACTCCGTCAGCGTCGCCACACCTTGATTTTCAGAAGCCTGTGCAGCATCGGTCTGCACGCTCTCCTGCGCCTGTTCCCCGATGTTCAAAATCTCCTCCATGAGAATCCTTTCCCACCCGCTCCCTTTCGGGCCAGGGTGATCGAGATGTATATATCAAGCCTCGCGGCTTAATACCTTTTTCATTGCGCCCCCGCCAGCGCAATCATCGGCTCCGCGTCCGTGCGTACCGTCCCGCCGCCGGAGGATGAGCGGCATCTGCCAATAGGTTCTCCTCCGTTTTTTTCATCAGGTCGTCTCGCCCTCGCCGCCAAAGCTCGCATCCTGCAAGGCGCTGGTGTCCTCGCCCAAGCTGTTGGCGTAGCTGTCAAGGCTCGTCTGTAAGCCCTCGTTCTGCTGCTGGAGCTGGGCGTTCTGCTCCTGCAAGGCCGCCATCACCTGCTGCTGCTGTTCCATCTCCCGCAGCTTCGGCAGCACGCGGTCTTTCCCGTCCACCACCAATAGCCCAAACAGCGTGGAGAGCGGGAAATTCTGTCCGCTCTGTGCCGCCATGGTGTAAGCCTGAATCATCAGATCGTTCTGCGCCGCAACCCGCAGGGGATTCCGCCGCTGAATCTGAATCTGCACCACATAGGGCGGCGGTGGCAGCAGACCGCCTGCCTTGCGGTCGGTGTTCATCAGATGCTTCGCGTTCAGGTGGATCGTCCGCCGCTCCTGATCCTCGCCAATAATCAGCCGTTCGCGGTCTTTAGTGTAGAACTCCGCGACCAGCCACAGCACCTGCTCCACGATCTTCTTCATGCCAGCCGACAGAATCGCCGTGCGCATACGGGTGATCTTGCCGCCAGCCTCCTGCAGGGCGCTGATTGCCGTGGCGGCAGTCACGCCGCCGGAGACCTCGCCGCGGCTGAACTGGTTCTGTCCGCTGTCCATCTTCATATCATTCTGAAACTGCAGCATCTGGTTGGAGACCATGCCGTTCAGCGGCTTCGTGTCGAACCAGCGCACATTGTCCTCGTCAATGGCGTCGCCTTCCACGAGATTCTGATTCCAGTCCGCAAGCTGCTTGGTATCAATGTTCGACCCCTTGCGAATCAGCATTCGCGACTTGCAGTTGTACCGCAGGTTCTCGTCAATGTACTGCGCATAGCGGTTGATGTAGCGCATCATGGGCGTTAATTCAAAAACCATGCCCTCGCCCACAGGCTGCCCGGGAATCTGCGTAAAGGCGTCGAACACAAAGGGATACTTGCCGTGCGCATACGCGTCCTCAAACTGGTCCAGCAGCGCGCCGCCCGCCAAATACGCCACATTGATGGTGTATCTGCGTTTCCGGCTGTCATATCGCCGATACCAGTATTCCAGCAGCATGGCGCGGCCTTCGGACGGGCTGACCACATTCTGCACGCTCTCAGGCCGTCCAACGTTCTGATGCTCGTTGGCCTCGTCGTGGATATACGGCGCGGCCTCCGGGTAGTGGTCCGCGTACCAGGACAGCGGATGCCAACTGCACTTAATAAGGGCCCGCGCATCCTGAATGTCCTCGCTTTCCGGGTCCCATACCATGTTCTCCACGGGGATGCGCAGCACCGACACGTTGCCGTCGCCGTTGTCCATGTCCTTATCCCAGCTAACCTGCGTGACCGCCGTCCCGGCAATAAAAAAATCCTCGACCCGGCGGCGGTGATACGTTTCGTAGCCGTTCTGGTCAAGGATGAACCGAACAACGTCCGTCATTTCGGTGGCAAGGCTTTCCACCTCTGGACGCTCCGGCAGCATCAGCGCCTCCGGGGTGTTGTCCATCTGGTCGGCGACACAGTTGTTGATGGTGCTTTTCAGCGTCTGAAGCTGGATCGCCCTTCGGGCAGGGGGCGTTCCCGGCAAATCCTGCTCCGGGTCGTTCAGGCGGTAAACCTGCCTGCATTTCGTGGCGCTCGCGTGGTAGACCTGGCAGTCCTTTTCCCATGCCTCCAGCCGCGCATAGGCCTCCTTCACAAGCTCCTGCTGCGTCTCGTCAAGCCGCTGTTCGCCCAGAATGTCCACCGGGGCCATCGCCCCTTCGGAGGTCTTTTTTCGCTTCTTGGTTTCTGTCAAGTTTCATCCTCCTCCTCATAGGGGTCGTAAGCCTTCGGGGGTTTGACTGTCATGCCGTGAATCGGCAGGGGAGCCATCATGCACATGTACCGGCAGTCGTCGTAGGCGTGATCTTCCGCGTTGCTGTCCACATCCTCCGGCTTGTGCTGGTCATAGGGCAGCGCGGGGAAAGTTCGAATAAAGTCCTTGCAGGTCGAGAAGACATACAGGTTCGGCTTGCCCTCCTCGTCGAAGCGAAGCCGCTCATGCACCTGCATCTTGCCTGCCAGGCGGTTGTTATCCCCTCGCTGGAAGATCACGCCTCGGCGGTCTCCGTTCACGTCCAGCCGACGCATGATGTCTGCTACGCTGTCCCCGCGTGACCTATCAAAAATGGCCGGGTCGGCTACCCGCTGAATCAGCAGATTGTCCTGCGCTTCCGGCTGTTCATGCTCCAGAATACCCGCTGCAATCTGCTTGGGAGACAAGAACAAGCCGTGGTTCGGCACGCCGTCAGAGCCATACCATTCCTTGTAGCGGTACAGCCTGCCGTCCGGGTCCATAGCCCACCACGCACATGAGAAAGGCCGGGAATAGCCATGGTCAAAGCTCATGAACCGCTTCCATGACAACGGAATTTCAAAAGGCTCAATCACATGCGTCTGCACGCGATCCTTGTAATGCTTCGGGTCGTTGGTAAATTCCGTGAATACCTGCCCCTCGAAAGCATCCCAATGACCATACAGCAGCGCGTCCCGCAGCGCCTTCGGCTTGCGTTCCAGCTCGTAGATGTAGTCGTCCGTGATATACGGATTGTCCGTCGCCAGCGCGGGGATGTACTGCGTCGTGAAGACTTTCGTCTTTCTCAGCAGCTTTGAGGTCTCCACATGCCGGATCACGCTCATATACGGCCCAGCGTCCACAAAATAGCTTTTCACCCAGCTATGGCCGATATTGCCGGGGTTGCTGGCGCACCGGACTGTAGGTACCACATTCAGCGACTTTTTCGCTCTCAGACGGGTCTTCAAAAAGTCGTAGACCGTGCGTTCAAAGCTGGTCAGCTCGTCAATGTACAGCCATTGGATTTCAGCGCCAGCGTAGTTATACATATCGTTCTCTGACGCGCAGTGCCGGAAATGGATTACGCTGCCATTAATCAGCTCCATATCGTGACGGCCTACGTTGTACTTCGCAACGGCCTTCGGGTAGCTGCTCTTGGCCTCCTTGATAAGCGTGTCTTCCAGCTCCGTATAGGTTCGCCGGAACATGTATGCGTGCGTTTGAGGCCACAGCAGACAGCGTGCCAGCGCGTCCATCACAATAGCCTTGGACTTGCCCCCGCCTGCCGCACCGCCATACAGCACTTCCTTTGCCGTGCTGGCGTGGAAAATCTCCTGCTTCGGCGTGGGAGCATAGGTAATATCAATTTCCATTACTTCACGCTCCCGCTGGCAGGGACGGCCTCGCCTGCCGGGCTTTCTTCTTCCACGTCCGGCAGCATGGGAGCCTTCATGTTCACAAAGTTCACAACAATGGTCGTGTCCTCCCGCGCCTTGGCAGCGTCCGCCCGCTCAAAGATGATCCGGCAGGCCTGCAAGGCCACCCACTTGTTTTCATCGTCCAGCATGCCTTTGACCTTCTCCAGCGCTTTAAGCTCTGAAGCGCTCAGGTCCTGCTTCATCTTCTCCAGCTTGCGGTTGCCCTGCTCCCGCAAAAGGCTCAATACGTCCGACCGCGCAAGCAGTCTGCTGACAGCGGATTGCGACATGCCTGTTTCGTCCGCAATGTCCTGCTGCGACCGCCCTTGCATGTACAGCTCCGCAACCTTTAGCTGCTTGTCATTCAAGCTTCCCTTCGGCCTGTTCGGCATTCGCCCCTCCTTCCTACCCGCTTTCAGGGTACAAAAAAACCGAGACCTGCTTTTCAGCAAATCTCGGTTATTCAAAAATTTTGACTCCCACAGCACTTCCATGCTGGGGGGCGTATATATCGCTACGGTGTACGAG
>ERZ1034980.1471-NODE-1471-length-13974-cov-7.799986_pt1 | contig 13974 bp, 10 predicted proteins | sample MGYA00520622_ERZ1034980 | MGnify/ENA primary metagenome ERZ1034980 (study PRJEB33766, sample SAMN09781791) | gut metagenome | biome: gut microbiome | host: Homo sapiens | place: Madagascar | study: EMG produced TPA metagenomics assembly of the PRJNA485056 data... | reverse complement strand
CCTCTTACCAGGTCAAGCCGGGCGATGTGATCGAAGTCATCGAGTCCAGCCGTTCCTCCGTCAAGTTCAGCAAGCTGCTGGGCGAGGAGGCTCCTGTCGTGCTGCTGCCCTCCTGGCTGGAGCGTGACAAGAACGCTCTGAAGGGCACTGTCACCAAGCTGCCCGTTCGTGAGGACATCGATGTGCCCATCGCAGAGCACCTCATCGTCGAGTTGTACTCCAAGTAATCCTCTTAACTGTTTTCTACGATTTTTCCAACCGAACCGGTGCCTTCGGGCATCGGCTTAACAAGGAGGGTTTTTATGATGGAGATCGAACGCCCCAAGATCGAAACGGCTGCCCTTTCCCCGGATGGCCGCTACGGTAAGTTCGTCGTCGAGCCCCTCGAGCGCGGCTTCGGCACGACCTTGGGCAACAGCTTGCGTCGTGTGCTTCTGTCCTCTCTGCCCGGTGTGGCTGTCACCAGCGTCAAGATCGACGGTGTGGTGCATGAGTTCACCACCATCGAGGGCGTGCGTGAGGATGTCACCGAAATCGTCCTGAACCTCAAAGGCATCGCTGCCAAGATCTACGGCGAAGCCCCCAAGACCGTCCGCGTGGAGGCCGTCGGCCCCTGCGAGGTCACTGCCGGCACCATCAAGGGCGGCGACGACCTCGAGATCCTGAACCCCGAGTGGCACATCGCCACCCTGGGCGAGGGCGCTAAGCTGGTCATGGAGCTGACCTTTGACAAGGGCCGCGGCTACGTTCCTGCTGAGAAGAACAAGCAGGCGCTGATCGAGAAGAACGACATCAGCACCCTGCCTGTGGACAGCATCTACACCCCCGTCCTCAAGGTCAACTACACGGTGGATCGTACCCGTGTGGGCCAGATCACCGACTTCGATAAGCTGATTATGGAAGTCTGGACCGACGGCACCTGCAATGCGCAGGAGGCCCTGAGCCTGGCGGCCCGCGTGCTGACCGAGCACCTGAACCTGTTCGTGAACCTCTGCGATGAGACCGGCGAGACCGAGATCATGGTGGACAACGACGACCAGGGCCGTGAGAAGGCACTGGAGATGACGATTGAGGAGCTGGACCTGAGCGTCCGTTCCTTCAACTGCCTCAAGCGTGCCGGCATCAACACGGTTGGTGACCTCATCGGCAAGAGCGAGGACGAGATGATGAAGGTCCGCAACCTGGGCCGCAAGTCTCTCGAAGAGGTCATGGCAAAGCTGGACAGCCTTGGTTTCTCTCTGACCAAGGAAGACGAAAACTAACCCCCCGCGACACGCGGATTCTATTGATAAGGAGTGAATCGAAATGCCCGGTACCCGTAAACTCGGTCGTGCCACCGACAGCCGCAACGCTATGCTGCGCGCTATGGTGACCTACCTGTTTGAGAACGGCAAGATCGAGACCACCGTTACCCGCGCCAAGGAAGTTCGTTCCATGGCCGAGAAGATGGTCACCCTCGGTAAGCAGGACGATCTGCACGCAAAGCGTCAGGTCTTCTCCTACATCACCAAGGAGGACGTTGCCAAGAAGGTCATTGATGAGATCGGCCCCAAGTACGCTGACCGCAATGGCGGCTACACCCGCATCTACAAGACCGGCCCTCGTCGCGGCGACGCCGCCGAGATGGCTATCATCGAGCTGGTCTGATTAGTCAGATAACTTGATAAAAAGACACCGCTTGCCTGTTGAGGGTAAGCGGTGTTTTTTTATTGGTGACGATATGGTATACTGTAGGGGCGGATTCCATATCCACCCGCCTGACTTCGCGGCAGCTGCGGGGCAAATTTTTTGCCGTAGGGTAGGGGCCGGGCATGCCCGGCCCGCTTGTACCGTCCGATAACAGCATATAAATACAGGAGGAACACGATGCAATACACCAAAACCCTTACGACCAAAACCGGCAGCGAGCTTTATCTGCGCAATGGTGACGCACCAGACGGGGATGCTGCGCTGGCAGTGTTCAACAAAACGCACGCGGAGACGGAATACCTGCTGACTTACCCTGACGAGAGCAGCATGACTGCCGAGCAGGAAGCGGAGTTTCTGGCCCAGGCAACGAAGAGTGCGCGGGAGATCGAAATTCTGGCGTTTGTGGACGGCCAGCTGGCCGGGACGGCGGGCATCAGCGCGGTGGGTAAGCCGTGCAAGCTGGCGCACCGTGCGGAATTTGGCATCGGCATTTTGCAGGCATACTGGGGGCAGGGGATCGGCTATGCCCTGACAGCGGCGTGCATCGACTGCGCCCGGCAGGCCGGGTATCTGCAGCTGGAGCTGGACGTGGTGGCGGACAACGCACGGGCGATTGCGCTGTATAAAAAGCTGGGCTTTGTGGAGTATGGGCGCAACCCACGCGGGTTCCGCAAGCGGAACGGGGACTATCAGGAGTTGGTGTACATGAGGGTGGAGCTGTAAGCCGGGGGAGAACGCGCAAAGCCCCTCCGGCCATCGCTTTGCTCGGCCACCTCCACACGCTGTGGGGAGGCTCAGACTGTAGAAAAAGGCGCGTCCTCCCCTTGGCCCCCTCTGGGAGGGGGCTCCGCCCGCAGGCGGTGGGGGAGAGAACTGTACGGCTGCCCGAAATATTTCGAGCAATGGCAATGTTCTCTCCCTCCGCCCCTACGGGCCACCTCCACACGCTGTGGGGAGGCTTTTTATCCTGCGGGAGGGCAAAAAATGATGCAGCAGAGGGGGGCACCCTCGGCGTCCCGTCAGTGTATGCCTGCCGCAAGGTCTTTTTTGTTCCTTCTTTGCAAAGAAGGAACCGAAGAAATTATAAATTATTAGATAAAAACACGTTTTTACACAAATTTGACGGCGTACCCTTTGCGTTGCGTGCATATCTATGTTATAATAGATAAAATGTGTAGTTCTACACATAAATAACATACAGAAAGAGTTGATAGTTCCCCAATGGACGATGGCAGTATATTTATGATCGTCGCACTGATAATCCTGATCGGTTTGTCTGCATTTTTCTCGGCGGCAGAAACAGCGTATAACTCGCTGAATGAGATCCGCCTGCGGAGCAAGGCGGAGGACGGCGACGCCAAAGCAGCGCACACGCTGGCGCTGGTTGAGCGCTACGACAGCCTGCTCAGCACCATTCTGATCGGCAACAACATTGTGAATATCGGTGCGTCCTCTCTTGCCACCGTGCTGTTTACCCGCCTTGTCGGCGGCGTTTACGGCCCTACCGTCTCGACGGTCGTCATGACCCTGCTGGTCCTGACCTTTGGCGAGATCACCCCCAAGAGCATGGCCAAGGAAATGCCCGAAACTCTGGCCATGGGCTTTGCCCCCGTGCTCAGTGCGCTGGTCACGATTTTTACACCGCTGAACGCCCTGTTCGGTGCGTGGAAAAAGTTCCTTGCCAAACGGTTTGATACCGGAGAAAAGGACACCATCACCGAGGGTGAGCTGGTGACCATGGTCAGCGAGGCCGAGAAGGACGGTGAGCTGACGAACCGCGAGAGTGAGCTGATCCGCAGCGCCATCGAGTTTGACGACGTCGAGGCCCAGGATGTGCTGACCCCCCGCGTGGATGTTGTGGCCGTGGCCGACGACACCCCGATGGACGAGGTCACCGAGCGCTTTGCCGAGAGCGGCTATTCCCGTCTGCCGGTTTACCACGACACGATTGACAATATCATCGGTGTCGTACATGAGAAGGACTGTTTTGCGGCCCTGCAGAAGCATGACAAAAATGTCAAGCTGGAGGACCTGATCGGCCCGACACTCTACACGACGAGCGTGACCCAGATTTCCGCGCTGCTGCGCACCCTGCGCGAGAGCAAGCACCACATGGCCGTCGTCGTCGACGAGTACGGCGGCACGGCGGGCATCATCACGCTGGAGGATATTCTCGAGGAGCTGGTCGGTGAGATTTGGGACGAACACGACGACGTGGTCGAGGACGTCCGCCAGCAGTCCGACGGCAGCTGGCTGATTTCCGGCAGCGCCAGTGTTGACGACACCGCCGACGAGTTGGGCATCAAGGAGGACGACGACATTGACGCCGTCGCCATCGGCGGTCTGGTCCAGGAGAAACTGAGCCGTCTGCCCAAGGTGGGCGATAAGTTCATCTGGGGCGACTTTGACGGCACCGTCACCCGCGCCACGAACCGCCGCGTCCAGGAGGTCCGCCTGACCCCCCGCAAGGTCCAGGACGAGAACGAAAAGTAAATACCCATAAACCGCACTGCGCCCGCCGAGGGAAACCCGGCGGGCGCGTTTTTTGCACCTCCGCCCCATAAAAGACCCGGCAACCCTCCTGCCAAATGTCCGTTTGCAAATTTTTTGTAAAATCCGCCAGAATTTTTTGCTACTTGCGTGGCTTACAATGTTTAAACCGCGGAAAATGTCGAAAATACAGAAATTCTTGCCTTGCAGGGCTGATTTTATGCCGCCGCTGTGCTACAATACTAGTAAATGGGGCATTGCGGCACGCCGCGCCCCTGTGGTATTGACAACACAAGATGGAAGTAAGGAGTACCTGTAATGGCTGAACAGAATCTTGGCCCGCGTGATTTCTTTGCCAAAGAGGACGCAATCGCCGATCTCGGTCTGATTGCCTGTCCCGGCGCAGAGGAGCTTTGCAAACTCGTTGACAGTCACCTCGTCCGCTGGGCGCGCGAGGTCGGCAACACGGATGTCGACACCTTCATCATCCCGTCCGACTGCCCGCGTTTCCAGTCCGGCGACGCAAAGGGTCTCGTCAAGGCGTCCACCCGCGGCGATGACCTGTATATCTTCGTCGATCCGGGCAACTACAGCGTTACCTATCAGTTGTTCGGGTATGAGAACCACCTCTCCCCGGACGACCACTTCCAGAACCTGATGCGTCTGATCCAGGCCGTTGCCGGCCGCGCCCACCGCATCAGCGTCATCATGCCCAGCCTGTACGGTGGCCGTCAGCATCGCCGCGTCAGCCGTGAGAGCCTGGACTGCGCCTTTGCGCTGCAGCAGCTGCGCGACGTCGGTGTCAAGAACATCATCACGTTTGACGCCCATGACCCCCGCGTTATGAACGCTGTGCCCACCATGAGCTTCGACAACGTCATGCCCACCTATCAGGTGCTCAAGTGCCTGCTGCATCATGTGCCGGACGTTTCCTTCCACAAGGATAACTTCATGATCGTCTCTCCCGACGAGGGCGCCATGAACCGCAACATGTACTATTCCAGCGTGCTGGGCTGCAACCTGGGCATGTTCTACAAGCGCCGCGACTACAGCCGCATCGTCAACGGCCGTAACCCCATCGTCGCCCATGAGTATCTGGGCGAGAGCGTTGAGGGCAAGGACGTCTTTATCGCCGACGACATCATCGCCTCCGGCGAGTCCATGCTGGACATCGCCTACGAGCTGAAGATGCGCGGTGCCCGCAACATCTTCACCTGCTGCACCTTCCCGCTGTTCACCGCCGGTCTGGAGAAGTTCGACAAGGCCTACAACGACGGCATCATCAAGGCCGTTCTGGGCACGAACCTGACCTACCGCAAGCCCGAACTGCTGGAGCGCGAGTGGTACTACGACGTGGACGTCTCGAAGTATACCGCCTACTTCATCGCGGCCATCAACCACGACAAGAGCGTTTCTTCCATCATTGACCCGATGACCAAGATCCGCACCCTGCTGGACAAGCACGGCATCCCCATGGGCGGCGAGCAGTAATCATGATTTTCCTTCGGTCCGCCTTGGCGGGCCGAATTTTGTTGCAGAAATACGGCATTTTGTATATAATAGAAGTAGAAACTACGCCAGAGGAGAGATATTTATGCTGCCGATCCAACAGCTGCAAGAGCTTATTCAGGGCAAAAAGGTTGCCTTTATCGGTGCGGGCGTCAGCCACAAGCGCTGCATTGAGCAGTTTGTCGAGCTGGGTGCGCAGGTCACGCTCTGCGACCAGAAAAAGAGCCTGGACGACTTCGGTGACTACGCCGACACGCTGCGCCGCCTGAAGGTGAATTTGAGTCTGGGCGAGCATTATACCGACGGCTTCGCCGGGCAGGACATCATCATGCGCACGCCGGGCTATGAGTACTACAAGCCCGCACTGCAGGCTGCGCTGAAAGCCGGCGCAATGGTCACGAGCGAGGTGGAGCTTTTCTTTGAGTTTTGCCCCTGCGAGATCGTGGCCGTGACCGGCTCCGATGGCAAGACCACGACGACGACGCTGATCTCCAAGATGTTCGAGGCTGCGGGCCGCAAGGTCTTTTTGGGCGGCAACATCGGTGCGGCGCTGCTGCCCCAGCTGGCCGACGTGACCTCCGACGCCGTGGCCGTCGTCGAGCTGTCCAGCTTCCAGCTCATCAGCATGCGCCGCAGCCCGAAGGTGGCTGTCGTCACGAACGTGACCCCCAACCACCTCGACCACCACAAGGATATGCAGGAGTACATCGACGCCAAGCGCAACATTCTGCTGTGGCAGACCCCGCCCTGCCGTGCCGTACTGGGCTTTGAGAACGACATCACCCGCGGCATGGAAAAGGACTGCAAGGGCGAGCAGGTCTGGTTCACCCGCCTGCACGAGACCGACAGGGGCGCGTTCCTGCGCGAGAGCGACGACACGCTCTGCTATGCCGAGAACGGCGTTGTGACGCCGATCCTGCCCCGCAAGGAGATTCAACTGCGCGGCCTCCACAATGTGGAAAACCTGCTGGCCGCCTGCGCCGCCGTCTGGGGGCGCGTGCCCATCGAGGCCATGCGTCAGGTCGGCTCGACCTTCACCGGCGTCGAGCACCGCATTGAGCCGGTCCGCACGCTGGACGGCGTGACCTACTACAATGACTCCATCGCGTCCAGCCCCACGCGCACGATTGCGGGTCTGCGCAGCTTTGACCAGAAGATCATCCTGATCGCGGGCGGCTACGACAAAAAGATCCCCTATGAGCCGCTGGCCCCGGAGGTTCTCGCCCACGTCAAGACGCTGGTGCTGATGGGCGCTACCGGCCCCCGCATCGAGAAGGCCGTCCGCGAGTGCGATGGCTTTGCCGGGAGCGGCCTGACCATCCTGCACGCCGACAGTATGCAGCACGCCGTCGAGCTGGCGCGCGGTGCCGCCAAACCGGGCGATGTCGTCAGTCTCTCGCCCGCCTCCGCGTCGTTTGACTTGTACCCGAATTTTGAGGTCAGAGGACGGGATTATAAGAATATCGTGAAGAATTTGAAGTAAGCGGCTGAAGGGCTCTGCCGCCTGCCCGCCACCCGTAACTTGACCCGAAAAAGGACCCCTATGATTCAATCCGCTTCCACCCCCGAGCTTCAAACCGAATTCCTCCGCCGCATCGCCCACAAGCCCTACTTTGAATCCACCCTCGGCACGCACCTGCACCTGTTCGGCAACCACCCTGCCAGCGGGTGGGCGTTCTACCTGCTGCCCGGCTCCGCGGTGCTGGAGCTGCGCGGCGGGTCGGCGGTGCTCTGCGGTGCGCTGCCCGGCGGGGAAGCGGAGGAGGACGCCCGCGAGGAATTGACGGGCTTTCTCCGCTTTCTGCACGCCGACACCCTGCGAACCGAGCACCCGCTGACCCTGCCCGGCTGGCAGCCTGCCGCGCCGCTGACGCTGTGGGAGCTGCCAAAGGGCCGTGCCCTGCCGCTGCCGCCCGCGCCCCCGGCGGAGCTTGTCCCGGACAAAGCGCCGTCGATGCTGCCGGTCAGCCGCCTTGTCTTTGCCGAGAGCAACGCCGAGGCCGACGAGTTCTACTCCGCGGCCTGCACGGCGCTGGCCCACGGGGTGGGTACCTGCCGCGCGCTGCTGCACAACGGCAGACCCGTCTGCACGGTGGGCTGCTACGAGCAGAGCGATACCGAGAGCTACATGGCCGCGGGCGTGACCGACCCCGCGTGGCAGGGCAGGGGGCTGGCGCGGTATTTGATTGTTGGGCTGGCGAATGAGCTGACCGCCGAACGCGCGGTGCGGTTCGCCTGCTTCCCGGCGCTGTGCGGCTTTTATGCACAGCTTGGATTTTTACAAATCGGCAAAATTCAACATTATACTACAGATTGGAATACTACATGATCGAACAATTTTACGACCTGCGCCCCGAAGTGCTGGCGCTGGACCGCAAGGCCCTCGACCTCTGCCGTGCGCAGTTTGCCCATGTGGAGGAGATCCGCGACTACAACCAGCTCAAAATGCTGCGTGCCTTCACCGACTGTGGCGTCGAGGCACGGCATTTCTGGGGGTCCAGCGGCTACGGCGTCTGGGACGACAGCCGCAACAAGCTGGAGGAGGTCTTTGCCCGCTGCATGGGGGCCGAGGCCGCACTGGTGCGCCCGCAATTCATGAGCGGCACCCACACGCTGACCGTCGCGCTGTTCGGTCTGCTGCGCACCGGCGACACCCTGCTGGCCGCCACGGGCCGCCCTTATGACACGCTGGAAGGCGTCATCGGCATCGGAGAGGCGGGCAAGGGCTGCGGCACGCTGCGGGAGTTTGGCGTGAACTACGACGAGTGCCCGCTGCTGCCGGACTTCACCCCCGACTATGACCTGATCGCCGAGAAGGCCAGGACCGCCACGGTGGTACACATCCAGCGCAGCCGCGGCTACACCCAGCGCAATGCGTTTGACCTTGCCACGATTCAAAAGGTCGCGGACATCGCCCGCAAAGCCAACCCGAACGCGGTGATTTTCGTGGACAACTGCTACGGCGAGTTCACCCAGACTGCCGAGCCCGTCGCCTTCGGCGCGGACATCATGGCGGGCAGCTTCATCAAGAACCCCGGCGGCGGCATCACCCCTACGGGCGGCTACATTGCGGGCTGTAAGGACCTTGTCGAAAAGTGCAGCCACCGCTTCACTGCGCCCGGTATCGGCGGGGACCTGGGCTGCACGCAGGACAGCCTGCGGGATACCTTCCTCGGCTTCTACTACGCGCCGGGCGTCGTCTGCGAGGCGCTGAAAACCGCCATCTATGCCCAGTGTCTGCTGGAGCTGGCGGGCGTCAATCCCGTGCCGCGCTACACCGCCGACCACAACGACATTGTGACCTGCTTTGACTCGGGCAGTGCCGCCGCGCTGACGGGCTTCTGCGCGGGCATCCAGCACAACAGCCCCGTGGACAGCTTTGCCAGCCCCGAGCCTGCCGACGAGCCGGGTTACACCGACAAGGTCGTCATGGCGTCCGGCAGCTTTACCGAGGGCAGCACGATTGAAATTTCCTGCGACGGCCCCCTGCGCGCGCCCTACACCTGCTATCTGCAGGGCGGTGTGAACTTTACCGCAGGCCGTGCCGCCGTGCTGAACGCCGTGCAGAATGCGTTTTTTGCAGAGTAAAAAGGCTTCCCCCCTCGGGGGAAGCTGTCAGCGGCCCCGCCCGCTGACTGATGAGGGGCAGGTTTGCCATTATAACCCATAAACGGGAAACCGCGGCAAACTCGCCCCTCATCCGGCCCTGCGGGGCCACCTTCAGTCTTCGCGCTAAGAGCCGCCTGCGGCGGTTGCGCTTCGACACGCGCCTGCGGGCGCAGCCCCAAGGGGGAAGGCTTTGAAGTAAAAAAATCTCCCGCGTATCCTAACCGATACGCGGGAGATTTTTTACATTCTACTGTTTTAGTGCTTCACAAAATCACGGACCAGCGCTTGCAGCAGGTCGTCGCGGTCAATGCGGCGGATGATGGCGCGGGCGTTCTTGTAGGTCGTGATGTAGGTCGGGTCCTCCGACAGGATGTAGCCGACGAGCTGATTGATGGGGTTGTAGCCCTTCTCCTCCAGCGCACGGTACACCTGCAGCACCGCCTGCTTGATCTCCATATCACGGTCATCACGGATGGAAAAAACGGCGGTAGGTTCAGAGATCGGCATTTCAATTCTCCCCTTCATTATGATATTACTAGCCCTATTATACTCAACATGCGCCAAATTTGCAAGATGAAAACGCAGGATTTTTATACAGAAATGCAAATTCCGTTTCTTTGCTTTTTGCCCGCCGCTGTGCTATAATACAGACAAAACTGTCCGTAAAGGAGCTACACTATGAAATTTTCGGAAATGCCCTATGCACGCCCCGACCTTGCCGCCGTCAAGCAGCAGTTCGCTGACCTGCTGGCCCGCTTCAAGGCGGCTGCCACCTACGCCGAGGCCCACGCCGTTTTTCTGGAGGAGGAAAAACTCAACAAGCATGTGGACACGCTTGCCCAGCTGGCCAGCGTGCGCAATACGATTGACACCCGCGACAAATTCTACGATGAGGAGATGAACTTCTGGAACGAGGCCACTCCCCAGCTGCAGGAGTGCCAGAACGCCTGGAGCCGCGCGATGCTCGATTCGCCGTTCCGCGCCGACTTCACCGCCGAGTACGGCGACCTGATGTTCGTCAACGCCGAGATCGCGGACAAGGCGTTCTCGCCCGACATTCTCGACGAGATGGCACAGGAAAACAAGCTGACCACCGAGTACGGCAAGTTGATCGCGTCGGCGCAGATCCCGTTTGAGGGCGGCGTCTACACGCTGAGCCAGCTGTCCCCGTTCAAGAACGACCCCGACGATGCCCGCCGTCTGGCCGCCTGGAAGGCTGAGGGCGCATGGTACAAAGAGCACGGGGCCGAGTTTGACGGCCTCTACGACCAGCTCGTCCACCTGCGTGACACCATGGGCAAAAAGCTCGGCTATGAGGGCTACACCACGCTGGGCTACTACCGCATGGGCCGCAACTGCTACACGAAGGCCGATGTGGAAAAGTTCCGCGCCGCCGTCGTCAAGTACATCGTGCCGCTGGCCGACAGCATCTACCGCGAGCAGGCCGTGCGGCTGGGCAAGCAGTACCCGATGAACGCAGCCGACAACGCCCTGATGTTCCGCAGCGGCAACCCCCGCCCGGCGGGCGACGCCGACGCCATCCTCAAGCAGGGCAAAAAGTTCTATGAGGAGCTTTCCCCCGAGACCGGCGTGTTCTTCAACAAAATGCTGGACGACCAGCTCATGGACGTGCTGTCCACCCCCGGCAAGGCGGGCGGCGGCTACTGCACGGGCCTGGGCGATTACGAAATGCCGTTTATTTTTGCCAACTTCAACGGCACCCAGCACGACGTCGAGGTCGTGACCCACGAGGCCGGCCACGCCTTTGCCGCCTACATGAACCGTGACCGCATCCCGTACTCCTACGTCTGGCCCAGCATGGAGGCCTGCGAGGTCCACTCGATGTCGATGGAGTTCTTCGCCTGGCCGTGGGCCGATGGCTTCTTCGGCGCGGATGCCCGCAAGTTCCGCTACAGCCATCTGGCGGGTGCGCTGACCTTCATCCCCTACGGCACAATGGTGGACCATTTCCAGCACATCGTCTACGAGCATCCCGAGCTGACCCCGGCCCAGCGCCACGAGGAATGGGAAAAGCTGGCTGCCATCTATCAGCCCTGGATGCGTCTGGACGGCGAGATCCCGTTCTACGGCGCGGGTGAGTACTGGCAGCGCCAGATGCACATTTATCAGAGCCCGTTCTACTACATCGACTACTGTCTGGCCCAGACCGTCAGCCTGCAGTTCTGGGCGATGCTGCAAAAGGACCGCGCCGATGCGTGGAGCCACTACATGGCCTACACGAAGCAGGGCGGCAGCCGCACCTTCACCGAACTGCTGAAAAACGCCGGCCTGACCACGCCGTTTGAGGAAAGCTGTCTGCGCGGCGTCAGCGAGGCGGCCAAGGCGTGGCTGGACAGCTACGACCTGACGGGGATCGTCTGATGGCGGACCGCGAGCGCGAGAAGAAAAAGAAGCGCGCCTATCTCGACGACTTTGAAAAGGATCTGAACGGCAATTATCAGTATCGCGGCGCGCATTACCGCTATGCGGGCGAGCACCCTCACAGCAGGGTGCTGGCTTTGCTGTGGCTGTTTTGCGGCGGCGGGGCTGCGCTGACCGTCGGCGCGGGCGCACTGCCCGGGGCCACGGCCCACGCACCTGTGTACCTGCTGCTGCCCTACATGGCGGCACTGGTGCTGGCGCTGTATGCGGTGGTGCTGCTGGTGCGGCTGACCCGGGGCGGCGCGCGTGTGCGGGCTTATATCCACGAACAGACCGCACAAAAATTGCCCTCTTTGTGCAGGGCGACAGCGGTACTCTGCGCTGCTGCCTCCGCGGGGCAGGGGGTGGCTGTGTTTGCAGCGGACGCACAGCTGCTTTGGGGAATGCAAGGTGTTTTTATACTTTTTGAACTGCTCTCCTGCACTGCTTTTGCCGCTGCTGCGCGGCTCCTCAAGCGGATACCGTGGGAAAAAGAAGAATAATTATACATTATTATAATAGAGCGTGCTCCGCAGAAAAAACGCAGGGCACGCTTTTTTGGGTGAGACCGAAAAAGGCTTCCCCATCGGGGGAAGCTGGCCGCGAAGCGGACTGATGAGGGCAAAATTCATCATAACTGCATGCTTACGGGATATATCCGGCAGCTCGCCCCTCATCCGGCCCTGCGGGGCCACCTTCCCCCCCGGGGGAAGGCTTCAGGGCCTTCCAAAATTTTTCTCTCAAATTCGGCAAAAGGTACAAAAAACGGCAAAAGCGTGATTTATGGTTGACTTTTTGTCAATTTTGAGGTATCTTATAAACTAAGTCATTATCGACAAGTGTACGCTGTAAAGAAACACAGGGTGCGGAAAGGGGGCGTCCCCTTTCTCGTATTGCGCTCTTGGGGAGCGCAACATTGATTTGTGGGTGATGGCAAATTTATAGGAGGTTTTACCACATGAAAAACACCAAGCAAGCCATTGCACTGGCATCTGCTGCCGCTCTCAGCGTCGGCATGCTGGCAGGCTGCGGCGGTGCTGCTTCTTCCGCTGCGACTGCGTCCAGTGAGGGCACCAGCACGGCCACTGCCGAGGCATCCACCACTGCCGCTTCCGACGGTACGCTCGTTCTGGCCGAGACCGGCTTTGAGAGCAAGTTCAGCCCCTTCTTTGCTGCTTCTGCCTCTGACCAGGATGTCATCGACCTGACCCAGATCGCCCTGCTGGGCGCTGACCGTAAGGGTGAGATGGTCCTGAACGGCATCGAGGGCGAGACCCGCGAGTACAACGGCACTGACTACACCTACCACGGTCCTGCCGACTGCGTTGTCACCGAGAACGCCGACGGCACCGTTACCTATGACATCAAGCTGCGCGAGGACCTGAAGTTCTCCGACGGCGAGCCTGTCACCATCGACGACGTCATCTTCTCGATGTATGTTTTCCTCGATCCTACGTATGATGGTTCTGTAACCATGTACTCCACCCCCATCGTTGGTCTGGACGAGTACCGCAGCTCCATGACCACGCTGTCCAAGCTGATCGCTGAGGCCGGCGAGGACAACACCGACAACACGAACTTCACTGCCGAGCAGCAGAAGGCTTTCTGGGACGCTGTCAATGACGGCGGTGTGAAGTTTGCCCAGGAGATCATCGACTACTGCGTTGAGAACGGCGCTGCCGCCGACGCTAACGATGCTGCCGGTGCCGCCTCCGCCTGGAACCTGGGCGAGCTGCCCGCAGGCGCAACCGCGAAGGATATGTTCGAGCTGATCGGCGCGAACTACGACTGGAACTTCTCTGCCATGGAGGCCGAGACTGCCGGTTCCAAACTGTCTGACCTGATCCCCGAGGACGTCTACGCCTACTCCACCACCGGTGTCAACGTCGGTGACGCCGTTGCTTCTGTGGCCGGTATCGTCAAGACCGGTGACTACAGCATGACGCTGACCACCACCGAGCTGTCCACCACTATGATCTACCAGCTGCAGATGCCCATCGCCCCGCTGCACTACTACGGCGATGAGAGCCTGTACGACTACGACAACAACTCCTTCGGCTTTGCCAAGGGCGACCTGAGCAGCGTCCGCGCCAAGACCAGCGCTCCCCTGGGTGCCGGTATGTTCACCTTCTCCAAGTACAGCGACGGCGTTGTCTATCTGGATGCCAACCCCTCCTACTTTGACGGCGCACCCAAGGTCGCCCACGTCAACATGAAGGAGACCCAGGAGGCCGATAAGATCACCGGCGTTCAGGC
>ERZ1034980.1464-NODE-1464-length-14033-cov-3.793747_pt1 | contig 14033 bp, 11 predicted proteins | sample MGYA00520622_ERZ1034980 | MGnify/ENA primary metagenome ERZ1034980 (study PRJEB33766, sample SAMN09781791) | gut metagenome | biome: gut microbiome | host: Homo sapiens | place: Madagascar | study: EMG produced TPA metagenomics assembly of the PRJNA485056 data... | reverse complement strand
CAACCCTCCGGCTGGAACAATCAGCACCTCTACCTATGCAGGCATGAACGGCAGCTATCTCAACAACGCCTTTATCGAAAAGCGAAACGTAGTCATCTCCTTTGCCATGCGTGGCATCGGCATCGAGAAACGGCGGCATCAGCTGTATCATGTGGTCAAGCCGTCCCGATACATCAAGATCTGGTACAAGACGGCGAACATCGATGTGTATGCAGAAGGGTATGTAGAAACCTGTGAAGTGGAGCATTTCGAGCAGCAGATCAGCGGACAGATCTCCATTCTCTGCCCGGATATTTACTGGTACAGCCGGGACATCTTCTATGCCTACTACAGCGGCATCACCGGAGCATTTCACTTTCCTTTTCCAGAAAGTGATGCCCCGTTTCCTTTGGGCGTGTATTCCAACAGCAACCTGTTTTCCATTACCAATGATGGCGATGAATCCGGATTCACGCTGCGAATCGAGGCACTGCCCAGTGACATTCCACAGGAAGTGGTGGCAGTGACACCGACCATCTACAACGAAAACGGTGAGTATCTGCAAATCAAGGGCGATATTCTGACCGGCGATGTCATTACCGTTACCACGAAAACCGGAAACAAGACCGTCACGCTGACACGCAATGGCGTGGACAGCAACATTCTGAACCGGCTGGTTTCCGGTTCCACTTGGCTGACCTTGAAAGAAGGCACAAATACTTTTCGGGTCGAGGCAGTTCGTGGTGTGAAAAAGCTGCGTGTAACTTTGATGCACCGCAATTCCTATCTGGGAGTGTGAGAAATGCAGTTGGAAATTTACAGCTTGATAGCTTTGAAAGACCAGATCTCTGTGTCACTGGAAGCCATCTGCGACAGTTATTCTTCGCTCTTATGGGACATTGAATTTTACCAGTGCGGCTGTTTTGAGGTGTATATCGCTGCCAGTCCGCAGAATGTATCCATTTTTCAGCGTGGCAGAATTGTGGCGAGGAGCGATGATGCACAGCACTTCGGCATCATTGAGTCCCTGCAATTGGAAACTGATGCTGAAAAGGGCGATTATCTGACGGTCACCGGACGGTTTCTTGCCTGTCTGCTGGAACGAAGAATCATCTATCCCACCATCACCGCAAACGGCAGCTATGAGGACATCGTCCGCAAGGTGCTGTCCCGCAATGTGATTTCTGCCGGAATCCGCAATCTGCCCGGTTTTTCCATGGGAACGGTTTCCGGTGACTGCTGGCAGAAAACCGCACGAATGCAGGTCAGCTATGACAACATCTTAGAATGGCTGTACAGCCTTTGTGAAACCATCGGCGGTTCAGCAAATGTGCGGCTGGATGGAAATGCTCTGAAATGCGATCTGTTTTCCGGAACAGACCGCAGTTTGTTGCAGGACGACAATCCTCATATCGTATTCTCTGATGCGTACAACAATCTGCTGTCGTTTTCCTATGCAGCAGACGATGCGGTGCAGAAAAACTTTGCCTATGTGCTGGGCTGCGGTGAGGGCAGTGCCAGAAAACGCACGACATTCTGTTCTGGTACAGAGCCGACCTATCTTGACCGCTATGAGGTCTATGTAGACGAGCGAAACACGGCACAGGAAGAAGATGTGACCGATGCGGAATATTTAGAAATTTTGAAAAGCAGCGGTGCAGAACATCTGGTACAGCCGAAAACGGCATCGGAATCCGCTATCGCTGCTTTTTCGACCCAGTATCAGTACAACAAGGATTATTTTGTGGGCGACTATGTAACCGTAGAACAAAGACGATTCGGCTTGATTCAGCCTCGAATACAGCTGATCGGCATGGTGGAAAGTTTCGACCAGAACGGCAGAAGTCTGACACCGACTTTCAAAGAAACGGAGTGATATTCATATGTCTTTTTCCTATGGATTTTTTAACGCACAAAACCTTGACCGGGTGTATACCGCAGAGGATTTTACTGCATATCTGTCCAGCCTGATTTGCAATGGAATTCTGGATACTTACCGGCAGTGTTTTGCACCAACGGCCAAAAATTTATCCGTTACATTCGGCACGGGCAAGGCGTGGATCGATGGACACTACTTTATCAGTGATACCCTGCATACCATCGACCTTTCTTCCTATGTAGATGAATCTCTAAATCGTTATGTAGCAATCGGAATCTACTGTGATCGTTCCACTCGCACCTGTGGGATTCGTGTTCTGGCAGGTACAGCAGCCACCAGTCCAACCATTCCCACCTTTACCAACAACAATGTGACGACTTATCTGACTTTAGCAATTGTAAAACTGCGTGCTGGAACGACAAGTATTCTGGATTCCGACCTGACAGACTGCCGTGCAGATGAGAGCAAATGCGGCTACTGTAAGTGCATTCTTGGCAAATGCAGAGTGACCGAGATGCTTGCCGAAATGGCAAAGACAAATGCCACACTGGACGAACTACAAAAGCGGTTGGATGCAATGAACAGTCAGATTTCCGAACTGCAAACCAAGGTAGATGATTTGACCGCAGGCGAAATCCTAGCGACCGGACAGTGCGGTGAAAATATCTACTATGTTCTCTACGACAACGGCAAACTGCTGCTGCGTGGCACAGGTGCAACCTATGACTATACTTCTCATGATTCTGTGTTCTATCAAAATGACCAGATCAAAGAAATTGTACTCAGCAATGGCATTACTGGTCTGGGTGACCGTTTGTTTTATCATTGTGCCAATGCGAAAACGGTATCTCTGCCGGCTACACTGACCAGCATTGGGAATGCCGCTTTTGCACAGGAAGATGCTGCAATCGGCTATACCGCCGGTCTGACTTCTGTTACCATTCCGCAGGCAGTTACTGCGATTCAGTCATATGCCTTTTATCACACCGCCATTGCAGAAGTCACTGTGCCTGCCAGCGTGAAAACATGGGGAAAGTATGTTTTCAGCGGCTGTGCAAAGCTGAAGACTGCTCGTGTTGCGTGTGATTCCATTGGTGCTTTTGCGTTTACAAGATGTACAGCATTGTCCAATCTTACGATTTCGGCAAATTGCAAGACATTCGGAGAGAATATGCTGACGTATTGTGAAAGCCTAAAAGCCATCACATATGAAGGAACGATCGCTCAGTGGAACGCCATCACAAAACCGGTCAACTGGATGTCCTCCGGAGAACATTCCTACAACAATTATCTGAAAAAGATCCAGTGCATAGATGGCTATTTGGAATATGATCCTGAAAATGATGTGTGGAATGAGGTGAAAAACGGATGATGAAATTTTTAGTGAAACAGCAAAAAATCGAAGCACTGGAGCGAGAGGTCATTGCCTCTGACCAGATCGCATTTGTTTCGGTGAAATTCGTGTTCGATGGGACTTGGAAAACGCTGCACAAGGTGGTGCAGTTCACGCAGTGTGAGGAAACATACAACGTGGTGCTTGGCATAGATGGAACAACCTGTTTGCTGCCGTCTGAACTGCATCCTGGTGCGGTGAAGATGAGTTTGTTTGGTTACGATGAGGAAAGCGATACTACACTGCGTGCAACAACCGTACCAGTAACTCTTCACATTCGACCATCTGGGTTTGTTGCAGATGGGGATACGCCAATTCCGCCGACTCCGGATCTGTATACGCAGCTTTTGAAAAAACTGGACGAAAAGGCAGCTGGACTTCAAAATGGAAAAGATGGATTTTCCCCAAAAGTAAAGGCAGAACAAATGAAGTCGGGTGTTGTAATTACCATTGTCGATGCCGATGGTGAAACTTCTGCAACGCTTCATAATGGTGCAAACGGAGAAAAAGGGACAGACGGTAAATCTGCATATCAAATCGCAGTAGAACAAGGTTATCAAGGCTCTGAATCAGACTGGCTCTCTTCCTTGAAAGGCGATAAAGGCGATAAAGGTGAAAAAGGCAATACAGGAGCCAAAGGAAATCCCGGTCAAGATGGTACAGATGGAAAATCAGCATATGCAATTGCAGTGGAGCATGGCTACGAAGACTCCGAGGAAAAATGGCTTTTATCCTTGAAAGGTGAAAAAGGTGATACTGGTGAGCGTGGTGAAAAGGGCGACACCGGATTGCAGGGCGAGCGAGGCGAAAAGGGTGAAACGGGTCAGCAGGGAGAACAAGGTCCAAAGGGCGAAAAAGGTGATCCCGGAGATAGAGGGCTGCAGGGTGTTCCCGGAGAAAAAGGTGAAAAGGGAGATGCTGGCGTAGCTGGTAAAGACGGCTTTTCCCCGATTGCGAATGTTGTGAAGGATGGCAGTGTTATCACAATCACCATTACAGATAAAAATGGTACAACTACAGTGACATTAACAGAGGGTGCAGCCGTAGACCTTACACCCTATGCCAATGTTAATTATGTGGATGAAAAAGTGCAGGAATTGTCCGACAGTCTGACGTATACCTTGCAGGAGCACACACTTTCCATCACCCATCTGGAAGATAAATCGCATACCCACGAAAATCAATCCGCATTGGATCAGATCACTGCCGCTAAAATCGCACAATGGGATAGTTTCAGCACACAAATCAATGGGCTTAGCACAAAGGTTACAGTCTATTCAGAAAAGACAGAACGTACTTTGGAGAGCCTGCAAAAGCAAATCGATAATCTGACAAACGGCAGAAATTACACCGTCCTGTTTCAGTCCGGGCAGAATGCCATTTCGACCTACGCACCGGACATCAGCATGGTTCTGGACGGCAGCTATCAGACAATGACAGATTTTCTGGCTGCCTATCCGCAGTTTTGCAGTGCAGCAAATGATTTCGTGCTGTCCTACTCGCAGGAGTGCTTCAACTGGGATAAGTCGATCTTGACCGTTTGTGCAAAGCCCTTATCTCTGACGAAAAATGCGGAAATCGTGATGTCCTATCAGTCGGGTTCCAGTGAAACCGGAAGTTTGTATCTGGTGCCGAAACCGCAGAAAATTGACATTCCTATTGGCGTGTATGTAAACACAGAGATCGACGCAAATCGTGCGGTTTCTCTGGATTTCCACTGGCTGCAGTCGGATACCTTTATCACCACCATCACAGAATGCACCGGCATTTCTGACGGCGAATATTACCTTGCCTGGGTGGGCAGAAGCAACAATTCTCATCCGAAAATCCGATTTCTAAAAGTACTGGAGAGTTAAAAATATGATGAAAGATACCATTTGTGTAGCTGTCGGCTTGGTCGGAGGCTTTTTTACTGCCATTTTTGGCGGCTGGGACTCTGCTCTTGTGACACTGGTCGTCTTTATGGCAATCGACTTCTTCACCGGCATTATCACCGCCATGATGAAAAAATCCAAACACACAGAAAGCGGCGGACTTTCTTCCAAAGCTGGCTGGTTCGGTCTGGCGAAAAAAGTCTGCACTTTAATGCTGATCGTCGTTGCAGTTCGGATGGATGTTCTGCTGAATACCAACTACATCCGGGATGCTGTCTGCATCAGCTTTTGCCTGAACGAACTGCTTTCCATTGTGGAAAATACAAGTTTAATGGGGATTCCGTATCCGCCTGCAATCAAAAAAGCAATTGATGTTCTGCAAACGAAAATCGGCAGAACGGAAGAAACCACCGACAAGGAGGAAAAGTAATATGACTATTTTAAGACCAGATGCAACAACGACATTTGGCGGTGTCACCATCAACGAATATTTACTTACCAAACACAATCCCAACAGAATCGATATGCCCTCTGTTTCAATGGAGGGCAAAGTTATCGGTGTAACTGTCCACAATACCGACTGGATTTCGGTAGCAAGCGGCACGACCCCTGCGGAGCAGTACACAAGAGCAACGGTCAATAACAATATGAAGGACGTGCGTGTCCACTATTATGTGGATAATGTGTGTGCATGGCAGAATCTGCCCCACAGTCTGAGCGGCTGGCACGCTGCTGATGGTTCTGGGAACGGCAACAGAAGAACCATCGCCATTGAGTGCATTATGTCCTCTGCATACAATTCTGTTGATAAAAAGTCGGAGGACAATGCAGCGAAATTGGCAGCAGCCCTTCTGAAACAGTATGGATTGAACATCAACCATATCTACACGCATACCCACTGGCTGAATGTTCGTGACGGACGAAACGGAACAATTGATCAATTGAACACCATGTACAATCGGTACAAAATGTGTCCAGCGTACATTTTGCCTCATTGGGCGGAGTTCAAGAAAAAGGTACAGTCTTATTTGAATGCAGGTTCCTCTGCTGCACCTTCTACAAAGCAGATTTACCGGGTGAGAAAGTCTTGGGCAGATGCGAAGTCGCAGCTGGGGGCGTACTCCTCTTTGGAAAATGCGCAGAAAGCCTGCAAGACAGGCTACAGCGTTTTTGACAATTCAGGAAGAGTGGTATATGCCGTAGCTGAAAAGACATATGCAAAGGGGACGAAGATCATACTGAACAATGCCACCCTGTATGCGTCCAGTATATCAAAAACCGGAACAAAGAAAAGCGGTACATTCTATCTCTATGATGGACAAGTGGTAAAAGGCAGAATGCGTATCACAAATTCTGCTGCAAACTGCGGAAAAACACCTGTCGGTTCTTATGTTACCGGTTGGGTTAACAAGACCAATATCTGATAATATTTCTATTCAAAATCCCGAAACGGCTCCCGTGTTAGCTGTTTCGGGAAAATTTTTAAGTGCTGACGGGAGGTATTGTATGGAACAGCAGCAAATAATGGATGAGCTGAATTATCACAGGGCACAGAAAATCACGGAAACGCTTTATCGTTCCGGTCTGATTTCCTTTGACGAATATGACAAACTGACACAAAAAAATCGGCATTCTTTCTCTCCGATTTACGTGGACTTATTGCCGAAAACGCTTGATATATCCACGAAACAGAGTTAATATGGACACTGCGAAAGGAGGTGACTGCCTTGAAAACAGTTAGAAAAATTGAAACGAATAAGCCGATAACGACAAATAAGCAGAAAATCCGTGTGGTTGCTTACTGCCGTGTTTCAACAGATAACGATGATCAGCTTGAAAGCCTTGAAACACAAAAAGCACATTATGAGTCATGGATCAAACTGCATTCGGAATGGGAATACGCTGGGTTATACTATGATTCAGGCATCACAGGTACAAAATCAGATGTCCGTGAAGGTTTGCAGAATCTACTGCAAGCCTGCCGTCTTGGGAGAATAGACCGTATTCTCGTGAAATCTATCAGCCGTTTTTCAAGAAATACAACAGACTGCCTTTCCATTGTCCGTGAACTGCTTGAAATTGGCGTCACGATTTCTTTTGAAAAGGAAAATATAGACACTGGGAGTATGGAAAGTGAGCTGATACTCTCGATATTGAGCAGTATGGCAGAAGATGAATCAGCATCTATTTCTCAAAATGAAAAGTGGTCGATAAAGCGTAAGTTTCAAAGCGGCACATACAAAATGTCCTATGTCCCTTATGGATATATGAGAGATCAAAACGGAAATATGGTGATTGAACCATGGGAGTCAAATGTGATCCGCTTTATCTTTGACTCAATTTTATCCGGCAAAAGTACATATATTATTGCGAAACTTTTAGATGCACAGCATATTCCAACCAGAAAAGGCGGGAAATGGAGCGGATCAACCGTTCGGGATATTGTAGTCAATGAAAAATATGTCGGAGATGCACTGTTTCAGAAAACCTATACTGATGATAACTTTCACAGGCATACAAACCATGGTGAAGTCGGAACATATCTTGTTTCTGACCACCATGAACCTATTGTAAGCCGGGAGGTCTTTGAAAAAGCAAATGCACTTATCAGACAGCGGGCAGCGGAAAAGGGTGTCATCAAAGGCAGCGACAAATATCAGAAACGTTATGCCTTTTCAGGAAAAATTGTCTGCGGAGTGTGCGGCAGAAACTTTAAACGCAGGATTCACAACGGTGGAGCAGAGATTGCCTGGACATGTGCTGCGCATATTGAGGACGCTAAAAAATGCTCCATAAAATATGTGCGTGATGATGTACTGAAAGTTGCCTTTGTAACCATGCTGAACAAGCTTATATTCAGCAGGAAACTAATCCTTAAACCTTTACTGAGCAGTCTTAAATCTGATAGCAGTGATGAAAATGTTCAAAGAATGCAACAATTACAGAAACTGCTGGAGACTAACACTGAAAAGAGAAATACACTCCGCAGGCTTCGCTCACAGGAAATTATTGATACCGTAATGTACAATCAGGAGATGAATCTGCTAAAAAAACAAGCAGAAGATTACCGTAACGAAATATCCCGATTAAGTCAGTATACTACAGGTGAAGCTGCCGGTATTGCAGAATTGGAAAATCTGCTTCGATTTACTGAAAGTAAGGCGTCTGTTCAGGAATTTAGTGATGCGTTGTTCCTTGCGTTTGTTGACCACATTATCGTTTATGACCGGAATTGTATCGGATTCAAACTGAAATGCGGTCTGACACTGAGGGAGGTGATCTGATGGGACATACACCATACGGCTACAGGATAGAGAATGGTATTGCTGTCATAAATCCGGATGAAGCAGGGCATGTCAGACAGATTTTCCAGTACTACATTGAGGGTATGAGTTTGTCAGAAGTAGCAAAGGCGGCAGGGTATCCTATGGTTCACAGCATGGTCAGACGAATGCTAAGCAGAGAATGTTATCTTGGAGATAGTTTTTACCCTGCGATTATTAATAAGGAAACCTTCGTCAAAGCAAATGCTGAATGGAACCGCCGGGCTGCTGAGATGAACCGAATCGGGAGAACAAGAAAAAAGATTCCCCAGCCTCAGACAAAATTCACAATGGGACAGCAGAATTTTCATTATGATGATCCTGTTCAGCAAGCAGAGTATCTTTACAGTCTTATAGAAAGTAAGGTGACATAAATGCCAAAAGTAACAACGATTCCTCCGAAAAAGCACATCGGTAATCTGTCAAAAACCAAAGAAGTCAAGAAAATTCGTGTGGCAGCCTATTGCCGGGTATCTACGGACACTGAAGAACAGGCTACCAGTTATCAGACCCAAATTGAGCATTACGAGGAGATTATCAGTAAGAATCCGGAATGGATATTTGCCGGAATCTATGCAGATGATGGTATTAGCGCAACCTCAACGAAAAACAGAGAGGAATTTAATAAAATGGTACAGGCCTGTATGGACGGTAAGATCGATATGATCATAACAAAATCCATCAGCCGTTTTGCCCGAAATACAGTTGATTGTCTTAACTACATACGACAGCTTAAGGCACAGAACATTCCGATATACTTTGAAAAAGAGTCTATCAACACAATGGATGCGAAAGGGGAGGTGCTGATTACCATTATGGCATCTCTGGCACAACAGGAATCAGAATCTCTGAGTCAGAATGTCAAACTGGGAATGCAGTATCGGTTTCAACAGGGAAAGGTGATGGTCAATGCCAGCTGTTTTCTTGGTTATGATAAGGACGAAAACGGAGATCTTGTGATCAATCCGGAACAAGCGGAAACGGTAAAACGAATCTATCGGGAATATCTGGAGGGAGCAAGCTGTCAGCAGATCGCAAGGGGACTGGAACGGGACGGCATCCGGACAGCGAGAGGCAACCTTCGATGGCATGACAGCTCTGTCCGATTGATTCTGGAAAATGAAAAGTATATGGGAGATGCTCTTCTGCAAAAAACATATACTGTGGATTTTCTCCGAAAAAAGCGAATCAAAAACAACGGGGAAATGCCGCAGTACTATGTGGAGGACGATCATGAAGGAATTGTTCCCAAAGCCTTATTTTTACAGGTGCAGGAGGAAATTGCAAGGCGTGGTTCACAGGTGGATTGTATGGGCGGACGGCGTGGATTCAGTTCCAAGCACTGTTTTACGAATCTGATGTACTGTGCCGAATGCGGGGAACAATTCCGTAGAATCCACTGGAACAACCGGGGCTGCAAATCTGTGGTGTGGCGTTGCATGACCAGATTAGAGAAAAAAGGAGCGTGTCATGCACGAACCGTCTATGAGGAATCTTTGAAGCAAGCTTTTGTAGAGGCTTTGAATCAATTGACAAATGGCAGTGAAGTCTATCTTTCCATTTTGCAGGAGAATATGGCGGATGTGATCGGTGGGGAACGATCTGATCTGGCAGAGGAGATACAGAGAAAACTGGACGTTCTTCAGAAAAAGCTGGTCGAATGTGCAGAACAGCATGAAGACTACAAGAATATCGCACAGGAGATCTTTCAGCTGCGGGAGCAAAAGGAACAGGTATTGCGGGAAAATGTTTCACAGCAGGAGCAGCAAGATCGGATACGGGAACTGCAGGAATTTTTGGCTGCTCAGCCGCATCACATTACCGAATTTGATGAAACACTGGTTCGGCATTTACTTGCAAAAGTAACAGTTTCTTTCGATCGACTGGATTTTACCTTTCGATCCGGTGTCACAGTCACAATTGAAAAGTGAATCACTTCAAGGATCCTCCTTTGCGAAGCCAAAAGCAGGGGAGGATCTTTTGTTGCAATGCCGGAAAGGATTTTTCAAACAACTTGATTTCATCCTGACTTTATGGTATACTAAGAAAAAACGGAGGTGCTGTGTCATGGGAATTTATCTGAATCCGGGAAACGATTTGTTTTACTCAACGGTCACTTATTCTGAAATTTATGTGGACAAAACGATGCTGATTGCATTTACAAATAAGTGCTTGTTCGGAGAAAACAAGGAGATCTGTGTCAGCCGTCCACGGCGTTTCGGGAAGTCAATGGCGGAGAATATGCTGACGGCGTATTACAGCAAGGGCTGCGATTCCAGAGAACTGTTTTCCAAGTTCCAGATTGCACAGACACCCGATTTTGAAAATCATCTAAATCGGTATAACGTGATTCATATTGATATACAGCAGTTTATCAGCAAGTATCCCGTGATAAAAGACATGGTGGCACGACTGACAAAGGAGCTGCTGTTTGATGTGAAAATGGAGATGCCGGATGTTGCACTGTTTGATGAAACGGATTTGGTCAGAACATTGAAAGACATCTTTTCTCAGAAACATGAGAAATTCATCTTCATCATTGATGAGTGGGATTCTATTTTCCGGGTGCATCGGGACAATGCTGCGGCTCAGAAGGAATATCTGGATTTCCTGCGGGATCTGCTGAAAGGACAGCCCTATGTGGCACTTGCTTATATGACAGGCATTCTGCCCATCAAGAAATATGGGGAACATTCTGCGTTGAATATGTTCGATGAATACTCCATGACCAATCAATATGCACTTGCAGAATCTACTGGTTTTACAGAGAGGGAAGTTCGTCAACTTTGTAAACGTTATCAGATGTCTTTCGAGCAGACAAAAGATTGGTATGATGGATACAATGTCAACGGGGTGTCGATTTACAATCCAAGATCTGTGACATCAGCAATGATGAATCGAGTCTTCGACAGCTACTGGACGCAAACGGAAACCTATGAGGCTCTGAAAATGTACATTGTCCGCAACGAAAACGGTTTACGGGACAAGATCATTCGCATGATTGCCGGAGAACACATCTCCATCAATACGAAAACATTCCAGAACGATATGTGTACCTTTGAAACGGCGGACGATATTCTGACTTTGCTGGTGCATCTGGGGTATCTGACTTATGATTTCGACACACAGACTGCGTGGATCCCAAACCGGGAAGTACGGCAGGAATTCCTCAATTCTATCCAGGGACAGGAATTTCAGAACGTCAACAATGCCATTCACCGTTCTGACAAACTGCTGCAATTGACGCTGGCACAAAATGCGGAAAAGGTTGCGGAAATGCTCCAAGAAGTTCACAGCGATAACTGTTCTGTGATTCAGTATAACGATGAAAATTCACTGACTTGTGTGCTGAGTCTGGCGTATTATTCCGCACAAGACAGCTATGTGGTTTATCGGGAATTGCAGGGCGGAGAGGGTTTTGCAGATCTGGTATTTGTGCCGAGGACGGGCAATCAGAATCCTGCGATGATCGTGGAATTGAAATGGAATCAAAGCACTGGCATTGCTCTGAAGCAGATCAAAGACCGGAATTATATTCGCTGCCTGAAAGACTACCATGGGAAAGTGCTGTTTGTGGGTGTGAACTATGATAAGAAGAGCAAGAAGCATACTTGTCAGTTTGAGATGGTGGAGATCTGAGAGAAATTCAAATGGCACATTCGAGAGGGTTGTATGTGGAGTTTGGCGAAAATGCAGACATCAAAATCAGGGTGTCGTGGCACGTTGAGTGCGTAGTATTGATGTCAAGGGATAAGGCTTAAAAGTGCCGATTTTACGGTAGTTTTCGGCTATACAGTCAATCTGCGAAGTCAACCCTAACCGGCTTTTTACTGTATTTGGAAAGACATCTACGAACTGAAAACGCCTGACAACCAATCTGCTCAGTGAGGTTAGTGCGCAGATTGGATAACAGAGGGTTCGATACTTCGTAGATTGGATGTCATTCGTCAAAATGTACAAAAGGAGGTAAACTTATGGCTATTAGGAAAAAAGGTGGAGACAATTCATTTGATGACGAAATCCGTTATTATTTAGAGGCTTATGGCATTCATAGTTTATGTGAAGATGCTATCATATCCCCCGAAGATATGGCTGAGTCCGGATATAAGGAGATTCCAAATTCTCATTTAGGGCAGATTGGAATGATGTTTCAACAGCTTCCGGGGCTTGCCACTCATGCTATCAGTTATCATGGAACCTATCGTGTTTACTTTGACAAAAGCCTCGGAGTGCTTCAGCAGGCTAAGCAAGGAGACGGCTTTCTTAGAGCAAATGTTGTACAAGCCGGAACCAATAATAAGATAACGGGACAAGCGCTTCTGAAATCCGCATCAATGGGACCATTGGTGGCAAATGCCGTTTTTTCAGTGCTTTCAATGGTTACGGGACAATATTTCCTTTCTGAAATAAATAGCAAATTGTCATCTATAGATAAGAAAGTTGATGGGATACGCCAGTTCCTTGAAATGGAAAAAATCAGCAGACTCTGGGCTAATGAAGAGTATCTACAGCAAGTTGTTCGTGATTTCGCGTCTATTCAAGAAAATGAGCATCTTAAACAAGCTACTATTATTCAGCTACAGCAGATTCGCAAAGAAAGTTTAGCCAACACTAATTTTTATGCCACCTTTTTCCAACTGAAAAAAGATGAATTGCAACAACTTAAAAAAAATGGCAAGAAAAAAGAAATCGTCATAGCTGTAAGTGAACTTGGTAATCTTTTCCTTTGCTACAAATATGTTATCCATACATATTGTATGGCATATTATTTAGAAACTGTTTTATCAGGGAATATGGATGAACAATATTTATCTGCAGTTCATGATGATATTAAATCAAGAATCACCGAATATAAGAAAGGCGTTAAAACTTTGGAGACTGAATTCAACGCTTTCTTTGCTGAAGCAAAGGCTTATAAGCCAAATGAAGTAGTTGAACTGATTACCAAAACGGTTGCAGGCGGTGTAAGTAAAGCCTTTTTCGGAAGCTATTTTTTAGGATATTCGATTGCCGATACAGTTAATGAGAAAAATGATGCCGCAAAAGCAAAAGCTAAAGAAGAAGTAATTTCGCAGGCAAAATCGTTGGTTCAGCAATGCAAGGACTACAAGTCGTTTGATCAGATAAGCAAAAGCATCAGTCAATACGATCAAATCGTAAATAAAAGTCAAATTGAATTAGTGTGTTCGGATGACAAAACATACATCAAAGTTACAGATGCAGAAACGCAAAATATTGAGACAGCCAATAATACTGATAACTAATAATTCATTTGCACTTTAACATACAGTATCATAATGATAAATATGCAATCCCACACCACGAACTTAAGCAGGAGGTTAAATAATATGAATGATTCATTCAAATCCGTTATGGCATTTATTGAGGCTTATTGGAAAGGCGACCGAACATCATACTATGATAAACACAATATAGTAGTAAACAACACGATGCTCTTTAAAAACATTGATATTCATATCTACGAAGCAAGTTACGGTCTACATTCTTGTTATAAAGTTGATATTATTTGGGAAGATGATGATAGTCATGACGAGTATCATTCGCTTGGTTTACATGGAACATAT